>Ga0194124_10003116_pt1 | contig 17783 bp, 9 predicted proteins | sample TA2KigCas0mmetaG_FD_148605 | JGI IMG/M metagenome (GOLD analysis project Ga0194124, IMG submission 148605) | Freshwater microbial communities from Lake Tanganyika, Tanzania - TA2015031 Kigoma Deep Cast 0m | ecosystem: Environmental > Aquatic > Freshwater > Lake | place: Tanzania: Lake Tanganyika...
CGGACCGCTGGCACGTGGATTCATCGAGAGCTCGTTTATTTCGGGATTGTCGCCGGAGGAGCTCTTCTTCCACGCGATGGGTGGTCGAATTGGTCTTATTGATACGGCAGTCAAAACGAGCACCACTGGATATATTCAGCGTCGTCTCATCAAAGGTATGGAAGATCTCAAAGTCGAATACGACATGACTGTCCGCAACGGCAAACAGCGTATTATCCAGTTTTCCTACGGCGATGACGGTATCGACACAATCAAAGTCGAAAATCAGTCCCTCCCACTCGTCGCGATGAGTCTCGATGAGATCTATGCGCATTTCCATATGCCTCTTGACAACTCCAGCGATACACAAGAAAGCGCAGCAACCGCATTTACGAAGACTACTTATGCGAAGATGAAAAAGGAGAAGGCTGCGACCATGAAGAAAATCCGTGAAACGATCGACAATATGATTGAGATGCGTGATCTCATCATCGAGCGCGTTTTCAACAGGACAGATAATAAGAATGTTCAGATGCCTGTTTCATTTACACATATTATCAATAATGTCCAAGCACAGCAACAGATTAATCAGAATTCGATGGTGGATCTTACACCGTTGGAGGCGATGGATATGATTTCAGCAGGATATCGCCAGATCGAAAACATATATTATGCTCCACCCACACTTCTCTTCAAGGTCATGTATTATTACTATCTGTCGCCGAAGGAGTTATTATTGGTAAAACGCTTCAATCGGAGTGCTCTTTCGATACTTATCAGCGTGATTAATCTTCAATATAAACGATCGATTGTTGCTCCTGGTGAGATGGTGGGTATGGTGAGCGCCCAGAGTATCGGTGAGCCTACAACACAGCTTACGTTGAACACATTTCATTCTGCTGGTGTTGCGTCGAAATCGAATGCGACGCGTGGTGTGCCGCGTATCGAGGAAATCTTGTCACTTTCTGAGAATCCGAAGAATCCGTCGATTACCGTATATTTCAAGGAAGACGATGGATCAACACCGGAACGTGTTCAAGAGTTTATTCCGTTGATCGAACATACGAAATTGGCTGAAGTAGTTGACAGTATCGAGGTATGCTTTGATCCGGATGATTTGAATACTCTTGTTGAACAAGACCGTGCGGTGATGACACAATATCAGGAGTTTGAAAAGTTGATTGAAGAATGTGTGCGTGACTCTGAGATTGTGGCAACGTCGGGTGTTCCTCAAGTTCCGTCTGGTGGTGGTGGTGGCGCGGCGGCGGCGGCGGCGGCTGGTGGTGGAGGGTCGTCGCCGTCATCGAAATCAAAATGGATCATCCGAATTAAGATTGACCCAGAGGCAATGTTGGACAAGAAACTTACGATGGACGATATTCACTTTGCGATCAAGAATAGTTACGGTTATGAAGTAAGCTGCGCATTTTCGGACTATAACGATGACAACTTGGTGTTTCGACTGCGAATGGAGAACATCGCGCAGACCAAAAAGTCGGGTGGTGGTAGTGCGGGACACAAACAAAATCCGCTGGATCAGTCGGATCATATTTATATGATTAAGTCATTCCAAGACCAACTCCTGAATAATATTGTTCTTCGTGGTGTAAAAGGAATCAAGAAAGTGATGCTCCGTGTAGTCAAGAATACGCTCGTAAAGTCAGACGGTGTTTATACAAAGAAAGATACATGGGTATTAGATACTACTGGGACAAACCTCATTCATATGCTTGGTCTCGATTATATTGACGCAACACGAACCGTAAGTAACGATATTCAAGAAGTTTATCGCGTATTTGGAATTGAAGCGGCTCGCCAAGCGATTTATAATGAACTGGTTGAAGTATTTGACGACTCGCCGATTAATTATCATCACGTAGCTCTATTATGTGACCGCATGACCGTGTCGTCGTCGATGATCTCGATCTTCCGTCACGGAATCAATAGCGACGATATAGGACCGATCGCAAAAGCATCATTCGAAGAAACGCCAGAGATGTTCTTGAAGGCAGCGCGTCATGCTGAATTGGACCCGATGCGCGGCATTTCAGCGAATGTCATGTGTGGTCAAGAAGGGTATTATGGAACGAGTGCGTTTCAGGTGCTCGTGAATATCGACGAGATGATGAAACAAGATTCTGTAGAATATCGTCATACCGACGCGAATGAGGAAATTGACGAAGCATTCAAAGCGAACTCATCGGTTGGATTGGATACAGATAAGTGCGGTATTCCGAAGTTGGCAATACAGTCGTGTGTGGATAACGTGAAGAAGGTGCGGCTTGGTAAAGTGGATGATGATTATGATATTGGATTTTAAGGTAAGTAAACCAAATGACACTAATAATAAGAATAATTTATTTTTTACGTCGTTGTTGTCGTCGTCGTCGCGTCTGCCTTCGCGTCTGTCTTCGCGTCTGTGTCATTCTTCCACCACCAGAAGAAACTTCATTCATGAGACTACTAAGTTCATCGTCTGGTTCTTTCAAATCAGGAATACATCTAAATGGCGGATTAATCGGATCGTTAGGGTCAAAGTTATAATCGATTTTAAATCCACTAGGGCATATCGGATCGCTACCTCCTTTTGGGTCGTCCATCGGGAGCGGATTCCCTTTTTCATCTAAACCGTCTTTTGCCGGTTTATTTTTGTTTTTTTTAGATATGGTCGTGCTGCTGGCTTTCTGTTTATTTTTCGGTTTCGGTTTCGGTTTCTTAGATATCGTCGTGCTACTACTGGCTTTTGATTTATTAACAGCATTATGATTCAGCTTACTCGTTTTTGTATTACGATCTGACTTCTTTATCATGATATTATAACACTGTTATAATCTAACAATCTTATAATATACCAATACTAAATATTCGAAAGATATTGAACCTTATAATGTATCAAATCAGAATCACATTCCACCGTAGATTCGGTTTATAAATGTGTCGTCACTACAATACGTATCAAGTTTCCATGTTCATTTAATGAATTAAATTAAATTAATTCGCAACAGGGGGGGCCTGGCCTCATCCGCCGGTTTGAAGGTGGCGGCGGGCTCGGCGAGTGCGACGGGAAGCAGATTTGCGGTGGCGGTGGCGAGGGGCGGCAGATTTGCGGCGGCTGGCACCGGATTGACTTTGACGGGACTTCGACATTATATATAATATAAGTATTTTAATTTTAACGCGTAAAACAAAGATAAATGCTCCTTACGGGGCTCGAACCCGTGACCCCGGGCTCATAAGACCCGTGCTCTGACCAAAACTGAGCTAAAAGAGCGTAACCTGTGCGGATAAGAGAGCAGTCATGCTGTAATACCCACTTAACCATATGGACTTATATTTAAGTTATTTACGTCACCATGCGATTATTCATCCAGCAACATCAACGCCATCGCTGCGTAATTGTGTAAATCGATCAACGTATCCCGAATACCTTCATCGTTGACTAAACTCACCCCGTTTTTTGTAATCGACATCGACCGTTGGAGTTTATCCTCGATTCGCATGAGCACGCCAATTACTCCATATTTCGCAAACGCATCACCATAATCCGCATTTTTCTTCGTAAATAGTTCAAGGGCTTCCGCTTGGACTGCCTTCATTTGTTCAACGCGTTTTGCTTGTTGTTCCATATCTTGATCTTTGTAATCATATAAACAAATACTATTTATATGATTTTTGTATATACCGACAACCCGGTTCGAACGAGTGACCTCAGGGTTATGAGCCCTGCGCGCTGCCTCTGCGCCATGTCGGTAACATGAATCGAATCTGTTCTTAGAATGAAATGACGATGCTGCGTTTATAGCGTCCAGCTTGACAATACCGGAGATAGGTTTCGATCCTATGTCCTCGGAGTTATGAGCCCCGCGCGCTTCCTCTGCGCCACTCCGGTAAAATAACGATGTTGACAGTGAGTTTCGATCTCACGACATTCCGAATAAAGTGTCGAAATTCTTCCGCTGATATATGCCAACACCAGCTGCGTTTTATGTCCAGCTTGACAATCTGTTTCTATAAAACAGATGAAAGGAACCCCTGGGGGTAATACCGGCGGTAGGTTTCGATCCTACGACCTTCCGCTTATAAGGCGATAATCATTCGTAGATCGGACCACTTCCTTACAGAAGTAGTAAAAAAGGTAACAAACGACGTTTTAGACGCTCTGCCGCTGAGCTACACCGGTATAATAAACGCGATGGATCATACAAACTTTTCATATTTCTACAATCCACAAATCAAATTTAATCAAATGATAATCATCACAAAGCGGACCATGAACATGGTAAATAATTTTGTGACGATGGATGATTTGTGAAGAAGTTAGAATCTTGAAAACATGATCTCAATCGCTACTCCTTTTACTCAAAGGAGGAGAAGTGGTTCACCCATTCTCATAGTATACAAAGAAAATCTCTTTAAGTTCTTTTTCGGCGAAAAAACGCGCGATCCGACGAGATTTTCCTAAATATTATTCGATAATATCTTCGATTTGTTTTGCGGTTCTACATATCCGAAACCGATGATACCACCTTTTTGAAACAATCGGCAATACTTCCAATTGAACCAACTTAAAACTTGTATCCAATAATCCTAAAGCCATCTGTTCTTCTTGTCCTTTAAGTGTGAGAGAAAAAACGGATTTTAATACGAAATGAAGGAGCATCATCACATGTTCACGTGATACATAGAATCGATATACCTTACCTTGATTAATATCATTAAATGACTTGATGATATAATATACCAGCTGATTGAACTGTGGGGCATCATTAATATCGATTACGCCATCTGACAATATTTTATTGAAACCACTTTCCAGTATGAAATTGAGTTGGTCTCGTATTCCGTCTTCACAAATATATTTCTTAATCGTTTCAAGGTCGTATTGTGAAAACCGGTCCTTGAATTCGTCAAATATACGCTCGATCTGATTGATTGCTAGGGTTGGATCCTTTAACATCGCGTGTAATCTGGCCTTTTGAAGAAAGGGAATCGCAAAAATTAAGTTGAATGTAATATCTTTGGCAAACTGAAATAATGATAACTTTGTTTTTTTGATTTCGACATCATCATCGTCATAGTCGATTGCGCTTTCTCTATCCTCTTCTTCTACGATAACCTTTTTATTTAATGTATTCTTACATGTGCTGGATTTTGAAATGGGTTTTTTCGTTGTATTTCCATTACCCGTTTCAGATGTTGGATTTTTTATTGTGTTTGTTACTGGAGCAACCGCAGCAACCGCAGCAACCGTAGTAATCGCAGCAGTAGTAGGCGCAGCGATTTTACTTCCGACTTGTAACGATACATCAGAGTGTTTTGTAGATATGGATGGTGGTTTTTGTTTTTGACTTACGACTTGTTGATTCATGATGTCTGTCATTGCTGAATGATTAATTGATTTTATAAAATTCATATTGTTACTATAGTTTGCGTTTAATTTGGCCGATGAAACTACATCTGGTATATCAAATATATCACTTGCTGTGTATTGCTGCGGTTGTTGCGGTTGTTGCGGCTGTTGCGGTTGTTGCTTCGTAACGTTTGATGGAGAAATATTACTTACAAGATCTGCAGTGACATATACTTGTTGTTTCGAATTCATTACTTCCTATATATCTTCTCTATTTATTTTTCTTTGTTCTTCATAGTAAAAACACGCCTTTTATTCTTTATATTTAATAATTTAAAGGTACGGATATACTCTTCGAGAGAAACACGCGTATCATCATCTGTTCGTATATTTTCCTGTAATTCATGTGACACATAACTCAAGGGGATCTTCAAAATAGAAGTATTTTTATCAGGTTTAATTTCAAATAAACCAAACAGTGATGGAACGTCTTGAACAACCTGAAATGGTTGAATAAAAAAATAACTTTCGGTCATTTCATCTCCGTATAATACCATATATTTTTTACCGTTTTCACTTAATAATGTCTGTGACACAAACACCATCGGTATTTTGAAGTATGTCGCTAGAAGCCATACATCTATTTTTGTAAGAAAGTAATTTTCACTTTGAATAATTTGAGATAACGTCGCGCGCCCCTCGTTTATAATGTCTGCGTATTTCTTCATACCATAACCATTTAATATCATGGTAAGTTTTTTTTCTAACCCAAGGGCTGCTAATTTCGCGTATTCAGTGACAAGTATTTCCTTTACTCGCGTTATCGTTATGTTAGCAAATTGGTCGACGTGCTGAAAACGACAATTATCACACATGAAGTAATTACAAAGACGACAGGAGAAATCGGCTTGATCTATCCCAATATTCGATTGACATTTCACGCATATTTCTGGTTCTGCCGCCGCAGCTGCCACCCCTCTTACCATTACATCACCACTCTTACGAATACATGAATGACCACTCGGACATTTTGACGCGAGTTGCGCAACAGACCGCAATATTGTTAGTATAATATCGAATGAGCATTCCTTGCTTTCGTTCGAAAAAATTATTTCAAATGTATTTATCTTCGGAAAAAATGTTTTTCGTAATGTATCTGTGATGTTTCTTTTAGATACTTCTTGACAAAAATTGAGGACATGATTGATTTCATTTAAATGTAAGACAGAATCTGGAATTTGTGGGTTCTCGTCAATACCACCTGACGCCGCATTTTCGTGTGTTGATACCGCCTCCCCGTTTTCACTTGTAATCGGTTTAACTTTATTAGGTGTGCGTTTAACGCCTGTTTCTAATTCAAAGTATTGATCAACGTATTCTTTTCGATACACCGGATCATAATTCTGTATACCTCGACTACCCGCGTCGCTAGGAGCAACCGTATAAAAGTTAGTCTGATGAATGTATGGGTTCGCATCTGCTGGCTCCATATTCTCGAAATATTCTTGGGTGATGAATGTTTCTAATAATATAATTTCATTCTCTCGGAGATCGTATTTTATATCTTGAAATGTCGGATACTTCATCGGTTCAAACATGAATAAACGAACTCGCTCATACCGAATCATTTCATCCGCTAATTTTCCGTAGTATGCGACCTCATTATCAATATCTGGAAACATTAAATTACGCTGAGGTAGAAGAAGTTTACACATACCACCAAATTCCTTCAAACAATAACTCTTTTTACCGCATGTGTCGTAGTCGCTTGTAATACATCCCGATACCTCGCCTACATGTTTTAATGATTCTTTCGTGTATCGAATAAATGACACATGTTTGGATAATAGCTTCTTCATATAAGCGATAATCTGTGTCAGTTTGTTCGTATAAATGACGAATGACGACCCGATTAATCTCTCGATATTATCTTTGATTGCTTTATTTTCAGGACGATTCAATACATTCCGAGAGGTGTTTCTGAATACATTATAGAAATTCGTTTCTAATCGAATATTGCGCACATATCTCTCGCGCGTCTTGTCTGCCTTCTTATCGGACGGTGTGGTTTGGACAACTTTGTCCGCAATAAAATGATTAAGATAATTTCCTTCTGTGATTGTGGGTATTTCGTCATTTTGATTGAGTTGTTGGTCATTTTTAACATTGACTTGAAGAAATTGGTTTGTTTCAGTAATAACGCCCACGACCAAACCGTCTTCTACTACTTTGACTTTTGGTAAACAGAATAGTTCTTTCTTTGTCGTTTTCTTCACGTGTCGTTGAACTTCTTTTAAAAAATTGACGGTTTGGCGATAACTCAATTGCCATAATTGTTCGTCATCCATGAGAATGATTGGAGGATTAGGAAGAGATGACCCTGATGCTACTCCGCCATCATGTTCGAGAGGTGCTGAAACTGCTGTAGGAATTACACCTTTCAAGTAAGTGCTCTCATAATGTTTTTTGGTTACAAGTAATGGGTCTAACTTTATTAGTTTTGATATTGTTTGTGAAATTTGTAACCCGATCACTTTTCCATTATAATTCATCACTTGTGCGTGAATCGTAAAGCCTGCGTCTTTTACTATCTTTGCTATAGTTGACGCGGGTAAATTCATTCGGTATTTGTATTCACGTGGTTGACTCGCATGTAAGCGACAATATGAAAAATAAATATCGCGAACGGTTTCTATAATATGTTTTATTTTTGGCATAAGTGTTTTGCTTTTTAGAGAAAACAGACCATGTTTGGTAAATTTTCCGTTGGATTTGCTTTCACATAAATAAATGGGTTCGTAATATGTATCGCGTTTCATTATGATGATGGTTTTACGGTTTATATCAAACACCTCGCCGGAATATGCGTTTGTTGGACAGATGACCTGAACATTATTGGTAATATCATCATCTGGAATATGAAGAAGTATAATATTGTTGCCCTGATTAAATAATCTCTCGTTAGGACGACATACAATATCCCAAAGGTAGGTATGATCGATGATTGATGTATCGTCGTCGAGGTATGCGATGAAGTTTTCGTATGCGTTACATATTCTTGCGAACGTTTCTTTTGGGAGTGTTTGAGAGATTCCGTATTTTCGCGTGATGTCTTCTTCCAATAATTCCTTGTTTGGATTATAAAACGAATCTACTAATGTTCCGTTATGTAGAGTTCTAAACATATATACGTCGAGAGATTGGATGATAATCTTGCGCATTTCACGAATCGATGGTATATAATCACTTTTATTTTTCGATGATTCATTGTGAGATGCTTTTATTATTGGCGCGGATGATGGACGTGGATTTAATGAAACGGGTGTATCATCATCAGATGCGTATTCTTCCGTCGGTCGCGGAGTATATAGTGGCATGGTGGCAGCGGATGCTTCTACACTAGATATTGCGGGTTCTTCTCCAGAAGAAGCGACACTATTTGATACGACCTTTGGGTTTTTCATTTCTTTTACTTTTTTCAGAATACCATTATGTATTGGATCCGCTGTGATCGATGCTGGTTCTAATTTTGGTGGATTGGACTTCGCAGTAGCGGTTGCGGCGGTTGCGGCGGTTGCGGCGGTGGCGGCGGTGGCGGCGGTGGCAGGGACAGTAGGGACGGTCGGAATTAATGTAAACGACTCTTTTTCTTTAGTCACGCTTTCTTTATAATAATATGCTATAACTGATACAAACGATTGTCTGTCATTCGTTTCAACACCGCGTCTCAATAGACAAGGTGTATCTTTTTTTATTGACGCATTTTTTAGACTTACTTGACAGTTCTGGTTATCCGTAAATAAGAATTTCTGGAGTTGAGTTGGTAGATATCCTAAACGATTATTTTCAAGTGGAAACTTGTCCGAACTTAAAATACGATCGTCTTTCATTTCATGTAATTTTACAGGATCTGAAGGTAATGATACCACTTGAACGGGTGCTTGTGGGCGAGGCGTTTCATCTAGTGGTCTTGATACCGCCAAGTCTAAAGGCATCACGTCAGTAGCAGCAGTATCAGCAACGGCGGGGACGACGACACCTTTCTCGATATTTTCTTGTTGTTTCGGCGCCTCTGTTATTTTTATGGCTTCAAATTGCTTTGCCTGGCATTCTTGTCGTCTTGCGGTTTGTGCCGGCTTATCCCATTGCGCAAAACAACACGGAACACACAATCCTTTAGGATGAGCATCTTTTTTTAGAAATCCTGGATAATGTTGTTTATAATTTCCCTTTTCATCGACATGGTATTTGTCGTCGGTGAATTCAAAAATGGTCGCACCTGGCGGTATTTTTTTCGCCTTCTGAGGAATGACGGTTCCATATTTTCCAGACTTCACTTCTTCTTCAGTCAAACTTGTATTATGTTTCAGACTCCAATATCTCGGACATATATAATGATATGGTTTGCTTGCGTCAGAACCGTATGTAATGCTGTGCGAATATGAACCGGGATGCTCGCGATCAATACGTTCTTTTTCTTCACTCGTTAGTATTACAGGTTGACGTCGCACATTCCAGGGACAACTTCGCGAATATGCGTTGAATTTGCCGACATCTTCATTTAAATGTATGATCGGATCTCGGTCTTGTATTCTTTTTTTAAAAGGATTTGGATTCGCTAATTCCATTCCAGTTATGTCCGAGAGGTCTTCTTCTTCAGGTTCGGCTTCGGGTTCGGGTTCGCTCATGCGTCGCGAAGCAGCAGTATATACCACAGCACCACCGCCACCACCGTTCTGTGCGCTATCATCATTATAATCATCGTCTTCGTCTTGTAACAAGTCAAACAAATCGATTTCATCTTCTTTTTGGGGTGCGGCATTTTCAACCTCAAAACCAAAAATCGGTTCAGGAGCAGCAGCAGGACCTCCCGTTATGGCTGGTCCCGGTTTTTTTATCATAGGGACGATTTCCGCCATGAGTTCAATCGACTCTTCTTTATCACTTGCAACTATATCGCCGACGACCGGTTGTGGTGACTTGGCAGCTGAAGCACGACTAGGCTTCGACTTTACGTCGTTGGCGGTGGCGGTGGCGGTCATCGCAGTATTCGCGCATAATTCGGATATTTTTTCATATGGAACACGCGTAGAGCTCGGATTCTGATAGATACGAATAATCGAATCGATATACGCATGTAATGACGTTAGGTATAATATGTTATTTATATTTGTAATTTCGATCGTAATGATGTTATTGAACGCCCCTTTTGTGATTTTTGTAAGAAATCCGGGATTATTTTTGATACGGATAGCTCCTCCACGAAATCGCGACACCTGTTGTGTTTGAAGTGATGATAAAAATGAGGATAATTTACTTTTAGCATCTTGCTCGCTAATACCATAATTATCTCTCAAACCGTCGATGATGTCTCGATCACTTTGACGTTTATTCATCATTTCGATAATATATGCGTCCTGACTTGACATGTCATTATAGTTACTTACACGTTTGTAGCGAAGCACGATTCCTTTCTTTAAACTCCCTTCTACCTCGTTGAACGCACTAGAAATACATTTAATCATCTGTTTGATTTCGATATTTCGCGTGATCGGAAGTTGCGCAAAATGCTCCAGATTGATGATTTCGATCTGTGGATGATACAAACGCGAAAATAGATTCATTTGAAATCCACCCTGCTCAACGTGCTCTTTGATTTCACGAAGAATCGGGTTTACCGTTGCGATGACAATTTGCTCGATTTCAGTCGTAGTAAATGAGAACTTGGCGGTTAATTTTACATAAATCGACCCGTTTGGATAAAATTCACATGAAACTGGTATTTGTAAATTTATTGCTTTGTGATCAGGAACCTCATTATTTTTATAAATGTAGATAACATAGATTGCTACACTTTTTTTCCGCGCGGTTGTTTTGATTAATCGAAATATATCTCCCTTCGAAAGGTATGGTATCTTACGACCGCTTCGACTAATACCTGATATAAACAGTTTGTAGATATTGTCGCGTTTCTTCCCCGGGTTATATTTGATATACGGAATTGTAGCGGAGCAATGGATAAGTTTAAAAATCGCGTCGAGAGATTGATTGTATGGCGTTTCTGGATGGATCATGAATTCGATGCCCCGAATCCCGTTATCGATGTAATTGTGTTCATGTTCCGGAATTCTTTTTTCATAGATGTCGTGAAGAAGCTTGATATTGGCAGTTTGGCGCATGAATTTCTCATTTATGATACGTTTATCTGCTTCAAATAATTTCGGTTTATAAAGCATGAGCGTGTTATAAGAATGGATGGTTGATAGATCGGTTTCACCTGATGCTTCTGCTGAACCTTTTTCGAGAGATGATCGCGGTGCTTCATCCCGAAATGACGAGAGATACGGATAATATAATGACACCATATAGGACTCGTATATCGGTTTTCTGAATTCGCCACCTCCAGATGTTTGCTGTAATGTTGATGTATCTTTATGTAGTTCTGTTTCTCTCGCGTAGAGTAATGCGTCTTCCGCTGAGACTAGATAGATTATATTATCGCAAAATAAACCATAATCAATTAACACCATTTTATTCGTCGTATTTACAAGTTCGGTCGCATGTATTTCTAAAAACGGGTCGGCGTTGAAAGCATCAAATGGATTCGCGGCATAGGGATATTCGTGGACAGAGGCAATATTCAGACTTTGACCTAATGCTACATTTATGATACGTTTGTGCTGTTCGAGTTTTAGATTTGCGATATTCGTATACGTATAACGTCCGTCGGTGGGTGAGCCAAGTTTCATATACTGCGACCCCTTACCCGCACCAGTCATCTTACAGTCAAGTGCGTTTTCGTTGACACATTTCGAATGATTATCTATATTTAATAAGTAATTCTGAAGTCTCACGGCTGTAAGTTCAAGCTTTCCATTCGACGTAATCTGATCATACGCCTGTTGCGTGGTAATCGATTTCGCTTGCTTACAGAAAAAATATAACTCTGCGTATGATAGTGCTACTTTGTCGCGTGTAAGATAAAGAAACTTCTTTTTAACTGTTTCAATCGAGTCATCAGGATATATTCTCTCGGGAAGAAAGACTACCTTTATACCATATTCACTGATCAATAGTAGTTCATAATCACTAAATATTCTTTGAAAGTATGGATTATCAGGCTGTTGAAGAAATTCGTCATTGATATCTACGACTCTACCTTCGTCCGGGGTGAATTCTACATCACCATAGAATACATAAATTACGTTGTATTCTGGTGAAAGTTCTGACTCGGCCGCGGCGCCCTCTAGATCATCAACCGGTTTGGGCTTGGTTACATCCGGGGAACGTATGTGATAAATTTTATAAATAGGTATATCTGATACGCCGTTTTCCATTTCAGACGTTACTATTATATGATAAGATACTTTATTATCATATTATTCTCGATTTATACATCATGGCAAGTAGTATAAACAGATTTTATTCTATTATTGTAAATACTTGTTATAATGTTGCGTTCTGGTGATACTCCTCTGTTCAAAATGATCGTCGCGCTTTGCCGCGGTGGAGGTATAGGCCTTGAAGGAACACTTCCGTGGCCTAAAATCGACCGTGACCTCCGTTTCTTTTCACATATGACCCGATCTGATGTTTTTCCATATGATATCGCGGTGGTGATGGGGCGAAAAACATGGGAAAGCATACCAGCGGAATTTAAGCCGCTTCCGTTTCGTGACAATATTGTGGTCTCTGCGACACATGACTTTGATATGGAAGAGCACAAACCTGGCGTGATCTTTGTAAAAAAACTGTCGGATGTTCATAAATTCTCGATGAATTATAATGTTATATGGTTTATTGGTGGTGCGTCGATCTACGAACAAGTTCTTACACCTTGCTCGATAACCGGCAAGATGTTATTTCCGATTGATGATATTTATGTAACCTTTGTAGATGAAAGTTACGAGCATGACGCAGCTTTTCCATTAACGGGGCAATATGGTAGTGTTGAAGAATGGCAATCACTACGAAATAATCACATCAATCGCGCAATTTGGTGTTGGACAGATGAAAAAAGCTTTCCTCCGTTTGTTTCCTTTTTTGCGGAAGGACCGCAAAGTAATCACCTGTATCGCGTAATGGACGTCGATCAAGTAATCGTTTCCAAAATAACACGACCGGCAGATATTAGCGCGATTAAGGAGAGACGGTCGCCGAATACGGTTTTCTACGTGTTACAACGCGTTCCGCCGCGTGCCACGGATCTGACATGGGTATGAGATGGGTCCGAGATGGGTCCGATGCGATTACGATGCGATTATATTCTACCATGACCCAAGACCAGTGGTGCGCGGCGGAACGCGCTTTACGATGCGATTATATTCTACCCTGACCCGTGGTGCGCGGCGGAACGCGCCTAGTTATCGAAGTGAGGGTTATCATTAATCGTCATCCCACAATATTCTTTTGGCTTTATCTTATAGTCTTCCGGATGATACACCTTGATTTTATGTGCTTCGTCAATCAAGAACCTGAAATTATTCCAGAACTCATCCTTATGACCAACACTATCTGTCATGATGTGACTTAATTCGTGTAATGCGACAAATGTCAACGTATTTTCATCGATGAGTTTATTTCCCTTCTTCGTTGTATTTACACAAAACGCGAGCTTCTCACCTTTATTCTCACTATACGCGGTATACTCGCTTGTCGGCAACGTCTCGCTTATTTTCTCAGGGCGGAAATTTTTCACTAAACGTTTCACATTCTCTCGGTCGGGGTATGTATCTCCCATGTGTTTCACAACCTTTTTCATTTTTTGGGTTACAGTCGCGAGGAGATCAGCTGCGAGTTCCAGCTTCGCACGTTCACGTACACAATATTTATTACCATCTACTTTAGAAACAATACACTTTAACTGAAACGCATCTGACTCTTGGTAGATCTTCAGGCAGACAACAATAATAAAAATAATAATAATATATCCGAAAACACTGGTTTTGAACATATTTTATTTATAGGGTATTTATATAACGAGAGAATTTATAGTATGGATAGAAGTAGAACTGACCCCCCCCACCAACATAAATGATATACGAGTTGATTATATAAGTAACAGTAGTAGTTATGATAAATTAAAAGATAATATATCAAATAGCGTTAACGGTAACGGTAAAGGTAAAGATAAGAGAGGTGGTTCATTCCGTAAACGATATTCAAACTCCGCCAAAAAGCGCGCCTCTCGCCGCAAGACTCGCTCCGCCAAAAAGCGCGCAACCCGTCGTTATCGCCGTCGCACGTAATAATGTATGATAGTAACCATTTATCGGTTTGTATCATATTTATATCCTCTGTAATCGTGTATTATGCTTCTCGTAATGCGATAGTTGGTTATTATTTATTCACATTACTAAACACCAACTTATCCACTGTCGTGCGAACACAGAATGCGCGGTGGGCGAGTATCCCTATCAGAAACAACGCGACGAGAGATTTCCAGAACGTGAGACTGAATGCGCGAGAGATTATGAACGCAAGAATGATCGTCGCAACAACATCAACGACTGCAATATCGAATACACGGTAAGCATGTGCGCCTTCTCTCGGACGCCCGAATATATCTTTGTAACGGCATAAGTCGATTCCGAATATTTTCATGTTTGTAGGTTTGTTTGACTTTGTGTATATTCGAGAGATTATTCCATTATTCGATAGGACAACGCCAATTGGGATCAGGTTTGCTAATAAAATCTGGCGTGTGTGTATAATCAACGGTCAGCTCTTCGCCTGCTTCGATATTGCGCATAGCAATAATCCACCATTCTCCGGTGGTTTTATCTGGGGTTGTCGAGAGATATGTATTCGGTAGCACCGACCGCGGTGGGATAAAGCCGTCGCGATCTTTTCCCGGACAGTGATTGATTTTGCCTCCGATCGGTGTGACGGTTTCATCTGGATTTATTGCGACGAATAATCTCTCGCCCTTTTTTCGTGAGCGCTTTGTGAATAATCCTAGACCTTGAATTTGACTTGGGCCGATTGTAAAGTCGGGGCTCATCAAGAGGTCATGCTGGTAATTTACCAAACTAGGGATGATGACATGTTGGATGGTGATTACGGATAATACGATCACGATGAATAATAAAATAAGTGTTGAAATAATGGACATGTGATGTTTCGCTGTGAATCACCGATTTGAATGTATATGTATATGTTACATAATATTACATCGGGCGCGTTCGGCCGCGTGCCACCGATTATTGCGCGTTCGGCCGCGTGCCACCGATTATTGCGCGTTTGGCCGCAGTTATTTTATGTAATCTTGAACCAATATTACATAATATTTCATGATGACGGTGGCACGCGGCCAAACGCACCGCTTATGCCTGCGGAGATGAACCCAACTCCAGAGGAGTGCGCATCAGATCAGGAGCAAAGGTGCTCTGGTTCCAAGGACCCACATTCAGCTGAGGATTAGGGGGCTCAGAACGCAACTGAAGGTTGGCATTCTTCATCGTATTGCCGATGGTGTCGATACCCGTCAAGAAGGTGGCGGAAAGGAGATTCTTTTCAAGAAGGTCGCCGCTTCCTGATGGATTCAAGCTACCCCACTGATTGTTTGTGTCACGGGGAAGAAGATCTGACGGATTGGCGACTGGAAGATTAGTCGCACCGGCAGGAGCACCACCTTGTCCAGTCATACCATTAACGGATGAATAACCGTTGGCGCCGGTGCTAGCAACAGGGGCCGCTTGGTTGCCTCCGACCATTGGAGTGTTCTGGCGACCGTTCGCCTCACCCTGAAGAGCTTCGTGGGGGACAACGAACTTTTGGTCGGAATAGGTATAAACGGCATATACAAGAACAATCGCACCCAAAATCACAAGGATGTGATTCGCACGAAGTGTTTTCTCTAAATCAGACAAAAAACTCATTCTTATAATTTAATTGTATATAAAATAAATGATAAAATAATGTATTCGATATCAATTCTTGCTGTCGTCGTCGGAAGTATCCGAATTAAAATCATCTAAATCATCCAATAGATATTTTGCCTTGATTTCTTTTGCTTCTAAATATGCGCGCATCGCCGCTCTTTTCATTTCATGTGCTTTTTGTTTGGCGATTTTATACATTTCGTAAAGAACGTCCTTGTGTTTTTTTAATGTAATCGCCTTACTTTTACTTATTTTTGATTCAATCGTCGCGGCGGGAGGGTCTGGAACTTCGAATGTCGGCTCAGTTACATCAATTTCATCGGGGATATTTTTAAAATCGATATCTACTTCGGTGAATTCAAAATGTTTAATTGGTTGACAAGAAACATATTTTTCACTTTCATCCAATAATGGTTCTTCATGAGTATCATCTACTACATCCATTATTTCCATAGGTTGATTTGTAACTAATCCTAAATCATTTTTATGTGATTGTGTTGTATTTTCATTCGCGGCAGCGGTGGCAATCACCGGTTTGGCATCGTGAATAAGACATGTTTCAAATAAAGGAATGTCATGTATTACTAATACTTGACGCAGTAATAACTCGATCTGGAAATTACGAGATGTGAATTTAATACCTTGAAACTCTACGATCGATATAATTGAATGTTCAGCCTTAATATAATCAACTGTCACTGTTTGTTTATTTTCATCAAAGACTTTACATAAATACGGCTGAACATTCGTAGATACATGTCGATTTGGCTCTAAATTTACACGTAACAAGTAATTGCCATTTTTATATGCTCGTAATGGTGACGCAAGCGAATTTTCAATATCGGTTTGGTCTAATTCCTGTGTAAACCATATATGCCTTTTTTCGTAAAGTAAATCAACTGACCTTTTTTCTAAATTCATGATCCATTCGATACATTCAGTATCAATTTCATTTGATGTCAGCAGTAAATCTATATGCCCTTTTTTACCGGGAGCAATTACGATACCTTGTTTCGAAAGTGTTTTAGGTGTCTGAATATAAAGTGGCTGCTTACTCTGACAATACGAATATCGTGTAAGATAGGAACCTCCTGTGATGTGTTGTGGTGGTGATAATTGAAGCTTATCGAACTGAAAAGAATAGTTGGCTTGATGAACATCCATATGTAGGACTGCGTAATACGATGAAACGAATTAGTATGACGCAATAAAATTATTCATGAGAGATTACGAGTATTATGTATGACATATCCCTAAATCAGAACATCCTTCTGTGGCAATAAAATCTCCTAGGTTATTTAGCAGATTTGGGACTGATTGTTCCGCAGCACTAAGACATAACTGTTGAACACTAGCAGGTAAAACCTTGCATATTTCTTCAATATCGGCAGTTACAAATGAAACTACTTTAGGATTATGGATGATCGTTTGATTTACGCCATTCGCTAAAAACATACATGCGTCGCATTCAAGGGGGTTCCGCTGGGGGTTCCGCCCCCCTACGACGGATTCGGGGTCAGTGGCGAGGGTATTGGCGTGGTCAGTGGCGAGGGTATTGGCGTGGTCAGTGG
>Ga0194124_10003150_pt1 | contig 17687 bp, 18 predicted proteins | sample TA2KigCas0mmetaG_FD_148605 | JGI IMG/M metagenome (GOLD analysis project Ga0194124, IMG submission 148605) | Freshwater microbial communities from Lake Tanganyika, Tanzania - TA2015031 Kigoma Deep Cast 0m | ecosystem: Environmental > Aquatic > Freshwater > Lake | place: Tanzania: Lake...
AAAACGACACGGGAGTACTGAAGGTCGTTTCACCGGGCTCGGCTGGCGCTGAATCACTCATAGTCACCGACGTGCGCAAAGAGGGTGACCTCGTGTGGCATACCGTTGCAGGCGAGGCGCCCGCTGAAGGAACCGTCGTTCAAGGCGAACTCGACTGGGATCGACGTCATCGTTTGATGCGCACCCACACCGCATTGCACATCTTGTGCGGTGTGATTTGGAATGAATGGAAGGTGCCGGTGACCGGCGGCAACATGGAACCGCTGTCGGCGCGTATGGACTTCGAATTCGATCCGTTACCCGAAGGGTTCGCGGCGCGTGTTGAGCAACTCGTGAACGATGCAATCGTGCGCGATTACCCGATCGAGGTGTCGTTCTTGCCGCGCTCCACCGCCGTGATGGACGCAGACTTGATTCGCACCAAGGTGTCGTTGATTCCCGAGACAGTGCAAGAAATTCGCGTTGTCGACATCGTTGGTCTCGACAAACAGGCCGATGGTGGCACTCATGTGCGCTCAACTACAGAGGTTGGTACCTTTCGAGTGGTGAAGACCGAGAGCAAGGGCAAAGGCAACAAGCGTTTGCGGGTGGAAATCGGCTGATGAGTAGGTCAGCGAGGTTTGCGACCGACCATGAGGAACTGACGTCCCATCCAGCGCCATGCAATCGGCGTGCGCAGATACCAGCGAGCGAGGTAGCGGGCACCGGGAAGCTTTCCCTTCTTCGACCGGAATGAATACGGCAAGAATCGCGCCACGTGTGCCTCCAGTTCGTAGCCGGCCCCGACGAGACACTCACCCACCGAGAGGTCGGTGAGCACGAGGTTGTGGTCGGCGAAGTCGAAGTATTCCTTCATCGAGTACTTGAAATTGGGGCCGAGGATGAGCAGCAGTCCGCCCGGGGCGAGATGCTTCATCGCTTGATCAAAGAACGCAAAGACCATGTCGCGGGTGCCGAGATGTTCGAGGATGTTCGACATCACGATCATGTCGAAGTAAGTGTCGGGAAGCGTGAGGTCGAGGTAGTTGCCCTCGAGAAATTTCACATCTCTTGCAAGTTGTGAGTGGTCGATGACATCGAGGCCCCAACGTTCCTTGGCCTTTGATGCGTTGAGGAACTCGCCCGAGCCGCAGGCCACATCGAGTACCCGGCCAGGCACCCCGAAACGCCGTTCGAGGTAATCGGTGATTTCTTCCCACACGATGCCACGAGCATCGGGGTCGACGTTTGCGAATCGGAAGCGATAGACGGCTCCCAGATCCATTCGTTCAAGTGTAGGAAGACCCCGAGTCATCAATCTCGACCACGGAACTGATGCGGTGGTGAATCAGTGGTAGAACAGCGCGAACCTCACATGTCGCTCATATCGCCAATCAACGACGCCCCTGAGCGATTGCTCAGCGACGACACCGATCAGCTGGTGACCGCAACCTTCAATCAGGCACTTCACCGTCATCGACCGACGGGGAGAATCGTGTTGCTCGCCGTCGGCGGGTACGGGCGTCGCGAGTTGGCACCCTTCAGCGACCTCGACTTGTTGCTCGTTCATGACTCGAAACGACTTGACGACGCGTTCGTGCAATCGCTCTGGTATCCGCTGTGGGACGCAGGCTTCAAGGTGGGGCACGCGGTGCGCACGGTACGAGAGACCTTCGCCATGATTCGAGAAGACCTCGACACGGCAACCGCCCTCGTTACGGCACGAGTACTGGCCGGTGACGAAACATTCGGCGCCCGCGTCATCGAGAAGGTACGCACCAAACTGCGTCGCCGCGGTGGGCGATGGATCAGCGAGTTGCATGCGCGAGTCGTCGAACGTCATGCAACGGCGGGAGAAGTTGCGTATCTACTTGAACCCGACCTCAAAGAGGGCCTCGGGGGATTGCGAGACATTCAGGCGATTCGCTGGGCGAACGCCGTCGGCTTTCACATCCCTGAATCAGACCTGCGCACGTTGGAGGAGTGCAATGCCACGCTCACACGAATTCGTTTTGCGCTGCATCGCACCGCCGGTCGAGCCGGTGACATTCTTCATCTACAAGACCAACAAGCTGTGGCGAAAGAAGCTGGTTTCTCGGACGATGACGCGCTCATGGCAGCAATCGCCACGGTCGGCAGGCAAGTCATGTGGATTTCCAACGAGACGTGGGCGCGACTTCAACCCCCTGCACAGCGGTCACGATCTCGACTGCCACTTGCACCCGGAGTGGCGCTGATGAATGGAGAAGTGCACCTCGACGATGATGCAGATCCGAAGGAAGATCCCACGCTCGTGCTGCGAGTCGCCACCGTCGCCGCGCGAAAGAATGCGCGAATCAATCGTGACGCGCTCGACCGACTTGGTCGATTCGCGCGCACATGGCCAGCCCCGTGGCCGACGGGTGCAAGCGACGATCTCGTTGCGTTGTTGCTGGAGGGTGAGCGAGCGATTTCGGTTTGGGAAGCACTCGAACAGCGTGACCTCGTCAGCCGAATCTTGCCGGAATGGAGTGCGGTGCGATGCCGACCGCAACGGAACGCATTCCATCGGTTCACCGTCGATCGTCATCTCTGGCAGACGGCGGCAAACGCGGCCGGACTTGTCTCGCGCGTGAGGCGCCCCGACCTGTTGGTATTGAGTGCGCTCTTCCATGACCTTGGCAAGGGGTATCCGGGTGACCACACCGAAGCAGGTCTGCGGTTGTTCGCTGACATCGGCCCCCGAATGGGTCTGAATGAAGCCGATGTGCTGACAACGATGAAGTTGATCGAACATCATCTGTTGTTGCCTGACATTGCAACTCGACGTGACGTCTCGAACGAATCGACCATTGCCCATGTCGCCACCCTGGTCGGTGATGTCACCACCCTCGAACTTCTTGACGCACTCACCGAGGCTGATGCACTTGCAACCGGCCCCACCGCATGGGGTGGCTGGAAGCAAGAGCTCGTTCGCACGCTGGTGAGTCGCGTGCGACAATCGCTGGCTGGTGACGTCATCGACACCACCGGATGGCGGCTCTTCCCGGACTCAGAAACGCTCGCAGCCATGGCGACTGGTGAGCGTGACGTTCGCGCCAGCGATGCCGTCATCACCGTGGTGAGCCCCGATCGACCCGGGCTCTTTACTTCGGTGGCCGGGGTGCTGGCGATGTACGGTCTCGACATCCTCAGTGCCGAGGCACACAGCGATGAACAAGGCATGGCCGCATCACGGTTTCACCTGCGTGTTCCGCCCCGCGATGGATGGTCGGAAGTGCTTCACGATGTGAATGCGGCGTTCAACGGTGACCTCGACATCGATTCGCATCTACGTGAACGAGCCATTACCTATGCGCGGCGACGTCGTGAGTCGGCGCGCGGGCCGCAGCCTCCGACCGTGCGCTTCGACGACACCACCTCATCTGATGCGACGGTGATCGAGGTGCATGCACCCGACAGAGTGGGACTATTGCGTGACATCAGTAAGGTGTTTGCTAACGAACGGCTCGATATTCGCCACGCCCGCATCGTGACCATGGGCGACAATGTCGTCGACACGTTCTATGTGCGTGAATCCGACGGATCAAAGATCGAGTTGCAAGACCGAAGGAATGCACTCACGAGCGTGTTGCTCGACGCCATCGCCTGAACTTTTTCGCTAGGCCATCGGATACTCTCGGCAGCGTGACGACGGGTGACGAACACGATCTGACCGCGCAACTTGCGCGGTGGAGCGAAGCGCTCTCGGCAATCGCTCGTACCGGACTTGCATTCACCCAGAATCTCTACGAACGGGAACGTTACGAAGAAGTGTTGCATGTCGCCGCCGACATCAAGGCAACCATTGATGACGTCGATGAGACCAGGCGAGAGCGACGTCACTTCGTGCAGGAGTGGATGGACAACATCGGCGAGGGAATTCCTGGTTACGTAACGCCGAAGGTGGCGATCGGTGCCGTCGTCGGAAACGACGCCGGCGAAATCCTGCTCGTCAAGCGCGCGCCGAGCGGGGTATGGCTGTTTCCGTCGGGATGGGCCGATGTCGGGTACTCGGCGGCGGAAGTGGTGGTGAAGGAGGTTCGCGAAGAAACCGGAATCGATGCAGAACCCGTACAGCTGCTTGGCGTGGTCGATGGCATGCGAATGGGATTCACCAAGTTTGGTATGTACATGTTGTTGTTCCACTGTCGAGCAACAGGCGGAGTAATCTCGGCGCACCCGCTGGAGACGCAAGGCTGCGGATGGTTCCATCACGACGAGCTTCCGTCACCGCTCGCCGGCGCGGAATGGTGGGTTGACAGGGCGTTTGCGGCGATTCGCGGTGAACGATTCAATGCGACTTTCGATCTACCTCGGTCGCCTACGTGGCGCGGTGACACCAACTAGGTGTAGCTACTCGGAGTTTTGTTCTCGCAAGAAACGTTCGACTTCGTCGACGAGTTCTGCGGCATCGGCGTCTGATGCATCATTACCGAAGTCGAGCTGGAGCTGGTCGTCGTTCACCTCGTCGCTCAACATCATGCCCGCATCCGAGGCACTCTCGAGTCGTTCGACGTATTCGACGAGGTCTTCGTCTTCGTTCACCAGGGTGTTGACTTGCTCTTCGTAGCGCTCGATGAGGTGCATCACTGCGCCAACCGGTGCAGGAGTACTGATCATCTCGCAGGCGCGACGCATGAGCGCGAGCGATGCCTTCGGGGACGGAACCTGCGATGCATACGCGGGCACTGCAGCCCAGAGCGAAGCCGATGGCAGTGCAGCCTTGGCAAAGACGTCGTGGAGCACCCCGATGATGCCGGTCGGGCCTTCGTAGCGGGATCGACGAAGGTTGTGGCGCTCGATGAGATCGGAATCGGTGGCGGTACCGATGAGTTGCACGGGTCGGCGGTGTGCCACGTCGGCAAGCAACGCACCGAGGGTGAGGTACATCTTGGCGTTGAAATGCTCGGCGACGGCGAGAATGTCACCGGCGAATCGCTTCCACTGCAGGCTCGGCTCGGGCCCGAGCGACAAGATCACGTCACCCCCTGCTCCGCTCACATGCCACAGGCTGACGGTGGGCCACATGATGCGCCGCTCACCGTTTTCGCCCAAGCGAACGTGTGGGCGTATGGTGGCGAAATCGGTGTAGGGCTCGGGGCTGATCTCGGCAAGGGGTGTTGCCGACCAGCCCTCGACGAGATGACGAACCGCACTCGACGCTGCATCGGCGGCGTCATTCCAACCGGTGAATGCGCTGACGAACGTGGGATTTCGTAGCGTCGGTTTCGACAACCAATGCACTGACGCTGGTGTTGCCATTACGACCTGAACCCTATCCGAGCAACGACTCAGAGAACACACGGTGATGACATCGTCGTTGACGAAGGGATACAGTAAGACGCTGATGACGAGTGTGGTGGTTGAGCCAGTCGTCGCTGCGTCCGACGATGTCGTCGCTGCATGTCATCGGTTGATCCCGCAGTTGTCGTCATCGAGCAATCCGATTACAAAGAGTGAACTTGCAAAGATCGTCGATGGTGATGCAACGGTGTTGTTCGCCGCGCGAATCGATGGTGAGATCGTTGGTCTACTGACACTCGCCGTGTTCCGGATTCCCACGGCCGTACGGGCGTGGATTGAAGATGTCGTCGTAGATGAGCGGGCACGTGGCAAGGGTGTGGGCGAGGCGTTGAACCACGCGGCTCTCGCAGAAGCCAAGCGTCGGGGAGCCAAGACCGTCGATCTCACCTCGCGACCGAGTCGTGAGGCTGCGAATCGTCTGTATCAGCGAATCGGGTTCAACCGTCGCGATACGAACGTCTACCGCTACGAGTGGTGACCGACCCGGAACACCTTGCACCCGGCGCCGTGCTCTTTCGAGCCGCGGTCGAGCCGGTCGCCCGCGACCTTCTCACGGAAATCGGACGAGTCATCGCATGCTCACCACTGCGCAAGGTAATGACACCGATGGGAAAGCCGATGTCGGTGGAGATGACGAACTGCGGAGAAGTCGGCTGGGTGTCCGATCGAACCGGTTATCGGTATGAGTCAAACGACCCGATCACCGGTAAGCCCTGGCCACGAATGCCGCACCAGTTTCAATCGATTGCCACCTCAATGGCGCAACGCGCGGGATATCCGAGATTCGAGCCCGACGCTTGTCTGCTCAATCGATATTCGCCCGGAAGCAAGATGGGTCTGCACCAAGATCGTGACGAGTCGGACTTATCGCAGCCGATTGTCTCGGTATCGCTTGGATTACCCATCACGTTCAAGTTCGGTGGGTCACGCAGAACCGATCGGGCCGTGAGTGTGGTGCTGCACCACGGTGACGTCGTGGTGTTCGGCGGATCGTCACGTCTCGCATTTCACGGTGTGGGCACCTTGCGTAAAGGCATGCATGAGGTAACCGGTAGCTACCGGTACAACCTCACGTTTCGTCGCGTGTGACCGACACCAATTCCTGCGTCGACTCGTCGTGACGAATACCCTCCGTCACGACGACGAGTCCGAACGCGGCCATGAACGGAACGTTTTGGCGGAATGAATTGAAGTCGGTGACGGTGACGAGTCCGAGATAAAAACTGAAGGCACCAAAAACCTGCCACCGCAACGTGCTGAGGCGCGGAGCAAAGAGCATCGTCATCGTGAAGAACAAGGGAATGAGGATCGTCTCCAGGAACGGAATTCGCGCAAGCATCAAATCAGCGAAGTTCAGTTCGGTCGTTGAGGCGTCAGCAGCAAGAAATTGCAAACCGATCAAGTTGGTGAGAATTCGCGTGAACGCCTCCGAGGAAATCGTGGCATTGGCCAGGACAAAATCGCCACCATCGAGCAACCAACTGCCGATTGAGTAGCCGAAGTTGCCGAGCACGGCGGGCACCACCAGCGTGACGGCGAGTGCGGCGTAGTAGGCGCGACGCCCGAGCCATACCGCGAATCGAGCAAACACGGTTCCGATGATGAGCGCTGCGGCCAGATGCGGTCGCAGCGTGAGCGCACCCACAAGTGCAACGAGTTGCAGAGAGCGCCGGGTGGTAACCAGGAATAGCGTCACGAGCAGCAACATCATCGTCTCACGAAGGGCAAGGAGCGAAAAGAACAATCCAGCCGGACCAAAGACGGTGAGGTAGCGGTAGAGAATTCGGTCTTCGATGCCGCACTTGCGCAGGTAACGAACGACAAGCACCGCCGCGATAAGAAACGACATGAGCGACACGAACTTGAGCGCCAGCACCGTGTCGAAACCGATCCACTGCAGCAGTGACGCGGGAAGCGTGTACGCCAGACGACCGCTACGTACCAGATACTTCCAGTCACTGTTGATGCCGAGTTCGACGATTGCGTTGGCTACCACCCGGTGATGGCGTTGATCGTTCGAGTAGAAGAGAATTTCACCGTCGACGCCGTATCGCGCGCGAATCGCCACTACTCCAATGGTCCACGCGGCAACGTAGAAAGCCGAACCACGCAACAACCGCTGAAAAGCGACCGCCGCCACCAAGGCGAGCACGCAAGTCTGCAGCACGTAGATGGTCATTGCTCAGATGCCTCGCAGACGAAGAATGAAGATTCTTCGAACGTACTTGAGACTCGACCAACAAAGTGCGACGACGAGTCGGGTTCTTCCGATGGCGCCGCTGCGTCGTAGCTGTCGGAAGGCACGGAGCTCACCAGATTGCATCGGGCGCATTGCCGAACTCAAACCCGAGGCACCGTATGCCGCCTTGTGCAACCGTACGAGCGGCGCGTCGATGAGTAGTGCCGAGCCGTAAGCAGCAACGGTTTCAAGCCAGAGCAGATAATCCTCGGCGTGCGACCACTCCTGACGGAATCGAGTGGCGACGTCACGACGGATCATCACACTTGGCGTGGAGAAGTAGTTGCGAAAGAGCAGTCGCCCGAGCGGAATCTCACGGGTGGGTGCTGGCCGAGAAGAGACACTCGGGGTCAACGTCTCTGAATACCGATGACCGGACATTGCGAGCGTGGGCCGTGATTGCATCACATTGAATTGCATCTCGAGTTTCGAAGGAAACCACTCATCGTCAGCATCGAGGAACGCCACGTAGGTTGATGTCGCGAGACTCCAACCGTGATTGCGGGCCGCCGAGGGACCATGGTTCGATTCACGTCGCACGAGCCGAAGATCGAACAACGGCTTGGTCGCACGTACCCGGTCCACTACCGACCGTACGTCGTCAGTGCTGGCATCGTCGACGACGATCACTTCGTGGGGCGGCAACGTTTGGTCGACGACCGATTTGAGTGCCCGCTCTAGCGTTGACGCCGAATTGAAGCATGGAATCACCACGGAAACATCGGCGTGGATCACAACAGCCAGTCCCAAGCGCCACGGGCCTTGAGCACTGCATCACGTGCCGAGTCCATGGCCCAGATGTCAGTGCGCGGAATCTGGAGCGGATCACCTCCAGGGTTGTCGGGTCCCGGTGAACTGGTACCGGCGAGGCGAAACCCAGCGCCATGCACGGCGCTACGCACACGTTCGTCGTGCTGACCGAATGGATACGACATGGTGATGATGTCGCGTTGGGTGAGTGCAGACAACCGTCGTCTGGACTCCAACAATTCGTATCGTAACTGATCGTCCACGAACTCGGTGAGTGGACGATGGGTGAGCCCGTGAGCACCGACGCCGATGAGTGGTTCACATGCAAGCTCGGAAATGTCAGAGTGCGAAAGGTGCGTACCACGCTCGTCCGTGACGAGACCAACCGATATGAATACGTGGAACGGTATCGAACGTTCGATGAGCAGCGGCGCAACCATCGAAGCAATCGATGCATAACCGTCATCGAAGGTGAGGCACAAACCCGGCTCGTTGTTACCGTCGAAGGCAACGAACGATAGTTGATGCCGTTCGGCCCATTGCTGCAGTGCATCGATGTGTGCGATGAATGCTTCGCGCGAGTGGTTGTATAGATCGTGATCAGCGTCGACATTGATGTCGTCGACGCCGTGGAACATCAGAACGCGGCGGCTTGAGTGGTCTGATCGTGTGGTAAGGGGTGCGACGACGGAAGCAAGTGCGCGAGCGAGGCGGTGCTTGTTGCGTCGCATGAGCCGATTGCGGCTCCAAATTGTTAGCGGAGCCGTGATATCAGGCTACTGAGCAGACCTCGGCTGGCCGAAGGAATCGCAGCTTCGAATTCGCCGCCGTAGTCAATACCTATAGCGCCAGTGCCGTGCTTGAAGTCAAAGACCCCACGATTCTTGACCTCGTCGACACCACCGAGGTCGTAGCGAACAACTCCGCGTCGCGCCAACTCGTTCGCGAGGGCCCAGAACGTGACGTACGACGAGTAGTGCTTGCGACCTTCGGCAGAGGTTGAAGCGAGCATGTCGTAGGCGCAACCACCGGTGATGATTGCGCCGCGAATTGCACGCAGGTTGCCCTGCGCGCTCACGCACTTGACCACCACCAATCGGGAGCCGAAACCTTCGATGAACCGCTCGACATGGGGGAGACTCGACTCCCATGTGTTGACATGATCACCTTTGAGTTGTTCGAGTTCGTCGTGCAGTGAGGCGATCTCGGTGGCATTGGGTCGCTCAACGACAGAGACGATGTTCTCGTGTCGCTCGCCACGGCGGAGATTTCGGCGCCAATTGAACGACAGCAACTCTTGGCGTGATTCTTCGCTTGCGTCAAGGCGAAGTTTCAACGACCGTCCTGAGCTGAGCATGCTTCGCGCACGATGCCAACCCACGCCTTCGAGTGCCGGTTCGACGAACTTGGTGGGGGTGAGCATATGTACCCGTGCATAGAGCACCCGTACGTGAAGTGTTGCTCTGAGCAGCTCGGAGAACTTCGCCGCATTGACGGGCTCGGCACCGAGGAAACCGCCCGGACAATATGTCGCAGCGACGACACCACCCTTCTTGCGAACGAGCACTTGGGTGAGCGGTGAACCATCCGCGCGGTTGAGACGGATTGGCTGCCAACCGTCAAGAGCCTTTACTCGCGCCCAACCCGAATAGTTGTAGGGCGTCCACGCACCGATTCGATCGGTGCTTGTTGTGGCTATCGAGACCCGATCCAGGCGGTCATCCCATTGTGAGTCGCTCTCGTGAGCGACGACAAACATCATCTCATCATACTGACGACATGCACATCAAGATAAAAATTCGGGCAGTCGCGTCGCACGACATCAGGCAGATCCGGCCACTGAAAAATTTCCAAACCGAGACCCCGCAGAGCATGTCGTACCTTGGCGAGATCAGCGGTGTGTGCAAAGAAAGGAACGCACCATGGAACGACGCCAGATGTCAACGCATCGAAGACGAGGCAATAGTTGGCATTGCGAAGGCGATCGGCCACGACTTCGAAGAGGTCTCTGCGGCGTCGAGCTTCGTTCTGATCGTTGAGCGCACGAAGTGTTGCGAGTGAATTGGCATGAATTGCCCGATGCTCGGGCATCACGGTTTCCGACTCGAGCGAAACGGGGATTTCAGGACGATCGAAGGCGCGTCGCACTGCTCTGACGGCGGCTCGCGAAGCGTTGAGTAGTGGCAAGTGGGTGGCTCGCTCGAGTGCTCCCGTAACTCGACGGATTCGAAACGTCAAGGGCAACGCCGAGTGCTCGGGTTGTGGTGAATCGATCGTGTCTGCGAATGCGGGGAAGATACTCGCGTCAACATCAAGGAGGGCTCCGTTGACGACCCTCAGTGTCTTACGGAAGCTGGTGAACCCGATTCCGGTGCGCTGTCCGAGGGGGGTGCCGTGCGAGTCGACACTGAGGTAGCCGTGAGCGTTATCTTCGATGACCGGCACACCGAGTGTGTTGCCGAGCTGCAGGAGTTCATCGAGGTGCTGTGGGAACCCGAAGTAATCAACTGCCAAGATTGCCCGCACCGACGAAGTGTTGACAGATCGACCGCCGCCAAAAAGAAGTGGTCGCAGTTGTCGGTCGACGTCGTAGAACTCGACATGTGCCCCGAGGGCATGAACGGGTGCGAGCACGTCTCGGCAGATGTACGACGGCATCAATACCGAATCGCCTTGCTTGACACCGCAGATGCGTAGCGCGTCGAGGAAAGCGAATCGGGCGAACGAATAGTACGAGCGATTCCAGTCAGACACGGGTGCCCCGGCGGATGATCGTGTCGCGCACCAGCAACGCAAGAGCTGCATATGGTCGAAGGAGCATCGGGTAGGTGGCGATGCAGCGAAGAAGAGCAGCCCAAGACTTTGCCACTTCGCCGTCGCGTTGGTAGCTACGGGCAGCACCGTAATCAACGAGGGCAAAGCGCCTGCGTTGTCGAAGTTTCGTGCGCGAAGCGCCAACACCTGCGAAATGTTTGCGCAGTACTGTCCGTTCGGCCTCGGCGTTGCGGGCGATACGCGAACTTTCGCTGCCATGACGACGCCTGAATTCGCCAAGAGCCTGTGGCAAGAAGACGAGCCTTCCACCATTGCGCGCGGCACGCAGCCACAAGTCGTAGTCCTCGGCGGTGACGATGCTTGGGTCGGTGTCAAACCCGTGCACGAGTTCGAGCAAAGACCGACGCATCGTGACGGCGGAGGTGGAAAGTGCATTGCCGTCGAACAACAGAGCGTCGTAATTGTCTCGGCCTCCGCTGCCGTATTCGACGACGCGTGCCGTACCGTCGGTTTCGACCCAGCGTTCGGCGTGGCATACGAGGTCGACACCTGGCGCGAATGCCGCGAGCACTCGTGCAAGTTTGTCGGGGTACCAGATGTCGTCGGAATCGAGGAATGCGACGAACTCGGCCTTCCCTGCGGTGATACCCGTATTGCGCGAGGCTCCGATGACGCCATGATTGGCGAAATTGATGCACGTCATTCGCGGATCAGCAAACGACTCGATTACTTGCATGGTGTCGTCAGTGGAGTGATTGTTCACGATGTACGCGTGCCATCGATGTTCGGTCTGGGCAACGAGCGAGCGAAGTGCCTCACGCATCATGGGCGCGTGGTTGTACGTGGGAATCACGACATCGACGAGGCTCACGGGTTACACCATCCTCACTGATGCTGCTCGGAGCAGGTCATCAATTTCGGATGAAACATCGTTTTTCGGCACGAAGCCACAGTCTCGCAGGTGTTGAATGTCGAGTGAGTAGGTGACTGCAGGTGTCGTGTCATTGGATTGAGTTTCGATCACATAGCCACGACCGAGTAAGTGACGCGCGCGCCCTGCCACGACTTCGGCGAATTCTTTCAGGGTGATGGTGCGACCTGAACCAAGCAGCACGAGTCCTCGAGACGAGTTGGTAAGCGCGAAGTGGGTGATGGCGTCGACGATGTCGGTGAGGGTGATGAAGTCACGCTGATGTCTCCCGTGTGTGTTGAGGCGCAGCGTCGTCCCGCGTAGGGCCTGCTGACACAGGTCGCCGGTAACCAGTGACCACGGTGCATCGTGGCTCGACGAACTTGCTCCGTAGCCGTTTGTACACCTCAATATGACCGTGGACAAACGATCGTCATTGAATTCCCCGACGATGTGCTCAGCTGCAAGATGAGCCCGACCGTAAGGCGTATGCGGCTCGGGTTGCGTGGTTTCACTGATGGTGCCGCGCAGTGCGGCTCCGAAGACATGAATGGTCGAGAAGTGCACGAATCGTGACACACCCGAGGAAGCCGCAGCATTCAGCAGATTTCTGGCCATCGACTCGTGAATGGAGACCGCAACATTCGCGTCGTTGGCATCGGACGGCACACTTGCAAGATGAACGACGACATCACAACCTGCGACCGCCTTGGTGCAGAGTGCGACGTCGGTCAAGTCGCCGACAGCCACCTCGCCGCGTGAGGCAACGTCATCATCGGGCATACGTCGAACGACCATTCGAAGTCGGACATCGTCACGTTGCGCCAGTTGGGCGGTGAGTCGTGACCCGATGTGACCTGTTGCCCCCGTGACGAGTACGAGGCGTGGCTCGCGCCCTACCGCCATGCGTTCGGCACCGGGGGATCATCGAGTGTCCTACGCACGATCTCGGTGGGGTCGTGCGGCTCGGAAGCACAGTTGGCGACCAGCGCAGAAGTGTTCGACAGATTGCCGAAGCTCGTCCAAATTCCATTTGGGATGGTGAGCAGTTGGTAGTTATCGTCGCCCAGCACATACTCACTCGTTGTGCCACGCGTTGCAGAACCGTCGCGATCATCGAAGAGCACGAAACGAACGGTGCCGAGCGGAACGGCCAGATTCATCGTGAGTGATCGGTGCAAGCGCCAGTCTTTGACGATGTGCGGTGGCACCGAAGAAAAGTAGATCTCACCAAACCGTCGAAAGACAGGGTCGGTGGCTCGCAGCATGCGTGAGACCGTGCCTTGTTCGTTGCCCATGCGGGCCAGGGGTGTGAGGACGACATCGTGGATCATGTTGCCAAGTGAACTCACTTCGCGGCCGTATAGCGGGCAATATCGTCGCGAACGAGATGCGTTGCATCGCTACCCTCGTGTCGGCGTCGATACCAACCGACTGTGCGGTCAATCGTGGTCTCATAATCCCAGCGCGGTGACCAATGCAGTCGTTCTGCTGCCTTCTTGCAGTTGAGCTGCAGCAACGTCGCTTCGTGCATCGTTTGCTGGGCGCGGTCGACGATGACCCGGCCCGAACCCCACATCTCGACGCAACGTTGCGCGACATCGTGCACCGTGTGAACGTCGTTCTCACGTGGGCCGAAGTTCCATGATTCACCGCTCGTCACCCGACACTGCAATAAGTTGCCCGCCAGCGTGAGGTATCCCGAAAGCGGCTCGAGCACGTGTTGCCACGGTCGGGTGGCTTCAGGTCGTCGCAACACGATGGGAGTTGCAGATGTGAGTGAGCGGACGCAATCAGGCACGAGACGATCGGCCGACCAGTCACCGCCACCGATCACGTTGCCGGCGCGCGCACTTGCAACCGCGAGATTGTCACGACCAGAAAAGAACGACGGAACGTAACTGTGATACAACATCTCGGCTGCCGCCTTCGATGCGCTGTACGGATCAGCCCCGCCGAGTTCATCTTCTTCGTGATAGCCGCGGGTAAGTTCACGGTTGAGGTAGCACTTGTCTGAAGTGATGTAGACGAGGGCTCGAACAGATGCCGTATGACGTACGGCATCGAGGACGTTGAGTGAGCCGAGCACGTTGGTGGTGAATGTGCCATGTGGATCTTCGTACGACTTCTTGACGAGTGCTTGTGCCGCCAAATGGAACACGACCTCGGGCTGAATGGCATCGAAGTGGCGACGAAGTTCAGCCGTGTCTCGAATGTCGCACATGATGCTGTTCATCCGTGAGGTCAAGTCAAGTTCGTCGAAAAGACTCGGATGCGTCAGTGGCGGCAGAGCAATGCCGTGCAACTGTGCACCTGCGTCGAGCAACCAATGCGAAAGCCACGAACCCTTGAAACCGGTGTGCCCGGTGACGAGCACGCGGCGACCTCGCATGAGCGCGAGGGAACTCACCAGCGTTTCCACGGTGCCTTGCCTTCGCGCAGAAGTTCATTCAACAATTCCCAGTCGCGGTGCGTGTCCATGCATTGCCAGAATCCGTCGTGTTGATACACGCCGAGACGGCGCTCGGTAACCAGCGTTTTCATGGGCTGGCGTTCAAAGACGAGCGACTCGTCGTCGGTTAGATAGTTGAAGAGCCGATTGGAGCAGGCGAAGTATCCACCCGAGATATGACCACCGGAAGCCTGCGGCTTCTCATTGAACGATGTGGCGAAACCGTCGGTACCGAAGTTGACTTCGCCGAATCGCGCCGGAGGGCGCACTGCCGTGAGAGTGAGCACCGAGCCGATCGAACGATGCGTCTGCACCAGGTCGGGCAGAGGAACATCGGAGACACCGTCACCATAGGTGAGGAGGAAGTCGTCGCCAGAGACGAACGATCTGATTCGTGAGACGCGCGCACCGGTCATTGATGCGTCGCCGGTCTCGGCAAGCACTATCTGCCATTCTTCGCCAACGGAATCGGTGTAGACGACCTCGCGCGTGACCCCGCTGTCATGAACACCGAAGTGTTGGCGGATAACGTCGCCCTTGTATCCGAGGCACAACACGAACCGCCGATGTCCGTACGACGCATAGAACCGCATGATGTGGACGAGGATCGGATCATCACCCACCTTGATCATGGGCTTGGGCACTTGGTCGTCGACGCCCCGAATACGGGTGCCCATTCCACCGCAGAGAATGACGACGTCCATCTACGCGAAACCTTGCAATGAAGGCTAGTTGCTGTCGGCGGAGAACCCGTTTTACGAGTCGAGAACCGCCGCTCGCAACTTGCGATTGTCGGCATCGAAGGTTATCAACTCTTCACGCACGAACCCGGAGATCCTCTGCCACTCATCGTTGCTCATCGAGATGACGCGTGCCATCATCCCGTCGATTTCCCCACGGTCAACCGACGAAGTCCAGAATGCACCGGACGAGTCGAATGCGCCCGGAAATCCGAATGTGAACTGTCGCGACTCTTCACCACCGAGGAGCATGGCGCGTGCAGCAACAAAGACCGTACGAGTTCCGCGAGCAATCATTTCGTATCCGAGCGTGCTGTCGATGGAGACAACGAGGTCACAGGCGTCGAGTCGTTGGTATGACGACTCTTCGGAGGTTTTTGCGAAGAACTCGTGCGCAACCCGACCGCAGGTCTGGGCAAAGAATGCACGCTCATGCGGAAACTCGGCAGTTCGTCGGCCGAGGATGTGCAAGTCCCATCCATTGGCGTTGCAGATATCGGCAACCATCGATGCGACCGTTGCGTCGGCCGCGAAATACTCTCTGGCGCTGACCTCACGTGCGCCGAGGTACATCGCAATCGGGCTCGCGGAACCGTCGGGGAAGATTCCCTCGTGTGGTTGCCCGCTGAAGTTGGAGATGAACCCGATGCGTTTTCGCGCGTGCCGTTGCGCTGGTGTCCGGACGGGGATGAGATTGCTTCTGCTACTACCAACTTCCACGGTGCGGCAGCGAACATGTCGTTCGTACTGTCGGGAGTGTGCGCGCCCGAAGGTTGCGATGATGTCGACGGTAGGTGGCTGGTGTGGTGACTCGGCGATCATGGTCCAGAGGTCTCCGTTCTTCACCGGAGACCCATTACCGCGGATTCCGTTTTGAATGGCAATGAATCGCACGTCAGGCAACGAGTGCTTCAACGTATAGAACGTGGCATTGGAGTCGATTCCCGTCACCACGATGCGCGCCTTGGCCAGGCGTAGGTAGCTGATGCAGTAGTCGCGCCAGGATGCTCGACCACGTACCAGCATGTGCAGCAACGCGACGATGTGGAGCACTGATCTTCGGTTCTCGAACACGGAATAGGTGTCGGCATCCAGAATTGGGATGAGTCCCTGCGTCGCATAGCGATCAAAAACGATGATTTTCGATCGAGGTGGTCGTCGCCAGATGAGCTTCATAAATGCAGCATCGTGCGGAGCAGCGTCACTTTTGTCGATGCCGTAGCACGACATCGGCGTGTTCGAGATCGGCAGATACGTCGATGTCAATCGAGTCTTCGGCGGTCATTACCAGTGCCGCTGCACCCGGACGCACGAGGGTTCGATGCTCGCGAACGCTGCCGAGCGTTGCCACGTAGATCGCGCCGTTCGGCCGAAAGAACTTGGGCAAGTCTTGTCGACTTGCTTCGAGGTACTCGTGGGCGAACGCGGGGGCCAGGACACCGTCGCTCACGGTCACCGACTTCAACGGATGGTGTTCACATTCCACGACACTCACCACTGCATGGGCTGAGCTGCGATACAAGTCGAGGGCTTGCACAATGTGGCCGACGCCCCGTAGTGGTGACGTGGGTTGCAGAACGACGACGACGTCGATGTCGTCAATGTGCAAGGTCGATGCCGCATCGATGACTGCATCGACGACCCTGCTCGTATCGGACGCAAGCCGTGCAGGACGGTCGTGGACGTCGCATCCCTTGCTTCGCGCATGAGCGGCGATGTCGTGGTCATCGGTCGACACGATGATGCGATGAACGACCCCAGAGTCGCGTGCGGCATCGATCGCGTAGTCGATCAAGGGTTTGCCGCACAACTGGACCAGATTCTTTCGTGGCAGGCCCTTCGAGCCACCGCGGGCCGGAATGAATGCAGTCACCTTGCCGTCACTCATGTGCGGTGGAACACCTTCTGCACGGACGTACTCCAGAGTCGGTCGGAGTGCAACGATGCGACGAATCGTTCTGCTGATTTGCCATCACCGAACACCATCGATGGTGCTCGAGGCATCGAACGGGCCTGGATGATTGCCTGCAGTATCTCGTCAGCCCGCGCATCGACGTCGATGATGAGCGGATGACTGTTGCGTCCGGACTGACGCGAACCAACGTTGATTGCCGGTGTGCCGTGAACCCCGGCCTCGCGCACGCCACTACTCGAATTGCCGACGATGAATTGTGCGTGTTTCAGCAACGTTTGGAACGCCTCGAATCTCACCGAGGGAATCAGTCGCATGGTTGGAAGCCTTGCAAGCTGCAAGAGCTCGTCGAGGATGACCGATGAGCCGTGGTCATTGTTCGGGTAAACCGCGACGAAGTCGAGACCGCTTCGACCGACTGCATCACAGAGTGCACGAGTTTGATTGCGAAGGTCGTCGACTTCGGTAGTCACCGGATGAAATGCAAGGAGTGCGAACTCTGGGAATGGGATGTCGTAGTACGAGCGGATCTCGGAAAGATCGGGCAGGTCGGACCCGAGCATGATGTCCACCTCGGGGGAGCCAATCATCCACACGGAGTCAGG
>Ga0194124_10003155_pt1 | contig 17661 bp, 20 predicted proteins | sample TA2KigCas0mmetaG_FD_148605 | JGI IMG/M metagenome (GOLD analysis project Ga0194124, IMG submission 148605) | Freshwater microbial communities from Lake Tanganyika, Tanzania - TA2015031 Kigoma Deep Cast 0m | ecosystem: Environmental > Aquatic > Freshwater > Lake | place: Tanzania: Lake...
ATTAGTGAACATGAGGAAGTTGATTGTTTATTGAATTTTAATTCACTATTTGATTTTTATAAAAGTCAAATAATTGTCTAAAATTATTAGTGTGGTCCAGACCGACGAGGGGCATTTGTTAATCTCTGTAAATCGTTAAGGTGTTGATAATGAGCGCTTATTTGAATTGTGAGTTTCTTCAAAATATTCAAAAAACTATTAAAATTGAGGGTTTTGGTGCGCAGTTTGGTATGCAACATAAAAATTTAATAATTTGAAAAATATAAGGGCAATTCTTTTTGATGTTGATGGAGTGCTTACAGATGGAAGTATTACACTAGATGCAAATGGAGAAGAGATTAAGAAATTCAATGTTAGAGATGGCCAATTGGTTGGTTTTATGCGGTCCCAAGGTTATATATTCGGTGCAATTTCTGGTAGAAAATCTAAAGCCTTGGAACACAGGTTAATGGAAATGGGATTTTTTTTTTTCAGACTAGGGGTTAATGATAAATTATTTGTATTAAATGAGTTTTTGAAAGAATTTAATCTATTACCCGAAATGGTCGGATATATTGGTGATGATGTGATTGATATTGAAGTTTTGAAATTAGTTGGGGTTTCATTTGCTCCTTCTGATGCTATACCTATAGTTTTAAGCATTGTTCAAGTAATTACGAAATCGAAGGGTGGACAAGGGGTATTGAGAGATGTAATTGAAATGTTAATAGATTCTGATTACCAGTTAAAATCTAATTTTATTTTATCGTTTAAAATTCAATAATCTAATTGATATACTTGCATTTGTTATAGGGAGTGTTAAAAATTTGAGATGGACAATGTGAATTATCTAAAATATTTTATTGGGAAAGTTTTTGTAAATAATCTCTGGGTTTTGTGAAAGGAAAGTATTTAATTTTAGGAGGTTCAGGTTTGTTAGGGGTAAATTGGGCAATACAAAAAAGAGTTGCCTGTGATGTCTTTATAGGTCTTAACAAGCGAGTGGTTAAAATAAATGGCGTTAGTGCTTTCTCAATAGACTTTGCAGATCATAACTCTATTTTGCGCTCGATCTCTGAATTGCAACCGGATGTAGTTGTGAATGCAGCAGGGCTTACAAGTGTAGAAGTTTGTGAAAATTATCCACAAGAAGCATATAATGCAAATGTTGAAATTGCAAAAAAAATTGCCATAGCAGCTCATCACAGTGGAGCGAAAATGGTTCACATTTCAACAGATCATTTGTATCAAGGTGTGATGCCTTCCGTCGATGAACTGGCACCGCCTGAACCTCTTAATCAATATGGAATAACAAAATGGAAGGCAGAGCGAGTTGTTCTGGAAGTTTGCCCAAACGCATTGGTTATTCGAACTAATTTTTATGGGTGGGGACCTCAATACCGACAGTCATTCACCGATTTTATCATATCGCACTTACGAACAGGTAAAATCATTCGTTTGTTTGAAGATGTTCATTACAGTCCAATACTAATCAGTGTTCTGATAAATACCATTCACGAACTAATTAAAAAAGGCGCATCGGGCATTTTTAATGTGGTGGGTGATGAAAGAGTATCTAAATTATCATTTGGGAAAAAAGTGGCAGAAATATTTTCTCTGGATCAGAGTTTGATTTTGTCTGACTCTTTTGCAAAACGAACCGATCTGGTTCAACGTCCTTTGGATTTGAGTTTGTCAAATGCTAAAGTTGTATCATTCTTAGGTAAACCTTTAGGAACCATGGAAGAACATCTGTTGTTGTTAAAAGAAGAAGAAACCAAATATTATAAAGAAATCATTCAATTATGATACCATATGGGAAGCAGGATATTTCTGAAGAAGATATCCAATCCGTAGTTGATGTATTAAAGTCCGATTTTCTAACGCAAGGTCCCATGGTTCCGGCTTTTGAAAAAGCTGTAACAGATTATTGTGGAGCAAAATATGCTTTTGCGGTAAATAGTGCTACGTCGGCGCTTCATATTGCTTGCTTGGCCTTAGAAGTTGGGCCTGGTGATATTGTATGGACCAGTCCCATTACATTCGTAGCATCAGCTAATTGTGCTTTGTATTGTGGAGCAGAAGTTGATTTCGTTGACATTGATGCTAAATCTTATAATATGTCAGTGAGCTGTTTGGAAGAAAAATTAATTAAAGCTGAGAAATCGGGCCTATTACCAAAAGTTGTAATCCCAGTTCATTTGGCAGGTCAATCTTGCGAGATGGATAAAATCTATATTCTTAGTCAAAAGTATGGTTTTAAAATTATTGAAGATGCTTCACATGCCATCGGGGGTAAATATAAAAATAATCCTATTGGAGGTTGTCAGTATTCTGACATTACAGTCTTTAGCTTTCACCCAGTTAAAATTATTACAACAGGGGAAGGTGGAATGTGTTTAACTAATAACTCTCAACTAGCGAACTTATTAAACCGATATAGAAGTCATGGAATAGTCAGGCATCAAAGTGAAATGACGGCAAAGTCAGATGGGCCTTGGTTTTATCAACAAATTGAATTAGGGTTTAATTACAGAATGACGGATATACAGGCAGCACTAGGATTGAGCCCCCTTAAAAAGATTGATGATTTTGTAAACTTAAGACATAAGATTGTAGAAAAGTACAATGAATCTTTAGGAAAAGACTGGATTACACTACCTAGCCAAAATAAAGATACAATCTCTTCATTCCATCTTTATATAATAAGAGTTAAGGTTGAAAATAAATTAATTTCAAGATCGCAATTGTTTGAGAAGTTACGCAACGAAGGCATAATGGTTAATTTACATTATATTCCCATTTATAAACATCCATATTATGCTAAATTTGGGTATAATGAAATTGATTATCCAAATGCAGAGCTTTATTACAAAGAAGCAATTTCACTTCCTATATATTCATCTTTAATAATGGATGATATCATGAAGGTTGTGAATACTATAAATACTCCAAATGGATTTCAAACTTTATTTTGATAAAATGAACTACTTTAATAAAATAGTTATTGGTACAGCTCAATTTGGTTTAAATTATGGAATTAATAATCAAACAAAATTTAATTTTTCCGAAAAGGAACAAATTCTTCATAAGGCCTTTGATCTGGGAGTTCGTACAATTGATACAGCTATCTCTTACGGCAATAGTGAAAAGGTCTTAGGTCAGATTGGTATTAGTAATTGGAATACAATAACAAAACTTCCAACATTTAAGGAAACTAAATATGAGAAAAGTGAATGGGTGAAAAAAGAAATTCATAACTCATTAAAAAGGCTAAATATAAATCAGTTTGAAGGTGTACTTTTTCACAATCCAGATGAATTAAAAATCAAAGAAAACATAAATTTATACCATGGATTAAGGAAATTACAAGAAGAAGGACTAATTAAAAAAATCGGCTTTTCTATTTACAATATAGAACAAGCAGAGTTTTTATTAAAAAATTTTGACTTTGAAATTCTACAAGTTCCTTACAATGTTTTTGATAGGCGATTTGACAATGAAAAAATTAATAATGAGCTAAAAGCAAAAAAAATTGAATTACACGCAAGGTCAATATTTTTGCAAGGACTTCTCCTAATGGAATTAAATAAAATACCCGAAAATTTTAAATTTTGGAAAAATTTATTTCTTGACTGGAATAAATTCTTACTAGAAAGTAATACGAATGCCTTAGATGCTTGTATCGCATTAACATTAAACAATAAAAATTTCAGTAAGGTCTTAATTGGAGTTGATAATTTAATTCAAATTGAAGAAATAGCATCAAGTGTTAAAAATGTTAAACAATTATATTTGCCTGAAAATTTATCTACAAACGATATAAATTTAATAAATCCACAAAATTGGAAAAAATATGAATAACATTATTGCAATTGTTCAAGCAAGAATGGGTTCAACAAGGTTTCCCAATAAAGTCATGTCAAAAATCAATAATCATACTTTAATTGAAATATTATTAAAACGACTTTCTAAATCAAAATTAATTAATAAAATCATACTTGCAACTACTGATTTAGAATCTGATGATTTATTACAAGCTCATGTAGAAGAAATTGGATTTAATGTTTTTAGAGGCGATTCTGATAATGTTTTAAAGAGATATTATGAAACAGCCATTAAATTTAATGCTGATATTATTGTACGTATTACTGGAGATTGTCCACTAATTGACTCTTCTATTGTTGATGATGTAATTAACTTGTATTTGAATAATAAAGTTGATTATGCTGCAAATACATTTCCACCTACTTTCCCCGATGGATTAGATGTTTCAGTATTTAGTTTTAAAGCACTTGAAGCTGCTTTTTTAAATGCAAATTCAAACTTTGATAAGGAGCATGTTACCCCATACATAAGAAATTCTGATTCTTTCACTAAAATTAATTTAAGTAATAATATTGACTTGTCAAATAATCGATGGACTGTGGATGAAAAAATAGATTATGAATTAATAAAATTAATTTTTGACCATTTTGAACCAAATATATTTTTTGATTATAAAAGCATCTTAGAGTTCAAAATAAAAAATTTAAAACTATTTGAAATGAATAAAGATATTAAAAGGAATGGAGGTTCTAGTTTAGGCAAGGGTCAAAAATTATGGAAAAGAGCAAAATCTATAATTCCAGGTGGAAATATGTTATTATCCAAAAGACCTGAAATGTTTTTGCCAGAAAAATGGCCATCATATTTTACTAAAACAGAGGGATGTAGTGTTTGGGATTTAGATGGGAACATGTACAAGGATCTGTCAGTGATGGGTGTGGGTACAAACATTTTAGGATATTCTCATTATAGAGTAGATGAATCTGTGATAGATATTGTAAAAAAAGGTAACATGTCGACTTTTAATTGTCCAGAAGAAGTATACCTTGCAGAAAAGCTTATTGAAATGCACCCTTGGGCTGAAATGGTTAGATTTGCAAGAACAGGTGGAGAAGCAAATACAATGGCAATAAGAATTGCAAGAGCCGCTACTGGTAGAGATAAAGTTGCGATTTGCGGTTATCATGGATGGCATGATTGGTATTTATCGTGTAATTTAGCTGAAGATAAAAATTTAGACGGCCATTTAATTCCTGGCTTAGAACCTAATGGAGTTCCAAGATGTCTAAATGGAGTAACTTTAACTTTTCAATATAATAAGTATGAAGAACTCTTAAATTTAGTTAATAATAATCCAGACATTGGTGTTATTATGATGGAAGTACAAAGAAATGAGCCACCAATTGACAATTTTCTTCACAAAGTTAGAGACCTTGCAACTAGTAAAGGGATAGTATTAATTTTTGATGAATGTACATCTGGTTTTAGGGAAACTTATGGCGGACTACATCTTAAATATAATGTTATTCCAGATATTGCAATGTTTGGAAAGGCACTAGGAAATGGGTATGCAATAAATGCGATTATTGGAACAAGAAATGTAATGCAAGCAGCACAATCAACTTTTATAAGCAGTACTTTTACAACAGAAAGAATTGGCCCAACAGCTGCAATTACAACATTAAAAGTGATGAATGAAATCAAAAGTTGGCATACGATATGTGAAACAGGTGATAAAATTTCAAATTTCTGGAAAAAATTAAGTCAAAGATATAACCTTGACATGAAAGTTTTTGGTTTAGCCCCATTGATAAAATTTTCTATAAACAGCCCTAACAACTTGATTTATAAAACTTATATAACACAAGAAATGTTAAAAAAAGGATTTTTGGCTGGCAATAGTGTAAATGTCAGTATAGCTCATACTGACAAAATTCTGAATGAGTATGAAAATCGTTTAGACGAGGTTTTTTTTAATATTACAAAATTTGAAAAAGAAGGCTTCAGAGTTGAAGAAATTTTAGAAGGTCCAATTTGTCATACAGAATTTAGAAGGTTAAATTAAGATGATTTCGTATTTTTTTATTCCTGCAGATAATCAAATTTTCTTGTCAAAAAAGTCTACTATAAATGCTAATGAATTTATAGTAGACTTTGAAGATTCTATAAATCAAGAAAATCTAATATTATATCTTGAAAATTTAATTAAATACAAAATACCTAAAAATACTTGGATTAGAATTGTTAATCCTATACAATCCAAAAATATAAATAAAGATTTATTTATAAAAAAAATTTTAAAATACGGGTTTACAAATTTTATTATACCTAAAATCAGAAGTGTAAAAGAAAGAGATTTAATTTTCAATAAATTCGATTCATTCAAGTTGAATAAAAAAAGTCTTAAATTTATTCTTTTCATAGAAAATCCAGCAGCATTGATAAATCTTTACAATATATGCAACTCTAAACTAGTTTATGGAATTGGTGTTGGAAGTCACGATTATTGTGCTGATATTAATATGGAGCATACATTAAGTAATATTTTATTTTTAAGAATGTCTATATTAAATGTTGCAAAAGCTTTAGAGTTAAAAGTAATTGATTTTGCATCAATGAATATAAAAATGGAAAGCAGTTTCAAAAAAGAATGTTTAGATTCAAAAAGCAAAGGTTTTGATGCGAAATTTTTAATACATCCTTGGCAGCTAAATATTTTTAATAATTCCAACCTGTATACAAATGAAGATATAATATTTGCAAAAAAAGTTGATGACCATATAAAAAAAATTGGGGGTATTGATAACTTTAAAATAACAAAAATTGACGGACGAATTATAGAAGGACTTCACTTACCAAATATTCTGAAAATAATAAATAAAATCAAAAAATGATAAAGACTAATTTTGGCAACTATTATGAAGACTTTGAATTGAATCTTGAAATTTTTCATCCACTATCTAAAACAATATTTGAAAGTGACAATAATATTTTTAGCTTATTAACAATGAATCATCACCCAGTTCATACAAATATTGATTATGCAAAAAACGAGAAATATGGTCAAATTTTAGTTGTTGGGACTTTGACTTTTAGCATAATAGTTGGTATTACTGTGCCTGAAATTAGTGGTAAAGCTATTGCAAATTTAGAATATTTAAACATTAAACATTTAAATCCTGTTTTTATTGGGGACACTTTATACGCAAAGTCTACAGTTTTGCAAAAGGATACAAAATCCAACAATTCAAAAACTGGCATTATTCATGTTGAAACAACTGGGTTTAATCAAAATAATATAGATGTTTTAAAGTTTGAAAGAAAAGTATTAATTAAAAAACTAAATCCTTAAAGATGAATAAAATAAATTTTCCAATGAGAAGTTTAATGTTTGTGCCTGGAAATAATATCAAGTTTATTAAGAAATCGTTCAACTCAGATGCTGATGTATTATTATTAGATTTAGAAGATTCTGTAGAATCTATAAAGAATAAAGCAATTGCAAGAAATTTAATATTAAGATTGATTAAATTAAATACAACAAAAAAAATATTTATTAGAATTAATGATATAGAGAGTGGTGAAATTTTGAAAGATCTTGAGAAATTAACTATAAATGGTATTGATGGATTTATGTTTCCTAAATCATTAAGCGGTTTAGACATTTATTTTTTTGACAAATTAATTACTAGTTTCGAATACAAAAAAGGATTAGAAGTTGGAAAATTTAAAATAATTCCATTAATAGAAACTACTTCCGCTGTTATGAATGTTGATGATATCTGTAAGTCATCAAAAAGAGTTATTGCAATTGCATTTGGAAATGAAGACTATTTGACCGACCTTGGTGCATTAAGTGATCCTAATGGTGATAATTTGTTTTTTCCAAGAGTAATGATAACTAATGCTGCTAAGGCAAATAACATAGTGCCAATTGATACTGTTCACGTAAACGTTCACGATTTAAAAGATTTAGAGCAAAAATTACAGTTATCAAAAAAATTAGGTTTTGAGGGTATGTTAGTATTGCATCCAAAAGAATTGCCCTTAGTTAATAAATACTTTTCACCTTCAATTTCTGAAATTAAAAATGCAAAAAATATTATTAAAATATCAAAAAGTAAATTGATTAAAAGTAAAAGTGTTGATATAATTGACGGAAAATTTGTTGGACCACCAATGATAAAAGCAGCAAAAAAAATTCTTGAAAGAGATAAATTAATAAGAGGATTATGAAAAAAATAATTATTATTGGCGGTTTTGGAAATGGAACTGTTGCTCAATCTACAATCGAAGATATAAACATATATAAACCACAATACGAAATTATAGGGTTTTTGAATGATAATCATACAGAATTTATTAATGGATATCCTATATTAGGTAAAATAGATAAAAATACTGTTAATAAATATTTACAGTATAAGGATGTTTGTTTTTATTATAGTTTAATATCTTTAAAATTAAATTATAATTTTTTATATAAACTAGTAGATCTTGAAATTCCTGCGCAAAAATTACCAACTTTAATACATCCAACAGCCGTAATTTCTAAATTTTCAAAAATTGGCCAAGGATGTTGTATACAGCCCTTTGTTTCAATTGGTCCGAATGTTCAAATTGGAAATCACGTCCAAATTTATGCACAATCTTTAATCGGTCATGGTGCACAGATTGACAACTATGCATATATAGCAAATAACGCCTGTATAGGTGCAGATGTACACTTAAGTGAAGGGGCTTATGTTGGCACAAATGCATCAACAATTGAATTTATAACAATTGGAAAGTGGTCAATTGTCGGCATGGGCTCTGTTGTTTTAAAAGATGTTCCAGATTTTATTAAAGTTGTTGGAAATCCAGCTAGGATAATTTGACCCTCTCCCAATAATTCGGACCGTTTAAAACTAGAAAATCGGGCAATTTTCAATACCTTAAAAACCAGAAAATTGCACATGAAAAAGACAAGATTCACGGAACAGCAGATTGCCTTTGTTTTAAAACAGGCAGAGACCGGCACTTCCGTTGCCGAGGTGGTACAAAAATTGGGTGTTTCGGAGGCCACGTTTTACAATTGGAAGAAAAAATATGGCGGTTTGAGTGTAACCGAGGTTCGTCGCCTTAAGCAATTAGAGGATGAAAATGCCCGATTGAAAAAGATCGTTGCCGACCTAAGCCTGGATAAAGAGATGCTGCAGGATGTTTTAAAAAAAAATTGCTGACCATAAGGCAGTTAAAGATGCTTGTACAACGATTGGTTGATCAGTATAAAGTTTCTACGCGTCAGGCTTGCGAGGCGATGATGTTGACCCGCTCCGTGTGGTACTACAAATCGGTTCGAAGAAGTGACGTGGCTGTTCGAAGGCGCATCGTAGAGATTGCCAACACCAGGATTCGATATGGGGTAAACCGTATTCATGCTCTTTTGAAGCGCGAAGGCTGGAAGGACAACAAGAAGCGGATACATCGCATTTACAAGGAAGAAGGGTTTAGGGCTGTTTTTTGCGACAGGTTAAAAATAGAGTTTTAACTTTAACCAAGCGCAAAGAGTATGAAAAAGTCAAAGTTTACAGAAGTCCAGATCCTGAGGGTTCTCAAGACACAAGAAGAGGGTAAAAAGGTAAGTGAGATCTGCCGTGAATTCGGTATCTCTGAACCCACATTTTACAATTGGAAAAGTAAGTACGGAGGAATGACTTTGTCGGAATTGCAACGTGTCAAGGAGCTAGAAGTAGAAAACGCACGCTTAAAGCGATTGGTGGCAGATCTTTCTTTAGATAATCAGATTCTCAAAGAAGTCAACTCAAAAAAGTGGTAACGTCTTACCAGAAGGAGCAATGCTTAACCTTTGTGCAAGAAACCTTTCCAAAGTTTAGCCATGCTAAGACGTGTAAACTTTTTAATTGCTCACGAACCAAACGATACTACAAAAAGCGAATGCCAACCAAGGATGCTGCTGTAAAGGAAGCAATCCTTGAAGTGATTGGATCCAGCCGAATAGGTAGAAAGAAGATAGTCGTTAAGGTCCAGAAAAAGAATCCCCACCTGGGCGCATCTAAAATCAGGCGGTTTTATCAAAAAGAAGGCTTTTCATTGTATAAAAGGTTTAGAAAAAAACGATTTAATAACCCCGCAAATCCCATTGAGGTGCCTTATGGACCGAATGTAGAATGGGCTATGGACTTTATGTCTGACTCACTTGCCAATGGTAAAAAATTCAGATCATTAAACATCATAGATCAATACAATCGTAAATGCCTAGAGATTGGGATTGGCTATTCGCTTCCCTCAAGAAAGGTAGTTGAGATCTTACAACGAGCAATTGAAGAGTACGGAAAGCCACTAGGAATACGAACTGATAATGGGCCAGAGTTCACCTCGTGCCTGTTTCAGAACTGGTTAGATAAGAACGGTATTGAATGGATCAAGATTCAAAAAGGGAAGCCACAACAAAACGCAATCATTGAACGATTCAATCGGACTTATCGTGAAGATGTATTAGATGCGAACTTATTCTTTTCTCTAAATTAAGTTCACGAAGTTACCAAGCCTTGGAAACTCGATTATAACGAAGAAAGGCCGCATGAGGCATTAAACTATGCCACTCCAAAGGAATACGCTGCATGAGATGGGTTTTTGTAGGAATAGAGCTCGGAGAATGGATAAAAAGAAAGGTATTCGTTATCCGAACACCTTCCAACCATTCTCGTCGGTTCAATTTATCCCTGGTGAGTTGCTCCCCAGCAGAGCCCACTTCCGTTTTAATTGAACCTTGCAAATTTCAATTCAATAAAATATATTTACAAACTGTCAAAAAAGGCAACCACTTACCTCTATATAATAATAAAATGCTTAAATTTTCTATAACAACTATATTATGAGTAATTATTTTGATGTTTTAGTTTTCTCTTTTTATCCGCCAGCATATATAGCAGGAGGACCTGTTAGAAGTATTGAGGCAATAATTGAATATACTGGAAATGATGTTAAATATCTTGTATATTCCAAAGATAAATTTAATAGTTGCTCGGATAAAATTAATTTTGATTATAATTTAAATAATCCAAGAATACTCACCTATGAACATTTGTCACTTATAGGTATGTTTAAATTGATGCGTAAATATCATTTTAAATATATATATCTAAATTCATTTTTTAGCTTTAATCAAGTTTTATATTCTGTAGTCTGCTCTTGGATCTTCGGAGTTAAGATTGTAATTTCTATTCGTGGTCAGATTGAAGATGGGGCTATGTTAAATAGTTCTAAAAAAAAGATATATATATTTTTTTTTAGAATATTTTTTAAAAATAGTATATCGAAATTTCATTCTACTAGTATTAGTGAGACATCAAATATCTCTAAGAAACTAAAGGTATCTTCAGATAAGATTATACAGATTTCCAATCTTAGAAAAATTATAACTAGTCATGTACTTCCTTTTTCATTAAAAACAAGTGATAATTGTTTTAAATTTGTATTCTATTCCAGAATAGTTCCTAAAAAAAATCTCTTGCATCTTTTAAATTTGTTGTATAGTTCAAATTTAAAATCAGTACGTCTTGATATTTACGGCAATATTGAAGATGTATCTTATTGGCAAAAGTGTTTAAAGGTTATACAAGAGAATGAACATAATAAAAGTATCATGGTTACATATAGGGGAATTATAGATGATACCAATTTGTATGAAGTTTTATCACAATACTATGTTTTTATCTTCCCTACGCTTTCTGAAAATTTTGGGCATGTTATTATAGAAGCTTTAATGTCTGGTATTCCAATTCTAGTTAATGATACTACTCCTTTTTCTAATGATATTATAAAATATAATATTGGACATGTAATTGATTTCAATGATAGTATTGCTTTTTATTCTGCTTTGAAATCATATATTAACATGAATAAAGAGGATTATTTATCAATAAAAAAAAGAATACTTATTTATTTGAAGGATTTAGAAGATAACAATATTTTTATTTCAAGGAATTATATTAAATTATTTAAACATGAAAAATAAAGTTTTATTGATTACCGGTGGAACTGGATCTTTTGGAAATGCAGTACTACAAAAATTTTTACACATAGAACATTTTTCTGAAATTCGAGTTTTTTCTCGCGATGAGAAAAAACAAGATGATATGCGTAATCAACTAAAAAATGAGAAACTTAAATTTTATATAGGAGATGTTCGGGATTATAATGGTGTTGAACAAGCAATGAGAGGTGTTGATTATGTATTTCATGCAGCAGCTTTAAAACAGGTGCCTTCATGTGAATTTTTCCCTATGGAGGCGGTCAAAACAAATGTGATTGGTACAGATAATGTGTTAAGTGCTGCCGAAAGGTATGAAGTGAAAAAGGTAGTGGTATTGAGTACAGACAAAGCTGCTTACCCGATTAATGCGATGGGAATGTCAAAGGCAATGATGGAAAAAGTAACCGTTGCCCGATCACGAAATTTGGATAATGCCAAAACGATTTTTTGTGCCACCCGTTATGGGAACGTAATGGCGTCTAGAGGATCTGTGATCCCTTTATTTATAGATCAGATTAAGGCTGGAAAAAACCTAACTATAACCGATCCTAATATGACAAGGTTCATGATGACATTGGAAGATGCCGTGGATTTAGTTCTGTATGCATTTGAGCATGCCAATCAGGGAGACTTATTTGTCCAAAAAGCACCTGCAGCTACTGTTCAAGTATTGGCAGAAGCACTGATCGACTTATACCAATCCAAGTCAGAGATTAAAGTAATTGGTACAAGACATGGCGAAAAACTATATGAGACTTTGGTGAACCGCGAAGATATGGTAAAAGCTGAGGATTTGGGGGAGTACTACCGGATTCCTGCTGACAACAGAGATTTAAATTACGACCAGTATTATTCAGAGGGTGAAAAGTTAATTAATCAAAATGATGAATACCACTCTCACAATACTGATCGATTGGATGTGGAAGGAATGAAAGCATTATTGTTAAAATTGCCACAAATTAGGAAAGACATTTTGGGTGAGGTAGTTTTATAACGAAATCCTGCATAATCAATCAGATGAAGAGAATAGGGATAACGGGACAGAGCGGATTTGTAGGCTCATATCTTTATAATACTTTAGGTCTTTTTGATCAAAAGTATGAAAGGATAGAATTTGACAAAAAATTCTTTACAAACGAGGACCGTTTGGATGAATTTGTTGCCCAATGCGATGTTATTATACATTTGGCAGGTATGAACAGGCATCCAGATCAAGAGGTAATCTATAAAACCAATATTGAGCTAGCCAACAAATTGAGTGAATCCTTAGTTAGGATGAATAGTAAGGCTCAAGTTATATACTCATCATCATCTCAGGAAGAAAAAGACAACTTGTACGGAAATTCAAAGAAGGAAGCTCGGAATATACTCAACAAATGGGCAAAACAGAATGGTGGCTCATTCGTTGGTTTTATTATTCCCAATGTATTCGGTCCTTTTGGTAAGCCATATTATAATTCTGTAGTAGCAACTTTTTGTCACCAGCTGAATAATAATGAAGAGCCAATCATTAATGTGGATGCTGAAGTGAATCTGATTTATGTTCAAGAGCTAGTTGAACAAATTATTCAATTGATCGACAAAAATGTACATCAATCAGAACTAAAGGTTTCCCATACTGCAGTTTGTAAAGTTTCAAAGATTCTTTCTATACTACAATCTTTCAAAGAACATTACCTTCAAAACAATACTATTCCAGCATTTTCTTCCTCTTTCGAACTAAATCTTTTCAATACGTTCAGGTCTTATATTGATCTGAACAGTTTTTACCCGGTTAAGTACAAGCAACATACGGATGAGAGGGGTGCATTTACCGAATTAATTAGGCTCAACTCAGGTGGCCAGGTTTCTTTCTCCACTACGGTTCCTAACATTACAAGAGGCAATCACTTTCATACCCGAAAGATTGAGCGTTTCTCTGTGATAAAAGGTAAAGCACTAATCCAGTTGCGGAAAATTGGAACTACAGAAAAATTAGAATTCGAGCTGGATGGAGTTCATCCAGCTTATGTAGATATGCCAATATGGTATACCCATAATATCACTAATATCGGGGAAGAGGAATTATACACTGTTTTTTGGATAAACGAGGCATTTGACCCGACTGATCCGGATACCTATTTAGAAAAAGTTTAATATGCAAAAAAAGTTAAAAGTGATGACGGTTGTCGGTACACGACCAGAGATTATCCGCCTTTCTCGTGTACTTTCAAAGTTAGATCAAGCTGAGCCAATTGAGCACATTTTAGTACATACAGGTCAAAATTATGATTATGAATTAAACCAAATCTTTTTTGAGGACCTGGAACTACGTAAACCGGATTATTTCCTGAATGCTGCCGGTAAAACAGCCACAGAAACAATCGGTCAGATTTTGATTCATATCGATCCAATATTAGAAAAAGAGAAACCTGACGCATTACTGGTTTTAGGAGATACGAATAGTTGTCTTTGCGCAATTCCCGCTAAAAAAAGACATATTCCGATTTTTCACATGGAGGCTGGTAACCGTTGCTTTGACCAAAGGGTACCCGAAGAGACCAATCGTAAAATCGTGGATCACATTAGCGATATCAACCTGACCTATAGTGACATTGCCCGAGAGTATTTATTGAGAGAAGGCTTACAACCCGATCGGGTAATTAAAACTGGTAGCCCGATGTTTGAGGTGTTGAATCATTTCATGCCAAAAATCCAGGCATCCGATATTTTACAAAAACTACAGTTAGAGAAACATAAATACTTTGTAGTCTCCGCTCATAGGGAAGAAAATATCAATTCAAAACAAAATTTTGAACGATTGTTTTTTACGCTCAATAAAATGGCTGAGCAATATGGTTATCCCATTATTGTTTCTACTCATCCAAGAACAAGAAATAAAATTGAAGAAAGCAAAATCCAATTAAACCACTTGATTAAGTTGGAGAAGCCATTCGGGCTGAATGATTATGTAGCTCTACAATGTCAGTCTAAAGCTGTGCTATCAGATAGTGGCACCATTACAGAAGAATCATCCATATTAAATTTCCCTGCATTGAATATCCGTGAAGCACATGAAAGGCCGGAAGGAATGGAAGAAGCCGCAGTAATGATGGTCGGTCTAAATCCTGATCGCATATTGCAAGGTTTACAATTGTTAGATCAAGAGGGTCATAATATTCGTAAGTACCGTTTAGTTGCAGATTATAGTATTCCCAATGTTTCAGATAAAGTAGTGCGAATTATTATATCATACACCGATTATATAAAACGGGTAGTTTGGAAAGAATAATCAAAAAAAATATTCTCTTTCTTACTGCTGTAAGAATTCTCGACCCAGAAGAAAAAGGGATTTATACTGATTTACTGAGAAAGTTTCGGGATGAAGGCTTTAATGTATATGTAGTCTGTCCTGAAGAACGGAGATATGGTGGAATAACCAGGATGGAATCTATTTCCAATATCAATATTCTTTATGTCAAATCTCTAAATTTGCAGAAGACGGGATTGGTTGAGAAAGGTTTAGCAACGCTATCTTTAAGCTGGTTGTTATACAGAGGGATTAAAAAATATTTTAAGAATGTCAATTTCGACTTGCTGTTATACAGTACCCCACCTATTACCTACAATAAATCTATTAGTTATTTAAAAAAAAGGGATCAAGCGTTGACTTATCTTTTGTTAAAAGATATTTTTCCTCAAAATGCAGTAGACCTATCAATGATCAGAGAAGGTGGATTAATCCATCGATACTTTCGAAAGGTAGAAAAAAGGTTATACTTATTGTCAGATTATATTGGATGTATGTCGGAAGCCAATAAGACTTATATATTGAAGCATCATTCTTATTTGTCTCCTAATAGGGTCGAAGTAAATCCCAATAGTATCGATTTAAAATGGTTGAATGATTTAAAGCCATCTTCAATAGAATTTCGAAGAAAATGGGGTATCAACTCAGATGCTTTGATTTGTTTGTACGGAGGTAATCTAGGAAAACCCCAGGGGATTGATTTTTTAATTGAAATATTGGAACATTACAAAAATGATCCGCGAATTTTCTTTTTCATTATTGGTGATGGCACAGAATTCAATAAGTTAAGAAACTGGTTTCTTGCTAATAAACCTTTGTATTCGAAACTTATTAACTATTTACCGAAGATTGAGTTTGACGAAATTGCCAAATATGGAGAAGCGGGATTAATATTGTTAGATAAACGATTTACAATCCCGAATTTCCCATCACGGTTACTCACTTATTTAGAGAACAAGATGTCAATTTGGGCGGCTACTGATGTGAGTACTGATATTGGTCAGGTAGCAAAGGACAATGAATTTGGATTTTCGGTAGAAAATGATGATTTAAATCAATTTATTAATAATGTTGAGGGTGAATTGCGGGATAAATTTTTAAACGAGAATCGAGGAATAAATGGATATAATTACTTGATTGAAAATTACAATGTTAGAAATTCATTTAATTCGATTTTTAATTCAGTTTACTCAAATAATTACTAATAATTTCATATAGATCTATATACATTCCGTTTGTTTTCTTAAATTATTTATTAATATAATGGAACTTTTTTTAATAGGTGTAGGTGGTCATTCCAGTGTTATAGTTGAAATGGTAAGGCTCTTAGGATATAAACTTCAAGGCTTATATGATGATAACCCAATTACTCACAATCAAGAATTCTGTGGACTAAAAGTCTTGGGACCAATAGATTCCTTTGAAAGTGGTTCTGGCGTAATAGCTATCGGCGATAACAGAATTCGAAAAAACATTGATAATCGCTTAACAAAAGTGAATTGGGAAACGTTAATTCACCCGTCTGCTATAATCTCTACAGATGTAGAAATTGGAGAGGGGACAGTAATTATGGCAGGAGCAATAATACAACCAGGGGTTAAGATTGGAAAGCATTGTATTATTAACACAGGTGCTTGTATTGATCACGATTGCCAAATAAACGATTATGCACACATTGCCCCCAACACCTCACTTGCAGGAGGAGTTAATGTCGGTGAAGGTACTTTTATAGGTATTGGTTCATCAATTATTCCTAATGTCAAAATTGGTCAATGGTCTAAGATTGGTGCAGGTAGTGTAGTGGTTCACGATCAACCGGATAATTGCACTGTTATTGGTTCTCCGGCTAAACCTATAAAGTTTCACAATGAATAAAAAAATCTGGCTCTCCTCTCCGCATATGGGAGGTACCGAAGAAAAGTATGTAAAAGAAGCATTCGATACCAATTGGGTAGCACCATTAGGCCCTAATGTCAATCAATTCGAAACAGCTATATCCGAATCCATTTCTTCATCCATAACATATCATACAGCAGCTTTAACCTCTGGTACAGCAGCCTTGCACTTAGCGCTAAGAATGCTCAATATAGAAGCTGGAGATGTGGTGATGGTGCAGAGTTTTACCTTCTGCGGAACTACAAATCCAGTTACCTATCAAGGTGCAGAAATTGTATTTATTGATTCCGAGCCAGAAACCTGGAATATGTGTCCGGATGCGTTAGCCCAAGCCATTGAAGATTGTCAGGGCAAAAAGGTAAAAGCCATCATGCCGGTTCATTTGTACGGCATGCCAGCCAAAATGGATCAGATCCAAGTTATCGCGGATAAATACCAGGTCCCAGTTATTGAAGATGCCGCAGAAGCTTTAGGTTCAACTCTTAATGGACAAGCCTGTGGAACTTTTGGCTTAATGGCGGCATTAAGTTTCAACGGAAATAAAATTATCACCACCAGTGGAGGAGGAGCCTTAGTATCTAAACATAAGGACTTCATTGACCGGGCTAGATTTTTAGCGACCCAGGCTTTC
>Ga0194124_10003164_pt1 | contig 17617 bp, 10 predicted proteins | sample TA2KigCas0mmetaG_FD_148605 | JGI IMG/M metagenome (GOLD analysis project Ga0194124, IMG submission 148605) | Freshwater microbial communities from Lake Tanganyika, Tanzania - TA2015031 Kigoma Deep Cast 0m | ecosystem: Environmental > Aquatic > Freshwater > Lake | place: Tanzania: Lake...
AACAAATTAAACATCCGTATCCACCACCTTCAAGTCCCGTGTATTGAACGTCAAAAACTGTTTCAGAATTATCTTCATTCGAAACACTAAAAAGATCTGCGTAATTAGGAATTAAACTGTAAAGTCCGCTGTTTCTTACTTCATCTAAAATCGTTACTGCCTCTGAATATTTTTTTTGGTACAAATACGCTTTCCCCAATAATGCTTGGGCGGCACCTTTTGTTGCTCTACCTTTTTGTGCTGCCACTGGGTTTAAAACACCAATCGCAAAGTTTAAATCTGCTTCAATTTGAGCATAAACTTCAGTTTTGGGAGCTCTCGGTAATTGTTGTGCTTCTTCAATTCCTATTCGTTTGTCAATGATTAAAGGAACATCACCAAAAAATTTAACTAATTCAAAATAATAGTATGCTCTCAAAAATCTTGCTTCTGCTAAAATATGTTGTTTTTCAGGAAAATCGATATTGTCTTTGTTTTCCATGATGTAATTAACGCGCGTAATCCCTGTGTAATTCCAACGCATGATGTTACGCAACTCGTTATTTACTCCACCATGCGTCATGTTGTCAATTTGATGAAGACCTTGCGAGTCGTTTACACTTTCACCACCGGCTATTGAATTATCAGATGCAATTTCACCAATCCACAATGATAAAAAGCTTCCTTGAAGCATGTCATAGGCACCTGTTAATGCGCGATTGTAATCATCGGGAGTTTGAAAATAGTTATCAGCGTCTTGGGCATAAGGTGGATCAACACTTAAGAATTTCTTACAACTTGTAAAAAGAAGTATGCTGATGCTAAAAAGAAGAATTACTTTATTTTTCATAATTAAAATGCTATTTGAATTCCACCCATAATCGTTTTTGCCTGTGGATACATTCCGAAGTCAACCCCTGCACTTAGGGCATTTGCAGAACCTAAATCGGGATCGTATCCTAAATATTTTGTCAACGTCAATAAATTATTGGCCGCCATATAAATTCGAAGTGATTCCACTTTTGCTTTTTTGAGAACACTTTTCGGAATGGTATATCCAATCTGGATATTTTTAATTCGAATAAATGATCCATCTTCCACGAAGTAAGACGAAAACACATTATTTCTGGTTTCTCCGGTTGTTACCCTTGGATTTGTAAAGGACGATCCTGGCCCCACCCAGCGATCTATTACATAACTCAATTGATTTGCATACGGCTGTTGACGTTCGTAATTGCGGATGATTTCATTTCCAACTGCAGAGAAAATATTTGTTGAAAAATCGAATCCAAAAAACTTAACGTTTACGTTGAATCCCCATGTGAAATCTGGAATAGGGGAACCAAGATTAGTTTTGTCTAAATCATCTCCAAAACTAATTTTTCCATCGCCATTTTGATCTACAAAAATAAGATCGCCTGGTTTTGCACCTTCTTGAACAACTGGTGAAGCATCAATTTCATCCTGAGTTTGATAGATTCCTGCTGTTTTATATCCAAAGAAATAGCCAATTGAATATCCTTGTTGAAAGCGCGTTGCAACATCCCCACCCACGCTAAATGCTGCACCTGGGATATAATCTACGCCATCCGGAACACTCGTTACTTTATTCAGTATGCGTGAAATGTTAAACCCAACATTTGTGGAAACTTTCTTTTTGAGATCTGATTGATAGGAAACTTCTAATTCAATACCTTTATTTGAGACATCTCCCGCGTTGATAATTGGTGGATAACCTCCTGGACCATACGAGCCTAAAATAGCAGTTACCTCAGGTTGAAACAATAAATCACGAGTGTTTTTGATGAAATAATTCGTTGTAAGGTTTAATTTATCCCACATGGTCAAATCCATTCCAAGATTCAATTGACTTGTAGTTTCCCATTTTAAATCGGGGTTTGACGGTCTACCAATGGCAACTCCCTGGGTTAAAACATCATCAAATACATAAACTCCTTCTCCATTTAATAACGCTCGGTAAGAGAAATTAGGAATTTGATCATTTCCTGAAACACCATAACTTACTCTGAATTTCCAGTAGTTGATCCATTTTATTTTGTAGAATGCTTCATCTGATAACAACCATGCAGCAGAAACAGTTGGGAAGAATCCATACCGATTATTTGGGCCAAATTTACTTGAACCATCTCTTCTTATAATTGCAGAAATTAGGTATTTATTTTTGTAGGAATATTCTCCGCGCAAGAAAGCAGAAACTAAACGTTCGGTAAATTCCCAGGAATAAACCGTATTTAATAACCCCCCCGCAGCCATATTTGCTGAAATATCTGCATATTCAACTGAGTTATTAGGTATATTAAATCCAGTGCCGCCAAGGGCTTCCCCTCTTCGTTGAAAAACAGATACCCCAAAAGTTCCTTTTACGCGGTGGTTTGAATCTAAATTTTGGTCATAATTTACAAAGCTTTCAAAAGTTTGATCTACGAAACCTGTGCGTTCTTCACTAACTGATGCTCCTCTTTCAAGAAAAACCTCTGGAGCAATTTCAATTAATGGAGATTCTAAATCAGCGTTTAAGGCTGTGTTCGCATATTTCCCTGGGCCATACCAAACAAGAGGTGAGAAGGTTTTTCCTTTTACCTGGGCATAGTTGTAACTGTAGCGATTGGTAAAACTCCAATTGTCATTAAATTCATAGATTAACTCTTCCTTTCCAACAAATTTGTCTGCAAAATTCCAGTTGTATTGATTTTCAATTTGAGCAATCGGGTTGATAATGTCGCTCACCTCATCTAAATAGGTATAGCTCCCATCTGAATTTTTGATAGGTTCGTTCGGAAAAGCATTGATTGTGTTGTAAAGCACAGAACCAATTCCATTTTCAGGTAGGGTGTTGCGATAGTCATTTGAGTATAAGAAAACCGAATTGAGTTTCAGTTTTTTACTAAGATCCGTACTCAAGTTTAAACGAGCATTGTATCGCGAAAAGTGAGATTTTGGGCCGCCAACAATTCCGTCTTGTGAAAAATATCCAACGCCAAGTGAATATTTTGTATTTCCTGATCCACCTGTAATGCTTAAATTGTGACTTTGAACCGGGGCCTTTTGGAAAACTGAATCTTGCCAATTAGTTCCGATTCCTAATGCTGTATTATTAAATGGCATCGCCTGACCGCCAAAAGCAAACATTTCATTCTTTATCACAGCATATTCAGTTGCATTCAATAAATCAAGTTTTCGGCTTGTTGATTGGATTCCGTAATACGTACTAAATTCTACTCTTGGTTTTGCATTTAATCTTCCTTGCTTTGTTTCAACGAGAATTACACCATTCGCAGCACGAACGCCATAAATACCGGCGGTTGCATCTTTCAGGATATTAATTGACTTAATATCTGCGGGATTAAGGGCATTCAAACCCTCTGAGTCATAAACAACACCATCCACCAAAATCAAAGGATCGTTATCTCCAAAAGTGGATAATCCACGAATTCTAATATTGGAAGCACCACCTGGTGAGCCCGAATTTGTTGAAATATTGACACCAGAAACTTGTCCCTGAAGTGCTTGATCCATTCGAGATAAATTCATTTTTTCTACATCCTCACCTCCAACTTTGGATGTAGCTCCGGTTAGTTCTTTTTTTGTCGCTGATCCGTAGCCTACAACCACGACTTCATCTAATGAAACCGATGATATTAAAGTGACATTGATGTTCGTTTTGTTTTCAATTGTAATTTCCTGGGATTCAAATCCAATGAATGAAAATTTTAAAACAATATTGTTTGAGTCTGGCACAGAAATCAAGTACTCACCAAGATCATTCGATTTAGTTCCTTTATTCGTTCCTTTTATAACAATAGATACAAATGGTAGTCCATCTCCCTTCTCGTCTTTCACAACTCCCGTAATTTTTCGCTGGCTAAAAACAGTAGTCGTGAGCAAAATAAAAATTAGTAAAATGTACTGCCGCATAAAAATATTTTTTGGTAAAAATAGTATATTATTTTACAAAGTACAATAAGTGTAATTTTTTTATAAATCTAATTCCTGACTTGCAGCAAATTAATAACTTTGGATTAATTAATCAAATATGGCTAATAGAAATCGATTTTAATGCTTATTGATATGAATTGCAAGATCGCTCAATTTCGTTGCATAACCAAATTCATTGTCGTACCAAGAAACAACTTTGGCAAAATCATCACCTACAATCAAACCTGCACTTGCGTCAAAAATTGAAATGCGGGAGTCACCCAAAAAATCGGTAGATACAACGGCATCCTCTGTATAACCCAAAATTCCTTGCATTGAATTCTCAGAGGCATATTTCATAACCGATTTTATTTCCTCATAGCTTGTTTTTTTCTCTAAATTGACGCAAAGATCAACCACAGAAACATTTGCAGTTGGAACACGATAAGAAACTCCGGTTAATTTTCCTTTAAGTTCAGGAATTACTTTTCCAACCGCAGAAGCTGCACCCGTCGAGGAAGGAATGATATTTTGCATCGCTCCACGTCCTCCCCTCCAATCTTTACTTGAAGGACTATCTACTGTTTTTTGAGTTGCAGTAACGGCATGTACCGTTGACATTAAACCAGATCGAATACCAAAATTATCATGAAGGACTTTAGCAATTGGCGCTAAACAATTTGTTGTACACGAAGCATTTGAAATAATTTTCATATCAGATTGATAGGTATCATGATTTACACCCATTACAAAAATTGGTGTATCATCTTTGGGTGGTGCAGAAAGGATTACGTTGTTTGCACCTGCTGCTAAATGACTACTTGCTTTCTCATGATCAAGGAATAATCCTGTTGATTCAACAACGGTTAGATTTCCCAATTCACTCCATCCAATTTCAGCAGGATTTTTTTTGTCTGTAATCCGAATCCTTTTGCCATCCACGACCAAATGACCATTAGAAACTTGAATTTCATTTACCAATTTACCATGTGTTGAATCGTATTTTAGCATGTACCCTAAATACTCCGGATCAACTAAATCATTAATTGCGACAACCTCAATTTTTGGATTTTTCAATGCCGCTCTAAAAACCATGCGACCGATTCTTCCAAACCCATTAATTCCAAGTTTAATTTTATCCATAATTTCCTATCTTAAAACCCATGTTCCACCTACTGAAACTACATTTTCTAATCTTAAAAAATCCTTGTAATTTGACTCGTTTATTCCACCTGTTGGACAAAACTTAACTCCTTTGAAAACAGTTTCATAAGCCTCGAGAGTTTGTAATCCGCCAAAAAGATTAGCAGGAAAAAACTTAAAAAATTGAACGTCTAATTCTTGTCCTGTAATTATCTCACTTGGTGTTACCCCTCCCGGTAGAAAAGGAATTTTACTCTCATGTAACTCCCTAGCTAAGTCAGCTGTTAACCCTGGGCTTACCATAAAATCGACCTTTAAGGCTTTACATTTTTCTACTTGTTCCCTTTTAATTACGGTTCCAACTCCCACTTTAAATTCGAAACCATATCTTTTTTTAAACTCAGCAATGGCTTCAAAAGCATAGGGGGTTCTTAGGGTAATCTCAATGCAGTGAATTCCTTTTGAACTTAATTTTTGATAAATAGTATCAATTTCAGATTCGTTTTGTATTGTTACAACAGGTATAATTTTATTTTCCTGTAAAATTGCTTCAATGTTATTTTGCATATACTTACTTTAAATAATTCCAGCGCCTTCTTCTCCGTTATTAATCAAACCCCTTATTTTTTCGAATAGTTCCCTTCCATGACTTTGATTTTGATAAGGAATCGACCTTGCTTCTCGTTGTTCAAATTCATTTGCGTAGCAAATCAATTCGCCCGAAATCGCATCAAGACGAATTCTGTCGCCAGTTTTAATTTTTGAAATCAAGCCTCCTTCTGCGGCTTCAGGGTATAAATGAATTGCTGAAAGTACTTTACCTGATGCTCCCGACATTCTACCGTCAGTTACCAATGCAACTTTGAATCCTCGCTTCAATAAAATAGTTAATGAAGGAGTTAATTTATGGAGTTCAGGCATTCCTTTAAACTTTGGTCCTTGGAATGGTATTACGGCAATAAAATCTTTATTTAATTCGTCTTTTTTAAAGGAATTCAAAAAGTCATCCTGGTCATCAAAAACAATTGCTTCAGCCTCAATTACCAAATGTTTGTCTTCTACTGCAGAAGTCTTTATTACACAGGTCCCCAAATTTCCTTTCAATACTTTAATTCCTCCTTGAGGTGAAAATGGATTTTTTACATCTCGAATTATTTCTTCATTTAGCGATTTAACTGCGCCCTCAACATAATGAATTGTTCCGGCATTAATTTTTGGTTCTTTTGTATATTTTGAAAGCCCTTTTCCAAGTATCGTATTTACATCTTCGTGGAGAAGGCCATTTTCAAGTAAAGTTCTGATTAAAAAACCCATACCCCCGGCGGCATGAAAATGATTTACATCAGCGGCTCCGTTCGGATAAATTCGACAAAGTAGAGGAACTACAGATGACAATTCTGAAAAATCATCCCATGTAATGTGAATTCCAGCTGCTTTGGCCATCGCGGGCAGATGGAGTGTATGATTTGTAGAACCTCCAGAGGCCAAGAGACCAATTATTCCATTAACAACGGTTTTTTCGTCGAATGAAAATCCTATTGTTCTATTAATGTCTCTTGCATTTATATTATCAATTAAAACGCGAACAGCTTCTTTATTTAGCGCTTCACGCAGCGGCGTTCCTGGATTCACGAAACTACTACCTGGGAGTTGCAAACCCATGATTTCCATCAACATTTGGTTGGAATTCGCTGTGCCATAAAAAGTACAAGTACCTGGTGAATGGTAAGAGTCTGCCTCTCCTTTTAATAATTCTTGGCGACCAATTTTTCCTTCAGCAAATAACTGACGGATATGTGATTTTTCTTCGTTGGAAATTCCGGTTTCCATTGGCCCACCTGGTACAAAAATACTTGGTAAATGCCCAAAGCTCAGATTACCGATAATAAGTCCTGGTACGATTTTATCACAAATTCCCAGATTCATTGCTCCATCGAACATATCATGGGATAATGCAATTGCGGTAGAAAAAGCAATAATGTCTCTACTCAATAGTGATAAATCCATCCCTTCTTTTCCTTGGGTAACTCCGTCGCACATGGCAGGAGTAGCTCCGGCCATCTGAAGCGTTCCGCCAAATTCATTAGCAAATTTTCTTAAAAACGTAGGATAATTTTCGTAGGTTTTGTGGGCAGAAAGCATATCATTGTATGCCGAGATTAATCCAATGTTTGGTGATGCAGATGAAGAGATAGTTTTCTTATCGTGTGAGTCACAGGCTGCAAAACCGTGGGCTAGATTTCCGCATGATAGTCCTTCTCGGTATGCAAGTGGTTTGAAATTAGCCTCTACTTTATTAAGATATGCTACACGTGCTTTTTCCGATCTCTTTATTATTCGATCCGTTACTTCTTGGATTTTTGAATTAATCTGCATAGTAAATTTTTATATCGTTTCGTCTTGCTAGCAATTTATGAATAGGTAAATTCAGTTCGGTATTCAATAAAATGCCCTTTTTAGTTGGTCCCGTAATAATTAAATACATAGCTTGACAATCAAGTAACATCTGAAGGCTGCATGTAATTCGTTGTTCTGGAAATGAGGGCGCACTGGTATTAAAAATTGCTTTTTCATTTGAGTTTAGTATTTTTTCACTACTCTCATCTCCTGGAAATAAAGAGGCAAAATGACCATCCGAACCCATTCCTAAAATAGCAATGTCTGTGCGTTTTATAAATGAAACATAGCTTTCGTTTACTTCAATCAAATTAGCTGAATAATCAGAACTATCGTAGACCATTCCTTCCAATTTCGCTGTACTCCCGAGAGCATTACGAATCATTTTTTCGTTTGAAAACTCACCTGAAGAATCAATAAACCGCTCGTCCACTAAGCCCCATTTTACTTGTGAAACTAACTCCTTTTTTTCTGCAAGTAATTTATAAAGAGGTTCAGGCGTACTTCCCCCAGATAAAAGAACATTGCATTGATTCGTATGAGATATCGATTTTTGAATAGCAGTTAAAATTGACTCTAAACAACTTATAAAGAGCTCTTCTGTTGATAAAAATTCTTTTATATATATTTCGTTTGCCATTGTACCCCTTCGTCTAAAATTTGATCTCCAGGTCCCCAAGTTCCTGATTCATATAAAGATAATGGAATATTTTCCTTCCAATTATCTGTTATTGATTCAATCCAATTCCAAGCGGCCTCAAGTTCATCGTAACGCATAAATAATGTTTGATTTCCACGAAGAACGTCAATTAAAAGACGTTCGTAGGCATCAGGCATGCGTTCATCAAACGAGTCAACAAAATCTAGCTTTAAGGATATTGGTTTAAAACGATATCCTCCGGGTCCGGGGATCTTACTAAGTTGAACCAATTCAATACGCTCTTCCGGCTGTAAACGAATTACTAACTTATTTTGAAGTGGGTATTGGGAATCAGGAAAAATATTATGAGCAATTTCTTTAAAATTAATCACGATATCAGAATATCTTTTTTTCATTCGTTTACCTGTTCTCAAATAAATCGGTGTTCCTTTCCATCGCCAATTATCTATAAATGCTTTGATTGCAACATAGGTTTCTGTTTCTGAATTGTATTTCTCTATATCTTCGAGGTAAGAATTCACTTTTGTTTCACCAACTGTACCGCGTGTGTATTGACCTCTAACTACGTGTTCGGATATTGTACTTTTCGAAAATAAACGCAAAGCTTGAAGCACTTTTAGTTTTTCATTTCGAACGGCATTTGCGTTTAAACTGGCCGGTGGTTCCATGCAAACTAAACATAGTAATTGGAGCAAATGATTTTGTACCATATCCAAAAGGGCGCCTGTTTTGTCGTAATATCCGCCTCGTGATTCAACACCGAGGCTTTCAGAAACAGTTATTTGAATATTTTCAATGTTCTCTTTGTTCCAAGCTTTTTCAAATAAATGATTAGCGAAACGAAGAACCATTAAATTTTGAACAGTCTCTTTTCCTAAATAATGATCAATTCTAAAAATTTGGTCTTCATTGAAACAGGTGGAAATGATGTCATTTATCTGTTTACTCGAATTCAAATCAAAACCCAAAGGTTTTTCTAGTACGATTTTACTTTTCTTATCAATCAATTCTGAAGCTTTCAAAGCGTTACAAATTTCACCGTAAGCTGATGAAGGGACGGAAAAATAAAACACTTTTTGCCAATCAGGATTTTCATTAATTATCGATCGAAGAGCTGAATACGATTCTTTCGTCGGCTCTGGAATTTGAACTAGACTGATCGAATTAATAAATTTTGAAAAGTTTTCTTTCTTCTTGTTTTCATCATCGATGATGAAGGAGTTTAAATCATCAAAAAACCTTTTACCGGAGGCCCTTCTACTAACACATAGAATTTTAAATTTTGCATTTAATTGTCCGTCAATATAACGCTGGTACAACGCAGGTAGAATTTTGCGTTTACAAAGGTCACCGTCACCCCCAAAAATTACAAGATTGAAAGATTTGATGTTCAATTTTTCCATAAATTTTACAAATTTAATACTTATTGTTTAAATGACACTATCTTTTTTTGTAACTTGCATTAAATTTAAGAAATGTTAATAATTGTAGAGAGCGGGTCAACCAAGGCAGATTGGCTGATAATTGATGAAGGAATTCGTTATCAGCATCATACAATTGGTTTTAACCCATTTTTTCATTCATCTGAACTGGTAATAAAAAGTTTAGAATCTGATACTTATTTAAATAAGTGGTTTTCAAAAAGTGGAGAAATTTATTTTTACGGTGCAGGTTGTTCTTCCGACGAACTTCAAGAAATAATAAAATTGGGATTAAAATCTGTTTTTAAGCAGACAGAAGTTCATGTTGATCATGATTTATCTGCAGCAGGCTTGTCTGTATACAGAGGGTGTGATGTAATTGCTTGTATTTTAGGAACTGGTTCCAACTCTGTTTTTTTTGACGGAACGAATTTTATTGAGGTTGTACCCGCTCTCGGCTATATTTTGGGTGATGAAGGGAGTGGTAGTTTTTTTGGGAAGCAGATTTTAATTGATTTTTTATACAATAAATTGCCAAAACCTATGACAAAAGAGATAATGGAGCTTGGCTTAACAAAGGATATAATTTTCAAAAATGTATATATGGAGCCTAATGCCAATGTCTTCTTAGCGTCACTGAGTCCAATTTTAATAAATAATAAAGAGTTGGACTATTCTCAACAATTGATTCAAAGAGGATTTGATTTATTTTTAGACAACCATGTTTTATGCTTTCCAAATCACAAGGAGGCTGAAGTTTCATTTGTTGGGTCAATCTCTGCCTTGTTGAGCGAAGAATTAACACATGCGTGTACGAAAAAGGGAATTAGAGTAGGACAGATAATTAGAAGACCTATTGAGGCTCTCGTCAGTTATCATCAGCAAAAGCTTACTAAGTAAAACTCTTACAAGGACAGATTTTTAATTAAAATATTTTTATAAAATTTTGTGAAAATAATTTTTATATTTAATTTTAAGCTTGTCAAAATGACACTAAGTTAGTCTAATTAAAATTAAAAATTATGAAAAAACTATTTACTCTATTTTTTGCGTTTGCTTTTGGAACGCTTTCTTATGCTCAGTCAATCGGTATGATTGGCGATTTTTCAAACTGGTCTACGGACGAAGTAATGAATACAGACGATAGCGAAACGTTCACATTAACGGGTTACACACTGACTGTCACTGGAGGTGTAAAATTCAGACAAGACGGAGCATGGGATATAAACTGGGGTGATGCTGCTTTTCCATCTGGAATTGGCACACAAGGCGGGGCAAATATTCCGGTACCAGCAGGAACTTATGACATCTCGTTCAACATTACATCGGGAGAATATAGCTTTACTGCAGTTTCAACCGGTTATGATGTAATAGGATTCACAGGAGGGTTTAATGCATATGCATCTGTGGTAGAAATGGCTACCCTTGATGGAATTGATTACGTCTTCACCGATAAGTTTTTTGAGGCTCCAAATGTGAAATTCCAGAGAACGGCTCCCACTTCAACCACCTGGGGGGGGACAGATTTCCCTTCCGGTACTGCATCGGAGAATGGTCCGGATATTCCGTTAACTGTAGGATATTACAATGTTTCCTTTAATAAAAATACAGGAGCATACGATTTCGCGCAAGTACCAGTTGGTTTGATTGGATCAGCTGTTCCTCCATTTGATTGGTCTGTTGATGTTCCAATGGAATCTACAGATGGTGGTATTACACATTATTTATACAACTTCACGATTGGCGATGGTTTAGCAAAATTCCGCGCAAACGCAGGTTGGGCTATTAACTGGGGTGGTCCAGCTGATTTCCCTGCTGATACTGCCTTCCTAAATGGGCCAGATATCGCTGTTGCGGCAGGAACTTACGATACAATTTCATTTAACCGTTATACAGGGCAATTTAATTTTGGTGGTTCTGTAGAGCCAGGTTTGGGAATAAAAGATTTGGAGAAATTAAATGCTTCTGCTTATCCAGTTCCAGCTGATGATATCATCACATTTGTTTCGAATGCGAAAGATTTTGAGGTGATTATTACGGACTTAACGGGTAAAGTGATGATGCAAACAACAAGCTGTACAGTAAATATCAGTTCTTTCGCAACCGGAACTTACCTGTATCAGGTGAGATCAGGCAACAAAGTGGGTTCTGGTAAATTAATTAAAAAGTAATTTAGTTTTTAATAAAAGTAAGAGCCTGAGTTTAAGACTCGGGTTTTTTTTTTAAATTTAATACGATGAAGTACTTTTATTTTATTCTATTCATTAGTTTTACAATTACAGGAAGGGCTCAAATTTTAACAGTGAATCCTGCTTTTCCGACTGTAAATGATGTTGTGACCATTACCTATGATGCGACTTTGGGTAATGCCGCTCTTATAAATCAAAGTCAGATTTATTGTCACACAGGACTAATAACAACCACAAGTACTTCGCCGACCAATTGGATGTATGTTCAGGGAACATGGGCTGCTGCAGATCCTCAGGTCATGATGACAAATATTGGAAACAATAAACATCAAATTACCATTGATATCGACCAATTTTACGGATTTCCCGCAAATGTTACCGTGTTGAAATTAGCATTTGTTTTTAGAACAGGAAATGGATCCATCGTTGGAAGGGAGGCTGATGGCTCTGATATTTTTTATAACGTCGTTCAGCCCAACTCAGGGCTGTATTCGCAATTATTTAGTCCAACGAATAATTCAACTATTTTAAATTTAGGGGAAACACTTTCAATCAGTGGACAATCAAGTGAGCCTTGCTCATTATCATTATTTGAAGACGGACAACTCCTAACCTCTCTCGCAAATTCTACCATCCTTAATTACAATTTGACAGCAACCACGCAGGGAACACATTTATTGAAATTAACTGCAGATAACGGTTCACAAACAGTTGAAGATAGCGTGAATTATACAGTAAATCCGTCAATCAATTTTCAAGATCCTCCATTGGGGACAATAAATGGGATTAATTACATCAATGATTCCACAGTCACTCTGCGTTTATTTGCTCCTGAAAAACAACATGTATATGTCATTGGGGATTTTAACCAATGGGTTCCTTCTGAACCCTATTTCATGAATTTATCGCTCGATTCAACAATATGGTGGCTTACGATAGATGGCCTTACTCCAGGACAGCGCTACGCTTATCAATATTTAATTGACGGGCATTTAAAATTGGCAGATCCACTGAGCACCCTGATCTTGGATAAAAACAATGATGCAGCCATTGGAGCGCTAACCAATCCCAATCCTCATCCCTATCCCACAGGATTAACGACAGGATTTGTAACTGTGATTCATCCAGGTGCAACTTCCTACTCGTGGCAAAACACAAATTTCAACGCTCCTGAACAAAAAGACCTTTTGATATATGAGATACTCGTCCGAGATTTCGTTCAGAAACGAAATTACCAAACCTTAATCGATACGCTCGATTATTTGGATAAACTCGGTATTAATGCAATTGAATTAATGCCGCCCGGAGAATTTGAAAACAATGAAAGTTGGGGATACAATCCTTCATTCCATATGGCTTTAGATAAATATTACGGCACTCCCCAAAAATTTAAAGAGTTTGTTGATTCGTGCCACGGACGTGGTATCGCAGTTATCGTAGATATGGTCCTAAATCATGCATTTGGACAAAATCCTATGGTGAATATGTATTGGGATGCGATCAACAGTCGGCCTGCAGCAAATAGCCCGTGGTTTAATGCCATTTGTCCACACGAACCGTATTGTTGGGGTTATGATTTCAACCATACGCGTCAAGCCACTAAAGACTATATTGACCGTGTGAACAGCTTTTGGCTCGAGGAATATAATATCGACGGTTTTAGATTTGATTATACAAAAGGTTTCATAAACAATGGAAATGGATTTAGCAACGACCGCATCAATATTTTAAAGCGAATGGCGGACACCATTTGGTCTGTTAAACCGAATGCCTATGTCATCTTGGAACATTGGTGCGATAATTCAGAAGAAAAGCAATTGGCTGAATATGGTATGATGCTATGGGGGAATTTAAATCATGCATACAATGAAGCTACAATGGGATATACTTCTACCTCAAATATTAGCAATGGTATTTATACTGCGAGAACATGGGCTGTGCCGCATTTAGTCACCTATATGGAAAGCCATGACGAAGAGCGTTTGATGTATAAAAATATTACGTACGGAAGCACGGCAAATTTAAATCATAATACAAAAGATGAATATACTGCATTGGGAAGGATGCAAACGGCAGCAGTCATTTTCCTTTCTCAACCGGGTCCTCGAATGATTTGGCAATTTGGTGAACTGGGTTACGACATCTCAATTGAATATCCTTGCAGGGTTTGTAATAAACCCATTCTATGGAATTATTTTACAGAGGCACGCAGAAGGCAATTGTATGATGTCTATGCAGCAATGATGCACTTGAGAAATACATACAGTACATTTACTACATTGAATTTCAACTACATGTTATCTGGGGCTGTAAAAAGAATGAAGCTCAATGATCCGTCAATGAATGCTGTAGTTCTAGCCAATTTTAGTGTGTTTTATCAGGATGCAACCCCATCTTTTCACCACACCGGAACCTGGTATGAATATTTCACTGGAGACAGCATTGTCGTAACGGATGTAAATGCCCCCTTGAATATGGCTTTCGGGGAGTATCGTGTTTATACAGACGTGAGACTTGAACAGCCCGAAATAACAGATGCGCCTGCCTCTTTGGATGACTTAGTTATTGAGGAAGATGTGTTAACCTTGTATCCAAATCCAAGTAATGAAGAAGTCTCTGTACGTTTTACGACCAATGTTACAAGTGCCGTTCAACTTATTTTAGTGGACAGACAAGGGAAAACAATTTTACAGAAAAAAATCCCTGTTTTTGAGGGTCAGCATTTGGAAAAGATAAATCTTCACGGGATCTCTTCGGGGATTTACTCAGTTATTGTTATTCAAGGGAATCGAATTCAGACCGCTCAATTGAATATAGCTCCATGAGGTACTTTTTACTTTTAATTATTTTTTCTGTTTTCAAGTATGGAATGGGTCAAATTATTCATCCTGCAACGAATCAGGGATTTTTACAAAATGAAGTTGCCTCCATTTATATTCAATTACCTCCAAATCAACTTGATGTATTGTTAGGAGACAGCCTTTATTCGGACCATGAATTTTTGGCTCAGTTTTCTTATCAAAGCGCCAACTTTAACCTGAATCTTGCCCAAGTGGGATTTCGTGTTCGCGGAAATACCTCAAGAAATGCAGGTAAAAAATCATTCAATATTGATTTTAACGAGTACGTTCCCGGCCAAAAGTTTTTAGATATTGATAATATGAATTTGTTGGGGAATCACAACGATCCTTCCCAATTACGCGCATGGTTTTCAGGAAAGATTTTAAGAGATGCTTCACTTCCTGCTTCAAGAAGTAGTTTCATAAAACTTTTTATCAATAACCAGTACAAAGGACTTTATTTAAATAATGAGGCGATAGATGATGAATTTTTACAATCTCGTTTCATCGATGATGATGGCGGTAATTTGTATAAGTGCATTTGGGGGTCAGATCTAACATATCAGGGCCCGAATTTTTCCTACGCGGCCACCTATGAATTAAAAACGAATAAAACCCAAAACGATTACAGCGGTTTAATCCATTTCTTAGAAGTATTAAATACAACTCCCAACAGTGCATTTCCTTGCGCTATTCAAGAAGTTTTTGATGTGGATTTGTACTTAAAAACCTTGGTTTATGAAATTTTAATTGGTCATTGGGATGGTTATGCGGCAAATAAAAACAACTTCTATTTGTACCAGCGTCCATCGGATGGAAAATTTATTTTCATGGAATACGATATGGATAATACGTTTGGTATTGATTGGTTTTCAATCGATTGGTCAACAAGAAATATCGATTCATGGTATTTTGGTAACAGACCGCTTATTCAAAAGTTATTTGCGGTTCCTTATTTTAAGGATCAATTTAATTTCTATATGAGTCAGGCATTAGATCTAATTTCAAACCAAAATTGGCTTCAGCAATTACAATCCAAGCAAAATTTGATTTCGCAAGCGGCTTTTGAAGATACATACAAACAGTTGGATTATGGATTTACAAATGTTGATTTCTCTTCGGCACTTACTGATGCTTTTGGTGCTCACGTGACCATGAGTATTTCTGATTATTTGAATGCCCGATTGCAAAGTGCACTTGCTCAAGTTCAACCATTTCAAGGCATAGAGAATCCTTGTCAGTCAGCAATTGAAGAAAACGACATGCCCGTTCACGTGATTGCAAGGTACGATTTATTGGGTCGGTTGATTACGCCAGAATCGAAGTCAAATCAAATGATAATTGAAATTTTATCAAATGGAAAAAGTAGGAAAACTTTTTTTGCAGATTAATCTTATCCTATGTCTGGGTTTAGAATGTATTGCGCAAAAGAATTTTAAAATTGAACATATTGAACCCATGAATTGGTGGGTCGGAATGAAGCATTCTCAAATTCAACTTTTATTGCACGGAGACAATATCTCGCGTTTTTCCGTTGAATCTCCCAGCTTCCCAATTTCAGACATAACAAAAACCGAAAACCCCAATTACCTGTTTGTCACCATCGAAACAAAAGACCGAAATTCGGGAAAATATCAGATTCGATTAGTAGATAAAAAGAAAGTAGTTGCCACCATTGATTATGAATTAAAAGAAAGACAATACGGTTCTGCGAATCGAAAAGGTTTTACATCAGAAGATGTCGTTTATTTATTGATGCCCGATAGGTTTGCCAACCTTTATCCCGGAGGAGATACGCATCCTGAGACTGCTGAAAAAGCAGATCGATCAAATCCTAACGGAAGACATGGTGGTGATATTCATGGAATCATTCAGCACCTTGACTACATCAAAGAACTTGGCGCAACAACCATTTGGACAACGCCCTTGTTAGAAGATAACGAAGAAACCTATTCTTACCACGGTTACGCACAATCAAACCTTTACAAGTGCGATCCACGTTACGGAAGTATATACGATTTTCAATTTTTAGTTCAAGAAGCGCACCGCAATGGCTTAAAAGTTATAAAAGATGAGGTTCCGAATCATTGGTCGAGCAAGCATTGGATGTTGAAAGATTTACCTTCTCAAACTTGGATTCATCAATTTCCATCCTTCACGCGCTCCAATTATCGTACAAGCACACAAATGGATCCATATCGAAGTGAAAAAGACAAACGTTCTTCTGAAGATGGGTGGTTTGATACGAGTATGCCTGATTTGAATCAAGCAAATCCGTTGGTCTTAAATTACCTCATCCAAAATACAATTTGGTGGGTTGAGTTTGCTGAGTTGGATGGACTGCGTGTTGATACATATTCATATAACGATAAGGAGGCAATCGCCAAATGGACAAAAGTGATAATGGAAGAATATCCAAATTTCAACATGGTTGGCGAGGTTTGGATGCACGACCAAGCGCAAATTTCATACTGGCAAAAAGATAGTCCAATAGGGTCGCTTCAAAGTTATAATTCAAATTTACCTGCTGTAATGGATTTTACATTACACGATGCATTTTTAGAGGCTTTCAAGGAATCAGAGCAAGGATGGGACAAAGGAATGGTTCGTTTTTACGAGAATTTCGTGAATGATTTTCTATACAAGGATCCAGCTAACCTTCTGATTTTTTTTGAAAACCATGATACGCAACGATTCAATGAATATTGCCCGGATATAGAGGATTATAAGCTCGCAACTACACTTCTGGCTACAACGCGTGGAATTCCCCAGATTTATTACGGATCAGAGATAGGAATGAAAGGAGACAAAGGAAAAGGTGATGCAGATATTAGAAGAGATTTTCCGGGAGGATGGCCAGGAGATACCAACAATGTCTTTACAGAAAAAGGAAGAACAACAGAGCAAAAAGCGTATTTTGATTTTTCTAAAAAGATATGGAATTGGCGAAAAGGAAAATCAGTAATACACACCGGATCATTTACACAATTTCTTCCTCAAAATAATGTCTATGTGTATTTCAGATACAACGAAAGTGAAACTGTAATGGTA
>Ga0194124_10003176_pt1 | contig 17574 bp, 19 predicted proteins | sample TA2KigCas0mmetaG_FD_148605 | JGI IMG/M metagenome (GOLD analysis project Ga0194124, IMG submission 148605) | Freshwater microbial communities from Lake Tanganyika, Tanzania - TA2015031 Kigoma Deep Cast 0m | ecosystem: Environmental > Aquatic > Freshwater > Lake | place: Tanzania: Lake...
GGGCACTTACAAGATGTATAAGACACGTAAATAATAAGAGGCAATATATTCTTTTCATTCTGCAAATTTACAATTACGAATTCGATTTAATTTTATAATTCAGACTATTAACATTTCTTTAACCTATATATTGAATAATTTCATGACATTTTTTCTTGCAGAAATGGTCCCTACAGTAATGAAAAGTACAAAACTTAAGGGTATTATCAGAATGGAAATTAGGCTAAGAGACTCATTTAGGTATATTCCACCAATTTGAAGTGTTTGATTTATCCACCATTTTAAAACAAAAAAGAGCCCAAAAGCAGCAAAAAGAGAACACGCAAACACAAGAGAAAAGTAGCGAATAAATAAGCTTGCGATAAAGTGAGGAGCATAACCTATTCTTAGAAGCGTTTTCACCTCATAGTCATTTTGAGACAGTAGAAGTCGCATGTATTGGAGTAAAACGATGCCAGAACTCACAACAGCAACAATCGAAACGATAAAGACAATCATTACAAGCGTTGATATAATACTTTTTAATCTTCCCACAATCATTTGCGATTTTTTTGGTTCGAGGTTATTTTTATCTAGGTATTTTTCTAAACTTCCAAATTTCCCTTTTTTTCCCTGAATGATAATTTGTGTTATTTTTCCTTCTTCCTCGTCACCATATTTGTTGTTGGCATAATTCATAAATTCCATAGGCACCAATAAAGCTGAAATTTCATTGGTAAATCCTATAATTCGGGCATTTAACCACTTCTCACCCTTGGCACCAGATATGCGTAACTTAAATGGAATGGAAGTCGCTAACTCGTCTGTCACCTGAGGCATGCTCATTGAACTCATAAACGTATTAAGCATCACAACAAAATCTCGAGGCATGATGATGGGTAATTCCCTTGAATTAGTATCCCACTTCCATTCCGCTGCATTGGCATCAAGAAATTCTCGATCAATAGATTGTATGAATGCATCCGTTTTAAATGGTGGCACGAGGTCTGAATTGGTTTCTAACCAAACGCGAAAATTATTTGACTTAACAGCTTGTACTCTTTGAACAAAGGGCTGTTCTTCGATTTCTTTCATTTCTTCCTGGGTAAAATCATTTTTTGATAAATTGAAAGTACTTGCAGCAGTCACTTTTCTTTGCACGACAAGGATATTTGAACCCAAAATCTCATTTCCCTCTCCAAATTCATTGATGCGGTAAAGAAAATGAGTTGAAGTAATTAGAAATGTCATTCCCAAAAGAGCTCCAATTGCAGCCAAAAACACTTGCTTTTTATCTTGATTCTGAAAAAGTAGTTTTTTTAACATCCTTAAAGTTTTATTTCTTTATCAAATGAAACTCTATCTGTTGGATCTAGGGTGGTGAGCAGAAAACCCGCATCCAAGTCCGAGCACCTTTCCTGGATAAGCTGCAGAGCAAGCTTTGTATTCTGTTCATCGAGATGAGAGAAGGGTTCATCAAGAACAAGAGTCTCAAAGGGTTGAGATAAGGCCCTTAAAATGCATAACCGCTGTTGTTGGCCCATAGACATAATTTCTGCCTTGGTGTTCCATTTGTCGCCTAAACCAAGAAATTCTGCCCATTCTCTCATTTGAGCAATTGAAACACCTCCTTTGAGGTTTGTATTCAATAATATATTCTCCTCAGAGGTCAGGGACGGAAATAATTGTAAATCCTGAAAAACGAATGAAAGCGAAGATTGTCTTGAGCGAAGCCATTCGTCAGTTTTAAACGAGGATATCGACGTTGAGTCAAAACTTATATTGCCTGTGTAATCGTGCCTAAGTCCTGCAAGAATGTGCGTCAAAGTTGTTTTGCCTTTTCCACTTGCAGCATTAATGAGAACTTTTTGTCCTTGCTCAAGTACATGCGTATTACCCCATAAACTTTCCGAGGCATGAGGATACTCACTTAAAGGATTGGGGATTACATTTTCAAAAGTTATTTTCATGGCGCTTTCAATTTTCAATAATCATTCCATAATTATGCAATCCGTTCAAAACTTGACGTTTTAAGTCAAAGTTACTGTAGGGGTTTAAACGAATGAGGTCCTTGTATTTTGATAACCACGTTAATTGGCGTTTCGCATAATTACGTGAATGCTGTTTTATTTTATCGCTAATTAGTTTAGTTTCCTGCCTGGCTGAGGTTGTCTCATACCATTCTTGATACCCAACAGTTTTCAACGCTGTTAAATTTTTGTACTCCCCCAAAGCCATGGCTTCTAATTCGAGACCATTATCAATCATCTTATCTACACGGGAGTTTATCCTTTGGTATAAGTCCTGTCTGTCCCACTCAATGCAAAATCGGAAAAATGGAATATTCAAGGTATTTAAATCCCCTGTTTTCAGTTGTTTTAGAGGAAGACCAGTAATTGTCAATATTTCTATAATTCGCATCAATCTCCTGGGATTGTTGAGATCGACGCCTTCCAGAGCATTTGCATCTAATCGTTCTGCTTCCTCTTTTAGAAATGATATGCCCTTTTTTTCGTAAGCGTAAAGTATTTTTGTTTTTACATCTTTATCACTTGGCAAATTATCAAAACCATTCAATATAGCGTCAATGTACATTCCAGAACCACCGACCAACACAAGAATATCCTTGGTAAGAAAATAGTTTTTCAGAAGCGAACGTGCTTCCTCCGAGAATTTGGCAGCAGTCATTTCATCCTTTATTGAATGGCTCGCAATAAAATGGTGCACAACACGCGCTAATTCTTGATCGGACGGTCGCGCAACTCCAATCGACATTTCCTTGTATAACTGCCTTGAGTCAGCAGAAATAATTTCTGCATTGAAAGTCTCAGCCATATCGATAGCCAGGCCTGTTTTTCCGGAGGCGGTAGCACCCTGTATAACGATAATATATTTTTTCGAGGACACAAATAAAAACTAGTGTAAATTTCGAAAATTCTTCTGAGATAAAACAGAAAGGCCGCTCGTAAAAACTACAAAGCATAAATTTTAAAAAACACCGTTTACAATTTTTCAGATATATTCAAGGAAAAAGTTTCTAGGAATAAGTTTGTGGAATTAAAAAATTAACCTCATATTTGAAAATACAAAGAGGAGCCTATGAACAGCGAGCAAAATGAAATATATTCGAAAGTTGTACGAGCGGGGAAGAGGACATACTTTTTTGATATCAAGTCAACAAAAGGCAATGATTTGTACATTACCCTAACTGAAAGTAAAAAAACTTTCAGTGAGGACGGTGACGGGAATTATCAAAAACATAAAATCTTTCTGTACAAAGAGGATTTCGAAAAATTTAGAGAAGGATTGGATGATGTATTATCAAAAATCGAAGAATTAAAAAACCAATAATTTTTAGTTAATTTCTTGCAAATAGAATTAATCGCTATATTTGCAAGCCTTAAACGCAGGGAGTTTAGCTCAGCTGGTTCAGAGCATCTGCCTTACAAGCAGAGGGTCGGCGGTTCGAACCCGTCAACTCCCACAGTAAATCCACATGGCCTTTCAAGAATTTTCTGAAAGGCTTTTTTGTTTCTGGTTCAAACATGGTTTAAACATTTTCTAGATGAATTCATAAAGTTTAGGAAGCGGAGCCGATGCAAATAAATAATCCATAAAATTCCGGGTATAGCATACCACATCATAAAGTTTAATTTCTTTACCCAGTATTATTGCCTTTTGGATTGAAAAATGGTCCATTTTTATTATTTTTAAACCCCTCTCTGTCTCCCCACAAGTTATCCAAAAAGGAAATAATAAATTTGACAGAAGCAAAATTGAAAACCACGTTCTATGTATCTGAAGAAATTCATGAAGAAATGTTAAACAATATGAAACAAAATATGAATAAGAATAATCTTTAGTAATATATGAGAATTGAAATGTTTTCTGTTTTAGTTTTTTCTGTAGAATTTGTTTAAGACTTTGATCATCAGATTTATACAGAGAAAAAGGAAGCTCAATTATAAAAAGAATAAATTTAGCTTCTGCTCATATGGTTTGATTTATTTAGTTGCAATTTTGCCATTCTACTTACCGTCAATATTTCCTTTGGTTTAAGAATCTAGAGACTTTTTAGTTTATTAAGAATTTTCGAGCTTGGAAGACTATCTAAATCTTAAAACAATTACAAGTGTTTCAAAATAATAATATGCCGATTTTCCCTATTTCTCCCATAAACCTAGCTTTAACCCGTGCCTGTCTGCCCGGATAAAAGGGGAGATAGAGCAAGCTAACATTTTTCTCTCCCCTAGATAAGATAAAAAATCAATAGTTATTTCTCAGCCCTATTTATACAATTCACTCACTTTTTCTTCCTCCTATACTTCCCCCTCGTCTGGTAATAATACCTCGACCGATTTTGGTTAAGGATGGCGTTTTTATCGGTGCTTACTTTTTCACTAACGCACTTTGTCGCTTTTCAAAATTTTAATAAAATGAAATCCCTTCGGTGCAAACCCTTCGTTGTAAAACATTTTATGCGCCTTGTAGTTTGTCGTATAGGAATCCAAGGACAACATCGTGCAATTATGTTCTTCCGCCTTTCTGTGAAGAAAGTCAAATAACAACTTTCCTACTCCACTGTTGCGATATTTTTCGCTTACAACGATATTGTCAAGTTCAAGGTACTTTCCACACCACAATTTATTGCCAATCCAAAAACCACTAATTCCAAGACACTCATTTTCTGAAAAAACACCAACTTGGCCATAATTATGCTGCAACATGAAAGCTAACTCATCTTTGTAGGCCTTGTAAGTGAGCGCTGGGTATAATTCATTCAGAATGGGTAAATATTCTAGCATTTCATCGATGCCATTCAATTCTCTAACAGTAAGTAAATTCATATCCCAAATAATTGCAGTGTAAAAATAGTATTTTAAGGACGAATAAAACCCAAACATATTTTTAATTCTTTCAAGAATTGATTGATTAAGCTTAACTTCGCCGTCAATGAAATTGATCAAACGATTTCTGGCAAAAATACTACCTGTTTGGCTTTATCTTCGGACCATGCATCGCGGATTCTACTTGCTCTATTCTTTAGGGCTATTGAAAAAGGATTCCAAATTCAAGTACCATTATGCCGTAAAAAAGTGGATTCATAAAACCGATTATGTTGTCGATATTGGTGCCAATTTGGGTTATTTTGCCAAAACGTTTTCAAAACTTGCACACGAAGGAAAGGTAATTTGTATTGAGCCGATCCCCCTGTTTTATCAAACCTTGACTCATTTCTTAGGATCAAAAAAAAATGTAGAAATCCACAACATTGCACTTGGAAATGAAAATGGTTTTGTTACCATGGCCTTACCCGAAACCGATGGTTTTATTCGAACGGGATTGCCGCATGTCATCAAAGACGATAATATTGATCCAAAAACAAAAACCCAGCAAGTAAGCGTTTTGAAAGCCCATGAATTTCTTTTCTCATTGCCGAAAATAGATTACGTAAAATGCGATATTGAAGGCTATGAAGCGGTTGTTTTTCAAGATTTAAGAGAAACCTTAAAAAAATTTCGTCCGATTGTTCAGGTAGAGATCGCCCCTGAAAACAGGTCACAACTCCTTCAACTATTCACTGAGCTCAATTACCAACAGTTTGGACTGGTTAATTTTAAATTAACAGCTGAAAATGGTGCTCAACAAGAAGAAGGCGATTTTTTATTTATTCCACTTGAAAAGAGAACAGCTTTTATTGCTGGAAATAAGCCATGAAAATTCTGCAAATATGTAATAAAGCCCCCTATCCACCAAACGATGGAAGCAGTATTGCTATTTACAATATGTGTTTAGGTCTAATATCTCAAAATGTTGATTTACATTTATTTACATTAAATACAAATAAGCATTACAAATCAAATGATTCGATTCCTGAATCTTTTAGAAATCGAACGAATTATGTCGCATTTGATATCAATACGAATCCAACTTTTTGGGGAGCACTTAAAACTTTATTTACAAAGAAAAGTTACTTCATAACCCGATTTCATCATGCCGGTTTTGAGGCCAAATTGAGCGCTGTGTTACGTAAAGAAAAGTTTGACATCGTTCAGTTAGAAGGTTTATTCATGTGTTCGTATATTCCTTTAATCAAAAAGATTTGTACAGCTAAAATTGTGTTACGAACGCACAATGTGGAGCATTTGATTTGGGAAAGATATATTCAGCAAACTGGGTCCTTGTTTAAGAAAATGTACCTTAGGTTTGAAAGCAAAAAATTGAAAAAAATTGAACTTGAGGTATTTTCCGTGGTGGATGCTATCGTTCCGATTACACCGAAAGATTCATTTTTTATAAAACAGTTTTGCGATACTCCCTCTCATACGGCGCTAACAGGAACGAACATTGCCGATTATGACATAAAGAAATCTGCTGATTTTGACAACTTATCGCTCTTTCATTTCGGTTCAATGGATTGGATTCCAAATCAGGAAGCAGTGGATTGGTTTCTCGCTAAATGCTGGGAAAAAATCAAACGCGAAGTGCCAAATGTAAAATTTATTATTGCAGGGAGAAACATACCAAATCGATATAAACAGCTCAACGATCCATCGATTGTTATCGAGGAAAATGTTCCGAAGGCGTCGGATGTCTATCAGAAATATAATATCATGGTAGTACCTGTGCTTTCCGGCAGTGGACTTCGCATTAAGATAGTAGAAGGTCTTTGTTTTGGAAAAGCTATCGTTTCAACGATAATTGGTGCTGAAGGAATCGATTGCACCCCGGGGAAGGACATTTTGCTTGCAACAAATGAGGATGAATTCTCAAATGAAGTAATCAAATTACTTAAGGATGCTAATCAGCGTGAATGTATAGCGCAAAATGCTAGAAATTTTGCAATCCATCACCTAAACAATGAACCAATTGCTGAGAAATTAGTAGCTTTCTACAAGAATTTAATCACCTAAGAACAATGGAAGTTGCTTGGATATCAATAATTACGTCAGTACTTCTCATTCTGTACACGTATTTATTTTATCCGTGGTTGCTACAACTCCTTCCTAAAAAAAAACAGAATTGGGCCTCGTCAAACCACCCCTATTCAATTGCTGTTCTGATCGCAGCATACAATGAAGAATCTGTGATTCACGATAAATTAATAAGCGTTTTGAACCATATTCCAAAAAATATAAAACTTGACATTTATGTTGGCTCAGATGCTTCCACTGACAAAACAGATGACCTCGTAAAAGCACTGCAAGAAATCCATCCGAATCTTTTTCTTGAACGCTTCGCCGGCAGAACAGGAAAAGCTTCAATCATTAATGCACTTGCCAAAAATAAAAAACACGACATTTTTATTTTAACAGATGCAAATGTTTTGTTTACCGAAAATACCATCAGCGAATTAGTAATTCCGTTTCAAGAATCTAAAATTTCTATTGTATGTGCCAATATTGTGAAAATACCTAAAGGAAAAAGCTCTTTTGAATCTATTGAAAAATCTTACATTGACAGAGAAAATCGTATAAAAAAAATGGAAAGTGATCTGTGGAGAATTGTTATTGGAGCTGAAGGTGGATGTTACGCGATACGGAATACGTCATTTAAGGAAGTTCCACGCAACTTTTTTATGGATGATTTTTTTATGACGATGCAGGTTTTGGAAAGGAAACAATCCGTAGTTTTCCAAGAAAAGGCCTTGTGCTACGAAGACATTCCCATTGCTCCGGAGGAGGAATTTAAGCGTAAAAAAAGGATCTCCATCGGCAATTTCCAAAATTTATCTCGATTCAAAGGTCTGCTCCTTCCGAACAAAGGAGCAATAGCAATTGCTTTTTTCTCTCATAAGGTATTAAGGTGGCTTTCACCTTTTTTTCTCTTGTGTATTTTAATTTGTTCAGGCTACCTTAGTCAATTCAATATTGCGCTATTAGCTTTTTTTTGTGCTCAAATTATTATGTTATTGAGTCCTTGGCTTTCCATTTTGAAAATAAAAATCCCCATTCTTTCCTCGTTTATTCATTTTTACAGTATGAACATCGCGCTTTTCGTGGGGTTTCTACAATATGTAAAAGGCGTGAAGTCCAACGTTTGGCAACCCACTTCACGGGTGATATAGTTCAACGATTGGAAACGAAATTTTTGAATTTTTGCTTTACATATAATGCTAAGTTGTAATCACTGGCTGTCCTAAAAAAATTGGTATCCATGTCTAAATAGATGATAAAGTCATCAATTTGATTCTCAGCCAGGGTTATGAGATTATATGCAATACAGGACCGAATATACTCTTTCACCAGCGCCATTTGTTTGTCTTCTAATTTCATTTCAGCAATCCATCGCTTGTTTCGTTCTTTTTTGGAGAAAGTTTCATACAAATAGCTTATTGGGCTCTGAAGTGCCGCTATTCCAGTGACAGTTCTCGTTTTTTCCAAAACTAGTCTCTGACGAAGTTCTTTAATTTCAGCAGCTGTTTTTATTGGTCTAAGAATTACCTCATTAAGTTTTTTTGATTTGTATTTTAAAACAATTACTTTAATATATGAGCACGAAATTTCCTCCTCTACAACGAAGGTTTCTTTGGGATATTCTTTTACTGAAACTACAATGGTATCTAATAATTTGGCCTGAATTAAGAAAGAACCATCTGGTTGACCAAAAACAGCTGTTCCTTTTGTCTTGTTGTAAACAACTGTTTGATAAAAAGATTGAGGTCTTAAGGTGTCAATAACTTTTCCCTTAATTGTAATATATCCGCAGGAAGACTGGGCATGAAATTGTTGGAGAATGATGATAAAGAGAACAAAAAAAAACTTAATCATGCTAATAATTCGAAGTCATAAAATACCAATCAATTGAAATAATATCATTTCGCATTAAAAGTAAAAATAGAAAGGGTAACACGAGAGTGGCTAAAAACCATACTGAAATCACAACAATTTTTCCGAATAAGCCAAGATCATAATGGACAGGAGCGACTAATAGTCCTTGAACGTAAGAGGCAATTACAGTTTCATCGACAGTTTCTGAGTGAGTGATAAATTTCCTGAGTAAAGAATTATTTTCTAATACAAAATTTCGAAGTGTTGCGTATTCAGCATTTGTGAGGTCATTGTAGGTAGTTACAAAGTTAATGTTCTGCTCATCCAACTCTTTTCGTTGAATCATGCTCCTCTGTAAATTTCGTACCCTTACACCCATCAAAAATCCAAAAATCGTTAATGCCCATATTTCCATTAAAAAACCTGAAATAATTAAAATAAGTGAGGATAAAAAAGCAAACACCAATAAAAATAAATCTGTTCGTTTTTTTGCAATTAACTTCACTAATTGCCCGCCGTCTAATGGATCTAAAGGTAACAAATTGGTTATATTTAAAAATAGAAATAGTACAGATAGATTCAAAAGAGACGGGATTTTATAATAGTTTGCAACAAAAAAACAAATCGTCCCAAACAAAACACCTGGAATTGGGCCGGCTAAAACAACGAGTAAACTTTCTCGTTGGGAATATTTATCCTTATATCCTTGAACAAAGGCCCCCATCATGGGGATAAATAGCATTTTGACACTTTTATATCGAAACCTTTTCATGGCGATAAAATGACCAAATTCATGAATTATTAGAACGAGTACGAGGTGTGCGATGAACTCAAATTCGCGATCAAAAAAGAACAAGAAAAACCCAATGAATAGAATAATTGAAAATATGGTCAAACCCCAATTACTGTTTTCAGAGGGTTTGGCTAAAATTGGTTTTTCAGGAAAATCAGAGTAGCTTCTCATCCTGTGAATTTACGGCATCCCGCCCATTCCTTTTAATCTGTTCATCATACCCATCATATTTCTTGGATTACTCATCATTTTCATCATTTTTCGCATATCCTCGAATTGTTTGAGCAATTTATTGATTTCTTGTACATTCGTACCGCTACCATTGGCAATTCTGTTTTTTCTGGTCACATTAAGAATTCCTGGATTTGACCTTTCTTTGGGTGTCATTGACAAAATGATAGCTTCAATGCCTTTAAAAGCGTCTTCGGGGACATCCACATCTTTCATTGCTTTTCCCATTCCTGGTATCATACTCATGAGGTCTTTCGCGTTTCCCATTTTTTTTATTTGTTGAAGCTGTGCTAGGAAATCATTCAGATCAAATTGATCTTTCATAATTTTTCGCTGAAGGCGTTTCGCCTCTTCTTCATCAAATTGCTCCTGTGCCTTTTCTACCAAGGAAACGACATCACCCATTCCTAAAATCCTATCCGCCATTCGTTTCGGATAGAAAACGTCTAGGGCATCCATTTTTTCACCAGTACCAACGAATTTTATGGGTTTATTAACAACTGCCTTAATAGAAAGTGCCGCCCCACCCCTCGTATCGCCGTCCAATTTTGTTAGAACCACTCCATCAAAACTGATCTTTTCATTAAAAGCTTTGGCGGTATTCACAGCATCTTGTCCAGTCATTGAGTCAACGACAAAAAGCGTTTCACTCGGTTTTATTGCAGATTTAACACGTGCAATTTCATCCATCATTTGTTCATCTATTGCAAGACGGCCTGCAGTATCCACTATTACAACATTAAATCCTTTACTTCTTGCGTGAATCACCGCATCTTGAGCAATTTTAACCGGATTTTTCTCCTCGCGATTTGAATAAACTTCAATGCCAAGCTGCTCTCCCAATACGTGTAATTGATCAATTGCTGCTGGACGGTAAACATCACATGCTACAAGCAAGACATTTTTCCCTTTTTTAGATTTTAAATAGTTCCCTAATTTTCCTGAAAAAGTAGTTTTTCCTGAGCCCTGGAGCCCTGACATAAGAACTATCGCCGGACTACTTTTTAAATTAATTTCAGATTCATTTCCTCCCATCAACTCCACCAATTCTTCATGGCAAATCTTCACCATTAACTGACCCGGAGAAACAGCTGTTAAAACATCTCTGCCAAGAGCTTTATCCTTGACAATATTTGTAAATTGCTTGGCGGTATTGAAGTTGACGTCTGCATCTAAAAGCGCACGCCTTACTTCTTTTAATGTTTCTGCAACATTTATCTCTGTAATTTGGCCCTGCCCTTTAAGGACTTTAAATGCCCTTTCAAATTTATCGGTAAGATTTTCAAACATAATATTTGGTTATCACACAAAGATAATGAATGACATGGTGAGAAATACACAAAAAATTGGAAATGAGATTAAACTATGAAATGTCTGTTACCAAGTTCTTTTTCTCAATTATCTTTCTTATGTTGATCAAGGCGTATCGCATTCTTCCTAATGCTGTATTAATGGAGATGTTTTCTGCACATGCAATTTCTTTAAAGGACATGTCGCGAAAAATACGCATTTCCACAATTTCTTTTTGAGCCTTTGGTAAGTAATCAATTAGTTTAATCATTTGGGATTCTAATTCATCATATGATTTTTGCTGAAGGTAATTTTTTTCATCTGAAGCAATTTTATGAAAAATGGAATATTCCTCGTCAAAAGGATTGGTTTCACTAATCATACGTAGCTTATTTTGTCTCCTGAAATGATCGATAACTAAATTAGATGAGATCCTCATCACCCAAGACAAAAACTTACCCTCATCCTTATAATTTCCACTTTTTAGGGTATTAATAACTTTTACAAAAGTATCTTGAAAAATATCATTGGCGAGAGCAGAATCACGTACTTTCGAGAGAATAAATTTAAATACTACGTCCTTGTACCTTAGCAATAATACTTCAAAGGACTTTTCGCTACCAAGAATATACGACTGGATTAAATCACGGTCTGTTTTGGAATATAAGATCATTTTTTACAATTTAAGGTTGTGCACAACGGTTAAAAGTAAATTTGATCTATAGGCCGAAATTTTATTTTGAGCTAATTTAGCACATTGGAGCCAAATGACCAAAATAAATTTTCATTTAAAAGTGAAGAAAATTCAAAATGCGCTGTAGAATTCTCGTTTTAGGTTGGATTACTTTACTTGTTTTTCCAATTCCTGCTTTTCTATTGCTGCATATTCAGGAAGGGATGGATTTTTTCGATTTTATATCATTGAAAACATTTCAGATCATCCCTATCGGTTTTGGGTTACAACTTGGTTTTGTGTATGGGCTATTTGCATATTTGATGATGAGTGCACCATTTTTTGACAAAGTACCAAACCGAGTGGAGCATACTGTCCAGAGCATGAATCTAAAATGGTACGACGGAATATTTTTATCCGTTTGTGCCGGTATTGGTGAAGAGCTATTGTTTCGGGTTGGCATTCAATATTATTTAGGGTGGCTTCCTACTGCTATTATTTTTGTTGCGATTCACGGTTATTTAAATCCTTGGAATTGGCGTTTTTCTATATACGGTATACTTTTACTCCCTTTCATATTCCTTTTGTCAGTTGGAATCTATACTTTCGGAATCTGGTTTGCAATATCCGCCCATTTCATGTATGATGCCGTTCTGTTTAGCATTTTAATAAATAAAAAAGTAAAACATGTTGAATAATTATTTACAATCTCCATCCGTCCAGTGGTTTCGTTACAGTGTAAGAATATTTTGGTTATTCGGGATAGTGCTTGTCATGTTCACTGACAAATTCACAATACACAAAAAACTTAACAGTTATGGCACGGAGTGGCTCGACTATTTTATGCGTTACTACACTTATCTTGGTGACGGAATATTTGCGGTTGTTCTGTCTATATTTTCTTTTATAAAAAATATGCGATTGGGAATATTATTGTTATTCTCGTTTTTAGGCTCTGCCATGATTGCACAACTTTTAAAACGAACAGCTTTCAAAAATTTCCAAAGACCTTACTACTATTTTAAAAATGATTCAAGCTTCCGTTTTATAGAAAATTTTGATTACCATTCTGATTATTCATTTCCATCTGGTCATGCGACTTCATGTTTTGCCATCTTTACAATTTTAGCATACCATTTTGAAGTAAAAATTTCCTACCAGCTTGTATTTGCTCTTTTGGCTATTTCAGTTGCCTTTTCGAGGGTCTATCTTTCTCAGCATTTTATTCAAGACATTATCGCGGGCTCAATGATTGGCTATATTTTCTCTAGTATTTCTTGGATCTACCTTCAAGATAAATTGACCAAATTTAATCGACCATTTAAAAAGCCCAATTAGTAATTTTCTTTTTATAATCAATTCTAGCACAAAAACAATTGTTCGCTTTATGAGTAAATTGTATACTGAAGAAATAGTAAATTTGTCAAAAAAATAAATGCCAAGTATATCGATCAAAGCAGAGGCCATGCCTGCTTCCCCCATCAGGAAATTAGTGCCTTATGCAGAGGCCGCAAAAAAAAGGGGAACCAAAGTTTACCACTTGAATATAGGGCAACCCGATATTGAGACTCCTGAAGTGGCTTTACGAGCAATTAAACAACTTGATAGAAAGGTAATTGAATACTCGCACTCAGCAGGTTTTGAAAGCTATCGAAATAAATTGTCTATTGCATACTTGAATCAAGGCTTACCCATTAATACCGAGGATATTTTGGTCACGACTGGAGGTTCAGAGGCCTTGATTTTTGGATTTATGTCCACATGTAATCCGGGGGATGAAATCATTATTCCTGAGCCATTTTATGCCAATTACAATGGATTCGCAGTGAGTGCTGGACTTTCCGTTGTTCCGGTTACTTCTCACATTGAAAAAAGTTTTGCGCTCCCACCTGTAGAAGAAATAGAATTAAAAATTACAAACAAAACAAAAGCAATTGTAATCTGTAATCCTGGAAATCCTACGGGGTATCTCTATTCTCAAAAAGAACTGGAACAACTTCGCGATATTGTAAAAAAATATGACCTTTTCTTGTTTGCAGATGAAGTTTATCGCGAATTTTGTTACGATGGTCATAAACCCTTCTCTGTGATGAATCTAAAGGGCATTGAGAATCATGTTGTAATGGTTGATTCCGTATCGAAACGCTATTCAATGTGCGGCGCAAGAATTGGAGCTCTGATAACAAAGAATAAGGAGGTCATGGCAGCAGCTTTGAAATTCGGTCAAGCCAGACTTTCGCCTCCAACAGTTGACCAAATTGCGGCAGAGGCGGCCCTTGACACACCCCAATCGTATTTTGACAATGTAGTTTCCGAATATGTTGAGCGAAGAAACATTATGGTTGACGGATTGAATGCAATCCCTGGAGTATTTTGTCCAAAACCGTCGGGTGCATTTTATTGTGTTGCGCGATTTCCTGTGGATGACGCTGAAAGGTTTTGTCAATGGCTTTTAGAGGAGTTTAATTATAAGGGACAAACTGTAATGATGGCTCCTGCCCCCGGCTTTTACTCTACCGGTGGAGCCGGAAAAAATGAAGCGAGAATCGCTTATGTTTTGAATAAAGAATCGTTACGAAATGCGGTTGAATGCCTAAAGGAAGCGCTCCTTGTATACCCCGGAAAAGTATAACAATTTGATCATGACTGTTGACCAACTACTTGATGACGTTATAGATGAAAGAAAATCTGCCGTCGAAAAATTAAGACAAACTATTCTTCAAAATTTACCAAAAGGGTTCGAAGAAACTGTAAGCTACGGGATGATAAGTTATGTCGTGCCTCATTCATTTTATCCTAAGGGATATCATTGTGACCCAAAAATTCCCCTTCCCTTTTTAAGTTTCGCATCTTAAAAAAACTCTTTGAACTTATACCATATGGGAATTTATGCGGATAAGGACCTATATAATTGGTTTACAGATGAATACCCTCTTTATTGTTCTCAAAAACTAGACATAGGAAAATCGTGTATTCGCTTTAAAAAAGTCAATGATATTCCCTTCGATTTAATCGGTCAAATCGTTCAAAAAATGACGCCTATACAATGGATAGAGACTTACGAAGAGGCATTTTTAAAAAAAAATAAACAATTTATTTTAAGAAGCAATTCTGATAGGTTTGTCTTTCAAATGCTGCTTTTTTCTAATTTAGTGTAATGAACTATGTGATTGTCGATGTTGAAACTACCGGCGGAGGACCAAAAACTTCCAAGATCACAGAGTTGGCTATTTACAAACATAACGGTACTGACATTATTGAAGAATTTGTCACCTTACTAAACCCTGAGCAAAGCATTCCAGATTTTATTGTTCGCCTCACAGGGATTACCGACAAAATGGTTGAAAATGCCCCTAAATTTTATGAAATAGCAAGGAAAATAATTGACTTCACGGAGGGATGCATTTTTGTTGCACATAACGTCTCATTTGATTACGGGATGTTGCGTTCGGAATTCAAACGCCTCGGATTTGATTTTAGAATGCCTCACTTATGCACTGTCAGAGCATCGCGATATGTTTTACGAGGGCACGTTTCATACAGTTTAGGAAAACTGAGTGCAGCCTTAGGAATTGAAATTAAGGGAAGACATCGGGCGGGAGGTGATGCCTTGGCAACCGCTAAATTATTCGGTTTATTATTTCAGAAAGACACCCATAATCTGGAGAAATTCGTTCAGCAAGAAGTAAATCCACGCAATGTTCATCCGAATTTAGATTTAGACATATTGGACGAATTACCAAACAAAGTAGGTGTTTACAAATTTTTTAATGAATTCAACCAAATAATATACATCGGTAAGAGTATTCATATAAAAAAACGTGTCGAGCAACACCTTCGCAATACCAGCAGTTCAAAAGGACAGCGCTTACTTCAGGACATTGTGCGAATTGAATACGAATTAACAGGTTCCGACTTGATAGCCATGTTGAGAGAATCTTTATTAATTAAGCAATTCCAACCAATTTATAACAGAAAGTTGAGAAAAAGTCTTTTCCCCTGGGGTTTATTTGATGAGATTGATAATAAGGGGTACATTCGACTTTCCCTGAAATCAACGGCAAAATCTAGGACTCAACCCATAAGTTATTTCCATTCAAAAAAGGAAGGAAATGATTACTTGCATTACGTTTGCGAGAAATATGCCTTGTGTCAAAAACTCTGTTCCCTTTATCAAACAAAAGACGCTTGTTTTCATTTTGCCATAAAATCTTGTAACGGTGCTTGTGTGGAATTGGAAAATCCTGTGGAGTATAACTCGCGCGTGAATCAATTAATTGATGACAGCAGCTTTGACAACAGCAACTTCTTTTTAATTGACAAAGGAAGAAACAAGACAGAAAAAAGTTTAGTATGGGTAAGCAATGGACATTTTAGAGGATATGGGTATGCCCCCTTTCACTTTGATGGCAAAGATGCTAAACACTGGAAAAGATATGTAGAAGAAATACCTGAGGACAAAGACATTAAAATGATTATCAAATCATTTTTGAAAAAAAGAGATTCCTATAAACTTATTTCTGTGTAAAATGGGAAAAGGAATTTTAACTGTTCTTGGATCTGGGACTTCTCAGGGTGTTCCTGTCATTGCATGCAAATGCGATACCTGTAAATCTTCCCATTTTAAAGACAAAAGAACTAGGAGCAGTGTCTTAATTCAAGTCGAGGACCAACAATTTGTAATTGATACTGGTCCTGATTTTCGTCAACAGATGTTAAGAGAACAGGTTGAGTTCTTAAATGGCGTAATCTTCACCCACGAGCACAAAGACCATGTTGCAGGTCTTGACGATATCAGGGCATTTAACCACAAGCAAAATGAGGCGATGAAGGTTTATGCTACAAACCCGGTGAGGGACGCTTTACATCGCGAATACCATTATATTTTTTCAGAGGTATATTACCCCGGAACCCCAAAAATTTTGATTCAAGACATTGATAACACACCCTTTAAATTAACACCGACCTTTGAGTTGACGCCCATTTCTGTTTTACATTATAAAATGCCTGTTCTCGGTTACAGAATGGGCGACCTTACCTACATAACGGATGCAAAAACCATATCAGAGAGCGAAACAAATAAGGTTAAAGGATCGAAAATATTGATAGTAAATGCGCTTCATTTTTTTCCTCATATTTCACATTTTAACCTTGAGGAAGCCTTAACATTTATTGAAATAATCAAACCCGAGGTAGCCTATCTCACACATATTTCGCACCTCTTTGGAAAACACAAGGATATAGAGAAATTGCTCCCAAAGGGGGTTAGAGTAGCACACGATGGGTTAAAACTAAATTTTAATTACTAAAAATGGAGTGTGGAAAAAAGTAATTTTCCATTTCAAGTAGGGTATCAAAAAATTATAATTTTAAGTCGTGGTTAAAAAGAAAGTCGTAGATGTTCATGGCTTAATTAAAAGTAAAAATCCAAAATTACTTAGATGGCTGCCCAGATTTATTTTGAGTTATCTCAGGAGGATATTGCACGAAGATGAATTAAATAAACTTATGGACGACAACAGTCATTTGATTGATGCTGAATTTTGCCAAGGTGTAGTTGATTACCTAAATATGAAGGTGGTTATAAAAGGTATGGAGAACCTTCCAGAATCTGGTCCAGCCATTGTCGCGATGAATCATCCTTTAGGGGGTATGGATGCAGTGGCATTTGTTGCTTTAATCAAGGAAAAACGCAAGGATGTTCGATTTATCGTTAATGATTTACTAATGAATATCGATGGTTTAAAAAACTTATTTGTTGGGGTCAATAAATACGGTAAAAACATACCTCAAGTTCGTGAGCAAATAAGAAACATTTTTGACTCTGACCATATGGT
>Ga0194124_10003190_pt1 | contig 17522 bp, 18 predicted proteins | sample TA2KigCas0mmetaG_FD_148605 | JGI IMG/M metagenome (GOLD analysis project Ga0194124, IMG submission 148605) | Freshwater microbial communities from Lake Tanganyika, Tanzania - TA2015031 Kigoma Deep Cast 0m | ecosystem: Environmental > Aquatic > Freshwater > Lake | place: Tanzania: Lake...
ACCGTCTCCGGTGAGGATTAGAGGGTTGATTTCGGCGAGCGAGGCATCGGTATCCCAGAACGCCTGATACAAGCCCTTCAGGATGGGCCTTGACTGCGCGAGGGAGGCTTCGGGAATACCGATCTTGCGCGACAGACTGTCCGCGTCCGCGTCGGTGAGCCCGACCACTGGATCAACCGCTACCTTATGGATTTTTTCTGGCGTGTGCTCGGCGACTTCCTCGATGTCCATGCCGCCTTCGCTTGAGGCCATCATCGTGACGCGCTGCGTGACCCGGTCAACCACAAGCCCGATGTAGAGCTCTTTCTTGATGTCAGCGCCTTCCTCGACGAGCAGCCGACGCACTTTTTGGCCCTGTGGGCTGGTCTGGTGCGTGATGAGTTGCATGCCGAGAATCTCGCCGGCGCGCTGACGCACTTCGTCAACCGAGCGGGCGAGTTTCACGCCACCACCCTTGCCGCGGCCGCCCGCATGGATCTGCGCCTTGACGACCCAGACCGGACCGCCAAGCGCTTCGGCAGCCTTGACGGCTTCGTCAACTGAAAAGCAGGCAAACCCGCGCGGCACCGCTACACCATAGCGCTTGAGCAGTTCTTTGCCCTGGTATTCGTGAATCTTCACTGGATCGCTCCCCGGTAAGGTCACGCGCCCGCTTTCGAGCGGACCAGCCGTCATGCGTTTCAGGCTTACCGCCGCAAAAAGCTACGCGGACCAGCTACTGCTGACCGGCCCTTGCTTCGAGAGCCGGAAAATGGCGGGGGAGTGTATCACGCAGCCCCAGAGAGAAGCGCGGCAGAAGCGGCGTTTTGGGAGCTGAGCGCCACGCGCGCCAGCGTGGCCGCTCGTTAGGCGTTCGAGATGTCGTCGGCCTCATGGTGGAGGCCACCGACCACGCGCCGAATGACCTCGGGCGCGAAACCCCGCCCCGCCAGAAACCGCATCTGCCGGGCCCGCGACTCTCGGCTGTCGGGCGGTTCGCCAAACCGCTTGCGCCAGACTTCGAGCGCGCGATCAAATTCGGAGGCCTTCAGCGCCTGCAGCGCCGGTTCGAGCTGCTCGGCCGAGAGATCATGAGCGCGCAGCTCGTGCCGGATGCGGGCCGTGCCGAATCGCTCGGCCCGGCGCCGGACGACGCTTTCGACAAACCGCTGGTCTGACAGCAGCTTTTTTGAGGCGAGCCGGTCAAGCACCGCCTCAAGCGTTTCTGCGTCAGGCGCGTGCGGCACCAGCCGGGCACGCAGTTCGACCCGGCTGTACTCGCGTCGCGCAAGAAACCCCAGCGCGCGGGCTTCAAGGGAACGCGGCTGGCGACCGGCGGGCATGGCCTGGCGTGAGGCGCCGATCAGGCCGCTGCCTCGCCTGCTTCACCAGCCGGGCGCTCGGCGACACCAAAGTGCACACGAACCTTGTTTTCGATTTCGTGTGCGAGTTCAGGGCGATCGCGCAGGAATTCGCGTGCGTTGTCTTTGCCCTGACCGATTCGGTCACCCTGATAGCTGTACCAGGCGCCGCTTTTTTCAACGATGCTGGAATTGGCGCCAAGCTCGAGGATTTCGCCCTCACGAGAGATGCCCTCACCGTACAGGATGTCGAAGTCAGCCGCCTTGAACGGGGGAGCGACCTTGTTTTTGACGACCTTGACCCGGGTTTCGCTTCCGATGACTTCGTCACCCTTCTTGATTGCGCCCGTGCGGCGGATATCAAGGCGTACCGACGAGTAAAACTTGAGTGCGTTACCCCCGGTGGTGGTTTCCGGGTTACCGAACATGACGCCGATCTTCATTCGAATCTGGTTGATGAAGATGACCATTGAATTGGTGCGCTTGATGGTGGCGGTGAGCTTGCGCAGCGCCTGCGACATGAGCCGTGCCTGAAGACCGGGCAGGGAATCGCCCATTTCGCCTTCGATTTCGGCCTTGGGCGTGAGTGCTGCGACAGAGTCGATGACGATGAGATCGACCGAGCCGCTGCGAACCAGCGCATCGGCGATTTCAAGCGCCTGTTCACCGGTGTCGGGCTGTGAGACCAGCAGGTCGTCAAGGGTGACGCCGAGTTTCGCCGCGTACTGGACATCCAGCGCATGCTCGGCGTCGATGAATGCGCAGGTGCCGCCCAGCTTTTGCATTTCGGCGATGACCTGAAGGGTAAGCGTGGTTTTTCCGGACGACTCAGGCCCGAAAATTTCAATGACCCGGCCGCGCGGCAGGCCGCCAACACCCAACGCGATGTCTAGGCCGAGCGACCCGGTGGAAACCACCTGGATGTCATGCTCGACGCCGGCATCGGCCAGCCGCATGATTGAGCCTTTGCCGAACTGTTTTTCGATTTGGGCCAGCGCGGCGCTTAGCGCTTTGCCGCGGTCGGAGCGTGATTTTGCGTCGTCCATATTGATGACTTTTTCCATGTTGACCTCGTCTGGGCAGGAGAGTGAAAGCTGAAGTGACGAGGATTATTGCACGCAACTACTGTATAAACAATCAGTTCTTTTGGGGTAGTCAGCAGGGCTGTTACGGGGCTTGCGCGGTTCCGACGCCCGTGTCTGCAAAAATCTCAAGTGCCCGGGACAGTGCATACGAGGCGGTTTGCAGCCTGACGGACTGCCGGTCGCCCGCGAAGACCCGCGTTTCAACCACGACCTGCAGCGAGGCGGCCGACTCGGTGTCGGCTTTGCGCCTGACCGCCCAGCCGAAGCACACGGTACCCACAGGCTTTGCCGCGCTGCCTCCGCCAGGCCCTGCGATTCCCGTGACCGCCAACGCGAGCGCGGTCCGGCTGCGTGCGAGCGCACCCTCGGCCATCTGCGCAGCCACCGCTTCGCTCACTGCACCATGCTCGGCAAGCGTCTCCAGTCGCACGCCCAGCAGTTCATGCTTGGACTCATTGCTGTAGGTGACAAAGCCGCGCTCGAACCAGCCGCTCGACCCGGCAAGTTCGGTGAGCGCAGCCGCGATCAACCCACCGGTGCATGACTCGGCGGTGGCCAGCTTCGCGCCGGCTGCTTCAAGCGCCTGCGCCAGGGGGCGCACAGACCCCGCAGTCGTGGTGAGATCGGACAACGAATTCATTCGCGGCTCAAGCGAGGTTAGAGTCAGAGCCCAACGGACCTTACGATCGCAAACACCAGCAGCGTGAAGAAGGCTGCAAGCGCATCGTCAAACATGATGCCAAAGCCACCTTTGAGCCGTGCATCGAAATACCCGATCGGTGGGGGTTTGACGATGTCGAAGAAGCGAAACACCGCAAACGCTGCCAGTTGCGACAGCCAGTCGGTGGGCAGAAACGCCAGCACCAGCCAGAACGCGACCACTTCATCCCAGACAATCGCCGAGTGATCGGCAACACCGACGTCGCGTGCCGCTCGGCCGCAGGCCCAGACGCCGACGAGAAACGCCACCGCAATCACGACCAGCCATTCGTGCACCAACACCCAGTCCTCGAGTGCCACGAACACGCACCAGGCCCACAAGGTGCCCACCGTACCGGGGGCCCTGGGGAACAGACCGCTTCCAAAGCCCAGTGCGATCAGATGCGCTGGCGAAGTGAGCCGAAATCGCGCAAGGTGCGCGGCACGAACCTCGGCTGCGGCAGACGGTTCAGGCGAAATGATCAAACCCTCCACGCTCGAGCACCACAGCCCGGGCGTCAGCACCGGTGATTCGGATACCGGGCTGGTCTGATATCTGCCCAATGCGCGTCACGGCCAGACCGAGCCGGTCCCGCAACGCCTGGATCGCATCGCGCCGGGACGGCTTGGCGGTAAAGAGCAGTTCGTAGTCATCGCCGCCCGACAGGGCGAGCGTCTTGCGCTCGTCCTCGGACAGCGCCGCAAGCGACGCATCAACCGGCACGGCGTTCCAATCAATATGGGCACCAAGCCTTGAGCGATCACAGACATGACCGAGATCGGAGATCAGGCCATCCGACACATCAATCGCAGCATGGGCCAGCGATCTGAGCGCCAGACCCAGGGACAGCCGCGCCTGCGGCCGCTCCATGCGACACCGCGCAGGGTGGGCTTCGGGTAAGGGCCGCCCGGCCAGAGCCTCGCGAACCGCCAGTGCGGCTGCGCCCAGCGATCCGCTGACCCACACGTCGTCGCCCGCCTGAGCGGCATCGCGCCGCAACGCAGCGCCGGGCGGCACCTCGCCAATCGCGGTGATGCTGATGGTGAGCGGCCCGCGGGTCGTGTCCCCGCCGAGCAGTTCGCAGCCCGTGGCTGAAGCAAGCGCCAGCAATCCGGCGGAAAACTCCGCCAGCCAGGCTTCGTCGACCTGCGGCAACGCAAGCGCGAGCGTAAACCCGACGGGCGCTGCGCCCATCGCCGCCAGATCCGACAGGTTCACCGCCAGCGCCTTGTGGCCGATGGATGCAGGGGGCGCATCGGCGAGAAAGTGGCGATCGCACACCAGCATATCGGTGGTGACTGCCAGTGCCGCATGACGGGCTGGCGCAGCAAGCAACGCACAGTCATCACCGATGCCGAGCAGCGCCCGCTTCGCAGGCTGCTCGAAGAAACGCCGGATCAGTTCAAATTCACCGAGCGCCATCGGAGGCGGGTGGCGATATCTCGACCGCGCGAACTTTCAGCGCCACGCGGTCGAGGACACCGTTCACATACTTGTAGCCATCGGTACCACCAAATGTTTTGGCAAGCTCGACCGCCTCGTTGATGACCACCCGATAGGGAATTTCAGGGTGATGCATCAGTTCGAATACACCGAGGAGTAGCACCGCATGCTCGACCGGGCTCAGTTCGGCGACCGGCCGGTCGAGGTGCGGCGTGATGGCTTCATGAAGCAGCGTGTTGGCGCTGATCACGCCATGGAGCAGCGCCTGAAAGTGATCGCGATCAGCCTTGACGAAGCCAGGATTGTCGAACTGCAGATGGGCTTCGATGGTGCCGGGTTCGCTGGCGCTGACCAGCCACTCGTACAGCCCCTGCAGCGCAAGCTCCCGCGAACGCCGGCGGGCGCTTTTGGCTGGCGTACCCCGGCTCGCGGCGGGCTGATTCAATCGCGCCCCCCCTCGAGCGAGAGGAGATCAAAATCGTCGGGCGGGCCGAAGCTGTCCAGCCACTCATCGAGCCGCGCCATTTCGACCGCCACCTGGGCAGCTTCAGCACCCTTGACCGGCGCGCGCACGGCCGCCTGTTCATCGGTGTTGGTGGTCAGCACCGCGTTGGCAACCGGCAGGCCGAACTCGTTGGCAACCGCCTGAATGCCGCGCCCCGACTCGTTGGAAACCAGCTCAAAGTGGTAGGTTTCACCTCGGATGACCGCGCCGAGCGCAATCAGCGCGTCAAACTCGCCGGTGCTCGCCATGCGATGCAGTACGAAAGGAATTTCAAGCGCCCCGGGCACCGTGCAAAGCGAAATGTCCTGCTCTGCAACGCCCAGCCGGATCAGTTCGGCCAGACACGATTCGCGCAGCGCCGTACAAACGGCTTCATTGAAGCGCGACTGCACGATACCGATCCGCAGGCCCTGGCCGTCAAGCTCGGCCTGAAACACTTCAACCGACATTGAATTCCCCCTGGCTGATCGGTACCGCGATATCGGGCTCCGCTTCATGCGCGAACCCGGTGACCTGCAGCGAAAATCCGCCCATGCTGGGCAGCTTCACCGGCCTTGACAGCAGCTTCATTCGGCCAACACCGATGTCGCGCAAGATCTGCGCGCCGATTCCGTAGGAACGCAGGTCCATCTTGGGTCGCTGCGGCACGGCACCCGTCGCCGCGGCCGACACCCCCGAACCGACGATCGCACTGACCAGCGGCGCCCCGGCGTTAGAGCAGTTGAGCAGCACCAGAGCGCCGCAACCAGACGCTGCGATTGCAGCAAGTGCCTTGTGCACCGACCAGGAGTGGCTGCCGCGCTTGGTATCGATCAGATCAATGATGGACGCGAGTTCCTGAACCCGCACCAGCGCATCATTACCCGGCCCGGGCGCGCCGCACACGAGTGCAAGGTGCGCACCGCCCGCGGCCCGGTCGCGATAGGTGAGCATCCGAAATTCGCCATGCACGGTTTGCACCGTCGATTCGCCCATCCGCTCGACTAGCGATTCGTTGGCACTTCGATAACCGATCAGGTCAGCGATGGTGCCGATCTTCAGGCCATGCGTGCGGCCAAATTCAATCAGGTCGGGCAACCGGGCCATCGTGCCGTCATCGTTCATGATCTCGCAGATGACCGAGGCCGGTTGAAGCCCCGCCAGCGCGGCGAGATCACAGCCCGCTTCGGTATGCCCTGCCCGGACCAGAACGCCCCCCTTTTCTGCCCGCAGCGGAAACACATGACCTGGCTGCACCAGATGGTCGGGGCGTGCGTCACGCGCGATGGCCGCCTGGATGGTGCGCGCCCGATCGGCAGCCGAAATGCCAGTGCTGACGCCCTCGGCAGCCTCGATCGAAACAGTGAACTTGGTGCCGTGGCGGGTGCCGTTGCGGGTGACCATCAGCGAAAGGTCAAGCTGTCGGCAACGCTCTTCGGTGAGCGTGAGGCAGATCAGGCCGCGCCCGAAACGCGCCATGAAATTGACCGCTTCCGGCGTGACGAACTCGGCCGCCAGCACCAGATCGCCTTCGTTCTCGCGGTCTTCCTCGTCAACAAGGATGACCATTTTGCCGGCCCGCATGTCGGCAATGATGTCGGTAATGCTGGATAAGGCCATGATTGCCCGATTCTACGCCGCTGGGCCGGACGCGCCGGGCGCGCCGCCCGCTCCGACCGACAACAGACGCTCGCAATACCGCGCGATCAGGTCGATTTCGAGATTGACCCGATCGCCCGGCTTCAGATGTTTGAGCGTGGTGACCGCAATCGTGTGCGGGATCAGATTGATGGCGAAATCGGTGCCCGAGGGCGAGTCATCCACAGTGTTGACCGTGAGACTGACACCGTTGACGGTAATCGACCCTTTGTAGGCCAGATAGCGACCGAGTTCAACCGGTGCACGCACCACCAGCAGCCAGGACTCGCCCACGGCTTCAAAGCGGCGCACCTCGCCAAGGCCATCCACATGCCCTGACACCAGATGTCCGCCCAGGCGATCGGCCAGCCGCAGCGCTTTTTCGAGGTTTACCTCGCCGGGCTGCGACAACCCCACTGTGCGCGCCAGGCTTTCTGCGGACACATCAAAGGACAGCCGGCTGCCCTCGATGCCCACCACCGTCATGCAGGCGCCCTGTATGGCAACTGAATCGCCAATTGACACATCGTCAAGGCCAAGCCCGCCAGCCTCAACCACCAGTCGAACGCCGGTCGTACCCAGAGGCTCGCAACGTTCGATGCGGCCCAGGGCCGCGACAATTCCGGTAAACATGGTCCGATTCCCAGTGACTAGCCGGCGCGCGCCACGCGGGCGAGCAGACGGACATCGTTACCCAAACGATCAACCGCATGCAGGTTGAGCGCAATTCGCTCATCAAGCGAGGCGACCGCATCAAGCTCGAACATCGGTCGACCGCTTCCCAGCAGTGAGGCGGACATATAGAGAAGCAGTTCGTCGACGCAGCCCTCGCGGATCAGCGATGCGTTCAGCTTATGCCCGGCCTCGACATGCACTTCGTTGAATCCGCGCGCAGCAAGCGTGAGCATGAGCGCGGTCAGATCGACTTTGCCCTCGGCATTGGGCAGCTCAAGCACCTCGCAGCCGCGATCACGCAGCTGCGCGGCAACCTCTGCGCGCTCGCGAGCGCATACAACCAGCACATCGCCCCCTTTCAGGATGCGCGCTTCAAGGTCAACTTCGAGACGCGAGTCGACCAGCACCTTAAGCGGCTGGCGGCGCACGCCCTCCAGCCGGGCGGTCAGCTGCGGGTTGTCATCGCGGACAGTGCCAATGCCGGTAAGAATGGCGCAGGCCCGCGCACGCCAGCGATGGCCGTCCTCGCGTGCCGCCTCGCCCGTAATCCACTGACTGCGCCCATCGGGCAGTGCGGTAAAGCCATCCAGGCTCGCGGCAACCTTCATTCGAACCCAGGGAAGTCCGCGCGTCATGCGCGACACAAAACCGGGATTGAGCTCGGTCGCCTGAACGCCCAGCAGCCCGCAGCGCACATCGATGCCGGCGGCTCTGAGCTTGGTCAGGCCCTCGCCATTGACCAGCGGATTCGGGTCTTCCATGGCCGCAATGACGCGCGCAACCTTCGCCTCAATCAGCGAATCGGTGCAGGGCGGCGTGCGACCGTGATGGCTGCAGGGCTCGAGCGTGAGATAGACCGTTGCGCCGCGCGCGCGAGCCCCGGCATGCGCCAGCGCGATCACCTCCGCATGGGGCTCGCCCGCCCGCACATGCCAGCCCTCGCCCACCATCTCGCCATCGCGAACGATCACGCATCCGACGCGCGGGTTCGGCGTGGTCGTGTCCATGCCTCGCGCGGCCAGCTCAATGGCGCGCAGCATCCAGCGGTGGTCATCGGAGGTGAACATCGGAAGCCGGTTGACGCCGGGGTTTGACCCACGGCAGGAACAATTCAGGACCGCGATTATCACCCGAGCGGCGATACCCCCTGTCGGCGACGGCTACGGGGGCTGAACGCGATCGGCCGGAATCGACGCCTGACACTACAATGCGATGCCCGCTCATTTACCGCTTTACGGGATGGTCACGATGACTTCAGACCCCGCTTTCACCGCGTCCAGCATTGGTGGACACATTCTCGCGGACGCCCTGCTTGCGCAGGGGGTCGACACAATTTTTGGCGTGCCGGGCGAAAGCTATCTCGCCGTGCTCGACGGTCTGTGGCGCCATCAAGAGTCGATCCGCTTTGTGATCTGCCGGCAGGAGGGCGGGGCCGCATTCATGGCGGACGCCACCGCCAAACTGACCGGAAAGCCTGGTGTGGTGATGGTCACCCGCGGGCCGGGCGCCACCAATGCATCGATCGGCGTTCATGCCGCGCACCAGGACTCTGTGCCCATGGTGCTGCTGATTGGGCAGGTCGGTACCGACTTCGCCGACCGCGAAGCATTCCAGGAAATGGACTACCGCCGAATGTTTGGGCCGATGGCCAAGTGGGTCGCGCAGATCGAGCGCGCCGATCGTATTCCCGAATACATCGCCCACGCATTTCAGGTGGCCACCAGCGGCCGAATGGGGCCGGTGGTGCTGGCCCTGCCCGAGGACATCCTTGCCAGGCCGGCCAGCGCCCGGCCCCCAGCCCGGCACCGACCGGTGCGCGCCTCGGCCTCGCCCGCACAGCTTGCCGAGCTGACACAGCGACTGACGGCAGCAAAGCGGCCGATCGTGCTGCTTGGCGGCACCGGCTGGGACGCCACGGCCTGCGCGGATATTCGGCGCTTCGCCGAGGCAAACCACCTGCCGGTCACGTGCGCGTTTCGCTTTCAAGACCTGTATGACAACCGCCTGCCAAATTATGTGGGCGACGTCGGTATCGGCATCAATCCCAAGCTTGCCGAGCGCGTGCGCCAGTCGGATCTCGTGCTCGTCATCGGCCCCAGGCTGGGCGAAATGACCACCTCGGGCTATAGCCTGTTTGAGGCGCCAAGGCCGGCTCAACCCATCATCCACATTCATGCCGGCGTGGATGAGCTCGGTACGGTGTATCAGGCCGACCTGATGATCGCCTCCGGCATGGCCAACATTGCGGCAGCGCTTGCCGAGATTCGAGTCGATTCGTCAGCGTGGGCGGGTGAGCTTGCTCAGGCTCGCGCCGACTATCAGGCGTGGCAAAGCCGGCCTGCGCTCTATCAGGGCATCGAACCGGATCTGGATCTGTGGCAGGTGATGCGAACACTGTCCACCGTGGCACCCGCCGACACCATCATTACCAATGGCGCGGGCAACTTCGCCACCTGGGCGCATCGTTTCTGGCCCTATGCCGGGCTTCGTACCCAACTTGCCAGCACCTCGGGATCCATGGGCTACGGCGTGCCGGCGGCGGTGGCAGCCAGCATTGTTGCGCCGTCGCGCACCGTGGTGTGCGTGGCCGGTGATGGCGACTTCCTAATGACCGGCCAGGAGCTCGCAACCGCCGTGCAGCACGGCGGCGCGCCGCTGGTCATCGTGTTCAACAACAGCATGTACGGAACAATCCGCATGCACCAGGAACGCGAGTATCCCGAGCGGGTTCATGGCACGCGATTGGTGAATCCCGATTTCGCACGCTACTGCGAGGCGTTCGGCGGCTTCGGCGCCCGCGTTTCACGAACCGCCGAGTTCGAGCCCGCACTTCGGAAGGCGTTTGACTTCATGGCTCGTGAGCGGCGGCCCGCGCTGATTGAACTGACCGTTGATCCGCAGCACATCACGCCGAACCAATCGCTTGAGCGCATTCGAAGCGCAGCCAAGGCTCGTTGATTAACGCCGGCGCGGGCTCACCTCTTCGATCGCATCGGTAAATTCATCGACGTCTTCGAAACTGCGATAGACCGATGCGAACCGGACATAGCCGATCTTGTCGAGTTTTTTAAGCTCACGCATCACCAGCTCACCGACCCGCTCGCTGCCCACCTCGCGCAGGCCCAGGCTCAGCAGCCGTTCCTCGATTCGATGGATGGCCGCATCCACAGCTTCGGCGCTGACCGGGCGCTTGCGCAGTGCGAGCGACATGGAGGCGCGAAGCTTTCGTCGATCGAATTCGGCGCGCATGCCGTTGCGCTTGACCACCGCCGGCAACGCGAGCTCAACGCGCTCATAGGTGGTAAAGCGTTTGTCGCACTGCAGACAGCGACGCCGACGACGGGTGGAGGCACCGTCGTCGGTTTCGCGGGTCTCAACGACCTGCGTATCGGCTTGATCACAGAACGGGCAGCGCATGGTCGCGATCCCGTTCGGTTGCGCTTAGCCGTAAACCGGAAAACGCGCGGTGAGCTCGCCCACCTGCGCGCGTACCCGCGCGATCACGGCCTCGTCAGCCGGCGCATCAAGCACATCGGCAATCAGATGCCCAACCTTGCGCGCCTCATCGGCACCAAAGCCCCGGGTGGTCATGGCGGGTGACCCCAACCGGATGCCGCTGGTTACCATGGGTTTTTCGGGATCATTGGGAATGGCGTTTTTATTGCAGGTGATGTGCGCCAGACCCAGCACCCGCTCGGCCTCTTTGCCGGTGATGCGCTTGGCGCGCAGATCGACCAGCATGAGGTGCGACTCGGTACGGCCGGAAACGATTCGCAGACCGCGCTCGATCAGCGCCTGTGCCAGCGCCGAGGCGTTGATGAGCACCTGCTGCTGATAGTGTTTGAAGCCGGGATCCAGCGCTTCACGAAACGCCACCGCCTTGGCCGCGATCACGTGCATGAGCGGCCCGCCCTGAAGCCCCGGAAACACCGCCGAGTTGATGGCTTTTTCATGCTCGGGCTTCATGAGGATGAAGCCGCCACGCGGTCCGCGAAGGCTCTTGTGCGTGGTGGAGGTGACGATGTCAGCATGCGGCACCGGATTCGGATAAACGCCGCCCGCGATCAGCCCGGAGTAATGCGCCATATCCACCATGAATATCGCGCCAATGTCGCGGGCCACCTCGGCAAACCGCGCCCAATCAATTCGCAGACTGTAAGCCGATGCGCCTGCAATGATGAGCTTGGGGCGGGTTTCGCGTGCTTTCTTCGCCATCGCGTCGTAGTCGATGACTTCATTCGCATCGAGCCCGTACGACACCACGTTGAACCATTTCCCCGACATGTTCAGCGGCATGCCGTGAGTAAGGTGTCCGCCCTCGGCAAGGCTCATTCCCATGATGGTGTCGCCGGGCTTCAGGAACGCGAGGAACACCGCTTCGTTCGCCTGTGCGCCCGAATGCGGTTGAACATTGGCGGCCGCTGCGCCGTACAGCGTCTTCAGGCGATCGATCGCAAGCTGCTCGGCCACATCGACATATTCGCAACCGCCGTAATAGCGGCGACCGGGATAGCCCTCTGCGTACTTGTTGGTGAGCTGGCTGCCCTGTGCAGCCATCACCGCGGGGCTGGTGTAATTCTCGGAAGCGATGAGCTCAATATGCGCTTCCTGGCGCTGGTTTTCGTGACGGATGGCGGTCCAGAGTTCGGGATCGACCTGATCGATTCCGAGAGAGCGGTCAAACACGGGAAACTCCTGCCCACGTAAGGCGGTAAACCCTCATTTTAGCGAAACGGGGAGCGGCCCCAGATGAGAAATATCGCCCCAGTCAATCACATGAAAGCGTTCGCCGTCCCAGCCGATACGGTTAATGGAGGCGTTGTTAAGCTCAAACCGTCGCGGCGCGTCGGGCGCCAGACCCGCTGCGATTCGGTAGATGGAATCAAGCACGCCACCGTGCGTGACCGCGACAATCGTCTGACCCGGATGGCGGGCCGCCAGCCGGTCCATCTGTGCCTGCACCCGTTCACGCAGCGTGAGCAGCGACTCGCCGCCACCCGGCAAGGCGTAATCCGGCACGCGGTCGCGCCAATGCTGGTAGGCCTCCGGATGATCCCGCGACAGCTCGTCGTGGGTTCGTCCTTCAAACACCCCGTAGTGGCGCTCGCGCAGCCCCGGCTCGACCGCAACCGATACACCGATTGCGCGGGCAATCGGCTCGGCGGTCTGACGGGCACGGCGCAGGTCGCTTGCGTAGACAGCGGCAAGCGGCATGCCGGCCAGTCGTTCAGCGGTAAGCCGCGCCTGCGCGAGCCCCTCGGCGTTAAGTTCGATATCGATGCAGCCCTGGAACCGGCGCTCGAGGTTCCAGTCGGTAACGCCGTGCCGGATGAAGATCAGTTCAGTCATGCTCTGCTCAAGGATGGCGCAGCCACAGCGTGACCGGCCCATCGTTTACCAGCGACACCTTCATGTCGGCGCCCAAAACCCCGGTGGCAACCTCGGGATGCGCAGCGCGCGCAAGCGCAACGAACCGGTCAAACAGTCGTCGGCCCTCATCGGGCGCGGCAGCGCCGGTAAAGCTCGGGCGGGTGCCTGAACGGGTATCTGCCGCGAGTGTAAATTGCGGAATAATCAAGAGCCCTCCTGCCGTGTCGACCACACTGCGGTTCATTTTGCCCTGCTCGTCTGCAAAACACCGCAGCTTCAGCAATCGCCCCAGCAGGCGCTCGCAGCCAGCCTCGTCGTCACCCCGTTCAGCGCAGTAAAAAACCAGCAGGCCGGCTTGGATTGCACCCGTGACGTCGCCGTTTACGCGTACGGCAGCTTCCGAGACGCGTTGAATCAGTGCCAGCATGGCGCGCCTGTGCCCGTTACCGCGCGGACGCGCGCACCGGCCCCGGCCCTGGCGCAGGTCTGCTCACTGATGTCAGGCGCCAAGCGTGACTCGCGCAAACCGGCGTTTGCCCACCTGGACCACATAGGTGCCTGCAGCAAGCTTCAGCCCCCGGTCGTCCACCTTGTCGCCGTCCACCCGGACGCCACCCTGCTCGATATTGCGGATTGCCTCAGAGGTGGACGACACCAGTCCCGCCTGTTTCAGCAGCGTGGCGATGGCAAGCGGCGCCCCGCCGAGCGTCACCTCGGCAATGTCATCGGGAATGGCGCCTGCGCGAAATCGCGCTTCAAAGTCGGCCAGCGCCTGCTCTGCTGCAGACGCCGAGTGGAAGCGGGTAACGATTTCCTGGCCCAGCATCACCTTGGCATCCCGCGGGTTTCGGCCCGACGCGCATTCGGCCTTCAGCCGCGCAATCTCATCCAGGCTGCGGAAGGACAGCAGCTCGAAATACCGCCACATCAGCTCGTCGGATATCGGGGTGAGCTTGCCGAACATGTCGCCCGGCGGCTCGCTGATGCCCACATAGTTGCCCTTGGATTTCGACATCTTGTCGACGCCATCCAGCCCCTCAAGCAGGGGCATGGTCAGGATGCACTGCGGCTCCTGGCCCATTTCCCTTTGCAGCTCGCGGCCGACCAGCAGGTTGAACTTCTGGTCGGTGCCGCCCAGTTCAATGTCGGAACGCAGCGCGACCGAGTCGTAGCCCTGCATGAGCGGGTAAAGAAATTCATGCACTGAAATCGGTACGCCACCCTTGAAGCGGCGCGAGAAGTCGTCGCGCTCCATCATGCGCGCCACCGTGTAACGGGAGGCAAGCTGGATCATGCCCCGAGCACCCAGCGGATCACTCCACTCAGAGTTGTAGCGGATCTCGGTGCGCTCGCGGTCAAGCACCAGGCTTGCCTGATTAAAGTAGGTGCGGGCGTTTTCCTCAATCTGCTCGCGTGTCAGCGGCGGCCGGGTGCTGTTACGGCCAGACGGGTCGCCAATCATCGCGGTGAAGTCGCCAATCAGAAAGATCACCGTATGCCCCAGGTCCTGAAGCTGGCGCATCTTGTTTAGAACCACCGTATGGCCCAGATGAAGGTCGGGCGCAGTCGGGTCAAGACCCAGCTTGATCCGAAGCGGCTGGCCGGTGGCTTCGCTTCGCTGCAGCTTCGCCTGCCACTCTGAGGCCACCAGCAATTCATCGCAGCCACGCCGTGATACCGCAAGTGCCTCAAGCACGCGGTCGCTTGGCGCGGCTGCCGCGACCTCGCTGCCCACCCGTGGCGCTACCGCACCGTCAGTTCGATTCATGAGAGTCCTGGAACGGGGTTCAGATGAGAATTTCACGAAATCCAGAGTTTTCCGGTAGACTTCGCCTCCCGGTTTGCCCGAAAGCCAATCCGAAGGATTCAATTTCCCCGCAGGTTTGGCAGGCAGCCCGCTAGTTTATCTGAGTGCTCGCCCGCCACGACCTCGCCATACCAACGTCGAAAATCTGTGGCTCCGTTGTTCGCTTCAATTCAGATTCAGCCGGTTTGTTCAATGCCAAGTTCGCCAATATCAACCGAGTCAGTTGCCGCTTCGCCGTTATGGCGGGCCGAGCCATTGGTCTGGGCTGATGCGATCGAGGCGGCCGCTGCAGCGTGCGGCGCCGCCGACTGGCTCATGAACGAACAGGCTGCCGCCATCGCCTCCTGCGATGCGGCCACCGCCCTCATCGCGTGCGACTGGGCCACCGCCCTGCCCTGGGCTCCCGAGGTCGAGGCGCCGGTCACTGATCCCGACATGGTTTGCGCGTCCGATTTCGCGCTCACTGTCAGCCCGCTTCTGATCGCTGACAATGCGGCTGAAACCGCCCAACTGGTCATTGAACTGTCCGCCAGTCAAATTGGTACGCACACCGCGCTGCACACCATTGACCTGAATGGGCCGAGCCAGGTTGGCGGAACGGTATCCCCACGCGCCGATGTCGACGCTGAAGACTCCGACGACGATGTTCCGTCGCTCCCCCGGCTCACGTTTCGCAGGTTCGCGGGCGTCGTGGGTGGCCTGCTGGGTCTTGGGGCGGTTGCGGCCGTTGCCGTGGCGCCGGCAACCGACCTTGCCCCGCCATCCGTGCGTTTTGTCGTTGAACCGGTGGCGCTCGCGGCGCCCGCTGCGCCAACTGAAGATCATGTCATCGCGCCCCTTCGGATCAGCCAATCCGAGGTCGTCAACCGGGGTGAAACCGTTTCCAGCCTGCTTTCCCGGCTGGGTGCCAATGATCCGCAGCTGGTTCAATTCATCGGTACCGATCGTGTTGCACGGCGTCTGATGCAACTGCAGCCGGGGCGCACCGTCAGCGCCGAAATCGATGATGTCGGCGTGGTACATCGCCTGCAATACCGTCACGGCAACCTTGAAATCGACGGTAAAGCGCCGCTTCGCATCACGATTGCCCGAGACAACGGGCGCCTGGTCGCCACCGAACAGACCGTTGCGGTAGACCGCGGCATCGAAGCGCGTTTTGCTGAAGTTCGCACGACATTGTTTGCGGCTACCGATTCAGCCGGTATTCCTGATTCGGTTGCAACCCGCGCAGCCGATATTCTCAGCAACAGCATCGACCTTCGCAAAGATCTGCGACGCGGTGCTCGCCTGCGGGTTGTATACGAAACACTGCGCGAAGCCGACAGCCTTGATCTTCCCGTTCCCGGACGGGTCTTGGCCATCGAGCTCGAAAGTGGCTCGCTTCGCCACGAGGCCGTCTGGTTTGAACACGATGACGGCCGCGGCGCCTACTACAACTTTGCCGGGCAAAGTCTGGTTCGTTCGTTCCTCCGCGAGCCTATCCAGTACACGCGAATCACCTCAGGCTTCAGTGGCGCGCGCCTTCATCCCCTATTTCAGGATGTTCGGGCCCACACAGGTACCGATTTCGCTGCACCGGTGGGAACCCGGGTACGCAGCGTCGCCGACGGCGTCGTCGATTTCGCGGGCTACAACGGCGGCTACGGGCGCACCGTCATCATTTCGCATTCGGGCAGAATCACCACGCTCTACGCGCACCTCAACAACTTTGGCGAGGGCATCAGCAAAGGTGCCCGCGTCACGCAAGGCCAGGTCATCGGTACGGTCGGCATGACAGGCTGGACCACCGGGCCCCATCTGCATTATGAATTCCGGGTCGGCGGCAGGCACGTTGACCCCATGCGGGTTGCGCTGCCCGAAGGCCGCAAGCTGTCCATGTCTGAGCGCATGCGGTTTGCGCCGCTCGCCGAGGTGTATCGCGAGCACATGGCGCAAATCACCCACTCGGGCAACACCGCCCTCGCGCACGCCAAGTTCGAATAGCGGTATCGCTGGGGTAGTTTTTGCGTGCTCACTCTCGCCGACTCTTTATTGGCTTGATGTCGGGAACCAGCGTCGACGGTGTTGACGCTGTTGTGCTGTCAATTACAACGCATGGCGACGTAGGGTTCCCCACACTTCACACGATTGGAAGCGCCTCCTGCGCGTTTCCTGCCCACCTTCGCGAGCGTATCCAGCTGCTTCAGACCCCTGCGCACGACGAGCTCGAACGCGCGGCCCGCGTGGCCCTTGATTTAGCTCGCCTGTACGCGCGGGCAGCGCATGAAACCATGCAGGCTGCAGGCTGCACAGCCGATCAGATCACGGCAATCGGCGCGCACGGTCAGACCGTTCGTCATCGTCCCACCGACGGCTACACGATTCAGCTGCTCAACGCCGCGCAGCTGGCTGAATCCACCGGCATGGCCGTGGTGCACGACTTTCGCCCCCCTGACATTGCGGCGGGCGGTCAAGGCGCGCCATTGGTTCCAGCGTTTCACGCAGCCGTATTCGGCAGCCCGGAACACACCCGCGCAATCGTCAATATCGGCGGTATCGCCAACATCAGTGTGCTACCCGCAACCCATACAGGAAGCGCCCTGCAGGTGCTCGGCCATGACACCGGGCCTGGCAACACCCTGCTCGATGCGTGGCACGAGCGCCACCAGGGCGGCGCTTTCGATCGCGATGGCGCCTGGGCGGCAAGCGGTACGCCAGATCAGCCGCTACTCGAGAGGATGTTGGCGGATCCCTACTTTGCGAGACGCGCCCCCAAGAGCACGGGCCGTGACGAGTTCAACCTGAGCTGGGTGGACAGCACCCTTGAGCATTACCAGAGCGCCACACAACGCCTGCTGTCAGCCGCTGATATTCAGGCCACCCTGTCTGAGCTATCGGCCCATACCATTGCTCAAGCCTGCCAAGAGGCCAATGCATCGCAGGTATTTCTATGTGGGGGTGGCGTCTTTAACGCCGACCTGGTGGGCCGAATTCGATCCCG
>Ga0194124_10003192_pt1 | contig 17516 bp, 15 predicted proteins | sample TA2KigCas0mmetaG_FD_148605 | JGI IMG/M metagenome (GOLD analysis project Ga0194124, IMG submission 148605) | Freshwater microbial communities from Lake Tanganyika, Tanzania - TA2015031 Kigoma Deep Cast 0m | ecosystem: Environmental > Aquatic > Freshwater > Lake | place: Tanzania: Lake...
AAGCCCGAAACAGCACCCGAAACCGCGCCAGCCTCTGCGCTCGAAAATGGCCTTGTGACCGCATTCATTAGCGGATTGTAATAAGGACTCGCGGCAACGCGGCAAGTCCTCAACATGCGGGCGGATAAGGGCGCACTCTGATGCGCGCCTCTGGCCTGCAACCCGCAAGCCTGCAACCCGCAAGCCTGAAACCCGCAAGCCTGAAACCCGCAGCCTCTGACGCACCCGCCCGTGATGGGCGCGCCCTCCGCAACCCGCCGACTCGCCGGCGACTTCACAGTCGCGGTGCAGCTACTCCGCCTTGGGCAGGAGCCGCTCGAGAAAGGCCGGCAGGAGCGAGCGCCACCAGGAGTCGGGAACCGCCAGCAAAAGCCAGGTGAAGGTGATGTAGCGCAGGCACTTTCCGAGCGCGATCCAGAAAAGGCACGGCCAGAAGGGAAGCCTAAGCCAACCTGCCACCGCGCAAAGCGGATCCCCAACGATCGGAAGCCACGCGAAAAGGAGCACCTTCGGGCCGAGGCGCTCAAACCAGCCCAGATAGCGTCTGCCTCCGTTGCGACCGATGGCGCCGAGCGCTGCTGCTGCGCTGACCGCACCGCGACCCATCAGGTAGTCGACCGCTCCGCCGAGAGTGTTGCCGAGCGTGGCAACCGCAATCGTGGTCCAGAACTGGTCGGGATTGAGCTTCACGTACCCGAACACCACCGGTTCGGAGCCCATGGGAAGGAGCGTGGCGGAAATGAACGCGGCGAGAAAGACGGTCGACAGGCCCACCTCAGGCAGCGAAAACCACCCAAGCAAGGCTGCGAAGGCCTGCTCGACCCAGGCACTCATCGCCGCACTGCAGGTTCAGGTCTGTTCATTGCCCGCCCACTTCACAAGCTTCCCCTCGCCCCAAGCGCTCAGGCGCGCGGCTCGATGGATCCATACCGCGCCTCACGGGATCCATGCCACGCCTCGCGGGATCGATGCCGCGCCTCACAGGATCCATGCCGCGCCTCAAGGGACTCGCCTCACGTTTTAGCCGCTTAAACTGACGGCCTAATGCCAGCTGACTACCTCAAGCGCATCCTCAACGCGAGGGTCTACGACGTGGCGCGCGAGACGCCACTCGAGTTGGCTCCTCAATTGTCGGCGCGCCTTGGACACAGGCTTCTGCTCAAGCGCGAAGACATGCAGGAGGTGTTCTCCTTCAAGTTGCGCGGAGCCTACAACAAGATGGCCCTGCTCAGCCCCGGTGAGCGGCAGCGCGGCGTGATTGCAGCCTCTGCAGGCAACCATGCGCAAGGCGTTGCACTTGCCGCGCAGCGTCTGGCTTGCCGCGCGGTGATCGTGATGCCGATCACCACGCCCGCAGTCAAGGTCGAAGCGGTGCGTGCCCGCAGGGCCGAGGTGGTGCTCCACGGCGACAGCTACAGCGAAGCCCACGAGCATGCCCTGAGTCTGCAGCTTCGGGAAGGGCTCACCTTCGTGCACCCTTTCGACGATCCGGATGTGATCGCCGGCCAGGGCACGATCGGGATGGAGATCCTGCGTCAGCACCCGGATCCGATCGATGCGATCTTCGTGGCTGTTGGAGGAGGCGGGCTGATCGCTGGCATCGCAGCCTATGTGAAGCAGTTGCGCCCGGAGATCCGGATCGTTGGCGTGCAGACCGACGACTCCGACGCAATGGCCCAATCACTCGCAGCCGGGGAGAGGATTCGCCTCAGGGAAGTGGGGCTCTTTTCCGACGGGACTGCGGTGCGGCAGGTGGGCGCCGAGAGTTTTGCGTTGGCGCAACGCTTTGTGGATGAGATGGTCCGGGTTGACAGCGACGCGATCTGCGCGGCGATCAAGGATGTGTTCCAGGACACCCGCTCGATCCTCGAGCCTGCAGGTGCCCTTGCGATCGCCGGCGCGAAGGCCTGGGCCGGGGCGGCAGGGCGTGGCTCGGGGCTCACGCTGGTTGCCATCGCCTGCGGGGCCAACATGAACTTCGACCGCCTGCGCTTCGTGTCCGAACGCGCAGAGATCGGCGAGCAGCGCGAAGCGATCTTTGCGGTGACGATTCCCGAGGAACGGGGGTCGTTCCGACGCTTCTGCGCCCTGCTTGGCGAGCGCAGCGTTACCGAGTTCAACTACCGGATGAGCGACGTTGCCAGAGCGCATGTCTTTGTGGGGATCCAGATCGAACGGCGCGAGGAAGCGCAGCGGATTGCGGAGGACTTCGAGGCGGCCGGTTTGCGCGCGCTCAACCTCACCGACGACGAGATGGCCAAGCTCCACATCCGTCACCTGGTCGGTGGCAGTTCGATGCTCGCCCGCAACGAGCGCCTGTTTCGCTTCGAGTTCCCGGAGCGGCCCGGCGCCCTGAGCCGGTTTCTCAACCGGATGAATCCCGGCTGGAACATTTCGCTCTTCCACTACCGCAACCATGGCTCCGATTCGGGCCGTGTGCTCGTGGGGCTGCAGGTTCCGGCCGACGACCACATCGCGTTCGACGCGTTTCTTGCCACGCTCGGCTATCCCCATGTGGAGGAAAGCGCCAATCCGGCCTATCATCTGTTTCTGCGATCGCCAGATCGCATGCACACGACGGGGGTTGCGTAGTACGGATTTTGCGTGCTTGCGTGCGCTTTCGCAGCTTGCGTATCCGCCTGACTGTGTCACGGCCTCAGTTGGCGTGAACTACTTGCGCCGTAAACGTCCACTCATCTGCCGATGCATCTGCTCACGCTAGGACTCAACCATCAGAGCGCGCCGCTTGCAATGCGCGAAAGGGTGGCGTTTGCAGGCGAGGCATTGATTCACGCAACCCGCGACCTCAAGCAGAGGGTTGGCGAGGTCCTCACCGAATCTGCAATCCTGTCCACCTGCAACCGCACCGAGATCTACTGCGCCACTGCGCGTGCCGATCAGGCCGGCGATGCCAGTCAGGCCCTGCAACAGTGGGTTGCCTCGCACGGAGCGCTCAAGCCCGGCCAGATCCAGGCGCACACCTATCTGCTCCCGGGCACCCAATCGGTGCGCCACGCCTTCCGTGTGGCCTGCGGGCTCGACTCGATGGTTCTGGGCGAAGCGCAGATCCTTGGGCAGATGAAGGACGCGGTGCGCACTGCGCAGGAGGCTGGATCGCTCGGCCCGCACCTGCATCAGCTCTTCCAGCGCAGCTTCGCGGTGGCCAAGGAAGTCCGCACCCAAACCGAAATCGGATCGGCCTCGGTGTCGCTGGCCGCTGCCGCGGTACGGCTCGCCGAGCGGATCTTCGAACACCTGCATGAAACCCGGGTGCTTTTTGTGGGCGCCGGGGAGATGATCGAGCTTGCCGCCACCCACTTTGCCGCGCGCCGCCCCCGCGCCATGCTGGTGGCCAACCGCAGCGTTGAACGCGCTCAGGTCCTGGCACGGCGCTTTGCCGCCGGCAGCATGGCGCTGTCGGAACTTTCCACGCGGCTGCATGAATTCGACATCGTGGTGAGCTGCACTGCAAGCTCGCTTCCGATCATCGGTCTTGGCATGGTGGAGCGGGCGCTGAAGGCGCGCCGCAACAGGCCACTCTTCATCGTTGACCTTGCGGTACCGCGCGACGTGGAACCCGAAGTCTCGAGGTTGCGCGATGTGTTCCTCTACACCATCGACGACCTGGGCGAGCTGGTGCGCCAGGGCATGACGCATCGCAAGCAGGCGGCGCTACAGGCCGAGGCGATCATCGAAACCCGGGTCGATCACTTCATGCACTGGCTCGCGCGGCGCAAGGCGGTTCCGGCCATCCGTGAGTTGCACGACAAGGCCGAAGTGCTGCGTCAACTCGAATGCGAGAGGGCGCGGCGCATGCTCGCCAGAGGTGCCAAACCCGAGGAGGTGATCGATGCGCTCTCGCAAGCGCTCACCGCCAAGTTCCTGCATGGTCCCACCCAGATGCTGCACGACGCCGCAACCGACGAGGCAGCGCACGCGGGAAACGACCAGGCAAGGCCCGGGGCGCCGCGGGCCGAACTCCGAAAAGGCGAGCCACGTCCCGAGCCTCAGGGCTTCGTGCGGGGCGTCCCCCGCCCCGAGGGAAAGGGCGAGGCGAAGTCCACAACGAGCGGCGAAGCCGCTGGGGGCTCGCTGAGCGCACTGCAGCAGGTGGTTGACAGGCGCTGGCTACCCAAGCGGGCGCACGGCATCAGGTTTGACAGGTAGCGCCCACACCCGGGCCTACCCAGAGCAGGCCATCCGCGGGGGGGTCATCCGCGAGCAGGCCATCGGCGAGTGGGTCATCCGCGGATGGGCCGCTCACAATTCGGGTGCCGGCCGGGCGGCTGCCCGCTGGCGGGTGGATTCGGTGCGCGCCCGGATCGCGCCGGCTGCATCCCCCCGAACTCCGGGATATAACCCGCAACCCATGCAGGCGTTGCTGTGCGGGAAACCCTCACTGCAGCAGGAAGGCTTCGATGTCCTGGAATGCTCACCGAAACGGGAAAACGGCGATGCTCGGGGGATGATCGCTGAATCATGAAAACGTCGATGTTGAACAGGCTCGAACAGCAGCAGGAGCGGCTGGCCGACGTGAACCGCCTTCTTTCCGGAGAGCAACTGCTGCGCGATCCGCAGGCCTTGCGCCAGTACCACCGCGAACATGCGGAACTGAGCCAGTTGGTCGAACATTTCGATGCCTGGCGCAAGGCACTTCGCGACCTTGAGGGTGCCCGGCAAATGCTCAACGATCCTGAGCTCGGCGACTGGGCCAGGGAGGAGGAGCAAAGCGCACTCGCGCAGATGGCCGCGCGCGTCACTACCCTCGAACGCCTGATGCTGCCGCGCGACCCTAACGACCCTCGCAACGTCTTTCTCGAAATCCGCGCGGGCACCGGAGGCGACGAGTCCACGCTCTTTGCCTCCGATCTGCTGCGCATGTACCTGCGGTATGCGGAGCGTTGCGGTTGGCGAAGCGAAATCATGTCGTCGAGCGAATCCGAACTCGGCGGCTACAAGGAGGTGGTGGTGCGCATCGAGGGCGAAGCGGTATATGCACGCATGAAGTTCGAGTCGGGCGGCCACCGGGTGCAGCGTATACCCGTCACCGAGTCGCAGGGTCGCATTCATACCTCGGCGTGTACTGTTGCGGTACTGGCCGAGGGCGAGGAGCTTGGCGATGTCCATATCGACCCGGGCGAACTGCGTATCGACGTGTTCCGGGCCTCTGGCGCAGGTGGTCAGCACATCAACAAGACCGAATCTGCGGTGCGGATTACCCACTTGCCCACCGGAATCGTGGCCGAGTGCCAGGATGACCGGAGTCAGCACCGCAACCGTGACAAGGCGATGCAGGTGCTCGTGGCAAGGATCCGCGACCGCCGAGACCGGGAAGCGCAGGACCGCGAGTCGGCGCATCGCCGAAGCCTCATCGGGTCTGGCGATCGCTCGGAGCGCGTCCGCACCTACAACTACCCGCAAGGCCGAATCACCGACCACCGGATCAACCTGACGCTCCACCGCATCGGGGCGATGATGGACGGCGACCTCGATGAACTCCTCGATGCGCTGGCAGCGGCCCATCAAGCCGACCTGCTCGCCAGGCTCGACACTGAGCAGGATTAGCGCGCGCAAAGGCCCGACTGCAACATGGTGCAGTTCTGGATTCGGGTTTGGGGCTGGCCTGCCCAGGCGGTGCGCGCCCCGGTCAGATTCTGTTTCTGAATGGGAACGGCCTCCTCCATCGCGGATGCGCTTCGGGTAGGGTGGGCATCGGTGCAGGATGCCGCCCCATGTGCGCCCGCATCGGGCAACTCCGCAGCGCACCCCCACTGCATGCGCATCAGCCGCCTCGAGCGCCTCGTGCTGCTCGAGCATGTGCTCGGCCGACCGCGCGAGTGGTTGATCGCACACGCCGGCGATCCACTTGAACCAGCGCTCGCGGAGCGCTTCGAGGGGCTCCTTGCGCGGCGCAGGCGCGGCGAGCCGATCGCCTATCTGGTCGGACATCGCGAATTTTTCGGTCTGAGCCTGCTGGTTGATAGCCGCGTGCTGATTCCGCGACCTGAAACCGAGTTGCTTGTCGAGGCTGCAATCTCGTGGGCACCTGAAGCGGGCGCGGTCCTCGACCTGGGCACCGGAAGTGGCGCCATCGCGATTGCGGTGGCGCATGCACGCCCGGACCTCGCGGTGTCCGGTAGCGACATCAGCGCCGGTGCGCTCGCGCTCGCCGAGGCGAACGCCCACCGACTGCTCGCGCACCGTCCGCGTTCAGTGCACTGGTTGCAGGCAAGCTGGTGGGAGGGGCTGCCACAAACCCGATGGGGCGTGGTGGTTGCCAACCCGCCTTATCTCGCGAGCACCGATCCGCACCTGAAGCGCGGCGACCTGCGCTTCGAGCCGCAGGTCGCTCTCAGCGACGGAGACGATGGACTCAGCGCGATCAGGGCAGTGTTGCGCGGTTTTGCGCAGAGGGCAGATCAGGGCCTGATCGGGGCACCGGGCTTGCTTTTTGTGGAGCATGGGGCCACACAGGCTGCCGAAGTGCGCCGTATGGGCAAAGCGCTGGGCCTCGAGGTGCGCGATACGCTCCGCGATCTGTCGGGGCTGCCCCGGGTGGGGTGTTTGGCCGTTCCCCTGCTGCGGGGCTGAAAACCCCCGGATGTTTCGGCGTGCGATTGACGCTGCAGCGCCGGAGTCCCTAGAATTCGGGCTCTGTTCTCAAAGGCGACGTTCATGGACGCAAAACAATTCATCAGTCAGACGGTAAGCGAACACCCGGTTGTCCTCTTCATGAAGGGTACTGCCCAGTTTCCGCAGTGTGGTTTTTCCGGGCGCGCAGTCCAGATCCTCCGCTCGGTTGGGGTGAAGAATCTTGTCACGGTCAATGTGCTCGAAGACGACGAAGTGCGTCAGGCGGTGAAGGAGTTTGCCAACTGGCCAACGATCCCCCAGCTCTATGTGCATGGCGAGTTCGTTGGCGGCTCCGACATCATGCAGGAGATGTTCCAGTCGGGCGAACTTCAGAAAATCGTAACGGTTCCAGCAGACTGAGGTTGCCCGGGGCAAGCTCCGTTGCTCCATCGATCAGAACCCAACCGCCTGTCCGTCGCGGCGGTGGTCCGAGCCGCTGATGTAGCCTTCTGAAAGGCTTCCGAGGCGCGCCACAGCCTGCGCGCTTCCGAATTCGAGGGAATCGGCCGGCATCACCTGCGGTTCGTGGCCCAGTTGCCTCAAGCCCTCCACAACGCCGCCTGGCATGTGGGCCTCAACGATCAGCTCACCGTTGTCGAGGATACGCCATCTCGGTGCGTCGGAGCATTGTTGCGGACTGCAGCGGTCGTCCACGAACGACATGGTGAACTGCACGTGGCCCTGGGCCTGCATGTTTGCACCCATCACGCCAAAGGCCATCGCAGTGTCGTTCTCACCGCGAAGGAAGGCAGGAATGATGGTGTGGAACGGGCGCTTGCCGGGAGCCAGCGCATTGGGGTGACCGTCCTGCAACGAGAAGGCATGGCCGCGGTTGTGCAGCGCGATCCCGCCCGGCGCCACCACGCCGGATCCGAAACCCTTGTAGTTCGACTGGATGAGCGAAACCATCATTCCCCGGGCGTCGGCAGCGCACAGGTACACCGTGCCGCCCGAGGGCGGTTGCCCAGGGCTGTAGTGTCCGGCTCGCTTGCGATCCACCTGCCGCGCCCGCGCCGCGAGATAGCCCGGATCGAGCAGCAACTGGGGATCGAGTCGCATCGACGAGGGATCGGCCACATGCGCATGGAGATCGGCGAAGGCCAGTCGCATGGCTTCGATCTGCAGGTGAATCCTTTCGGCAGACAGGCGCGGATGCGCGGCAGCGTCGAGCCTGTCGAGAATACCGAGTGCCATCTGCGCGGCAATCCCCTGGCCGTTCGGCGGGATCTCGTAGAGGCGGTGCCTGTGATAGTCGAAAGCGAGGGGCTCGACCCATTCGCAGCGGTGCGCATCCAGATCCGATTCCTCCAGTGCGCCCCCCGTCTTGCGCGCAAAGGCAGCCATCGCCGCGGAGAGCTCTCCCCGATAGAACGACTCTCCATAGCTGAGCGCAATGCTTTCGAGGGTGCGGGCCTGTGCGGGAAACCGCCAGATTTCTCCCGCGGAAGGGGCACGTCCGTCCACGGTGAAGGACTCGCGAAATCCGGGGTACCCACTCAAGGGGTCGATCGAGTCGGCCCATTGGCGCGCCACCACCGGCGTCACTGGAAAACCCTCGTCGGCGTAGCGGATTGCCGCCTCGAAAAGTTCGGCGAAAACAAGCTGCCCGTATCGCTTCGAAAGTTCTGCCCAGGCCGACACTCCACCGGGCACGGTCACCGATCCCCAACCGCGCTCGGGCATGCTCGAGCGTGCGCCGAAGTGCTCGCGGGTCCATGCTGCGGGCGCACGGCCAGAGGCATTGAGTCCCCACAGGCGGCCATCGAGCCAAACCATCGCAAAGAGATCGCCTCCGATACCGTTCATCGTGGGTTCGACCACCGTGAGCGTGATTGCAGCAGCCAGGGCGGCGTCCACCGCGTTACCACCCCTGGCGAGAGCCTGCAGCCCGGCCTGCGCCGCAAGCGGCTGGGAGGTCGCAACAATATTGCGTGCATAGATCGGCTTCATCCTGGCCTCGGTCCCCTGGGTTGAACAATGCTTGACGCGCAGTGTGATCCTCGGCGCATACCTCATTTCCTGGCCGCCGGAAGCACCCCTCTCGAAGCGGCGAGGATAGCGTAGCGGCGTCGATGCGGCGGCGCTGCCTGATGCGCAGGCCCGGGGGATTAGAATCACCGCATGTCCATTCGCATCGTCGTCGCGATGTCCGGGGCCAGCGGCGCTGTGTATGGCTTGCGCCTCCTCGAACTGCTGCGCCTTCGGGGGGTATGGGTCGATCTGATCGTTTCGCCGGCCGGCTGGCTCAACGTGGATCAGGAACTCCCCGGTCGGCGCGACGAAATCGTCGCTCTGGCCAGTGAGCAGCACGCGTTTCGCAACATCGGCGCGTGCATCGCCTCGGGATCGTTTCTGCACGACGGGATGGTGATTGCGCCTTGCTCGATGAAGACGCTGGCCGCGATAGCCCACGGGTTTGCCGACAACCTGATCACGCGCGCAGCGGATGTGACGCTCAAGGAGCGCCGCAAGCTCCTACTTCTTGCGCGCGAAGCGCCGCTCAACCTCGCGCACCTGCGCAACATGGTGGCGGTTACCGAGATGGGTGCGGTGGTCTTTCCGCCGGTTCCTGCCTTCTACCACCGACCCGAGAGCATCGACGCGCTCGTTACCCACACCTGCGAGCATGTTCTCGATCTGCTCGGTCTTGCCAACCCGGACTCGCCACGCTGGCAGGGACTCTCCCCCCTTGCAGCACTCAACGCAACGTAGCGCACTGGCGCGCTGCGCCGCTTCCACCTGTTCACTAGCCCGAAACCCCTGACTGCGAACCGGTTACTGCGAAACCCTTGATGCAAACCCGTTCACGCACCCCATCCAACGCCACCCAGAAGGAAGAAATCATGCGGATTCTTGCGCCGGTCGACGGGTCCAGGACTGCACTGAAGGCGCTCAGGCACGCCTGCAAACTCATGCGCGGCTTCCCCGGGCTGAAAGTGACGCTTGTCAGTGTTCACGACGACGTTGCGCTGCGCAACGCCCGCAGCATCGTGGGGTCGAAGGCCGTCGACGAGTACCTGCACAAACTCTCGGAGAAGGATCTCGATGCCTCGCGCAAGATGCTCGACAAGGATGCGATTGCCTACACTGTGGAGATCCGCACAGGGCATGTGGCGCAGGAGATTGTGCAGTTGGCCGATTCGGAGCATTTCGACCTGATCGTGATGGGCAACAAGGGGCGCAGCGCCTTGCGCGACCTGCTGATCGGCTCGGTGGCCCAACGGGTGCTGGCGCAGGCAAAAACGCCGGTCCTGCTCGTGAAGTAGGCTGCGGCGCGCGAACCCGGCTCACCAAGGCCGCCGCGGATTCCGGGCACGGCGGCGTTTCCATGCGGACCGGTCAATCGACGCTTGCGCCGCTTTGCTTCACCACGGCCTCATACTTCGCCAACTCGGCCTGCAGGAATCGCCCGAAAGCCTCCGGCGTGCTCGGTAAGGGCTCCGCCATCAGTGCTGCAAAACGCTGCCGCGTGTCCTCATGTGCCAGGGCCTGAACGAAGACCTCGTGGAGTTGCTGAACCACGCCAGCAGGGGTGGCCGCAGGCGCCACCAGCCCCCACCAGGTGTCGACGGCAAAACCCGGGAAGAGTTCGGCAACCGCCGGGATCTCGGGCAGGAGGGGACTTCGGCCCTGGGTTGTCACGGCAAGAGCGAGCAATTTGCCACTGCGGATGTTGGCCGCAGCTGTGGCGAGATTGTCGAAGTTGAAGTCGACCTGTCCCGCGAGCAAGCCGAGCTGGGCCGGAGCGCCACCCTGGTAGGGGATGTGCACTGCAAAGATTCCTGCACGGGTCTTGAACATCTCGCCGGCCAGATGGCCGGCGCTGCCCAGACCTCCCGAGCCGTAGTTGAGCTTTGCCGGATTTGCCTTGGCGTACTTCACAAAATCGGCGAGCGAGCCGATTCCGAGCCTTCGGGCGGTTTCGGTCGTCATCACAAGCACGTTGGGCACACGCAGGATCTGCGTGATCGGCGCAAAGTCGCTCCGTGCGTCATACGGCATGCGCTTGAAAAGCCATGGGTTGACCGCATGCGTGGCGGTTGCGGCAATGCCGATCGTGGCGCCATCAGGGACTGCCCTCGCCACTGCAAGCGCGCCGATGTTTCCGCCCGCACCCGGCCGGTTCTCGACCACAACGCCCGGAAACGACCCTCTCACCCGATCGGCCAGCACCCGCACGCTCAGGTCGATCGGACCACCGGCTGCATAGGGCACGATGATCCGCAGCGACTTCGTGGACAGCGTCGACGGCGTTGCCTGCGCAGCGCCCGATCCCGATCCGGCCTGCGCGACGACTCCACCGTCGGTACCCGCCAGCAGCGCAAGTAGCAGCGGCCTGGCAAGAGTGCGAAGGCAGTCACGCCTCAGAGCGGTTCGAAGCATGGGGGCAGGGCCTTTGCGTTCACAGTTATCGGTTCTGGACAACTCCGAGCATAGCGCCAAAGCGCGCGGATCCCGTCCGGAGGGGTGGGGTGTCAGGCGGGGCAGTCAGGCGGGGCGGGGTGTCCGGCAGGGCGAGGTGTCCGGCAGGAGGGCGAGGTGTCAGGCGTCACGCAGGTTCTCGTCAACAAAGCGGCGAAAGAGCTTCATCACCGGGGCCTCGGTGCGGCCCTTCAGGGTAACGTAGGCGTAGCGCGCCGTCGCAAGCATCCTCGGCGTGAGGGCAAGCTCAACGAGCTGTCCTTTCCTGATCGCATTGCGCGCGGCCGCCACGATGCCGAGAAAGATCGCACTGGACTTCATCACGGTATCGATCAGACTGCCAACGTCCTCGCACTGCAGGTCCACCATGCGCCCAGGGTCTGCGGACTCGCCGTATTGATCCACGAGAAGGCGCGCCACTTCGCTCGACAGTGGCGTACTCGCCACCGGGTACTCGAGAAGTTCATGGAAACTCAGCCTGCGCCGCGCGGCAAGCGGATGGTCCGACCGGGCAACAAAGCCGGTTCGCATCTCGCCGGGCGTCTCGATGAGCAGATCCGGCGAGGGCGCAACCCGTCGCGCATCGATCACGAGCGCCTCGAGTTCGCGGGCACGCAGCTGCACGAGCTGCAGCGTGGTCGAGCCTCGCGCAATCGCAACCCGCACCCGGGGATGGAGGGAGGCAACCTGGCAAAGCAGCGGCGTCATCAGCATCGCACCGGGCCCCGAACCGAGGCCGACACGGATCTCGCCGCCACCGCCCTCGGCGAGAAGCGTCGCGCTGCGAACAATCTCCTCCGAAGCAAGAACAATCGCCCGGGCGCGCCTTACCACCTCGTGACCGAGCGCGGTGAGTTCGTTGCGTTTTCCAACCCTGTCGATCAGCGGGGCGCCAAGCTCGTCTTCGAGCGCGCGAATGCTGCGACTGAGCGCCGACTGGGTGATAAATGCCCGCTCCGCAGCGCGGCTGAAGGACCCGGTTTCGGCGATCGCGAGCAGGTGACGGAGGTGGCGAATATTCAAAAAACGTATACTTTCGTTGTGAATAATGCATTGGACACATGATGATGCGGTCTTTAGGATGAGGGCTCACATCCATCGGGTCCAAGCACGGAGGAGAGCCATGAACCCAGTCAAACGTCTCAGTCTTCAACGCCTTGCTGCACTTGGCGGCGCAATCACCCTCCCCGGGGTTGCCCTGGCAAGCAGTGGGTACCCCAGCCGTCCGGTATCGATCGTTGTGCCCTATCCGGCAGGTGGATTGTCCGACATCATCGCGCGCAATGTGAACGTCGCCCTGGGCAAGCAACTGGGTCAGCCGGTGATCGTCGAGAACATCGGCGGGGGAAGCGGATCGATCGGCGCCAACAAGGTGCTCAGCGCCGCCGCCGACGGTTACCAGGTCTTCCAGGGCTCGCCCAACGAGTTGATCCTTGCGCCGCTGGCCATTTCGTCGATCCGCTTCCGGAGCGAGGATTTCCGCATGGTGCAGATGATCGCAACCGCGCAGATCGCCTTTCTGGTGCGCGCGGGACTGCCAGTGGCGTCGGCCGACGAGTTTGTGGAACATGCCCGCAAGGCGGCCGCGGCGGGTAAGCCCCTGAGCTTTGCAAGCGTGGGGATCGGGTCGTTCTACCACCTGCTCGGCGAGCACCTGTCGCGCTCGATTGGCGCACCGATGACCCATGTGCCCTACCGGGGTGCGCAGCCTGCCGAGCAGGATGTGCTTGCCGGGAATGTAGACATGTTTCTCGCACCCTACGGCAAACGCTACGACGATTACGCCCGGCAGGGACGACTCAAGGTTCTGGCCATGCTCAATACCGACCGGCTGGAGGGGGTGAAGGGCTATCCGGCCATCAGCGAATCGAAACAGTTGAAGGATTTTGCCTTCAACATCTGGACCGGATACTTCGTGAAGCGCGACACACCCGAGGCAGTTGTGGAGCGACTGCACCAGGCCATCACGAGGACGCTTGGCGATCCCGGTGTGCAGGAGGGCCTGCGGGCCCACAGCCTGCTGATGGCAGAGCCTCAGCCGCTCGAGGCGGTCGGACGCGCGTACTCCCGGGGTACTGCATAGTTCCGCGCGATCGCACAGGCGATCAATTTACAGGCACAATAACCAACACGCAGGATTGCACCGTTTCATGAAGCGGTGCCCTCAGGCCCCACAGACATCGTACGAGGTGGCAGCATGAGAGTGATTGTGTTGGGAGCAGGCCTGCTTGGCGTTACATCGGCGTACTTCCTGCGGCGCCTCGGTCACGAGGTGACGGTGGTTGATCGCCAGGCCAGCGCGGCAGCCGAGACCAGCTTTGCCAACGGCGGGCAGATTTCGGTCAGTCATGCCGAGCCCTGGGCCAATCCGAGCGCACCGCTCAAGGTGCTCAAGTGGCTGGGCAAGGAAGATGCGCCCCTGCTCTTTCGACTGCGCGCCGACATGCGCCAGTGGTTCTGGGGCCTGCAGTTCCTGCGCGAATGCACGCCTGAACGCACCCGGCGCAACATTGCGCAGATCGTTCGGCTTGGCACCTACAGTCGCGACGTTTTGCAGCAATTGCGGCGCGACACGAGCCTTCAATACGACCAGCGCACGCAGGGGATCCTGCACTTCTACACCGATCCGCGCGAGTTCGAGGCCGCAGAGGCACCGGCTGCGCAAATGCGTCAGCTTGGCTGCGACCGTCGCGTCATTTCGGCCGACGAGGCAGTGGCGATCGAACCGGCCCTCGCGCAGGTGCGCGACCGCCTGGCCGGTGCCACCTACACAGCAGAGGATGAGTCGGGCGACGCCAACCGTTTCGCGCGCGAAGTGGTGGAACTGTGCGCGCGCGACGGCGTGCAGTTGCGCATGAGCCACACGATCACCGCGTTGCGGGTTCAGGGCGGGCGCATCGACCATGTTGAGGCCACCGACAACGAAGGACGCTTCCAGCAGATCCGTGGCGACGCCTATGTGGTTGCTCTGGGTTCGCTCAGCCCCATGCTGCTACAGGCGATCGGCATCTCGCTGCCGATCTATCCCGCCAAGGGCTACTCGGTCACCATGCCGGTGCGCGATGCGAGCAAGGCACACCAGGTTTCGCTCACCGACGACGAGTTCAAGCTGGTGTTCTCCCGCCTCGGCTCACGGCTGCGTATCGCGGGTACCGCCGAACTCAACGGCTACGACCGCGACCTCAACCGGATCCGCTGCGAGGCCATCGTGCGCAGGGTTGAGACGCTCTTTCCCGGCGCTGGCGATTCAAGCCAGGCGCAGTTCTGGACCGGGCTCCGCCCGGCAACGCCGAGCAACGTGCCGATCATCGGGGGCACTGCCCTGCCCAACCTCTACCTCAACACCGGCCATGGCACCCTCGGCTGGACGCATGCCTGCGGCTCAGGCAAGAGCATCGCGCGGATCGTGTCCGGACTCGAACCCGAGGTGGATTTCGCCTTCACGGGAAGGGTCCCGGGCCGGAAAAGGGCTCCGGTGGCCACCGGCTCGAGCCCCTCAACCACCAGTTGAATCCGCTTCCGCCTCGCGAAGCCTGAAGCGCTGAATCTTCCCTGTGGCGGTCTTGGGGAGTTGGGCCACAAATTCGATGAAGCGCGGGTACTTGTAGGGCGCAAGCCGGTCCTTCACGAAGGTCTTCAGTTCGGCCTCCTCCACGCTCGAGCCTGCCTTCAGCACGATGAAGGCCTTCGCCTTGGTGAGTCCGTCGGCATCCTCCTTGCCGATCACCGCAGCCTCCAGAACAGCCGGGTGCTGAATGAGCGTGGCTTCAACCTCGAACGGACTCACGTAGATGCCGCTCACCTTGAGCATGTCGTCGACCCGGCCACCATAGGTGTAGCTGCCGTCGCTGTTACGCACATACTTGTCGCCGCTGCGCGTCCACCCGCCCTGGAAGGTCTCGCGCGTCCTTGCGCGATTGCCCCAATACATGAGTGCAGCCGAGGGTCCATGGATGTAGAGATCGCCCGGTTCCCCCTCGGGTACCTGGCCGCCGTCATCGCCGCGAAGTTCCAGTTCATAGCCGGGGACCGGCCAGCCGGTGGTGCCGTAGCGAACCCTGTCTGGGGTGTTCGAGAGAAAGATGTGCAACATCTCGGTTGATCCGATGCCGTCCACGATGTCCACCCCGAAGTGCTGCTTGAAGCGGTGTCCGAGTTCAGCGGGAAGCGCCTCACCTGCCGAGGACACCAGCCGCAACGCCAGCGCCTCGCGTGCAGGCAGTGTGGTGTGCGCCAGGATTCCGGCAAATCCCGTCGGCGCGCCGAAGAACACCGTTGGCCGGAGCCCGCCCACCTCGCCCAGCCAGCGCCGCAACACCGCGTCGGGCGTGGGTCGTTCGGCCATCAGCAAGGTGGTCGCTCCCACGCTCAGCGGAAAGCTGAGCGCATTGCCCAAGCCGTAGGCAAAGAAGAGTTTTGCGGCCGAAAAGCAGACGTCGGCCTCGCGCAGTCCGAGCACCCGTTTGCCGTAGAGCTCCGCGGTCCAGTAAGGGTTGGCATGCGAATGCACCGTACCCTTGGGGCGACCCGTCGAGCCCGACGAGTAGAGCCAGAAAGCCGGATCGTCACCGCCGGTCGGGGCTGCGCGCCGCGCGGCGTCGTGCGACTTCAGGAAGGACTCCAGTTCGACTTCCGCAGGGTGGAGCGGTGCGACCGGTCGCGACACGATCACCTTGCCAACTTCGTGATCGGCCTTGTTGAGCGCGGCCGTGAGCACCGGCAAGAGCGCCCCCGAACAAAGCACCAGCTGCGCGCGGGAATGCTCGAGCATGTAGGCATAGTCGTCGGCGGTGAGCAGCGTGTTTACCGCAACCGGAACCACTCCGGCGAACATCGCGCCCAGAAAACTCACCGGCCAATCGTTGCTGTCGTGCATCAGCAGGAGCACCCGCTCCTCCCGGCGCAGCCCGAGCGCGCGCAGCCCTGCGGCCATGCGCCGCACCCGGCTGTCGAGCTCGGCAAAACTCAGGGCACCGAGGTCATCCACAAACGCAGCCTTGGCCTGCCTTCCGAGGTTCGACTCGAGCAGATGTTGTGCGAAATTGAACCGCTCTCCTGGAGCGTCTACCCCGGCAATCGTCAGATTGGACATTCGAGTCTCCTTTTCGTTTTCTGACTACTTTATTTCACTCAACATTCATACCAACCCTGATCCAAGACGCCAGCCAGGCTTCCCCTGGCGAGCCAGGATATCGAACAACCGCGAATCCTCAATCGCGCAGGGGTGCTTGATCGCGCAGGTGTGAAGACCGCGCAGATTGCAGTATACTGCAGCTTTTTCCCGCCCCAAGTCTGTTCCAGGTCTGTTGAATGATCCCAAACACTGCATCCGAACAGGACGCTCCAGCGCTCGAGCATCCCCCCATGCAGCCCCCGGTGCCGGCGTCCGGGCAAGACACTTCAGCGCTCAGGCACCCCTTCCTTCAGGCGCTGGGCGAGCGGGTGCGCGCCCAGCGCCTGCGGCGCGGCATGACGCGCAGGGCGACAGCGCAAGCCGCCGAAGTTTCGGAACGCCACCTGGCCAACCTCGAGTACGGGGTCGGTAACGTCTCGATCCTGGTGCTGCATCAGATCGCGCAGGCCTTGCACTGTCCGCTCGCCGAACTGCTCGGCGACGTCACCACCTCGAGCGCCGAGTGGCTGCTCCTGCGTTCCCTGCTCGAGGGACGCAACGAGTTGCTTATCCGCCGGATCCGACGCGCAGCAGCGCAAGTGCTCGATGGGGGAGGCCAGAGTTCAGGGCCGAGCCGCCTGATCGCGCTCATCGGCCTTCGCGGAGCCGGCAAGTCCACGCTGGGGCGGATGCTCGCGGAAGAACTCGGGGTGCAATTCATCGAACTCAGCCGTGAGATCGAGGCGCTCGCCGGTTGCTCGACTGCGGAAATCCAGGCTTTGTACGGGCAGAACGCCTACCGTCGCTACGAGCGTCGGGCGCTTGAAGCCACGCTCGCGACCCATACCGATGCAGTGATCGCGACTCCAGGCGGGCTGGTTGCCGACCCCGGGACTTTCAACCTGCTGCTTGGGCGGTGCACAACCGTTTGGCTCCAGGCCACGCCTGAAGACCACATGAGGCGGGTGCTCAAACAGGGCGACACCCGACCGATGGCCGCCAGTCGCGAAGCGATGGCAGACCTCAAGAGCATCCTCGAAGGACGCGCGGCCTTCTACGCCAAGGCTGACCTGCAAGTGCACACAAGCGGCCTGGAACTGCGTGAGGCGCACGCCTCGCTGCTAAAGCAGGTGCGTGAATGGCTAGAGCAAGATAATGCTTGACAAGCCTCGAAACATGCAGTATCGTGCATCTCTAGAAACTGCAGTCCAGTTCATCTTTTCGAGGAGACTTTCGTGACCGATTCGCCGCGCGTCAACTACCAGACGCACCCCAACCACTACCGCCACTGGAGGTTGTCGTTCGACGGCCCTGTGGCCACATTACGCGCCGACTTTGACGAGAATGG
>Ga0194124_10003194_pt1 | contig 17502 bp, 10 predicted proteins | sample TA2KigCas0mmetaG_FD_148605 | JGI IMG/M metagenome (GOLD analysis project Ga0194124, IMG submission 148605) | Freshwater microbial communities from Lake Tanganyika, Tanzania - TA2015031 Kigoma Deep Cast 0m | ecosystem: Environmental > Aquatic > Freshwater > Lake | place: Tanzania: Lake...
GGGGCGCCATTGGCCCCACCAGCGAGCTGTCCATCGGCGTCGTCCGCCACGGCGGCCAGTGGGATCACCGCCCCGAGGCGCTGCGACGACTCCTGTGGGAGACCGGCAAGCGCACGAGCATCAACGTCGCCCGCGAGCGCACGGTGGTCAGCCTCGACGACGACGGCAGCGACGAGGCGGGCGCCTTGTTCTGGCAGCCGCTGCTGTTCCTGACCGGCGAGGGCCCGATGCCAGCGTGGACCCCGGCGGCGCGCGCCCGCCTCGAGCGGCACCTGCGCTACGGCGGCATGCTCGTCGTCGACGCGCCGTCGCCGTCGGACCCGTTCCTGCTCGACGCCGCCCGCGAGCTCGACCTCATGCTGCCCGGCCTGACCCGTCGCCGGCTGCCCGCCGACCACGTGGTCATGAAGAGCTTCTTCTTGATCCCGCGCGCCGAGGGGCGGCTGCGCCTGGACGAGACCCTCGAGGGCATCGACCTCGGCAACCGCACCGCCGTCGTCGTCAGCAAGAACGACCTGCTCGGCGCCTTCGAGCGCGACCGCTTCGGCACCTGGCGCTTCGAGTGCGAGCCTGACGGCGACACCCAGCGCGAGCGCGCGTTTCGTCTGGGTGTGAACCTGATGATGCTGGCCACCTGCCTCGACTACAAAGAAGACCAGGTCCACATCCCGTTCATCATGAAGAAGAAGCGGCGGTGACGTCGCGCTCGACGGTGTCGTTGCCGACGCTGGTGTCGTCGCCGACGCTGCCTTCGCCGCTGGAGCTGCCCGGGCTGCTGGTCGTCGACGACGGCTTTGTGGACGACGCGGTGGTCGAGGGGCTGCGCGCCGCCATCGCGTCGTCGAAGCTGCCGGGGGCGAGCCAGCTCGACGGCGGCTTTGCCGCCACGCGCGGCTTTGGCGTCGCCTGCCACGTCCGCGCGGTCGACGACGCGCTGGCGCGGGTGCCGTGGCTGCGGCCGTTCGTCGCTGTGGCCTTGCACGAGGCGGTGTGGGCGCGGCTGTTCCGGCCGGGGCTCTTCGAGCGCGTGGCGTCATCGTGGCTCGGCCGGGTGAACGCGCTGTACCTGAACGTGCTGACGGTGCCGCCGGGCGCGGGCGTCGGGCGGCACGTCGACGCGACGCTCGGCGTGGCGACGGCGCGGCCGGGAGACGACGCGCCGCTGTCGCCGCGGGCGGTGGTGGTCCTGTATGTCGACGTGCCGGCGGGGATGACAGGCGGGGCGCTGCGGCTTTCGCGCGGCGACGACGTGGTGGCCGAGGTGGCGCCCCGGGCGGGGCGGCTGGTGGTGTTCCGTGGGGCGCTCGGCCACGAGGTGACAGTGGTGACGCCGGTGACGCCGGTGACGCCGGTGACGCCGGTGACGCCGGTGACGCCGGTGACGCCGGCGACGCCGGGACTCGAAGGCGCAGGGTGCGTGCGCGTCAGCTGCGTCGCCGAGCTGTACGCGCTGCCTCGCCGGCGGCTGTGGCGGCTGCCGCGGGTGCGGGTGCAGAGCCACGGGTTCGCCGGAGTGCTGGCGCGGCTGCGCCGCGAGCGGGACCCGCACCGGGCGACGACGACGACGACGACCGAGTGACGCCGTACCGCCCCGACGGTGGGGGCTTGCATGATCGGGTGCGGTGCTGTCTACAGACGCCGTCGGATCGAACCCGTCCCCGGTTCTTTTTGGAGAAGACCATGGCCCGCGACTTCCCCCTCGAGCGCACCCGCAACATCGGCATCATCGCCCACATCGATGCCGGCAAGACGACGACGACGGAGCGCATCCTGTTCTACACGGGCATGACGCACCGGATCGGCGAGGTGCACGACGGCGCGACGACGACCGACTACATGGAGCAGGAGCGCGAGCGCGGCATCACGATCACGTCGGCCGCCGTGACCTGCTCGTGGCGTCGCCGCATCGGCCAAGAGGGGTTCGACGCCAAGACGAACCCCGAGTACCGCATCAACATCATCGACACCCCCGGGCACGTCGACTTCACCATCGAGGTCGAGCGCTCGCTGCGCGTCCTCGACGGCGCCTGCGTCGTGTTCGACGGCGTCGCCGGCGTCGAGCCGCAGTCCGAGACCGTGTGGCGCCAGGCCGACCGCTACGGCGTTCCGCGCATGTGCTACGTCAACAAGCTCGACCGCACGGGCGCCAACTTCTTCCGTTGCGTCGACATGATCGTCGAGCGCCTGAAGGCGAAGCCCGCCGTCATGACGCTGCCCATCGGCTCCGAGGCGTCGTTCACGGGCCTGATCGATCTCGTCCGCATGAAGTCGATCACCTGGAAGAACGAGGACATGGGCGCCGAGTACCAGCTGAATGACATTCCCGCCGAGTTCAACGAGCAGGCGCAGATCTGGCGCGACAAGCTGATCGAGCAGCTCGCTGACGTCGACGACGCCATCGCCGAGAAGTACCTGAACGGCGAGGACATCAAGGAAGAGGAGCTGGTGCCGGCGCTGCGTAAGGCGACCATCGGCCTGAAGCTGGTGCCGACGTTCTGCGGCTCGTCGTTCAAGAACAAGGGCGTGCAGTACCTGCTCGACTCGGTGCTCGACTACCTGCCGTCGCCCATCGACATCCCGTCGGTGAAGGGCAAGGACCTGCGCGACGAGAGCAAGGAGCTCCTGCGCAAGGCTGACGACGCCGAGCCGCTCACGGCGCTGGCGTTCAAGCTGCTGAACGACAAGTTTGGTCAGCTGACGTTCATCCGCGTGTACGCGGGCGTGCTGAAGAAGGGCGACACGATCCTGAACGCGCGCACCGGCAAGCGCACGCGCATCGGCCGCCTGGTGCTGATGCACGCCGACAAGCGCAACGAGATCGAGGAGTGCTTCGCCGGCAACATCTGCGCGGCGATGGGGATGGAGTGCGTCACCGGCGACACAATCTGCTCCGAAGATCACCCGATCGTGCTCGAGCGCCTGACGGTGCCCCCGGCCGTCGTCACGCTGGCCATCGAGCCGAAGTCGAAGTCCGACCAGGAGAAGATGGGCACGGGCCTTGGCCGTCTGGCCGCCGAAGATCCGTCGCTGCGCCTGAAGACCGACGAGGAGACGGGGCAGACGACCATCGCCGGCATGGGCGAGCTGCACCTCGAGATCATCGTCGACCGCCTGAAGCGCGAGTTCGGCGTCGAGACCAACGTCGGCAAGCCGCAGGTCGCCTACCGCGAGACGGTCACCAAGCGCATCGAAGAGGACAACACCTACAAGAAGCAGACGGGCGGCAAGGGCCAGTTCGCCAAGGTGCGCATCGTCGTCGAGCCCAATGAGGCGGGCAAGGGCTTCGAGTTCATCAACGACACGGTCGGCGGCTCGGTGCCCAAGGAGTTCATCCCGGGCGTGCAGAAGGGTGTCGAAGGCGCGCTGCTGCGCGGCATCCGCGCCGGCTACCCCGTGGTCGACGTCAAGGTCTCGCTGACCGACGGCGCCTACCATGAGGTCGACTCCGACGCGCGCACGTTCGAGATCTGCGCGTCGCAGGCGTTCCAGGAGGCGGCCCGGAAGGCGACGCCGATCATCCTCGAGCCGCTGATGAAGGTCGAGGTCGTCACGCCCGAGGACTGGATGGGCGACGTCATCGGCGATCTGAACTCGCGCCGTGGTCAGGTGCAGGGCATGGAGGAGCGCGCCGGCATGAAGGTGGTCACCGCCAACGTGCCGCTCGCCGAGATGTTCGGCTACGCCAACGCGATCCGCAGCAAGACGCAGGGCCGCGCCAGCTACACGATGGAGTTCTCGCACTACGACCAGGTGCCGAACGCCATCGCCGAGCAGATCATCGCCAAGGCCGGCGGCAAGTGAGCTGAGCGCTGCGCTCGCCAGCAGCGACGAAGGGCGCCCCATGGGCGCCCTTCGTCGCTGCTGGTACCGTGTTCGCCGGAGTCGTCGGCCCACCACTCGTTGCCTCGACGCGGCCGTGCGATGTCGGCTCCAGGGGCGCCGTGCGCGCAAGCATCGGCGAGGTCTGGCCGCGGACTCTGCTCGCGCTCGTCGGCCTCGTGGCGTGCATCCAGCTCGCGCCGCCCGGCTGCACGGCCGGGCGCGCCGACGACGGCGACGAAAAGGTCGGCGGCGACGGCGGCGCGCGGGTGAGCATCGCCGTGCTCTACGGCGACGACGACGGCTGGGTGTTCGCGCGGCAGGGGGGCCCGTGACGCTGCGGCCCCTCGTGCGCCACGGCAGCGGCGGGTGCTCGCTGACGATGCGTTGGCCCGTCCCATGCACTGTTCATCCGCCGCAGCGATCGCGGCGGGCACGGTGTGCCGGAGCCGCACGCTTGTCAGCGGGTCGGCCGTCGGCCATGCTGGCTGCTAATCGCGCGTCGACGCGCCGTGTCCGGACGCCCTGTCCAGCCACCGCGGCGCCGCGCAGGAGCGGGTGGGTCGTGCTCAGGCGTCTCTGGTCGTCGTCGTCGCTGCGTCCTCGTCGCTCCGGGGCGGCCTTGGCGTGGGCGCTTGCGGTGACGGCCTGCGGCGTCGAGCCCAATGTCGACACGGTGGCGGTCACGGTGCTGCCGCGGGTGCTGCTCGACGGCACCGTCGAGCTGTCCGACCGCAGCGGCGGCCGCGTGCTCATCGAAGAGGTCGTGGCCCACGCGCCGCGCGCCCGGCTGCAGAGCCCGGTGGCCGGCGATCAGGGCGACGTCGTCGTCACCGCCGACGATCCGCTGCTGTTCCACTACGAGCTGGCGGCGCGCACCGGCTTCGGCGCCGACGTCGGCGGCGAGCGCGTGTGGGCGGTGCCGTCGTCGGGGGGCAGGCTGCTCGTCGGCTTCGCGCCCTACCGCGCCACCGGCAGCACCGCTGCCGACGAGGGCGCCGACGCCAACGGCGCCATTGACGCGGCGCTCCCCGGCCACACTGCCGTCGTGCACGGCACCATCGCCATCGAGACCCGCCAGCCCCTCGGCGACGTCGCCGTCGGCGGCTTCGTCGACGACGTGGCCGACGCCGACCCCGACGGCGCTCCCGCCGACGGCGTGGGCGGCGACGTGGGCGACGCCGACCCCGACGGCGCTCCCGCCGACGGCGTGGGCGGCGACGTGGGCGACGCCGACCCCGACGGCGCCCCCGCCGACGGTGTGGGTGGCGACGTGGGCGACGCCGACCCCGACGGCGCCCCCGCCGACGGCGTGGGTGGCGACGTGGGCGACGCCGATCCCGACGGCGCTCCCGCCGACGGCGTGGGTGGTGACGTGGGTGACGCCGACCCCGACGGCGCCCCGGCCAAGGTCGACGCCAGCGACGTCGATGCTGAAGGTGCGCCGGCCCATCCGGCAAAGCCTCGCAAGGTCGAGCTCGTCGAGGGCTTCTACCGCAGCGTCGTGCGCGTGCCGTTCTCGCTGGTGCTCGACGGCGCGTTCGAGCGCAGCGTTGTGCTGTCGCCCGACGAGTTCGCCGACCTCGGCGCTGACGAGGTGCTGCCGCTCGATCTGCACTTGTCGGCGAGCGAGCTGCTCGACGCCGAGGGCCTGGCGGCGCTCGACGCCATCGCCGCCGCGGCGCTCGCGCGCGGCGAGCGCGAGGTGACGATGCACGTCTCAGCCCGCACCACCGCCGCCGCGGTGGGCGTCACGGTGCAGTCGACGGTGCAGCGCCCGGCGCGCCGGCTGGCCACCGGAGGCAGCCGAATCGACGTCAGCGGTCGCTGGCGTGACGACTGAGCGCCGATCGCCAGCGCCGATGCCCAGCGCTGATGCCCAGCGCTGATGCCCAGCGCTGAGCATCAGCGCTGATGCTCAGCGCAGCGCCGCCAGCGCCGCCGGCGAGAACGTCGGCCGCTGCCACGTGAACGACATCGCCGCCCACATGTAGCCAAGCCCCGCCGAGGCGAAGACGACGACGTCGCCCGGAGACAAGAGCCCGCGCTGCTCGGCGAGGCCCAGGGACAGCACCTGGTCGGGCGAGCCGAAGTGGCCGTAATGGTCGAGGTAGAGCGCGCGCTCGGGGGCGAGCTCCAGCGCGTCGACGATGCCATCGTGGGCCGACCGCTTCATGTGCAGCAGCGCGAGGTACCCGATCTTCCTGCCACCGGCGGCGCCGCGGATGACGTCGAGGAAGTTGTCGAGACTGACCTTGTCGAGGCGGCCCTTCATGCCCTCGGGGTCGGGCACGCGCAGGAACGTCGAGGCCGGGTCGGGCCGCGCGCGCACCGGCGTCTTCGTGCCGCCGGCGGGCAGCACGACGTCCTCGGAGAAGTCGCCGTCGGTGAGGCGCTGCGCGTCGAGCAGCGCGTTGCCGCCGTCGCCGTCGCCGTCGCCGTCGCCGCGCTCGACCAGCATCGCGCTGCCGCCGTCGGCGAGGTTGTACAGGAAGCGCGTCGCTCGGTCGGTGTAGTCGACGAGGTCGCCGGTGCGGTGGCCGCCGCACAGCAGGATGCGCCGGTACGACGGGTTCGCCGCCAGCAGGTCGGCGGCCAGCTTGAGACCGAGGATGCCCGTCGAGCAGCGCGCCGACAGGTCGAAGGCGAAGGCGCGCCGGCAGCCGAGCAGGCGCTGCACGTGGATCGCCGCCGTCCACACGACGTGATCCTTGTACTCGCTGCCCGTCCACACGATCACGTCGACGCTGTCGGGGTCGACGCTGTCTAAGCACAGCCGCGCCGCCCGCACCGCCATCTCGCTGGGGTGCAGGTCCGCCGGCGCGCGACGCTTCTGCACGATGCCCAGCTTCGTCGCCACCACCGCCTCGGGCAAGCCGCTGTGCGCTGCGATCTCGGCCGCCCTCTCTCTTCCCTCGGGCAGGAACACGGCGGCGCGCGCCAATCGGACCTGGGACATGCTGCACCCCACGAGGCGACGCCGACGCGTCGGTTTTTTGTGCGGATGCGTTGTTGCATTGCAACATCACGCCGTCAAGTGCGTGGTGCAGTGCAGCAAGGCGGGCGGGCCGGCGCCGCCGCGCTCAGTAGAGGAAGCCGAGCCCCACCGAGAAGCCGAGGGCGTAGTTGCGGGCGTTGCCGCCCTGCAGGACGACGGGCTCGGCGCTGCCGGCGATGGTGGTGACGCGGTCGCCCTGGCCCTCGAACGTGATCACCGCCGCGGTGCCCTTGCCGGCGACCTCGACGAAGACGCCCGACAGCACGTCGAAGCGGGCGAGCAGCTCGCCGTGGGCGCCGAACGCCACCGAGGAGGCGCCGGGGTTGTCGGGGGTCTCGCCGTAGAAGGTCAGGGGCATGGCCTCGGTCTTCAGCTCGAACTCGAAGCGGCGGTTGGCGACGAAGATGGGCAGGTAGAGCTCGGGCCCGACGGCGAGGCCGCGGAACTGGAAGCCCGGCACGATGGTGAGCTTGGTCTGCGTGCCCTGGATGACCTGCGTCTCGATGGACGCGGACCACGAGCGGTAGCCGAGCCGACCGCCGAGGCCCACCATACGCAGCGGACCGTCGTCGGCGAAGCGCACGAGGTAGCGCCCGCGCACGGCGCCGCCGAGGTTCAGGTGGAGCGAGCCGAAGCTCTCGGGCGACACCGTGACGGCGTTCTCGACGCCGGCGGCGCCGCTGGGGCGGATCTGGAACCGCACCGCCGCGAAGGCGACGGTGGCGTCGACGCCGATGAACTCGAACGGCCACAGGTCGAAGCGCAGCGAGCCCCCCGGATAGAAGTTCGCCACCACCGGCAGCGGCGCCACCGCGTTGCTCGTGAAGTCGTAGCGCCACGTCGCCCCGTCGAACGCGCCGGAGACCGCGATCAGGTGACCGGACTTCACCTGGCCGACGGCGCCGTCGATGCTCTCGTCATCGAGCGCGCTCGGCGAGCGCCGCTGGCGCTCGCCGAGCGCGTTGTCGTCGTCGCCGTCCAGCGCCCGCCGCTCGCGCGGCGAGGCCTCCTCGAGGGCGCGTGACGCCGGCTTCTCCTCGGCGTCGCCGTCATCGCCGCGGCGCCGGCTGCGCCCGCTGTCGTCGCGCCCGCTCTTGCGCGGTGTCGGCGTCGCCTCGCCGTTGTCGCCGGGGTCGCGGCCGCGGGCGTCGCGCCCGCCGCGCGGTAGACGGGGCGCCGCTCCATCGTCGTCCTCACGGGGGGCGCGGCGGGGACGGTCGGCCTCGGCGAGGACGTCGTCGTCGTCGACGGCGCCGCGGCCGCGCCCGCCGCCGGTCGCGGGCAGGGGCAGGGGCTTCAGCTTGGCCCACTTGCCGAGCGCCGGCTTCAGCGCCGCCATCGTCGTCGCGGCGAGCTGGTCGGCGGCGGCGCCGCGCGGCAGCTCCTTGACGACGCGGGGCTGGCCATCGGCGGCGAAGGCGACGACGGTGGGCCGCCCGAGGCCCGCCGGCGCGGCGACGAGGACCTCGATGCCTCGGCGCTTGAGCACGCCCGACAGCGAGCGTGGCGCGAAGGCGTCCTCGCCCAGGGCCTCGAGGTCCTGCTCCAACGCCTCCGACGACTGCACGCGGGCGTTGTCGACGAGCTCGAGCTCGAGCTCGAGGCTCTCCTTCGCCTCGGTCTGCGCGGCGCGGCTCGACAGCGCCGCAAACGGCAGCACCACGACGTCGAGCGCCTCAGCGCCGCGGCCGCGGGCCGCCCACGCCGGCGTCGCGGCGAGCAGCGCCACCGCCAGCAGCGGAGCCAGCCTGTGGACAAGGGGCGCGACGACGACGGGCGCGACGACGACGGGCGCGACGACGACGGGCGCGACGACGACGGGCGCGACGAGGGCGGGCGCGACGAGGGCGGGCGCGACGACGGCGGGCGCAACGACACGAGGGCGTGACGACACGTTCACGACGGCGCAGCCTAGCAGGCTGTGGCGAAGACGCCGCCGGCGTTTCACCACGGCCTGCTATCCCTCTGGCAGGTCTGTTCCAGACCCGCCCCCCGTCGAGCAAAGCTCGAATGGGCCCCCCACCCGAGACACAGCCCTCGGCGGGGTGTCGAAGAACGCCATGGGTTCTTCAGCACCGAGCGCGCCGGGCGGCGGATGAAGGCTCTTCGTGGTCGGGCGCCCGGCGTCCTGATCGGCGTGGGTCGGCGGCCGCTTCGTCACAGCGGGGCGCGGTCGGTGCGACCGAGGGCGCGCCACACCTCGCGGGCCCAGGTGGCGGCGATCCCGGCGCGCCAGCTGTCGCCGGCGCGGGCGGCGGCCGCCGCGATCTGCTCGGCTACCACCGCTAGCTCGCCGTCGCGCACGCCCTGCTTCAGCGGCTCGAGCAGCGCCGCGCAGTGCGCATCCACCGCCGAGCCGTCGCCCGCCTTCAGCGCGCCGAGCGCCAGCACGCCGTGACACGCCGACAACAGCGAGCGCTCGCCGGCGCGCTCGACGTCGGGGAGCAGCTGCTCGACGCGGGCGACGGCGCCGTTGACGTCGTCCTCGGCGTCGCACAGGGCGCGGTTCAGCGCCGCCACCCGCGCCTTGCCCGAGCCGCAGGTGGCGAGCTGGCGCTCGGCCTCCTCGTAGTGCCGGCGCGCGGTGTCGCGGTCGCCGGCGAGCCGCTCGACGTCGCCGAGGGCGTTCCGGCCGAGGGCGCCGAGCACCTTCAGGCCGGCGCGGCGCGCGATCTTCTGCTGCCGCGCCAGCAACACGCGGGCCTCGCCGTCGTCGCCGCGCCACATCGCGACGAAGGCCATCGCCCACAGGCACTGCGCCACCGCGGCGTCGTCGTTTCGGGCCTCGGCGCGGCCGAGCGCCCGCGCCAGCGTCGACGCCGCCTCGGGCAGCTGCCCGCGGTAGTAGTGGCCGTCGGCCAGCCCGAGCAGCGCGTCGTCGACGGCGTCGTCGAGGGCGGCCCGCTCGTTCCCGGCGTCGGCCTCGTCGCGCGCCGGTGCGCTCTGCTCGGCCAGCGCCAGCAGCCCGCGGTAGCGGTCGACGGCGACGTCGAGATCGCCCTGCAGCAGCGTGGCGCGGGCCAGCGCCCGGCCCGCCCACAGGCGCGCCACCAGCGGCGCGCCCTCGCCGACGAGCCGCGCCCACATCGCGCCCTCGGCGTAGCGCCCGGCCTCGATGAGCGCCCGCGCCCGCAGGCCCATGGCCATGTCGCGCAGCGGGTCGTCGTCGGGCAGGGCGTGGGTGTCGAGGGCGGCGAAGATCTCGTCGACGAGCGCCAGCGCCAGCCCCGAGCCCTGCGCCGACAGCGTCGCCGCTGTCACCTGCAGGAACAAGGGCAGGCCCTCGCGCACCTGTCCCCCTTGCAGCAGGTGGCGGGCGCAGCGCTCGCGGTCCGCCAGCGTCGTGCGGCCGTTGCGCTGCAGCACGTCGGCGATCACGCGGTGGCTCTGCTCGGCGCGCCCCGCCTCGGCCGCCAGCCGCACCATCGACTCGCGCAGAGACGCCGACGCGAAGCGCAGTACGCCGTGGTCGACGACGAGGAAGCGCGCCCGCTCGAGCGCGTCGGTGACCGCGGCGATGGTCGCGTGCGCATCCCGCAGCCCGGCGGCGACGCACACCTCGCGCCACTCGCGGTCCTCGCCGTCGCGGCCGAGCAGCGCGCCCAGCTCGAGGCACACACGCGCGTCGGCCGGCAACGTCGACAGCAGCCGCTGCAGGCGTGCCGACCACGCCGCGTGCACGTCGTCGGGTACGGCGACGGCGGCGCCGGCGCGCAGCGCGAACCCCGCCGGCGCCGGCTCGAGCACGCCGCGCTCGACGAGGTCGCCCACCAGCTCGACGGCGAAGCGCGGGCTGCCGCCGCTGCGCCGCGCCACCAGCTCGGCGAGGCCGGGCTCGAGCCCGAGCAGACCCTCGACCAGCCGGCGGTGGTCGCGCTCGGGCAGCGGACGCAACGCCAGCACCGCCACCGCGGCGTCGTGCTCGCCGGGGGGCTCGACGTCGCCGTCGTGCTCGCCGTCGAGGTCCGCGACGGCGTCGGCGGCGGCGCACAGCGCGCCGGTGGCCAGCGCCACTGGCGGGTGCTCCACCAGCGCCTCGTCGCCGACCTCGAGCAGCACGACGATGCCGCAGCGCCCGGGCGCACCGCCGTCGCCGGCGACCGACCCGGCGGCGAGGGCGGCGGCGAAGACGACGGCGTCGAGTGTGGCGTGGGCGTCCTCGAGTACGAGCACGACGGGCCGCTCGTGGGCGATGGCGCCGAGCGCGCGCCGCAGCAGCGCATGGGCCTCGGGACGCGACAGGCGCGCGGGATCCTCAAAGAAGCGGGCGAGGGCGGCGATGTCGTCGTTGTCGAGATGCGGCCACGCCGACTCGAGCGCGACCCGCAGGGCGCCGGCGCGCAGCCCGCCGGCGCGCGCCTGCCGCAGTAGCGCGGCGACGAGCCCGGCGAACGCGCCGTCCTCGGCGCCGTGGTGCGCGATCAAGGCGTGGGCCGCGCCGACCTCGGCGGCGCGCTCGGCGAACCACGCGCACAGCCGGCTGCGGCCGACGCCGGCGGGGCCGCGGACGACGACGACGCTGTCGCGCGGCGGCGCGCCGTCGGGCGGCCGGTGGGCGCGCTGCAGCAGCGACCACAGGCGCGAGCGCTCGACGATGCGCCCGACGAACGGCGGCTGCCGCAGCCCGAACAGCCCAAGGCCGGCGCCCAGCAGGCGCCGCGTGCGCGCCGCGCCGGGCAGGAGCGCGTCCTCGTCGGGGCGTCGCCACGAGGGCGGCAGGGGCGGGGGCAGGGCGGCGGCGCGCTCCTGGACGAGCGCGCCGAACAGCTCGCTCGCTCGCCCGCGCGCCGGCCTCGCGAGCGCGCCGCCGATGGGGGCGTAGATGTCGACGTCGCGTCGGGCGCGCTGCTCGCGCAGCGCCACCAACTCGGTCCACGGGCCCTTGGCGCCCCACGTCCACGGGTTGGTTCCGTCGTCACCGTCGCCGCCGTTGTTGTCGCCGTCGTCGCCATCGTCGTCGTTGCCGTCGGGTCGGCCGCGCGGCGGCGGTGGCGGCCGGCGGCGGCGGGCGCTGGTGGTGAGGTCGTCGCCGTCGCGCGCCGTCGACGCCGCGGTGAGCATCTGCGCGAACGGGTCCTCGTCGCCGAGGCGGGCGACGCCGGTCTCGTCCGGCGGCAGCGGCCCCTCGGCGGACGCGGCCGGCGGCGCCGGCGGCAGCGACATCCCCCGGGGCGCGCGGCCCGGCGAGGTCGGCATCTCGCCGTGTTGGACGACGACGACGTGCACGTCCTCAGGGCGGGCGATGGGCGCCTGCTGCGGGCCGGTGGCGTCGTCGCGCCCCGCCGTCGAAGACGGCGGGGGCGGCGTGGGGTCGGGCTCGCCGCTGTCGAGGGTGTGGGCGTCGGTGTCGTCGGGGGCGGCGTGGTTCGACGGCGCGTCGTCGGGGTACAGCGGCCGCGGCCGCAGCGAGCGCAGCGCGTCGGCCCACGAGCCCGAGCTCAGCGTGGTCTCGTCGTTGGGGGACAGCTGCAGCAGCGCCCAGGCGGCGTCGGCGGCGACGCGGAAGCGATCGCGGGGCTCCTTCTCGAGCAGCCGCAGCATCCACGCCTCGAACCCCGGCGGGAACGACTCGTGGACGCCGCGCATCGTCGGCACCGGGTCGTGGCTGTGGGCGACGGCGAGGCGCAGCGGGTCGCCGGCGAACGGCGCCTGCCCCGTCGCCAGCTGGAACGCGATGCAGCCAAGGGCATACAGGTCGGTCCACGGGCCGATGGCGCGGGCGCGGCCAGCGAACTGCTCCGGCGCCATGTAGCGCGGCGTACCCGAGTGCGCGTCGGCGGCGGCGCCGTCGTGGTCGAGGGCCTGGGCGATGCCGAAGTCCGAAAGCTTCAGGCCGGGGCGCGGGTCGTCGGGCGCCGACAGCAGGATGTTGCCTGGCTTCAAGTCCCGATGGACGACGCCGCGCGCGTGGGCGTGGGCCAGCGAGTCGAGCAACGACAGCAGCAGCAGCCGCGTCGGACGCCACGGCAGCGGGAACCGCCGCGGCGACAGCGCGCCGTGGGAGCACATCTCCATCGCGAACCACGGGCTGCCCTTCGTCAGGCGTCCGCCGCTCTGCTCCTCGGCGAGGCCGGTGACCTCGCCGCCCGCGTACAGCACGATGATCCCCGGGTGGTCGAGCCGGGCCACCGCGCTGATCTCGTTCTTCAGCGCCCGCACGTACGCCTCGTCGCGCGCGCGCGGCCCCGTCAACACCTTCACCGCCGCCGGCATCTGCTCGCCGGTGTGCACCCCACGCCACACCTCGGCCATTCCGCCCCGCGCGATGGGGCGCTCGAGCACGAACGAGCCGAGGCGGATCTCCGAGGCCGACACGCGCGGGACCCTACCGCGCCCGCCCGACCGGATGCCCGCACCGACACGCACCGTCCCGCGCACCGTCCCGCGCACCGTCCCGCGCACCGTCCCGCGCACCGTCCCGCGCACCGTCCCGCGCAGCGCAACGTCGACGGACGCTCACGAGCCGCAAGCGGCGAACACCGCCGCGTCCGTCAACGCCGCCGCGCACGACGCCTCCGCCGCCGCGATGGCGTCGGTGGCGGCGGCCGGATCCGTCGCCCGCTGCGACAGCACCTGCGCCGGCCCGCAGCCGGGGTTGTCGACGCACGCCGCCGTCGGAGGCGCGCCGCCACACACGCGCTTCATCAGCGTCGCGCACGACGACAGCGTGCACGCCGGGTAGGTCTGCTCGTCGGCGAGCGCCGCGGCGCACCCGTCGGGCTCGTAGCGCGCCAGCAACGTCGCCGCGGCGCAGGCCGCGCTCTCGGCGCACCCGCCGCACGTGCGCGCCAGCAGCGCTGGACATACGTCCGCCGTCTCGCCGCAGCCCCAGCCGTCACAGGGGGGCTCCAGCGCGCGTGAGGCCAGCTCCCCACTGTCGTCGCCGCTGGCGTCTGGGTAGAGCCCGACCCCGTCGGCGCGGAGCGCCACGGCGCAAGCGACGGAGCTGGCGACCAGTACCAAAGCCGCCGACGCAAGGATCGAGGCCGACAACGCGCGTGACGACGGCTGCATTCAGGGCTCTCCACAGAAGGGTTCGACGACGAGCGCGGCGGCGGCGGCGAGATCGACGATGTCGTAGGCGCAGCGCACGCCAGTGGTCGCGGCCAGCCCGCGCAGGCGAGCGTCGACGTCAGGGCTCGTCGGCACCACGCGCACCCGCACGTCGTTCTCGAGCAGCTCGACGATGCCTCCCGCCGCCCCGCCCCGCGAGAGCACCGCGAGGACGCCGTCGGGGAAGGGTTCCGACAACTCCACCGCCACGCCGCTCCTCGACGATCTGCCCGACGACTCGTCAGGGGGCGCGGGCGGGGCGTCAGGGTCGCGCTCCACCGTCCACTCGGCGACGTTGCCCGCCAGATCCGCCAGCGGGCGGCCTTGCCCGCGGTCGACGAGCGTCGACCCGTAGCTGCCCACCCGCTCTGGCCCGTCGGGGCAGTCCTGCCCGCGCGCCGCGTGGTTCGCCGCCACCAGCCCGCCGCCCTCGCGGCAGCCGACGACCGCCGCGCCGTCGCCGCCGTCGGCCCCGACCACGTCGAACGGATAGCGCCCGCGGCCGCCGTCGACCCGGTGCGCGGCCGCAAAGTCCCACTCGTCGTCGTCGGGCAGGCGCCCGCCCTGAAAGCGACACAGCGCCTCGGCCTCGCGCGGCAACAGCCCCGTGACCGGCGCGTCGACGACCAGCGTCGCGTCGGCCAGACGCTGCCGCGCCGGGTGTTCCGAGTCGCCGAACAGGCAGCGCCCGGCGGCGACGCACCGGGCGAACGTCGCCCACGTCGCCTCGGTGGCGTCGAGGGCGAACGGCGCCACCGTCGTCGTCGTACCGTCGGCGCGGACGTGGTCGTCGCCGCCGGCGAACGCCCCGCGCTGTCCCTGCAGCGACGACGGCGCCCTGCTGCAGCAGGCGTCGTCGGGGTCGAGGCACGCCTGCGGGGGCAACGCGCCGTCGGCGGCGTCGAAGCGGCCACACACCGCGCGCTCCAGCGCGTTGACGATGCCGTCGTCGTCGTCGTCGAGGTCGGTGCGATCGAGCCGCAGCGTGACCGCCGCCTGCTCCTCGCGGGTGACCGTCACCGGCTCGACCCCCGAGGACAGCGTCACCGTCGTCGCCACCGTGCCGCAGCGGTCGCGCTCGCGGACGTCGGCGGCGAAGCGATAGGAGCCGGGGTCGAGGGTCAGCGCGATCTCGCAGCGCACCCCGGTCTGGCCGCCGCAGGGCAGGTCGAGCTGCCCGATCGCGCGGTACGTCGCGTCGCCGACGCGTACGTCGAACGGCGCCGGCGCGCCGCGGTCGTCCTCGACGGACAGGATCGCCGTCGCCGCCGTCGGCAGCCCGAGGCCGACGAGCAGCCCGGGGGGCAACGGCTCCGGCGCACACGCCGCCGCCAGCGCCGTGGCCAGCATCGTCAGCCGCCTCGTCAGCCGCCGCGCGCTCACTTCGTCCCCCGCAGCGCCTCGACGTCGCCCACGCCCCACACCGGCACGTCGGCGGTGACCGTCGCGCCCCTGCGGGTCGTGGCCCACACGATCCCCAGCGTCGCGCCGACACCGAGCACCGCCGCCGTCGCCGCGCCGCCCCACACCAGCGCGTCGGGCACCGGCGCGTCCTCGAGCACCGCCGGCACCGCCAGCGCCGCATCGCCCTTGACGACGACGTGGTGCACCGACGGCCGCTTGCCCGCCAGCGTCACCTGCACCTCGTGGGGGCCGGCGGCCACCGGCGCGAGCACGCCGCCTTGCACGGCGTCGGTGCGGTCGCCCGCGTCGACCAGGACCCGGGCCCCGATGGGCAGCCCGACGAGATGCAGGCGTCCCGGGGGCCGCGCCGACGCTGGCACCAGCAGGTGCTGGGTCGCGCTGGCGATGACGTCGGGCAGCGCCGCCGCCGCACCGCGCCACGCGAAGGTCACGCGGTTGACGACGACCAGCGCGCGGGCGTTCAGCAGGGTCAACGACACCACCGGCGCGCGGTCGCCGGCGTCGGTCGTCGTCATCGACAGCGAACCGTGCACGAGCAGGTCGGCGTCGACGGCGTCGGCGAGCTCGGCGAGGCAGCCGGTGTCGTCGTCGCAGCCCATCAGCTGGCGGTCGCTCTCGTGGGCCACCGCCGCCTTCAGGTCGCGGGTGGTCAGCACGGCGAGCCCCGGCGATCGCGCCGCCTCGGCGGCGACGACGGCGGACAGCGCGTGGCCGTCGCCGGCGAACGCGGCGGCGTCGAGGTCGAGCACAATCACGCGCACGCGCTCGGCCGCCGCCGGGACGCACCCCGCGCCGGCGGGCTCGACGGGCTTCGTCGCTGGCCCGGCCGCGGTCTCGGTGGGGACGGGCGGCACGGGCGGGCGCGCCGCCCGCGCGGTGCCGGCGCCGACCAGCGCGGCGACGAGCACGACGACCGCGAAGACGAGCGAAGACGCCGGACGCGGCACAGGCGGGACCATAGTCACGGTAGCGTACACGAGCGGTCCCTGCGGCGCCGCCCGCGTCAGGGCTGTAGCCGCGTCGCCAGATCGACGGCTGGCATCGGTCGTCCGAGCAGGTAGCCTTGGCCGTAGTCGCAGCCAAGCTCGAGGAGCAACGCGCGCTGCTCCTCGGTCTCGATGCCCTCGGCGACGACCTTGAGGCCGAGCGCGTGGGCCATCGTCAGGATGCTTCCGCACAGCACCCAGTCCTTGCCGCCCCGGCTCAGGCCCTGCACGAAGCGGCGGTCGATCTTGACGACGTCCATGTCGAAGCCGTGCAGCATGCCGATGGACGAGTAGCCGGTGCCGAAGTCGTCGAGCGAAAGCTGCACGCCCGCCGCGCGAAGCGCCGCGAGGCGCGCCTTGGTCGGCGCGTTGGCGTCGAGCAGGACTCCCTCGGTGACCTCGAGCACGACGCTGTCGGGTGGCGCGCCGAGCTCGTCGAGCATCGCGAGGCACGGGTGGCGGCCGTCGCCGTCCTCGCGGAACTGCAGCGGCGAGCGGTTGATGCTGATCTGGAACCCCGGCGCCGCCGCGCGCCACGCCGACGCCTGCTGCACCGCGACGCGAAAGACCCAGTCGCCGATCGAGTGGATCGTGCCATTGGTCTCGGCGATGGGGATGAACTCCGTCGGGCTCACGGCGCCCAGCGTGCCGTGCTTCCAGCGCACCAGCGCCTCGGCCTTGACCACGCGCCCGGTGGCCAACTCGACGATGGGCTGGAACACGACGCTCAGCTCGTGCCGGTCGAGCGCTTCGCGCAGGTCCTGCGACAGCACGAACCGCCGCTGTGCCTGGCACTCGTGGTCGCCGTGCTCGATGGCCACCCGCGACCGGCCCCCCGCCTTCGCCCGCGCCAGAGCCGTCTCGGCCCGCTGCACCAGCCGCTCGGCGGCGCCGTCGTCGACGCGCTCGGCGTCGGGTACGGCGTCGGCGCCGACGAAGGCGACGCCGACCCGCACCGACAGGTGCACCGTGCGCGTCCCCGCCGGCAGCGCCTGCTCCAGCCGCTCCACCAGCTTGGCGGCGACGCGCTCGGCGCCAACGACGCTCGGCAGGTCGAAGAGCAGCACGAGGAAGTCGTCGGCGCCGCTGCGCGCGACGACGTCGGTGCTGCGCACGGTGGCGCGCAGCAGCGCGCCGACCTGGCGCAGCACGTCGTCACCGACGTCGCGACCGAGGGCGGTGGTCAGGGAGCCGAACTGCTCGAGGTCGACGCGCAGACCC
>Ga0194124_10003195_pt1 | contig 17492 bp, 20 predicted proteins | sample TA2KigCas0mmetaG_FD_148605 | JGI IMG/M metagenome (GOLD analysis project Ga0194124, IMG submission 148605) | Freshwater microbial communities from Lake Tanganyika, Tanzania - TA2015031 Kigoma Deep Cast 0m | ecosystem: Environmental > Aquatic > Freshwater > Lake | place: Tanzania: Lake...
AAAAAAATCTTCAAAGATCATTGTAATTCAAACGAGTGTTTATGATACTAAGTTAATTACTAGAAAAGGCTAATACCTAACCATCAGGTTGCAATCCTAAATAACTAGCGCCTTTTAAACTGAAAACATAGTTTTTATGGCTAGAACCTAAACTGTCACCTAACCTGTATTTTATACTAAGTAATGCAAAAGGTCATTAAAAACTGATTATATAACAGAATGTGATCTGTAACGTGCACAATTAAATTGCGTTATTTAGGAATAATTATTTTGCACTAATTAACAGCAATAAATTACGTTGTAGGAAATATAAGTTAGTGAGAATATTTTATCCCCGAAGAGTTTTCATATGCCCTAAGTTAGCCCAATCGAGAATCTGCTGGTCTCTAGTAATTAAAGTAGCGGATATTTCTCTGCAAGAGGCTATGATGATACGATCTGCTGGATCACCATGGATGTCACCTGGTAATGTGACACTTTCTGCAGCGATATTTGCAGTAATTTGTAAGATATTTAATCCTCTAATTTTTTCAATTGTCTGTAAAAAGTCAGCAATTCTTCTATAAACACTGATTCGTTGTTTTTGAGCTAGCATTGCAATCTCCCATAAGGATATTGAAGAAAGATAAAGACTTTTATCGGCTTTAGCTAATTTTATAGCTTCTTTTACCTCAACAGTTAATTCATCCGATTTAGTAAGTGACCAGATTAATATATGAGTATCAAGTAGTAAATTATTCATCAGCTGCATTCCATTTAACATCGATAGAAGAAACAATATCACCTTTAATAGAAACAGAATCTTTAAGACTATCAAAAAAGCTGTCATCGTCTTCTAATTGTGAGTCTAGAGGAAGAATTTTCGCGATTGGTTTACCTTTACGTGTAATAACGATTGGATGTCCTTCTTTTTGAGCTTGATCTAGGATTTGGTAACAATGCGTTTTAAACTCTCCAATAGGTATAATAGGTTCCATATAAGTATTTTAATTTAAATAATGTTATTTTATAATAAAGCAACTTATATAATAAGCAACAAGTTTATTTATAATATATTAATCTAATAAATAGGTTATAGGTTTATTAAATCTAATATTTATAAAGATATAGGTAAGTAGTTCATTTTAAACTCTAAGAAAAACGACCGTTTTTCATACACTCAAAAAATTAGCAGTTTTTAAAACCTCAAATATCCAATAACTTATTCCAATTATCTATATAAGTTTTATCCCACTGTTTTATCTTTTCTTGTAGTTAATAAAATTTATACCTTGTTTTATTTATTAGTAACTGTTTTTAGTTGCATTAAATTTATTAATTTGTTATTCTTAAATAAGATTATAAAAAAGTTATAAATGAGTTCAAAAGATAAACTTATAAAGAAATTAAAATCTAGGCCAAAAGATTTTACGTGGGATGAATTAACTAGATTATTTGGGACGTTGAATTTTCAAGAAACTTCAAAAGGCAAAACTGGTGGTTCTAGAAGGAAATTTTATCATTTAAAAACTGGATTAATAATTAACTTACATAAACCTCATCCCAATTCAATTATAAAGTCTTATTTAATTGAACAAATAATTAAAAAACTAGAAGAAGAGAATTTAATATGACCAAAAGTGATTTAATTTGCTACAAAAATTATTATGGATCAGTACATTTTGATCCTCAGGAAGAGCTATTTTTTGGAAAAATAGAATTTATAAGAGATTTAGTAAACTATGAAGCATCAGAAGCTAAATCTTTGGTAAAAGCTTTTCATGAAGCAGTAGATAGTTATTTAGAAGATTGTGATAACCTTGCCAAAACCCCTGACAAACCATTTAAGGGTAGTTTTAATGTTAGAGTCGACCCTGAATTGCACAAAGAAGTAAGTTTATATGCTTTGCAGCATGGAGATACTTTGAATGGAGTAGTTAGAAAAGCTTTAAATGTTTTTATTAAAGGGAGTTAATTATGAGTCGTAGCATTAAAAATAAGTATTTTTTATCGCATTGTTGCCGCCGATCTGAGAAGAAAGATAAAAAAATATGGCATAAAGCATTAGCGGGTGGAGAAGTAATGCGTTAAATCAAACTTCATTTTTAACAATTTCAAAAAATGAAACAATTTCTAAGGAAAAATATACAGTTTATACTCGTTTAGGAGAAAAGCGTACACTTGTTGGTGTTTTTGATACCGAGCAAGAAGGTTTAACTGCATGTCTTAAAGCATTGCAACCTGGTAACGAGTTATTGTCAAATGTTGTGTATGAAAAAATGGCAACATATTTTTTTTGATTTAAGTTATCGTTACTAATTTGGTGAGCACAATTAACATTCTTTTATCTGCTTAGTACAAAGCAGACCTACAGCAAAGGAGGTTTATAGCTTAGCTTTAAGCGCGCTCAGTTCACTATGAGAAAGGCCGGTAGCAGAAGAAATTACGTCAAGGGGTAGGTTCTGACGCAGTAAATTCAGAGCAATTTCTTGGATACCCTCAGCTTTTCCAGCAATAAAGGAGTCGACCTCAATTGTTTTTACGGTACGGAGAGCATCAAGGTATTGGTCGTAAGCTTCAAGTTCAAGAGGGGTATAACTTGATTCCTGTGTTAGTTCAACCGCCTTTGATATTTCCGGAACACTTCTGAATTCAGCAGGTACTTCCAGCTGCTCGCCTTTGAACTCTTTCAGGAATCTGAGCCATAATACTCCTATACGTTTCTGTTCCCAGCTTTGAGGCTTAAATTTAGGTAATTCTATGAATATTAATTCTAGTCCTTCCAGTACTCTCTCTGGTTTCTGAACGTTGACCTGTCTATAATGGTGAAACCAATCCTCTGAATTCCTGTCAAATGTATCATTAATTATACCAAGACCGTATACCGGACAAAGACTATGATAATCTTCCGCTTTCTGTATCTGCTGCACATAAGCCTTTGATGCTCCGAATAATAACCTTTTACTAAAGCTTTCAGTCCATTGCATCTGCATTTCAACGATAAATATTCTTCCCTTATGGTCAGTACATTTTACATCTACAATGGTATTCTTCATTGAAGGTATGCGAGGTGATTGCTCTGGAGTTAAATATTCTATGGTTTCAATCAGTCTGTCTTCCGGCAGAGGCATTACCGAATTAAGAAAGCTTTTAATCAGTTCTGGATTTGAACCGAAAACTTTTTTGAAGACTATATCGCTCTTAGGGTCAAGAAACTTCTGTGATACCATAATCAAAAATTCAAAAACAATTTAATTAACATATAGCAGTATTATATCATCTATACTGCATTCATACTAATGATAAAAAACAAAAAAGTAATTTCAATCGATTTTGGTTATGTATTTTGCACCGGTGTCACGGAATGAAGGACTGGCCACCACTTTGCTTTAAACAAAAAATTTCTTTCATATTACGGTCACAGTACACATATATCATTATCCAAGTATCTTTACAATCTGTTGTATCTGAATTAAATTTTACACAATGTTCAATGAAATATTCTCTTTTTTGTTTAAGTGTCTCTATTTGCGCTTCCATATTCTTATCTACAAAAGCAAATCTCCTCTTAAATTCATAATCTGATACCATTTGTTTGATTGGTATATTTCCTATTTCTAAAGGCAAAGAATGAGAATTAAACAACCATGAAACTAAAAACAATCCAAATATTGCAGTGATTGTAACTAACCACAGAAACATCGATTTTTTTACTTAATCTAGCTGTTTACAAAAACTTATTGCTTATGTGTTGATTCAAAATTTTGCTCATCTTATTACACTAATTTGTATTTAATTGCTTTTGATTTTTTTTCTTTCCGGCAGGTTTGTTTGTAGTTTTTGGAATGGATAATATTTCCTCCTGGTTTGGTTTTGGAATGAAAAAAGGTTGCGTATTTTTAGGTGGAGCCTGTATTTCAGACTTGATTCTACCGATTGCAACTTCTGCTTCCGGAAGCAGCACATATGCTTCCAAAGGATTTAGTAGCTTGAAATCGTTAATATCAATCAACGGCTTACTACGTTCTTGCTCCGTATAGCTTTCCCCGTCTCTATGTTCATGCGCACCGAATGATATATTCTTCTGTTTTTTACTATATTCAATGTTACCGACCTGTTTCATGATCATTGCCGCTTCTTCCGGGTCATTAATCCTGCAGACGATATTGGTATTAAATTGCGAGAGCATTATGTTACCAGCATCTCTTCCATATTTTGTATAAAACTGCTTAAAACTCTGGGTAGCTGCAAGTAAGCAGCCACCGTATTTTCTAAGACGGGTAATGTAAAGTTCCAGAGCGGGTAATCTGTTTAATGCGGCCAGTTCATCCATAACAAACCAATATCTGCGTTTTAAACCCTCACCTTGTTCCATAAGGGACATTACGGCTACATCAAGTAATAACGAAATCAGCGGAAGTAATACCTTTGCATGCTTTGTATTAGCAGTTAAGAATATCCAGCGGTCACTTTCCTTATCAAGGTTCCTGAAATAATCCTTAAAACAGATCTTTTTATCGGGCGCTACATTCTCATCAATAAGTTCAAGCCACTTGGTATATGCCATAGCGGTACTTCTGATATTATGAGCGGTGACGTTCTTTTCATTATTTAAATCCATTATGATAGCTGCAGACGTACCTTTAAGCTTTTTCATGAGCGCCGAAGATGTATCAAGGTGAATCATTTCATAAAGATTTCTAGTAGTCAGCTTGGAATAGTTTTTTAAATATCTGATGCTACAAATAAATAGATCCGCGGACCAATCGGCAAATAATTTACTGACCTCTGAAGAGTCTTTACTTTTACCGCCGAATAATGAATGAGCAATAGCTTCAAGGTCTTCCTTCTCTATCACCTCTTTCCTAAAATCCCAGCAATGCGTCCTTTCATCAAAGGGATTGATAATGATATCGTAGCCGGGACGATAATACCTGGCAACCATCCCTCCTTCTAGATCAATTACCATAGCCGGTTGTTTCCTTTTTCTAATTTGCGGCAATATCTCATGTAAATAGTTGGTCTTACCTGAGCCGTTTGCACCGGTAATCAACGTTCCTTTAGTTTCAGAATCTTTAACAAGCGGCATACCGGCAATTATTATGTCACTTGCCTTTTTCTTGCTTCTTAATATGCTTGCTATTTCCTGCGCCGTTTTAATTGTGCTACCGCTTAGCTGCCGTGTTTCCTTAGTTGATTTTCCTATTCTTCCCCAACCGATGAAAATTATTATCAGAAAACCGATAATTCCAATAAGGTTATAAATACCGAAGGTTATGATCAGGGATTTTAATTCCTCTCCGCAAGCAATGTAATAACTGTCCTTTACAAAGTGATCAAGTCTTACCTCTCTTATCTGACGCCGGTCGGTACTAATATCAATTTTACCGATCCCGCCGCCGGGAAATAACAGATCAACCGCCTTGTCCGTTTCATACATGAGCGCGCCTCGCCAGTAAGTTAGGGCCGGATGCCATGAGATACTATTGAACTTATCCTGAATAAACAGGCTACTTAAGGCGAGGGATAATATAAACGATACGCTTACCGCTTTGCCCGCTATCTGTTTGAACATGGCAATCCGGTGAATGAATATTTGACCGCCGCTGATTAGATTTCCTACTGCTTGACTCACAATAATTACTCCTTATATGATTATATGATTTTTATCTCTCAAGTTTCTCATACTCCTAGCCATGCCAGAGTTATTTTCCTTGAATATTTCCTGTAATACTCCGCTCTGCTTGAGTGATAGAATCTTACTGCCCTGTGCCAATTGCCGTATTTCTTATAGAGTGTTAAAAGAAAGCTAGCCGCATATTCTATATTTTTTTTCGGCTCCAGCATTTCTTCTATTGACCCAAAATTCTCCCGGTGCCATCTGATATTTAACTGCATTACTCCCACGTCAATATTTGTTATTCCTTTAGCAAGGGCCTCGTGGGTTAAATTTACTGCTTCCGTTTTATTCCTCCCAATTACAGACTTACCTTGAATGTTCAAAGCATAAGGCTCGCTACCCGATTCTACCGTAGCAATTGCAAGTAATAATCCTGAGGGGATCTTGTGTAGTTCTTCCTGCTCGGTAATTAACGCTTTAAGCTCATTTTTTAGGGGCATAAGCTCAGTCTCATCCGCATTAGCGTAATGAGTACACAACAGAACTAGAAAACCCATGCAGGTAAACTTAATCCCTTTGCAAAACATTAGAAATTTTGAAATAATACAATGATGCAATTCAAACCTAAAGTAACGGAAGGCGCTTATGAGTGATTCTCCAAAAAGATCAATAATATCAATCGATAATTTCTGGAATATCCTGACTTGGGTTGCTATTCCTTTATCTGTGGAAATATCTTCTGAATACGGTAGTTTTTGTGGCCTCATTAGCTCTTTTACCTTAGTCCCGTACATACTAGCTAAATTTAATAACATATATTTTGACCCTTCTAGCAAGGAAGATACTCCTTTAACGGAAGTAAAGGTTTTTAATAAACGGGGAGAATCGCTGTCCATGCACTTACCTTTTGAATTTGATTATGTTAAAAGTTGTTTTATTGTATCTGTTATCCTCACGGTAATTATAGGTAACGTATTTGCTCCTAGTGAACTTAATACTTCTCTAATCATATTTGCTCTCCTTGGGTTACCAATGTCATACTTCATAAAAAACAACATTCCTGTCTCCGCTTTTTTTAATGCCAAAGCCTGGGATTATTATGAGGTTCTGTTTACTCCAAACGATAAAAAAATTTCTCATACCCCAACTAGCAGTGATATAAATAAGGAGCTGCATTATTCTCCGTCACATAGTTATTTGATAAGCAATATTTATCACCGTAGGCACTAACAAAAACTTACTCTTTCGGCAACTTTCTGCCAGCATAATTTTTTAGCCATCTAGCCTCATCAGCTTCCTGTACTGCTTTGGCTTGTTTAGTTTGCCTGTCTTTGAGCTGAGTCAATTTCTTACCTGCCTGGCTTTGTACCTCTTGCGTCATTTTCTTGTGCTTCCTGTTTAAATCTCTTTCATTTGTATCAAGTTGATTCTGTATTCTGCTTTTATCCAGACCTTCTGCTTGAGCCCTATTATTTAATGCGGCCTGCTCTGCGGTTTTTCTTGCGGCAATTTCTCGTTCCCCTTTTTTCTTTAAAGCAGCAGATTCGCTATCATATTTTGTTTCAAGAGTCTGTTCTTTTGCGCTAATTGCCTCCGGTATCCTATTTGGTACTCCGTATAAGCTACTAAATAGCTGACCTGCTACCTCCCTCTTGGCCTCATTTAATTGCCGGCGTTGCTGCAGAGTTGCCGAGGTCGGATTCTCTATTAAATCATGTGCCTCCCTGCTTTTTAAGCCCATTGCTTTTAAGCGTTCTTCTACCTTATGAGTACCGTCGATGTTAAAGGTTTCACCGAATGATTCCACTTGCTGGATCTGATTTGATATGTTCTCTGCTCTTTCATGATGTACCCCGATCTCCAACGTCAGGTTTTTGACTTTCTCGGAAGTAGAAGTAATAGTGTCGGTCAACTCGTGGTTTATACCGATACTTTTATTAAAGTCGGTATTTTTGGCAACTTCCGTTATGGCATCCTTATTGCTACGCCAGTGATCGCCTTCATTGATATTATAGTGCTTTTGCATTACCTGAGTATTTGTACTACCAAGGTCAGCACTGCCTGTTACGGACGCACTAAGATCAAAAGGCAAGGTTTTAGACAGAAGTTTACCGGCATATTCGCCTACTTTATCTGGAATCGGTAATTTCTTAACCATACTACCGATAGCCGTACCTGCATCCAATTTACCGGTAATATCCCCTCTTAACGCATTAGATTGATTTTTTGCGTATGTATACTGATCCCCGTGTGCTAATTCATAATTGACAGCTTTTTCAAGGGCCAGACCGTCTTTACCGAGAGTACTGAAATTTATTTTCTCGCCGCTATCAACACGTTTTGCCAGCTGGGTAATATAACTCTCTATTGAGCTTTCGGCAAGAGCCTGTACGTCATTTAACTGCATGCCTTTACTGCTGATATACCGCTGCTCTTCATTTAATGCTCGTTGATCGGAACTAAGTTTTTCACCGCGGAAGTCTATTTTGTTTGTATAACTACCAAGGTTAAGACCTGCACCGGTTAAATGATGGATATGACCGTCCGGCGTAATACGTTCCTGCGAACCGTCTAGCTGACTGATTGCCGAACTACCCATGGATAATTGCCTGTTAAAATCAGTTTTGAAGGCCGTTTGAGTAGCCCTTTGCATCGTATCAACCGCTACGACGTTAATACTTCTGCGCCCCTTAACATGTTCCTCTGCCGCAGTTGAAGCAGCGCTTTGCCCCATTACCTGACCGCTTAAATGCATAAGACCGCCTGCAGACCCTGCCACCGCCTGATATGCAATATAGGGGGGCATTATCTGCATGCTACCGGCTATTGCTGCTATCCTATCGGCACTATGACCTACCTGACTGTAAGTCGTATAATTTATTATCCCGTTATCAAGACCGAAAATACTGATACTAGTATACATCTCTACAAACATATTCAGTATCCCGTAGAAAAACGGCCATAACTGCACCGAGCATACCCCAAGCAAAAATGTCCGGTAATAACGAAGTCCTCCGGGTAATAACATCATCGGTGCCAAAAGTACTACCGATGCATAAAGCATGCATTTTACCAGGGTAAACAGTATCGGTAGCGTATCCTGCACCAGTTCAGCCGTAATTGCCCAGATCGTATCCTGACTTGCTCTTGCCGTTGCTACTCCGTATTTACTGACACTGTTTTTGTTAGCCATGGCAGTGAGCATCATTTGCTGGATAATAATATCCTTGGCATTTCCGGTTTCGGCAAATCCTGAAAATACCGCTTCCAGATTCGAGGCAAAGGTCTTTTTGGCAAGTTCCCTATCATAAGGTCTTCTGCTTGGTTCAAGGTCACTTGCTCTGGCAAATAATGAATTTGCATACCTACCGATTATTGATTCATATTCCTCCGGAAAATATCTTTCTTCTATTAATTTTGCTGCTTCATGACACTTCATGCTCTGATATTTACCGCCGACAACAAAACCTACCCTTGACATACCGCCGGCATTTTCACTAACCAGTTTCCATACATCTGGGGCGTTATGTAAATCATTTACCGTGTATTTGTGACCAATCCCGGCAGTACATTTTACGCATTTATCCAGGAAATTATGCATGTTTCGATTGAACTCCGGCGATCTGATGCGCCAGTGTTTTGCTTCCCTCTGCATCTGAGCCCCAAATGCCAGTCCATAATTGCGATACTCAAAGGTATCGGACTTCACCGGCCTTATTGCCTGCTCTAAAGCACCCGCTAGCATATCCCCAACACCTTCAAGCCAGCCTACAGGAATAAACAGAAACGGTAAATTATCTACTACCTCAATATTCTTTGAAACCCTGTCCTCCATCTTTATACTCATCTTGGGAGTCAGGAGACCGTTAATGACAAAATATAACGCCATGATTCTGATAATCACCGGTCTCTCACTGATTCCCATACTACGATTAGTCGACCATACGACCGCCGATATCATGATACTTACAACGGCAACACTCCTGATCATCACCATAAAGCCTTTCTTGTTCATGATCATCGCAATGCCGTTTAAAATATAGTACATGGCATCTCCGTAGCCGTATGTAAAAATCGATAGATCAAGTGTCATATTCAAGCCCCCAGTTTTTCAAAAATAAGATCAAATTCAGCTTCCTGCTGGCGAAGTCTCTCTTTGGCCTGCATGATCACTACCAACCTGCTGTAAGCATGTTCTTTAGTATGACGCAGCATCGATAGTACTTCCTGCGCCGTATCGAGATACCTCTCTATTTTCCCGCTATCAACCTGGGCAAATTCCAGAGCTCTTACTTCTTTCAGTGTTTTATGCAGGATCCCTTCGAAGAATCCGCTCATCACCTCATAACAGATTACATCGATGAATTCCGCGTTTCTTAAGAAAATGTTTGTCTTATCACCGTGCCTACTAAGTTCCTGCTGGATAAGAGGAATGATCGGAATTGAGGAATATTCAATTAAAGCCATTTCCTCATCACTTAAAATGGGATCTTTGGCATCTTCCTCTACCTTATCAACAAGGCTATCTAGTATAGTACCGATTTTACCGTATAATGTATCACCCGCCGTTAATGTCGTTACCACTACCTTAGGATCAAGGCATTTTTTCTTCTCATCACAAACATACATCTCTACCCTGCTGGATTCTCCTTTAGTACCGATTTTACCGTATAATGTATCACCCGCCGTTAATGTCGTTACCACTACCTTAGGATCAAGGCATTTTTTCTTCTCATCACAAACATACATCTCTACCCTGCTGAATTCTCCTTTAGTACCGATATATTTTTCAAGAAAAGATGAATCAACAATCAGCGAAGGTAGAGGCTTAAGACTGAGCCCACCCTCTATTTTTGTTGCAATCAGACTTCCGGCAACACTCATCATTAACTCCTTGAATTCTACCGAATCGGAACTACCCTTACTAAGTGCTTTCCAGACCAGATTGAAATTATCCCCAAGTAATGATGCAAGTTCTTCCGTATCGCCGGGATCGCCGTAAGGAGAGGCACCGCCAGCGCAAAGCTTATGTGCTTCCGATAAATCCTTACCGTTTTTCTTCACCGCATTATGCATAAGACAGCTCTGTCCCTGCCCGGCCTCAAGCTGGCCGACCAATCCACCGGCTAGCTGTTTGGCAAGCCCGCATTGCTCCAGATTAAAATTGTTTATGTCTCTTGCTATTGCTTCAAACTCGGCAATGATGTTCTCACATTGTGGGCAGAAACTCTTTGCCGCTATTTTAAACGCATAAGCACCGGTACTGGCCGTCAGTTTTTTCATAAAAGCTGAGAACTCAGCTGAATTGATGAAACTTAATCCTCCAAACCTGAAATCACCCGATCCCCTACAGGCGTCAAAGTTAAAACTCGGTAACTGAACATGTGCCGGTTGTAATGTTTTGGGTCTTGCGCCCCGGATCTGCAATGAACCGCCGGTCATAAACCCTCCCTGCTGATCCTGGATAATAGCAGGGGCATTATAATTGGACATGCCGCCGCTTTGATCGATGAATTTAAGCAGCTTGTTTAGCCCGCTAGCATATGATTCTGTGCTAATTACAATTAATAACCCGCTAGCAATTAATATTTTTAAAATCTTCATCATCTACCTACCCCGACATTAATGCCTTTCTCTTCTATAATATGCCAGGCCTTGATAGTATTTTCCTCCAGCTCCGATAAAGTGACGAATCCCCGAATCAGCTCAAACGCTTTCCTTGCATCCTTTCTTATTGCTATTACCGTCGGTGTTGCCGATATACCGAGTTTCTCAATCAGGTCCCCACTAACTGTGCTACTCCCCCTAAAATATTCTGATTCTGAGCCGTCTACACTAACGGGGGCTATTTTAATCGCGTGCGTATCTCCAAAGGATTTCAGTACCGGTTCAAATTCACTCGACCGTGGGCAGGACTTCCGAAAGAAAAATACCAATTCATAATCTCTTGCAAATTGCTTGATTATTTCCTTCTGGCCTTGAGCCTTGATTTTTCTATTCAGTTTTACGGCAAATACATTTTCCGGGGAGTTAACCAGATCACGATATTCCGGTTCGATAAAGTTCTGCTCGTCCCATAATTCCTGCATCTTTATCCCCCTATCCATGATCTCACCTAATTTGTCCCGGTAGGCTTTTTGCGTCTTGTAATTTGGCCTGGCCAAATAGACATAACGCAAATCTTCCAGCTCTTTTATTATCGCTTCAACTTCGCCCTTTGCCTCTTCTACCGTAATTTCTTCAGAAGCTTCTTCGTTGTTCTGGGTACTTGTTCTTTCCTTTAAACCGGATAGCGCTTCCTTTTCTTCAAACCATAACCAGCCACGGTAACGTTGCTCAAAAAACCCTGGCTCAGCTATAGCCCTAGAGGGCAATACCATTAAGCCAATCAGTAAAAACATCGGAATATTGCAGGTTCTTTTTCTCATCACGTCCCCCTTACTCCTCCAGCTCATCAGGTATATTGCTACTCCAGCCGGTCATATTACTCGGCGGATCTAATGGATCATCATTGCCTTTTCTAATGCCGGGCATTGAGCTATTCACTCTTCCTGCAATCTCATCAGGATTAGGTGACTGATATTTACCAAAAAACTTTCCTTTGAAATCCTCAATGAACTCCGTAAAATCCACCAGCTCCCAATCTATCCTTTGCATTTCTTCAAGAGTCAGTCCACGACAGTTCGGTGAGCCTCCGCTACCGAAGTTTAATCTAAGCTGTTTTCTCCCCTGTACCTGCACCACTTTATCGAGCATATTGCCCCAGCAGCAGAAATGATGTTTAACAACGGTAGTTACTCCTAGCGACTTTATTTTTTCCTTACCTACATAAACACATAAATTCTTTGACCTATTTCTTGCAAGCAGTTGCTCATCCTTATTACACCTTGCTCCAAATTCTTTTCCCCAGCCCTTCATGTCTACTTGGCAGCAATTCGTATATTCGGCCATTTTTTTAGAGCAGTGTAAGCCGGATCCCTGAAATAAACTGAAATTTCCATCCCTATCAGGCTTCATCCTGCTAAAAGCATAAAGCTTCGATATTGAATCCATCATCTCACCGTTTGTTAAATAACTTTTATCTATACAATTCCCGTCCATACAGGGAATACCTTTGCAGATCAGACCTTCCGGGCCCTCTTTTTGCGTTAAATCATACCTGACGGTTTTGTTTTCAATTACTCCGGGCTCCCAGGCTTTACAGGAAAATTCCTGCTCCTGATTAACACAATTACCCTGACTATCAAAAAGCAGGCAGTTACCGTTTGCTACAAAATAGCACTCGCTATAACCCCGGCAGTTATTTTTACTTGGATAATTACAGGTTTTAGTGTATTTCCATTCCCAGCAATCACGGTATACCTCAAAGCCGTCTATATTGCGCGTAGCCGGACCGCTGACGCAAATCTTACCGGTATCACTACAAGGATGACTTGAGATGAATCTTTTGCCTGCTACTGCTACCTCGAAGCCGGAAAGCATTAAGATTATCCAACATGTAAAAATTATTAGAAAGGAGCTTATCTTTTTCATTGGAGTATACATGTCTCGCTCCAATCTTCTGACCACTGCTCACATACAGGATAACCGTCCCTATATTGGTAATTTACCGTATAACTTCTCCATCCATAATCTTTATGACCGAGCCTCCTACCGCCGTAATACCAACCGTCTACCGAAAACAGACCGCCACTCCACCATGAACTCATCTCGGTACTGATATTATCAAGAGTGCTCCCGGGGTGTTTAGTAACTAGAAACTCTCTCATCAGTGCAACATGATAGGAATTAGGCGGGATAGTACGAGGAGCGCTGAAGAAACCGCCAATAGTTCGTGGCCCCACCGAGAGTTTGTATTCAAAACAGCTCCTTCCGGTATGATCTACCCAAAATACGGTTTTTCCTGAGCGAAATAACTCGCTACCTGAGATAACTATCTGACGGCTTTGCCACAATCCCCACCTAATCCCACGTTTACTACAACGCATCGATAGAATATCCTGGCAGTTATATTTGTTTCGTGGCTCTTCACACATTGTCTTGGTATAAACGGTATCCTTTACTTGCTCCTTTTTAATTTCAATATGATATTCGGGTTCTATTACCGTGTTACCTTTGACGGTCTGGCAGTCTATTCCAAACTCTTTAAATAGCTTCATTAGTTTTCCAAGCAGCACTCCGGAAGCTTCTGCAATATGAATCGCATCTTTTTGATGTTCTGTATTTAACGGATTTGTATAATCAACATGTAACTCCGTCATACCCGTTCTTAGTACCTCTTCCCTTCCCCTTGCCTCTAAATCCGTTGCCTTGATGATACTTAAATCACCTGCTACGGCTTTAATTTCGTCGTCCGTTTTATCCGTTATCAATTCAAGGTTTCCAGAAGAAGTAATACCGTTAACTGCCTGCTCCTTTAAAGAGCCCATATGATCCCGGAAAGTACCGTAATCCTCTATCTCCTTTTCAAATAAATCCGTTTTTGGATTAACATTGGTTTTTGCAATCGGATCTTCATAACTTCCATAAACAGTTACTTCCAATAACCAAATACACAAAATCATTGTTAATTTAACTCCAATCCTAATCATTCCCTGCATTCTCCGCTTTTGCTTGCGCCATAGCATCTAATTCCCCTTGCTCGGCAAATAAACGTAGTGCAGCTTCGGTGCCGATATTTCCCGTTACCTTGTCATAGATAACACTATCTTCCACCATTTCTTCAGATGTACCTGTTATCCGGTCGGCTTCTTTAATAAGTACAAAGGCAGGTACCGTTTTGATGTTAAATCTATCAAATTCCTCAGGATCAATCTGTATTCCTACTCCTTCCTGATCTTCTACTATTTCCATTACCGTCTTATTCAGCTTTACCCAGGAGTTACCCGGTAAGCCGTTAAATACAAGAACCGCTCCATAGCGCTTTGCTTCCTTGACATAAGTTTTAAGTAGCTCCGTACTCATACTACTGCTGACAAAAACTTTTAGGGTAGACGAGTCTCTATAATTACGCCCGTGCTCATCAAGATCGGTTAAACTATTATGCTCTGCCAATCCATCCTGCTGCTGCCTTAGCATAAGTAACTCTCTGTATTTTTCAGCGATAGTACTCATTACAATTGCCTGCGATTCGTGCGCAATATCTTTAAAGTAGTTTTTATCTTTTTCCGCTACATATTCTACTAATAGCTCCGCTTTGGCTTCTGCATTAGTATTTACCAAGAACAAGATAAAAATTACTACCGCTACCATAAACAGCAATTTTTTTTGCGCCATATCAAGTACCCCCAATCTTGCCCGTCATACGGATATTCTTTAAATGAACTATATAGCATGTCGGATAATCCAATCGGCCAACATCCTATACCTGAAGAAGTCGTTGCCGGATTTACCATCTGTAATTTGTATTGGCTCTTTTTAATCTTTGGAGCCTTGGACTTGCGACAAATCGCTCCATTCATTGAACCGTCTGACGTTGAAGTTTCCTGAGCCAAACCTATCCGGTGCATCTTGGCCAGTATCCTGGTAGTAAGTAATGAGCTATTCCCTGCTCCGCCGATATGATCTGCGTTGGCACCTGAAAACGGATACATGTTACCCCAGCACCCCGTGCACCAGAACATGCTATCGTCAGGTAAGTTAAACGTAGCTGCTCCGCAGTCTAGACCGCATGCCGCCTGAGCTAGCATATTGCCAAACAGTATACTTTCCGGGTTAAGCAGACTCTGTAGTTTTTCATCATTCCAGGTAACGTCATATTCACTCATGTAAGCTACATCAAAGGTAGATTCCTCAAGGCAAGCAAAATCGGTGATCAGTTCAAGCCAATAAATAAGCGGATATATGTAATAATGAACATGATAGAAACTATTATGTGCAGTTCTGTTCCCATAGCTTCTATTGTAACTACTAACCTTGCGCATATCGGAGCCAAGCGAAACTCCTCCCAGATTTACCATGCAATACGGTGTTCTTGTAATATCAACAAGACGTACCGGCTCCCAGAAGCCTATGGAAATACCCGGTATTGGTATCGGGGGAGTTCCTTTACTGCAGATACAGATAGGGCTTTTAGGGTTCTTAGTATCCCGTTTCTTCGGTGCCGATCCCTTGCCGATCTCTATACCGGTCGGTGGAGTCCCGATCGAAATCGGTAATAAACAGCTCCAGCAAATATCGGTTATCGGATTGACAAAATGACCCTTACATGTCAGACTGGCATTTGCTGAAACTGGAATAAATATAGCTATTATTAAAATTGCTATTTGTTTCTTCTTACGCTCTGCAAGGTCTATAAGCCGTTTATAACCTTGAAAATCCCATCCCTTATAGACCTGGCTCCTCCTCGGTCCGTATACCGCTTTTTTTTTGCTGTTATTTAGCAAATTTATTATTTTCCTTACGCTCATGATTTATAACTTTCTTTTTATTTGATTGCATGCTGGGTAACGGCTCTATTTTTCCGGGTCAACGGCTACCTCAACTATTTTTAGGCTTTTTCCGTCCTGCTCAGCTAACGCAGGGCTCCCCTTAATACCGAATCTGGTCGTAAGTTCCCCAGCCTGATCAAACTATACTTCGAATCCTAACTTATCCTTTAGCTCCATCGGACTTCCGCCTACTAAAATAATCCTATCCTCTATTTTGTTCTCTCCACTGCTACTATCCGTTAGCAATCGGCTTTTTAACCACTCCACCTGTTTCTTTTCCCTTCCGTCGACGAAGAACAATCTGCGATCTAAGTCCATGTAATCCAAGTGATTTACTCTAGTACCTGCTTTGTATAGGACTCGGCCGCAAGGTAATACCGCATCCTCGGTAAGGATATAAGTCGGATCGTGCCAAAACTCCCTTGTTTCTTTGGCAGGCACTATGCCTGAAACGGGAGCAGGGTTCTTAACCCTTTCTTCTGCTACCTTGCGCATTCTTTCTTCTTCCTTTTTTAAATCAAGAGCGCCGAGTTTTTTTTGAAACATAAGTAAAATGCTTTCTTCCGCTACGGGATAATTTGCCCCCCGGTTACCAAAATCTTTAGCAGATACCGAGTTGCTTAGAATAAAAACATATAATACAATCGCTATCCCCGCTTTTTTCATAATGTTTATTTACCTACTCCTCCATGAATTCTCTGAATAATTCCGGTACCTACAAAAGTGAATATGAATAACCAGACAAACTCCAATAATTTAAAATGCTCCCGGGAGTCCAGTAAAAATATTCCCGTACTAATAACCGTGCTAACAATTAACCCTTCTTCTAAAAGAACAGTTCTATGAAAAAATGTTAAGTTCTTATTTTTAACCGAATCCTGCTTTATTTTAGAGTTATATTCTCTTCTCATTACATCATCTCCTTTTCTGTATGTTTCCGTGTTGTTTATTATCGCTATCCCTTATTTTTCATTTTGATATTCTTCTTCCCTTAAAGGAGGCATTTCTGCTTCTTTCCTCTTAAGCAATAGCTCCTCAATATCAGCATGGTAAAGCTTTTCCGCTGTTTTTGACCTATAGCCTATAGACATGGCAATAAAAACTATAACAAGCCAGATAGCCAATTTGTTTTTCCAGTTAAACTCAAATCCCGGTTGCTTTTTCTCTAGTTTGTTCCTCATATCATTCCTGTATTTTTTGTATTTATTTTGTTGTTGCATCAGGCGCCCGATTATCTTCCTTATTACTTTTTGATTGTAGAGTTTGAATGATTTTTGCGTGCACCTCTCCTGAGATTGAGCGCACATCCGAACCGGTTATCCCGCCATAACTTGAGTAGATGATTTTTACTTGCCTGCTCTTATAAGCCATAACCGTCTCTTCAATAAGTTTCTGTAACTCGTTACCTATCATCCCGAAAAACAGATCTTTCTCCCCGCTTTCCCTTATACGCTCCTTCTCCA
>Ga0194124_10003210_pt1 | contig 17418 bp, 19 predicted proteins | sample TA2KigCas0mmetaG_FD_148605 | JGI IMG/M metagenome (GOLD analysis project Ga0194124, IMG submission 148605) | Freshwater microbial communities from Lake Tanganyika, Tanzania - TA2015031 Kigoma Deep Cast 0m | ecosystem: Environmental > Aquatic > Freshwater > Lake | place: Tanzania: Lake...
TAGTTATGATAAAGGAAAATGATATGAAAGCATCCGATATGAAAGCATCCGATATGAAAGCATCCGATATGAAAGCATCCGATATGAAAGCACATAAAAAACACAAAAAGACAAAAAAACATAACGTAAAAATATCAAACAAAAAAACAACCAGAAAAATAAGTAAATAATATTATAAAAAATTGATATTATAAATACTTAAAAACAAACCATTAAAATTAATTAATTGTTACGGTTTATTATGTCTTCAGGCAATAATAATCAATTATATATTAAATATTATGATCATGTTGAGATTAATTTAGTAGATAGTCTTACGTATGAGCCATCAGAATTTTATCCCACTACACAGTTTCCAACTGATTATGCTTTATATATTAAATACTCACCAAATAGTCCAAACAATATGAATAAATTAATCTTAATTATAACCATTATAGTACCATTATCATTACTAATATTTGCAATAATATTTATAATTTATAAATTTTATTTTAGAAGAATTCTAAATAGACAATTTGATAATGAATATGATATTTTACCACATTAAAACACATTAAATAAATTATATTTTATAGTTAAAATATATAATTAAATTATGTTTTTTACACGAACTATAATTAATAATTTTATAAATTCAAAATCAACCGACGGAACAAAATCAGTTAAAACTACGTTAGAAAACAATGTCGATATAATAACTTTAGATGATCTAATTGATTTATTATATATTACACCACATTATACAAGGTATAATACATTAAATAGATCAAAAGAAGATTTTTATAAACAACAAAAAAAATATTTTATAAAAAATTTTTACAACGGTATATGCGGTGGAAACATTAGCGATTATTATGGACGCAAAACTATGCGTAATGCGATTTTAAATGAAAATTTTGATATCGCAATTATATTTAATAAAAAAATAGACAAATTAATCGGTTTAGAAGAATTGCCTGAAAGCTATAGAGAAGAAGAAGAATTTATAGATAGTCAAAGTACACAAAATAGCGACGTAAGTTCGTTTAGTGATATTTATATTCCGCAAGATAAAAGATTTATTAACTATGAGGATAATAATGATGAAGAATATGCTCCGTCAAATAAAAAGAAAAGGGTTGGGGTTGATGAAAACGATTTATCTCTATCTTATTTTAATGACCTAATGAGTAATGCTGTCTCATTCATAGTAGTTGAAAAAGGTGAATGTAAAAAATATCCAGAAACTTATTCTATTAATTTAATTTGTGCAAAACCAGGAGGATGGGGACAAATAATGATGGCATTATATTTATACACAATCGCCAATAATACAAACGTAATAGTTAAAAGGGGAATATTGGAACTTGCGAATGGTTACTTAAATCCAGCTGGACTTTGTATGTATAGTAAATTTGGATTTGAATATGATGAAACATTATACGGTAATGATTGTTTTAGCGATTATAATAATTTGCCGATGATTACCGGTAACATAGATTCAGTAAAAATTATTGATGTTTTATTGGGTTTATATAGTTATTCAAAACCATTTATTTGTAATGTTAGAGATAAAGAATTACAAATTTTTGTTGGAGCTTGTATGAATATACAGAGATTTATTGATTTACAACAAATGTCTTACACAAGCGGAACAGTTTTGTCAAGCAATTATGTAGTAAATTATGAAGAAATTTATAATACATTAGAGAACAATATATCATCAAAAAAAATAATAAAAAAAAATAACATAAATTCACTTATAAATCAAGTTGAACAAGGTCACATAACAACATTTCAACAACTACCAAATCCATATAAACAAGCATATGATTTATCAATAACAATCCAAACAACAGGAGGAAAGACAATTAAGCGTAAAAAGACACTCAAAAGTAAAAGTAAAAGAAAGACAATAAGAAATAAAAGAAAGACAATAAAAAATAAAAAATAATAAAAACAATAAGAAATAAAAGTAAAACAATAAAAAATAAGAAATAAAAAATAATAAAAACAATAAGAAATAAAAGTAAAACAATAAAAAATAAGAAATAAAAAATAAAAAATAATAAAAACAATTTATTTTTTAAATCAATATATTTATAATTAAATCTTCATATTTATAAATATATTCAATAATGTTATTTTATATAAATAAAGACCATTACTCAAATGAAAATAATATAGAAAAATTAAACGATAACGATGATTATAATGACAACAATGAAAATAATTACAATAATGAAAACAATAATGAAAACAATAATGAAAACAATAATGACGAAAAAAATAATATAATATGTTTTGTTTGTTATGAAAATAATAATGATGTTGTTTTACAGCTAAAAACACAAACAATATATTTTAAAATATGTGGTTGTGATGAATACATTCATAAAAATTGTTTTATTAAATGGTTTAACATTAACGAGTCTTGTCCAATATGTAGAGAGAAAATTTATTTATCTAATCCATATATTATTAATCATATAAATTTATATCATAAAGCAAATAAAATATATAATCATAATAAATATTTTATAAATTTTTGCGTTAATTTTTTAATAAGATTTTTTTTTTTTATTTATTTTACAAATGAATTTTTTAAATTTACATCTCACTCCACAAGTTATAGTTAAATGGAGATACCAATATTTCATCAATTCTATTTTTCCAAAAATCTACTCTACCTTGAAAAGCGATATCTTGTGCTGTTTTTGGATAAGGAGACGTAGTTTCCATAAGTTCTATTTCTTCACCAGTAATTTTTGGTTTGTTGCCATAGCAGTTAACGCCAAATCTAACATTAGGGTTTGCTATGTATCCACCATTTATTCCTGGTCTACCGCAATCGTGCTCATGTCCTTCTATGTTTTGTAAATTATTGTATGTTTGCTGTTGTGTCGGAAATAGTGCCATTTGTCCATCAGACCATCCATAATTACACCATTCTGCTCCATTTTCATAAGCGTTTTCTATTTGTTGATATGTTGCCAACTTTGCTCCATAAGCTTTACATATTGCTTGTGCATTTTCATAATTATAATAATTACCCGGAATATTAAAAACTTGCTTTCTAAATTTTATTTCGGGAACAGGTGTAGGTTGATATCCGTTGTTATCGACAATAATGTCAACAGTCGGATTTTGTGTAAATAATCCGTTTAAATAAGCTGTAACATTTATACTAAAAAAGTATTGAAAAGCATTAACAATAATTAATATAACTAAAATAACTACCATTATAACCCCGAAAATATTTCCACTTCCATTATCGGAAGAATTTATATCATTATTTCCTAAATGGGATGAAAAAACATAATAAAAAATTATAATTAAAAATACAATAATAAATACAGCAGGATTTAATATAAAATTATTTAAATTATTATACATATTTACTGGGTCTACTGTTGATGTTGTGTTTACTTCCATTATATTATATATTTGTTTTATTTTTTATTATAATAATGATTTCTTCCTATAAAAAAGAACATATGCTTTTGGCGAAATAATCATTTTTGGTTCATTTATTTCTGTAATCTCTGAGTCGTTAAAATGATACCATTTTCCGTTTGCGTTTTTAACGAAAGAAGTATAATGTCCACCTAAAACACCTCCACTATGATTACATACGCCATATAATTCATATTTGTAAGTTTCTCTCTTATAACCTATTACATATTCAGATAAATCTAACTCGTCTATCGGAAATGATAATAAAACTTGATTTTTTCTATTATTATTATTAAACCTCTTAATATCAATTACAAGAATAGTAGGTAAAGACCAAAATAATATTCGTTTTCTTATGTTAACTTTACGAGATTGTTCTTCACAATACCATGCATTTTCACCTTCTAAAACTTCACCTTCAACATATTTATTAAAACAGTCTATTAATGAAGGTGCTTTAATATCGTTTGGAATAGGTAAATCTATCATAAAAAAAGGCTCTGGAGTTGTTTGAAGTTGTTTACCTGTTTCTAAGTCTAAAATTTCAGAGACATGAATAGCATAAAATAAATTCCAAATTTCAGAGTAATCTTTTGTATACATTGTTTTAATTTTTTCAAAGCATTTAATTGCTATTAAATCTGTGTCATTTGAAGGCGAACCTGTTATTGTCATTTTAATTTCTCTCGATAACGAATTATGGAAACAATCTATTAGAAACAACAAAAATTCTGACACGTCGTTTTGAGAGTAACCTGTAAACAGTTCCATTTTTTTAACTCTCGCCACTTGTTGAATTGTTCTTAAAAACTTTCCGGGTGAAATAACACAATTGTTATCCCATAATATTTTTCTTAATTCATTCCATTCAACTAACAAAGTGCTGTCAAAATTATTGTTAAGTTTTTTTTTAAAGTTTTCGTCATCTAAAAATAAATTTAATTCATATGTATGTGATATAACTTGAATACATGAATTAATAAAACATGTATTACCGAGATTAGATAAACCACTCAGTCCTTTATCACTATATTTTTCAAAATCCATAATTTACAATATATATTATTGAGTAATACATTTAAACAGATTTAATATAATATATTTATATATTTTTATGAGTAATTTTAACATAACTAATGAACAAATATTACTAATTAGTATTTTAAATACTATGTATAACGATAATATTAGACAAATTGAAACTTTAACACAACATAACGATAATATTCGTAATAGTATAATTTCAATGCTATATGGTGAAAACGCAAATAATACAAATAATAGTATTAGAAACCGAAGTAATAATTTAAATGCTAGCTTTAATTCATTATCAAATTACAGAAGATCATTGTATAATTTATTTGACACAATAGCGACTGATGACTTAAATTATAGAGTATCAGATAATTTTAACAGAACAAATAATATTTCACAAAATAGATTTAATAGAATTAATAACAGAAGCTATAACAGAAATAACAATGATAATTCAAATGTTAATTTAAATACTAATTTAAATGCTAATGCCAATTCTAATTTAAATACTAATTCAAATGCTAGCGAAAACACATTTTCGTACTTAGAAATTTTGAATAATTTTTTAAATCCCGTTATAATTCACCCAACTCAATCTCAAATTGAAAATGCTGTTAGAAATGTAAGGTATGGAGATATAGTAAGACCTGTTAGTCGTTCATGTCCAATTTCTCTCGAACACTTTAACGAAGATGAAATTGTTTCAGTAATTAGACATTGTGGTCATATTTTTAATCGTAACCAATTGACTACATGGTTTATGAGTAACTGCAGATGCCCAGTTTGTAGATATGATATTAGAACTTATTCGCAGAGAGAAATAAGAGATCCAAATAATAATAATACTGACGTTTCAAATAATCCTATAAATAATTATAGTTGGTTATACGTGACGGAACAAAATCAAAATGACAACACAACAATGGAAACAAATAATAATACAAATAATACAAATAACAATACAAATTCGTCAATAACAAACTTATATACTAGTATGATTAATAGCTTAAATGAAGAAATGAGTAATTCAAATTATTACGATTCATATTACATAGATATCATTTTTGATCCTTCCGGAAACATTGTAAATAATAATTTGTATGGTTTTATTTCAAATGCTAATAGAAATGCTCATAAATAAATTAACACAACATATATATTTTATATTGTTTATGGTAATAAATATAATATATCAACTTAAAGACAACACCATAATGTATAGTAATATAGATAGAATGACTACTACTACTACTACTACTACTTCTACTCCAAAGAGATTTATGAATCGTTGGACTGTTAATGAGCTTCTTTCGTTACAGAGAGAATACGAATTATTAGAAATGACTGTTCCAGAGATCGCAGAAAAGCATCAAAGAACTGTTAATGCTATTTTATATAAGCTTCAAGATGAGGGGTTAATTGATAGTTGGACTGAAGCTCGCGGTATGAGCGAAACATTTTACAAGTTAATGAATGGTGATGAGGATGAAGATGAAGAGGAACAAGAATATGACGCAGATGATAGTTCTGATTATGGTGATAATGAGGGTGAGGATAGTGATATTGACGACGATATTGACGACAATGATGATGAGCAACAATTCGAAGAACTTTCTAGTCGTGTTCTTATGCTTGAACAAACTATTTCTGAACTTAGCAACACTGTAAATAAGTTATTAGACCATATTGTTACTTCAAACTCAAAACCAAAGCAAAAGAGTTCTAAGCTAAGACAATACCTATCTTAAAAATATATAAAATTTAAAAAATAAACATCAAACCAATTCAATAAAACATATAATAATTAAATAAAAATTGTTCTTATTTTTATTTAATATAATTTAAAAACTTATTATAAATATTAAATAAATTTTATTAATATTTGTAATGAGATTTTAAAATAAAAATATAAAATAAATTATTTTTTATAGTGTCTATTTGTTTTGCTACGTTTATTTTCTCTCTTATTGCGTCTTCTCGATTTTCCTCCCCAAAATTGATACCACGGTTTTGTTGCTGCTTTTTGTACATCTATTTCACTTTGAGGTAACTTAGCAGATTGAACAGAGGGTAAAATTGGTGCTGTTTCTGCTTTATCATCAGAAACATTTTCACTGGCATTATTTTCTGATGTTAAAGCAGTTTGAAAATTTAAATTTACTTGCTTACAATATGGAGAGCTATTTTTTGAACCAAAAAAGGTTTTTGGACAACATTGCTTATAATTGTTATATAATTCGTCTGATGTTTTTAAATTTACTAAATTATTAGGATTACAATTATCGTTTGGAACAACTTTACTACCAAAAAAAGAAAATCCACCTTTTTTTTGTTTTCTGCTTTTTTTAATATTTCTTATATTTCTATTTTTTCTAATATTTCTTGTTTTTGACATACTTATATATAATTAAATTATTATTTCTTTACAAAGAATTTTGTTAAACTTTGATTGCCAGCTTTTTCGTTATTTGTTTCTCTCAAATATTCATCAAACAATAATGCTTTTACTTCTTTATTTTTAAAATCTTCTAATTTATCTTCAAATTTTTCTTCATCACAACTTTTACGCAACAATTCAACTTCTTTTCTAAATCTTTGAATTTTTGGTTTCTTACCTTGCATTTCCCAAATTTTTTCTAAAACTAAAGCAAATACTTGTTGAACTGGTTTCATAATTTGGTTTGTAATATAAAACGAGTAATCTATTTTAAGATTATTTTCAGCAATAAACGAAGGCGTTTCAATCTTTTCACCCTGTAAAACTTTCTTGCCTGGTTTAACTATATATACGTAAGGAATTCTGTCACCTGGTCCGGGTTTATTTCCGGGATCTCGAGCAGTTATTCTATCTGCTAAGACCTTATGAGCAATACCTTGTGGGTTTTTATAGCCTGACCTTAATGACTTTGTTATAATTAATTTTTCGACCGGATATTTCTCTTCAACTATATTTTGTAAACAATTGCGTAAGAATGTAATTGCTTCTTGAATATTTTGTTTCTTCATTAAGATGTCAATAATTCCGCCATATACATCTTTTACAATTGGAGCATTATCACGGCGTTTTAAAACAATTCCCATCTCTTTGCGCTTACATTTATTTGGATCTGTTTCATAAAGCATACCTACATATCTTTTCTTCGATAATAAACAAAACGGCATAAATGTTTTTTCATATTCTAAGTCGTGTGGTGCCTTCAAAAAGCTAGAGGCTAAATGACCTGCTTCTTGTGCGAGTTCGATAGTTATTTCTAATGCTTCTTTTCCGCGAATTGGTTTACCGTCAGGCGTTTGAAGGTTGAATGTGAAGAATACACTGTCCGTATCGCCATATATATATTCTGCCTTTGTACATACTGGTCCATATTTTTCAGTTTCACAAATTTTATCACCATAACACGTTTCAATAATTTTCTTCGCATACGTTAATAATTTTCGACCAGTGGCAGTTGTGCATGCCGCAATATCCTTTTCATAAAAAGTGCTTGTTTTTGCTCCACATTGTCCATAAAGAGAATTCGCCGTAACCTTATAACCTAATTGGCGTTGCTCTAAAACTTGCCACATAAAAGCATCTTTTTCTGTCTTTTGTTTAGATCTCGTATCTTTACGCGCTTTTAACAATTCTTTCAAAATTGACGGCATAATCGCTTCACCTTGTCCGGATGAATCTGGTTGAACATAACGGCAAATTTTATGACCACATTTTACTTTTTCGGCAGCAGCTTTCGGATTTTTGCGAACATACATATACGTATCATAAGTAACATCCACATATTCATAACCGGGTAGGTTATCATATATAAATTTTTCCGGATTATTCGGATCTTTTTCACCCCATTCTTCAACTAAATTTCCAGCCAAATCATATTCTCTAGTCCACACCTTACTATCGTGCGATAAATTTTCACTAATCATTGAACTAGGATACAAAGACGCATAATCAACACAAGCCACTGGATTATCTAAATATAAATCGCATTTCGGGTCTAACACGATAGCACCTTCATAACCTTCGTCAAGATCGCCCTTTTCAATAACAGGTAATAATGTGCGTTTTTCACGGCATTTTTTTGCTACATAACTCGTCAGCTTAATACCTTGACCACGCATTACGAGGAAATTAATCGGTACACTACAAATTTTTGCCATCTCAATGTAGCCAGTTAATATATCTGATTTATTGAATAAATAATGAACAAGGTTACAATCCTGAATACAATATTTTGCGATTACAGCTCGATCGTCAGCAGTTCCATTTGTCATCCTAAAAATATCTTTTGGAGTAACATCATCCTTAGCTAAACACCATCTAACTTTTTTGTTGAAGTCGGGATTTACGTGAGCATTAATTTTAAATATTCCTAAACTCTTATCTACATCTGTAACCATATATTTGGCACCATCATCATAGTAATCAACTGAGTGTCCTATTTCTTCAAAATGAATAAAACTACCAACTAATAATCCTGTCATATTCGATGTTTTTACAATAGTTTCAACATTATTATGTTCTAAACTTTTTACGAAATCACCTATAAAATTACCCGCTACATAATCTAATTTATAAGATATTAAATTGACTTCGCGACGATAAAAGTTATATAAATCAACTTGAAGTCTGCCATTCATTTTAATGAATCTTAAATCGTGTTGTCCACTTGCGATTTGAATGCTACTTTCTTCGATTTTCCATTTTTTTGTTTCTTCATCAAAAGTTCCACATACTTCATCTTTATTTCGCGACAATTTTAAGAAATCTTCTACACAATTATTTTCTTCAGAACGTCGAAACATAAACTCATAATCAAAACCAAATATATTGTAACCGATAATGATGTCCGGATTTTCACGCTGAACTAATTGTTGCCAAGCAAGTAAAACTTCTCTCTCTGTTCCGTAAGTTTCAACAACAGAATTTTGAATCGGTAATTCGGAACAAGAATTCAATACAATGCAATGATTAAAATACGGGTCTTTATCACCATAATTCATAATTGTTGAACCAATAAACGTAACTTTATCTCCTTCTAATTTCGGAAACACAGAATTGAGAGAAATGTTTAACTCATTCAATTTTCCTTCTCTCTCAAACTTCTTATCTAATAATACATCTACAATTGTTGCTTTTTTATCTGTATATTCTTTTACGTATTTATTAGCATTCATTTTTGAATAATTAAATTTAGTTTCTTGTTCAACGATTTGCTTATTTTCACTATCAGGTTCATCATCACCGTCTTCTTCGTCGTATTTTTTGTCGAATTCCTTCGATATTCTGTCGAAAACAGACTCAATAGTATTTGCGTCATTAAATTCGTTAGTTCGTGCTATGCTTCGGACTTTACATTCCAACCATTTTCCACAAAGGGTTAATACAGCTTCTCTCGATTTTGGCATTACTTTCGGATAAACTAAATCAATACCGTTAACGTTACTAAATCCGAACGCAGTTAAAATAATATCCGTTAACACATTCTTAATACTTTCTTTGTTATGCTGGTCAATTCCGTTGTTTTCAAAATATTCAATAATATTTGTAGCTAATTTTTTATAGGTCTTAATTGGCACAGGGAAATCGCCGTGACTACTAGATGCCTCAATATCAAAACTCATAACTTTATATGGAACACGTGTCTCATTTTCATTTAACGGAATAATATTTTTATAGTTTGTTATAAAGTCGTAGTCGCAATTTGAACGCTTATCGTTTCCTTTTAATTCCAATACTTTTTTCTTCGGTAACGCAATCCAGCCAGATGGACTTATATCTTTAATATGAAAGAAACGCAATAAGGGTGGAATATTTGCTTCATATAACTCGATATTTGTTCCATTATATTTGTATCCTAGCTTACCATTTTCATCTCGAATTAAATTATGACCTTGTTTATAGTCAGTATACCAAATATTTTTAACCTTATTAAATGCTCCCAAACTTGAAAATTCAAATTTAATAAATTTATGCTCTTTTCCTCCATCAAAACCGTATAATTTTTTGCGTCTAATTATTTTGCATTCTGTTATTGAATCGTGATAAAATTTACCAATTCTATCTTTAATATGCGTTAAAAACTGATTTTTCATTTCAATATTCCATTTATCGCTTACTTTAACATAAAAGAATGGTTTATAATTTTCGGCTATTATAGAACATGTTTTACCTTCTTCATTAAGTCCAAATATTTGAATAATAAATGTGTTTTTATCTTTATAGATTTGCGGTCCTTCTTCTTCTGACGATTCATATGACGAATCTTTTCCACTGTAAACATTAAAATCAAAAATTCTAAAGATAAAATCCATCTTTTCTCTCTTATTTTACATATAACAATAACTATTTAAACTAATTCAATTTTAATTTTATTCTTTATTATATATAAAAATGGAAAAAACAAAATGGAATAAAACCGCAGTACTATTTATTACAACACACGGTTCAATAACTATAACTGAAGAAGAAACAGCAGACGTAAATACCTTAATTGTTCCTGAAGGAATTACGATAAAGCGTGCGTCTGTAAGTGTTCCAGGCGAATGTAATATAGTTTCTGAAGATGATGTGAATGATTATGTAAAAATAATTAATAAATATATGTCTGAACTAACTAGTAATAGAGAAACAACACAAGACCATGCTATCCAAACAATAATGCTCACAATAAAAAAAATAGGTCTAGAAGAAGTCGAAGGATTAACAAATAAACTAAAAAGTTTAAAGGGTAAACCGGAGTTTGACGAAGACGAAGAAGGCTTTGTCCATAATTATAATTATGGGTTTAAAATCGATACAATTAACTCTGGTAAAGAAATAATTAATAAAAAATATGAAAGATATGATTCTAAAAGCAGTAAAAATAACTGGGTAATTAAAGTTATGAATATTAAAGGTCAACCAGACTTATTGTCATTTTTAAAAAGACAAACTAGATCCGAAAATAGTATAGTAACCTTACGAGAAATATTATATTTTCTTCAAAGTAAGGGTGTTGAAAATATAGTTATATTGGATATTAGTTGCGGAACATTTTTCACAACAGCAGACGAAGGGTTTGATCGTAGAACCATAAGAAGACTAAGACGAAGCATAAAAAAATCTTTTGGTGGCAAAAGAAACAAAACCGTAAGGTTTATAAAAAGAAAAACTAAAAAAAATAAAAAATCAAAAAAAATCTAAATAAAAATAAAAATAAAAAAATTGAATTAAATTATTTACTTAAAATGATAGCATAAAAATGAAATATAGTATGACAAACAATAAAATGACAAAAAGCAAGTTAAATCCAAAGGCTAATGAATTTTATCCGAAGAACATTAATAACATTTTGATGGAATATAGAGAGAAATTCAAAGAATTGGATGAATATGAAGAAAAAAATTGTAATGAAACATCACATATAATACAAGACGAAATTTACAGAAAATTCATAAGAGATATATCATCAGGTAAGTTAAATAATTTTGATGACATTAAATATATATCGATAATATTAGAGCAAAGGGTTATTCCTTACGATAAAAATAGATGGTATGCATAAAATATAAATATATTTGATAGTTATTTATATCTTATTTGTATAATTTATATAAAATTTTTATAGTTTTTAAGTTTTTAATTTTTAGTTTTCTTTGTTTTCTTTTATTTTCTTTGTTTTATTGTTTTTATTTTCTTTGTTTTATTGTTTTTATTTTCTTTGTTTTATTGTTTTTATTTTCTTTGTTTTCTTTTATTTTCTTTGCGGTTCTTTTTTTTGTTGTTTTTCTTTTCTTACCGCCTTTCATTGAAGACCTTTCACCATTTTTACTGACCTTTGAAGATTTTAATTTAATCCATTTAACAAACGAATCAATAGTTCTGTTTTTATCCTCTTCACTCATTTCACTATCTTCATAATTTTCAACTATATTGCCACCATCAGTCATAAATCTCATTGTCGGAAATCCAGCAGGAGATTTACTATTTTTAACTTTATCAGAGAGAACTTGATCAATGTTAACAACTATAATATCGTCTCTATCTTTAAGGTCTTTATCTGCCTTCAATATATTTTCTATTTTATTCCATTCTGGTCTGGTCTGATTACAAGGACCACAACCTTCCATATAAAATAATATAAAAATCTTTTTATTCTTATCAGTTATGTAACCATTTAATTGCTCTATCTTTGTCTTACCTGATTCATTTTTTTCTTCGTAATTTTTTGGATTTATATGTAAAAAAACCATTTTGTTATATAAATAATTAACAGAAAATAATAAATAACATAATAATTAACATAATTATAACTTTTTATAGTCTATAATTATATATATGACAACAATTATTTTTTTACTGATATTAGTATTTTTAATAGGATTATATTTTTACGCAAATAATAATGACACCGTAATAAATGAAGGATATAGAAATAATTCTAATTCTACAAGTAGATGTCCCAATATGTTAATACAAAAAGGCTCTAAATTTTATCTATATAATTCCAATTTAGCACAAGTTCCAGGCGTAAATCCTATTGAATTTAATAATTTAGAAGATTATACTGAGTTTTTAGATTGGCAAAGGAGTCAAGGAATACGTTGTCCCGTTCTATATTTACAAGAGTCTTATAATGCGCAAGGTAAAAGAGTTTATAACATAAGACCGAGCGTTTCTGAGCCACAAGCGGGATTACCACCGTCTATCGTAACTCCCGGCATTGTTCAATCGACTATTTCTCCTTCAACTGTTCCAACTACAGGCACAGGCATAGCAAGCTCGCAAGGAAATTTAATTAATGAATCATCATTAAGCGACAACAACAATAAGCCGGTATACCCTAATCCTACACTTTTAATAGACGCTACTCGTAATGATATGCCATACAATAAAAACTCTTATCCCGCTTATGATCAAACAGATTTTTACATCGGAACAACAACACCGTTAGATGCAATGAATATAGTTCAAAAAGAACAAAATGTTAGTCCTAATCCTATGGACCCAAATTGGGGCGGAAACGCATATACTCAAGAATTAGTAAATAAAGGTTATTATAATGAAAACAATGTTTCAATTTACATACCTTAAATTTATTTACAATTAAAAATTTACTGACTATCTAAAAATTTCATTACGTTATTTAAACCTGATTTAGCTTGGTTTAATTTACCTAATTGTTCTAATGAAGCTTGTGGGCTTGAAACATTAATATTTAATACAGTTTGTAACATTAAGTTATTAATTAAATCATCTAAATTTAAAATAACCGTTTCATATTGTGAACGGTAATTACTTACCGAAAATGTATTTTGGAGTTGTATGGAAGCATTTTGTATTGATGCTGCGAATGCTGTTGCGTTACCTCCTATACCGTTTGTTGAATTTGTTTGGTTTCCTGAGCCGTCTGTCATACCTTCTTTAAAACTAATAAGTTTATTAAAATCTATATACCTAAATAATGCATAAATAAGAAAACAAATAAATAAAAATAAAAATATATTTTGATATTCTTGGGTCATTTTATAATATATATTTTTATTTTTTTAACAAGAACTTTACAATATTCGCAATACAAGTTTTACTAATTTTTCTTGTTTGCCCTTTTTCATTTGTAGTTGATACATCTTTTAAACAATCTTCATTTAATTCTAATTCTTTAATTAAGTTTGATAAGCTGTTAAACTTACTGATGATTGCTGTAGATGTTACTGAGCTAATGCCTGGTATTTGACATAACATAATCGCATCAATATTGTTAACTGTAATGTTATCTTTTTTAACCTTTTTAATTACGCTTACATAATTATTTTCGCAAGCTTCTTCAACAATAACGTTATTATTGCAATTTTCAATAATATTATTATTGACTTCATTATTGCTATTATCATTATTCAATTCATTATTGTCGGAAACCTTAACATCAATTATTTTCCCTCCAGTTTGATTTTGCTTTAAATTATTATAAAATGGTTTTTTCGTAATGTCCTTACCTAATTTATATGCTATATTACAAATCATAAATGCTGTTTCTTCTAAATTAAATGATCTTAAAACAGAAAATCCCTTGTAGTAATTTAGAGAGAACATCGAAGAATAACACATCATTTTTTCTGATCCGTTATCCTTAAATCTATTAAATTTACAGGTTCTGTTAATGTCTCCCTCAATAAGATATATAATGTTGTGATTATGGAAATCTTCTAGACCATTTAACCTATAAGATTGCTCTTCATAACGTCCGTCTTTTATGCTAGATATTAAATCGCTTATTGATTTTCTCTCTATAATTATTTTATCGCTATTGCTTTTATCTAAAGAAGAATTATTGTCTGTAGAAATAATAACGTCGCCTAAAGGTAAATTAATAAATTCAGTCTTTAAGTTTTTAAAAGATGGAATTGTTTCGATTAATTGCTGTGCATATTTATATAATTCTGCTTCTCTATTGTCAAATTTGATAAGCATTTATATTACTTAAAATTTTATCATTAAATTGTTTTTATTAATAAATATATAATAAAAACAAACGTATAAAAGACGAGTAAATATTTTAACCCATGTTTCCTCCAATTGTAGCACGGTAACCATACTTTTGAGTTTGGACTGTAAAGTTGGGCATACAGACAGTAGGATTGTTTTGGGGTGCTCTAATTAAAACAGGTTGGGAAGATAAAAACCAACCGACACGTGGTGCGGTTCCCTGTTTTTTATTTCCTCCACATGTAGGTAAATTAACTATTGAAGCAGCGTGACGTGCCATTTTTCCTGCGTTTAATAAAACCATATTTATAATTTATTATAATATTTTATTTTATTTTATTGTATTTTTAAATTGTTAAATTTTAATCTAAATATCTAAAAATAAATCCTTTTGTACTTTTCTGTTTATTTTTTAAAACATCTTTAATTAATGATAGTGATATATTTGTTTTAAATGATGTTTCTTTAATAGAATTGAATTTTGCTATTTCATTCATTTCTAAATCATATTGTCCAACTTTTCTTGTAAATGTATTTCCTAAATTGTTTTCATATTTATGTTTTTGGTTTTCTTTGTTGTTAACCCATTCCAAATTCTCTTTATTGTTATTTAATTTATTTCCATCTTTATGGTTTATTTGTTTTTTGTTTTCGGGGTTATCTATAAACATTAATGCAACTAATCTATGGATTAAAAAGGTTTTTTTAATTATATTCACTTTTATATAATCATTGCTTACTTTGTAATTATCCATAATTACACCATAACTATTTTTAAATCTGCCAAAATTTGAAATATAAAATTTTTTATTACAATTATTCAATTGTTCTTTATTAAATAAATAATTTAAATTTATTTCTTTCCATTCTTCATTATTATAATCAGTTATATTTTTCTAAATTTTCATTAGTTTTAATATCTTGACGTATAATGGGTTTATTTCTGTTATTTTTAATTTTTAAATTTATTGTACGATGAATATTATTTTCTATTCTGGTTACCCACTCTAAATTTTCTACACGATTATCTAGCCTATTTTTATTTTTATGATTTACTTCCATTTTATTTTCCTTATTTTCAATAAAATAAAAGGCAACTAAACGATGAACTTTAAATGTCTTTTTATTTGTTTTGTCAGTTAAAGTAATATTACTGTAACCACATTTTACATTATTACGTAATATTTTATTTGTTTTATTATTTTTTACAGTTCCTATATTACTTACACTATAATTTGAATAATTTTCAATAATTTTCCATTCAACCATTTTGTTATTTATATTTAAAACCATTGTTTATAAGTTATTATATATTATTCCTGAATACATATATAAAAATAACTTAAAGATAACATGATAAATATGTTTATATATAGCTAAAAATGATTTTAGAACGTGACGAAGATATCATTAAAACTGATGAAGGCTTAATATTTAATCCATATAACCCTTTAAATATTAAGGTAACTGAAAATGACATTAAAACAATTCTTATGCGTTATGGTTTACCGCCGTTTATTCGTAACTTAGCGTTATATGAGCGCGCATTTGTTCACAGGTCCTATACAAAGCGTCCTGCTTTCGAAAACATAAAGCAAAACATTACTATAGTTGAACGTCCTGATGATTGTATGCCACTTAAAAGTAAACATAATGAACGTCTCGAATTTTTAGGCGACGGAATTTTAGAATGCATAACAAAGTTATATTTATATAAACGATTTCCAAAGGAAAAAGAAGGCTTCATGACAGAAAAAAAAATAGCAATCGTTAAAAATGAAGCAATCGGAAAAATAGCACTTGAAATGGGTTTACATAAATGGTTAATTTTGTCTAAGCATGCTGAAGAAAAGAAAACACGCACAAATTTACGTAAACTTGGTTGTTTGTTTGAAGCTTTTATTGGTGCTTTATTTTTAAATTTCGAATCAAATGACCCAACAGTAGAAGAAGGCAACGATGATGAAGAAAGTCCAGGATTTAAAATGGCAAAACGTTTCATTAATAAAATTTTTGAAACTCATATTGATTGGTCAGCACTCATTCAAAACGACGATAATTATAAAAATATTTTACAGGTCAAAATACAAAAAGAGTTTAAAGTTACACCCGAATATCTAGAAATTGAATATGATACTGAATTAGGATATAAGATGGGTGTTTACTTATGTTTAGGACAGCAAATATTTAATTTAACACACGACCTTGCGATTGACATATCATTTTTTCAAAATTTTAAGGCTGTTCAAGACTATGTAGCAGACCATAATAAAGCGTTAATATTTATGGGGGAAGGACAACATAAAATCAAAAGAAAAGCAGAACAAATAGCGTGTAACGAAGCTTTAAAAATAATTAATAAATTTGAAAATGTATAACATTTTTAAATGTGTATTGTAAAAATCGTAAAATTTATATATTCAATTTATATAAGTAATGAATAATTTAGAAGAAATAAAACAAAAATTAATGGTTAAACCGACCCC
>Ga0194124_10003221_pt1 | contig 17379 bp, 19 predicted proteins | sample TA2KigCas0mmetaG_FD_148605 | JGI IMG/M metagenome (GOLD analysis project Ga0194124, IMG submission 148605) | Freshwater microbial communities from Lake Tanganyika, Tanzania - TA2015031 Kigoma Deep Cast 0m | ecosystem: Environmental > Aquatic > Freshwater > Lake | place: Tanzania: Lake...
TTTTGGAATGGACCATGGCTGAGGTGGCGGCCGCCGGCTTGGCACCGACCCCCTTCTAAACGAAAGAGCAAGCCGCTACGGTCGGGCCGACCACCGATGCGCCTGCGGAGACTGCCGTGCTCACCGGTCTGAGGCTCGAGAACATTGCCCTGATCGAAAGCCTGGAGTTGCGCTTCGGCCCGGGGTTCACGGTGCTCACCGGCGAAACGGGTGCGGGCAAATCGATCCTGCTCGATGCGCTCGATGCGCTGTTGGGGGGCGTGGGGCCGCGGTTGCTGCGGCAGGGCTGTGAGCGTGGGGTGATTGAAGCCAGCTTCAGCCTCACCCCTCCGCTGAGCAGCTGGTTGGCCGAGCAGGAGCTGGAGGCCGATGACGGTGAACTCCTGCTCAGCCGCGAATGGCGCCTCAGTGACGAGCGCCTCAGCAGTCGTCATCGCCTCAATGGGGTGGCCGTGAACCGCCAGCAGATCCAGGAGCTCAGGCCCCTGGTGCTCGATCTGACCGTGCAGGGCCAGACCCAGCACTTGGCACGCCCGGGTCAGCAGCGCCGCTGGCTTGATCGCTTCGGCGGCGAGGGAGTGACCGCCGCCCTGGAGCCGGTGGCCGCGGCCTTTCGCCGTAGGCGGCAGGCGGCCGCCGCCCTCGACACGGCTCGCAGCCAGTGGGATCAGCTGCAGCGCGAGCGCCAGCAACAGGAGCAGCTGTTGGCCGACCTGCAGGCTGCTCAATTGGAGGATCCCCAAGAGCGCCAGCAGCTGCTGGCCGAGCAAGATCGCCTGGCCCACGGCGTGCGCCTGCAACAAGGGGTGATGACCTTGCTTGGCCGGCTGCAGGAGGGGGCCGAGGAGGTGCCCTCGGCGCTCGAGCACCTGGCCGCCTGCGAACAGGAACTGGGGCAGATGGCCGCCCTTGATCCCGCTGGTGCCGGCCCCCTGGCCCAGGCCTGCGGCGAGGCCCTGGTGGCCCTGCAGGACCTGGCCCGTGACCTCGACCGCTATGGCGGGGCTCTGGAGAGCGACCCCGAAAGCCTGGCCGCCCTGCAGGAGCGCATGGCCCAGCTCAAGGCGCTCGAGCGCCGCCATGGCCAGGACCTGCCGGCCCTGATCGCCCTGCGCGATCAGTTGCGCGAGCAGCTGGCCCCCGGCGGCGCCGAGGCGTCGCTGGAGGCGCTCGAGCTCGCCGAAGCCGAGTCCCGCCGCGACCGTGATGTCGCCAATGCAGCCCTGACTGCGGCCCGCCGGGCCGCTGCCACTGCGTTGGAGCAGCAGCTGATGGCGGCGCTGCGGCCCATGGGCCTCACCCATGTGCGCTTTGCCGTGGCGATTGAGCCGGCACCGCCGGCTGAGGAAGGGGCCGACGGCGTGCAGTTTCTGTTTTCAGCCAACCCGGGCCAGCCCCTGGCGCCCTTGGCGGAGGTGGCCTCGGGCGGCGAGATGTCGCGCTTTCTGCTGGCGCTCAAAACCTGTCTGGCCGCGGCCGATCATCACGTCACCCTGCTGTTCGATGAGATCGACAGTGGCGTGAGCGGCCGGGTCAGCGGCGCCATGGGCGAGTTGTTGAGCGCCCTGGCGGCGCAGCGCCAGGTGTTCTGCGTGACCCACCAGCCCCTGGTGGCCGCCGCGGCTGATCACCATTACCGCGTCAGCAAGGTGGTGGAAGGCGGTGCCACCCGCACGCGGGTGTCCCACCTGCGGGACACCCAGGCCCGCGAGGCCGAGCTGGCCGAACTCGCCGGCGGCGGCCAGCGCGAAGCCCTCAGCTATGCCGCCAGCCTGCTGGAGCAGCGCAGTGCCTGAGCAGAACAGCTCACGGTTCGAGCAACAGCAGTTGCCTGCTGGGTAGCAGCGCCGTGAAATCCCGATCAAAGGTGGTCAGGCATTCCTGGCGGGCCAGAACAGCTGCTGCGATCCAGCCATCACTGATGGCGTTTCCCACCAGCTGATGCTTGCTGCAGAGCGGCTCCAGCAGTGGCCACTCATCGCCCACGGTGATCAGCTCCACCCCATCGGTGCCGAGCAGCGCCGCCAGAAAATCCTGGGCCGCTGCCAAGGGCGTGGGGTTCACAAACACCCGTGGATGGGTGACCAGACGCAGAAACCCTGCGGTCACCATGGGCAACAGGCGTAGGCGCTCGCCTCTGGCGCAGGCGCCCATCGCGGCTTCCAGCCAGCTGATGGCCACGCGGTGGTGGGGATGGTCGCTGCGCGACGCTGCCACCAGCACGTTCACATCGGGTGTCATGGCGCCGTGAGACCGTCGGCGGCATCCAGCAGGGAACGGTTGCTGCCGGGATTCAGGACAGCAGCGCTGAGCCCACCTTGGCCGGGGTGCACAGGAAGGCTGCGGTAGCCGGCTGCGGTAGCCGGCTGCCTGGCCTGGCGCAGGCGCAGGGCCAGGCCTTCTTCAATCAACCGGGTGAGCGTGAGCTTGTCGCGGGCCGCGAAAGCCTTGGCTTCGGCGAGCAGGTCGTCATTGAGATCGAGGGTGGTGCGCATGGGGGCACCATTAATGCAGATTTCTGCATTATAGTCGTCCTTGGCGGGGACGGCGGGCGCTTCCGGACGTTGTCGGTGATCAGCGTCGTTAGCCTGCCGCCTCTTCAAAGTGGCTGATGACGCCGTCGTTTCCCCAGCGCTGGACCGCTACAGCGATGCCCGATCTGGGCGGGCTGGTTGCCCTGGTGACCGGCGCCAACAGCGGCCTGGGCCTGGAGAGTGCCCGCTCCCTGGCGGCCAGGGGGGCCACGGTGGTGCTGGCCTGCCGTTCGCTGGCCAAGGCCGAGCAGGCGCGGCGCCAGTTGCAGGCCGACCGTGAGGATTCCGGGAGTTCTGGTGCTCCGGACGAAGCGCAGATCGATATGCTCCAGCTCGACTTGGCCGATCTGGCCAGCGTGGCCCGGGCCGCGGCCGAGCTGGCCGCGCGCTATGAGCGGATCGATCTGCTGCTCAACAATGCCGGCGTGATGGCGCCGCCGCGCACGCTCACGGCCCAGGGTTTCGAGCTGCAGTTTGGTGTCAACCACCTGGCGCACTACGCCCTCACCCGCCTGCTGCTGCCGCTGCTGCACGCCAGCGCCAGCCCCCGTGTTGTGCAGGTCACCTCGGGGGCCCAGTACTTCGGCCAGATCGACTTTGACGATCTCCAGGGCGAGTGCCGCTACGACCGCTGGAAGGCCTACGGGCAGAGCAAGCTCGCCAATGTGGTCTTCGCTCAGGAGCTGCAGCGCCGGGAGCCACAGCTGCTGTCGGCGGCGGCCCACCCGGGTCTGGCCCGCACCAACCTGCAGCCCACCTCGGTGGCGGCCAATGGTTCACGGGTCGAACGCATCGCTTACAGCCTGATGGGCCCGCTGTTTCAGAGCGCCGCCCAGGGCGCCCTGCCGCAGCTGTTTGCACTGACGGCGCCCGAGGCCAAACCCGGCGGCCACTACGGCCCCAGCGAACTGGGTGGCATCAAGGGCTGGCCAAAAGCCCTGCCGATGGCGCCGGCTGCCCTGGACCGGGATCTGGCCGCGCGCTTCTGGCAGGTCAGTGAGGAGCTGTGCCGGAGGGCGATTCCCGACTTGTGAGTGCGGGCGCCACATGGACTCGGGCGCGCACGTCTAAACTAAGGGATACACATTGCATGGGCCCATGGCTTCAGCCACGTCACAGCAGGCCCTGCGTCGCTGGGGCAACAGCCTGGGTGTGCGCCTACCGGTGGCGATCGCACGCGAAGCTCACCTGCTCGAGGATCAGCAGGTCGAACTCACCGTGGTCGAAGACGGCGTTCTGATTCGCCCCCTGACCCGCCGTCTGACGCTCGAGGAGCGTCTAGCGACCTACCAACGGATGGAGGCTGAGCTAGTTGAGGCCATGGTCTGGGAGCCGATCGGCTGCGAAATGCACGAATGAAGCTGCCATCACAAACAGCGGCCTGGGTTCCCGATCGCGGTGAGGTCATCTGGATCGACCACAACCCCCAGGCCGTGCGCGAGATGCGTGATCACCATCCGTTTCTCGTGCTGTCGACTGCTCCCTTTCACACCACGGTCGGTCTGGTGGTGGGGTGTGCGATGACGACTGCGGCCTACAACCGCGGTTCTTCGCTGGCGGTCGATCTCGGGCCCATTGCCGGGCGCCCTGCTTCCCACAGTTATGTGCTGTGCCATCAGATCAAATCGTTCGACTGGCGTGCCAGGGGTGCCAGGCCCCATCCCATGGGCATCCTTGGAGCCGATCGATTGCAGCAGGTCCTGGAGATCGTGGGCCAGATCCTTGGGTTTGCCCTCTGAGGCTGCAATGTCGCCCGTAGACTCAGCTGTTCCCGAGTCGGCCGGATGCCCCGCGCCAAGAGCAGCAAGGCCAATCAGGAACAGTCAAGCCAGGACCGGCCTGCGCTCACCCTGCACGAGAAGGTGGCCAAGCTCGACGGCAGCCGGGTGCTCAGCGGCGGCTCGCTCGAGGATGTGATCCGGGTGCGGGGCGCCCGCCAGCACAACCTCAAGAATGTCGATCTGACGATCCCACGCAACCGCCTGGTGGTGTTCACCGGTGTGAGCGGCAGCGGCAAGAGCTCGCTGGCCTTCGACACGATCTTTGCTGAAGGTCAGCGCCGCTACGTCGAGAGCCTCTCGGCCTATGCGCGGCAGTTCCTCGGCCAGGTCGACAAGCCTGATGTCGACGCGATCGAAGGCCTGTCGCCGGCCATCTCGATCGATCAGAAATCGACCAGCCACAATCCCCGCTCCACGGTTGGCACGGTCACCGAGATCCAGGACTACCTGCGGTTGCTGTTTGGCCGCGCCGGTGAGCCCCACTGCCCCCAGTGCGACCGCTCGATCCGGCCGATGTCGATCGACGAGATGGTCGATCAGATCCTGACCCTGCCCGAGGGCACCCGCTACCAGCTGCTCGCACCGGTGGTGCGCGGCAAGAAGGGCACCCACGTCAAGCTGCTCAGCGGCCTGGTGGCCGAGGGCTTTGCCCGGGTGCGCATCAACGGCGAGGTGTGCGAGCTGGCCGACAACATCGAACTCGACAAGAACCACGCCCACAACATCGAGGTGGTGGTCGATCGCCTGGTGGCCCGTGAGGGCATCCAGGAGCGGCTCACCGATTCGCTGCGCACGGCGCTGAAGCGCGGCGAGGGACTGGCTGTGGTGGAGGTGGTGCCCAAGGGTGGCGAGGAGCTGCCCGAAGCGCTCGAGAAGGAGCGCCTCTATTCGGAGAACTTCGCCTGCCCGGTGCATGGCGCCGTGATGGAGGAGCTCTCACCGCGTCTGTTCTCGTTCAACAGCCCCTACGGCGCCTGCGCCGATTGCCACGGCATCGGCTTTCTGCGCCGGTTCACCACCGAGCGGGTGATCCCCGATCCCGGTCAGCCGGTGTATGCGGCGGTGGCTCCCTGGGCTGAAAAAGACAACGCCTACTACTTCTCCCTGCTGTATTCGGTGGGGGAGGCGTTCGGCTTTGAGCTCAAGACCCCCTGGAACGAGCTCACGGATGAGCAGCGCGATGTGCTGCTCCATGGCTCGCGCGAGCCGATTGCGATTCAGGCCGATAGCCGCTACCGCAAGGCCCAGACCTATGTGCGCCCGTTTGAGGGCATCCTGCCGATCCTTGAGCGGCAGCTGCGCGATGCCAGTGGCGAGGCGATACGCCAGAAGCTGGAGAAGTACCTGGAGCTGGTGCCCTGCGCCAGCTGTCAGGGGCGGCGGCTCAAGCCCGAAGCCCTGGCGGTGCGGGTGGGCCCTTATCGCATCCATGAACTCACCGCGGTGAGCGTGGGCGAGACCCTCGCTCGCATCGAGGCGTTGATGGGGGTGGGCAGCAGCGAGGGCAGTGAGCCCCAGCTCAGTGCCCGTCAGATCCAGATCGGTGAGCTGGTGCTGCGGGAGATCCGCATGCGGCTGCGGTTTCTGCTCGATGTGGGGCTCGATTACCTGAGCCTGGATCGCCCGGCGATGACCCTGAGCGGCGGCGAAGCCCAGCGCATTCGCCTGGCGACCCAGATCGGCGCCGGGCTCACGGGAGTGTTGTACGTGCTCGATGAACCGAGCATCGGCCTGCACCAGCGCGACAACGACCGCTTGCTCAACACGCTCACCAAACTGCGCGACCTGGGCAACACCCTGATCGTGGTGGAGCACGACGAAGACACGATCCGCGCCGCCGATCACATCGTCGACATCGGCCCTGGCGCGGGGGTGCACGGGGGCCACATCGTCGCCGAAGGCGACTTGAATGCCCTGCTCAGCGCCGAGGATTCCCTCACCGGTGCCTACCTGAGCGGCCGGCGGGCGATCCCCACACCGCCCGAGCGCCGCAGTGCCGGTTCGCGCCAGCTCACCCTGCTGGGCTGCTCACGCAACAACCTGCGGGATGTGCAGGTCGAGATCCCCCTGGGGCGATTGGTGTGCGTCACCGGCGTGAGCGGCAGCGGCAAGAGCACCCTGGTCAACGAGCTGCTGCATCCGGCCCTGGAGCATCAGCTGGGCCTGAAGGTGCCCTTCCCGGCGGGTCTTGAGGAGCTGCGCGGCATCAAGGCGATCGACAAGGTGATCGTGATCGACCAATCGCCGATCGGCCGTACCCCCCGCTCCAATCCCGCCACCTACACCGGCGCCTTTGATCCGATCCGCCAGGTGTTTGCGGCCACGGTGGAGGCCAAGGCCCGCGGCTACCAGGTGGGCCAGTTCAGCTTCAACGTCAAGGGCGGCCGCTGCGAGGCCTGCAGCGGCCAGGGCGTCAACGTCATCGAGATGAACTTTCTGCCCGATGTCTACGTGCAGTGCGACGTCTGCAAGGGCGCCCGCTACAACCGCGAAACCCTGCAGGTCAAGTACAAGGGCTTCACCATCGCCGAGGTGCTCGAGATGACCGTCGAGCAGGCCTGCGAGGTGTTTTCCGCCATCCCGCAGGCGGCCGACCGGCTGCGCACCCTGGTGGATGTGGGCCTGGGCTACATCAAGCTGGGCCAGCCGGCGCCGACGCTCTCCGGCGGTGAGGCCCAGCGGGTGAAGCTGGCCACCGAACTGTCCAAACGCGCCACCGGCAAAACGCTCTATCTGATCGACGAGCCCACCACGGGTTTGAGCTTCTACGACGTGCACAAGCTCATGGATGTGATGCAGCGGCTGGTCAACAAGGGCAATTCGATCCTGGTGATCGAGCACAACCTCGATGTGATCCGCTGCTCCGACTGGATCATCGATCTCGGTCCCGAAGGCGGCGATAAGGGCGGGCAGATCGTGGCCTGTGGAACGCCAGAAGAGGTGGCGGAACATCCCACCAGCCACACGGGGCGCTACCTCAAGCAAGTGTTGGCGCAGCACCCACCGCTGGCGCTGGCGGCGTAGATCCGGTTGGGCTGCGTTCAGATTCCTTGACATGGGCGCCGCCCGAGGCTGGCGCTTGTCGAGTGCGATCAGCCAGCTGCAGCAAGGGGTTGTGCAGCTGGGTCGGGGTTTCCGGTTCGGTTCTCCTCCGTTGGGGTGCTGCGCCAGCTCGGCATCCCACGGCTAAGTAGGAACGACATGCCTCAAGGACACCATGGGGCTTTATCTGCTCCATCTGCATCTCCACGGTCTCTTCCGGGGTCAGGACCTGGAACTGGGCCGCGATCCCGACACCGGTGGTCAGACCGCCTATGTGCTGCAGCTGTGCAAGGCGTTGGCAGCCCGTCCGGAGGTGGAGCGGCTGGAGGTGGTGACCCGGCTGATCCAGGACCGCCGTGTCTCCACCGATTACGCCCAGGTCGAGGAGGACCTGGGCTGCGACGCCCGCCTCCTGCGGCTGCCCTTCGGGCCACGGCGCTACCTGCGCAAGGAACTGTTGTGGCCCTATCTCGATGAACTGGCCGATGCGCTGGTGGAACGTCTGCGCCGTCAGCAGCGCCAGCCCGACTGGATCCATGCCCACTACGCCGATGCCGGCTATGTGGGAGCGCTGCTGCAGCGGCGGCTCGGGATTCCGCTGGGGTTCACGGGTCATTCGCTCGGGCGTGAAAAGCGTCGCCGTCTGATCCATGCCGGCCTGGATTCGACACAGATCGACGGGCAGTACGCCATGGCCCGGCGCATCGATGCCGAGGAACTCACCCTTGCCCACAGCCAGCTGGTGATCACCAGCACCCAGCAGGAGCGCGATCAGCAGTACAGCCGCTACGGACGCTTCAACGCCGCACGGGCACGGGTGATTGCCCCAGGGGTGAATGCCCGTCAGTTCCATGCACCCATCGCTGGTCAGCGGGAAAAGGGCATTGAGGCGCTGATGCTGCCGTTTCTGCGGGATCCGCTGAAGCCCCCCTTGCTGGCGATTTGCCGCGCTGATCCGCGCAAGAACATCGCCGCCCTGGTGGAGGTGTTTGGCCGCTCCGAACTGCTGCGCAGCCGCCACAACCTGGTGCTGGTGCTCGGCAGCCGCGATGACCCGCGCCAGCTCGAGAAGCCGCAGCGTGAGGTGCTGCAGCAGGTGTTCGAGCTGGTCGATCGCTTTGACCTCTACGGCAGCGTTGCCTATCCCAAGCAGCATCAGCGCAGCCAGATCCCGGCGATCTATCGCTGGGCCGCCGGGCTTGGTGGCGTGTTCGTCAATCCTGCCCTGACCGAGCCGTTCGGCCTCACCCTGCTCGAAGCGGCTGCCAGCGGCTTGCCGTTGGTGGCCACCGATGACGGGGGACCGCGCGACATCCTGGCCCGCACCGACAGCGGCCTGCTCGTGGATGTGTCGGATCTCGATGCGCTGCAGCAGGCGATCGAGGACAGCCTGCGCGACCCCATCCGCTGGCGCCGCTGGAGCCACAACGGCATCGAAGCGGTGAGTCGCGCCTTCAGCTGGGATGCCCACGTCGCTCAGTACCTGGCGGAGGCGACGCGGGCAACGCAGCTGCCAACCGGGGCTTCGCCCTTGGCTCGGGAGGACGCGCAAGCTCCCCTGTTTGCCCCTGCTGCGCGCCCTGAGCGCCTGGTGGTGCTGGATCTTGACGGCAGCTTTGCGGCTCCCGACCCCGCCAGCCTGGCTGAGCTGCACCAGCAGCTGCAGGCCGATCCTCAGCTGGCAGTGGCGGTCACCACCGGTCGGGGCATCAAGTCAGCCCGGTTGCGCTACGGCGACCTGCACCTGCCCGCGCCCCTGCTCTGGATCACCCAGGCCGGCACCGAGATTCATGTGCAGGATCGGGCTGATCGGCAGTGGAAGGAGCAGATCGGTCGCGGCTGGGACCGCCGGGCGGTGGAGAGGGCCATGGCCGAGCTCGAACCCCGCCTCACCCGCCAACCCCTGATCGATCAGGGTCCCCTCAAGGTGAGCTACACCCTGGCTGAGCCCGATCAGGGCATCCTGCCGGTGGTGCGGCAGACCCTGCGGGCCCACGGTCTGCTGGCCCGGCCGCACCTGTTTCAGCATTGGTACCTGGATGTGCTGCCGTTGACCGCCTCCAAGGTGGAAGCCCTGCGCTACGTGGCCCTGCGCTGGAATCTGGCCCTCGGTTCGATCCTGGTGGAGGCCAGCCAACAGGGGGATGCCGAGCTGCTGCAGGGCCTGCCGCTGGGTGTGGTGCCCGGCGACCATGACCCGGATCTGGAGCATCTGCGACAGCATCGCCGCGTGTTTTTTTCCAGCCGTCCCCAGGCCTGGGGGTTGCTGGAGGGGCTCAGACATCACCGTTTTCTGCGGCGATGAGCGGGTTGATTACGGGGTCGTCGTCGTGGTTTCCGCTTCGCCGGAGCCGGTGAGCGCCACCGGGTAATGGTTGTTGCTGTTGGGCATCCAATAGCTGAGGTCGTTGTGCCAGAACAGGCGCCCCGGGATCTGGGAGGTGCTCAGCTTGGTGCCGGTCATGGCCGTCAGCAGTTGGCCCAGCTCCAGCACGCTCAGGTCGGTTTTGATGTCGTCGCCGGCGATCTTGAGCAGCTGGGGCAGCTGGGCCAGGCTGGTTGGATTGGCCAGTTGGCGGAAGATCTGATTCAGCACCAGCTTTTGGCGCTCCATCCGCCCGAGGTCGCCGAGTTCGTCGTGGCGGAAGCGCAGGAAGCCCTCCAGCTGCTCGCCATTGAGCACCTGCCTGCCGGGGTAGAGATCGATGTAGAGGCCCTGGCTGTTGTCGACGTAGACCATCCGCTTGGGCACGTCGACCTCCACGCCACCGAGGGCTTCGGCCACGCGCTGCACCGCCCGCAGGTTCACCTTGAGATAGCGATCCACCGGCCCGCCCACCAGCGGCGGCAGATCCTGGCGGATGGCCTCCAGCCCACCGAAGGCATAGAGCGCGTTGGCCTTGAGGATCCCGTAGTGGCTGCTTTCCACAAACGTGTCACGGGGCACCTGGGTCAGCAGGGTTTTGCCGTCTTTGATCTGCACCGTGAACATCACATCGGTGCTGCCGCTGACCTTGTCGCTGCCCAGCACCAGGATGCGGCGGCCGCTGATCCCGAACGGAATCAGCTGGCTCAGGCCCTGGCCATGGGGCCACAGGCTCGCCATGGCCTTGCTGGCCAGCGGCGGCAGCGGACCCGCCAAGCCATAGCCCAGGGCCATGCCAAGGGCAAATGGCAGCAGGGGTCGGGGCCGTTTGCTGCGGCTGGCTGAGCGGGCGCGGCGGCTGCCGTTTGGCTTGGCGTTCTGCTCCTGGGTTTTGGCCTGCCGGCGGCGGCGGCGCTGCTCCAGGTCGGTCACCAGCGGTTCACCCCGCCGCCGGCGGCTCGAATCCGGTCGGCTGGCGCGGTCCGGTCGGCGTGGCTGGGCCTGGGTCATGGTGCCGTCTGCTCGGCGCACCATAAGGAGCAGAACCCCTTCGCACCAGGGGTTGGGGGCAGTTTGGCGGCAGCTTGGCTCAGCCCTGGCCGCTGACGCGCACGCAGGCGGGGGCCTGATCAGCCCGGGTGCGGGCTTCGGCTTCGCTGCTGCCGCGCGCCAGGGCCACCCCCAGGCGCCGGTTGGGCCGGGAGTCGGGCTTGCCGAACAGCAGCACCTGGGAGTCGGGCACGGCGAGCGCTTCAGCCAGGCCCGTGTACTGCAGGTCGGTGGCTGCCGAGCTGGCCAGGATCACTCGGCTGGCGGCGGCTCCCAGGCTGCGGATCGCGGGAATCGGCAGGCCCAGCACCGCCCGCAGGTGCAGTTCAAACTCGCTCAGGTTCTGCCCCATCAGGGTCACCAGCCCGGTGTCATGGGGCCGCGGCGATAGCTCTGAGAACACCACCTCCAGCTCGCAACCCCCGCGGCGGCAGATGAAGAACTCCACGCCAAACAGGCCGGCACCGCCGAGGTTGTCGGTGACGGCCTGGGCCATGGACTGCGCTGTCGCTAGGGCGGCGGCGGGCAGGGCCGCGGGTTGCCAGCTGCACTGGTAGTCGCCCCGCTCCTGGATGTGGCCGATCGGCGGGCAGAACAGGGTGGGGCCGTTCCACTGCTTGACCGTGAGCAGGGTGATCTCCAGCTCGAACTGCAGGAACTCCTCGACGATCACCCGTGCCCCGGCGCCGCGGGCACCGGCCATGGCGGCCTCCCAGGCATCGGCAATGCCGCCTGGCCCCTGCACCACGCTTTGGCCCTTGCCGCTGGAGCTCATCACCGGTTTGACCACCACCGGCCAGCCCAGGGGCTCGGCGGCGGCGGCCAGTTCGGCGGCGCTGCTGGCGTAGGCGAAGCGGGCGGTGCGCAGGCCCAGGTCGCTGGCGGCCAGATCGCGGATGCGGTCGCGGTTCATCGTCACGGCGGTGGCCCGTGCCGTGGGGATCACGGTGATGCCTTCGGCCTCCAGCTCGGTCAGGGCATCAACAGCCAGGGCCTCGATCTCGGGGATCACCAGATCGGGCTGGTGGCGCCGCACTACGGCCTTGAGGGCGTTGGCGTCGGCCATGGCGATGACCTCGGCCGCATCGGCCACCTGCATCGCCGGGGCGCCGGCGTAGCGATCCACAGCGATCACGCGGCAGCCCAGGCGCTGGGCGGCGATGGCCACCTCCTTGCCCAGTTCGCCGCTGCCCAGCAGCATCAGGGTGCGGGGCAGGCTGGTGAAGGGTGGGGTCATGGGCGCCGGCAGCCGGCACCTGTGGCCGGTCAGAATCGCTCGATCCTGCCGCAGTGGTTCTGTGCTGTCAGCCCTGACCCTGGCCTTCAGCACGGCCGGCGATGCCGCCGATGGCCTGCTGTTCGGCTGGGACATCGCCACCTTTCAGAAGTGGGCCCTGATCTACCTGGGGGCGTCGTCGCTGGCCTTTGTGGTGGTGTGGATCGTGGGGTATCTGCGCAGCCGCTGAGCTCAGCTTGTGCTCAGGGCAGCAGTGTCAGCTGCCTCACCGGCGATTCCTCATTAATGAAGCCGTAGGCCTCGAACACCCCGGGCTCGGCGTGGGTGATGCGCTGACCCGCGCTGTGGCGTTCGAGCACAAACCCCTCGCTGGCCATGCGCCGCATCAGGGCCGCCGCCTCTTCAAAGCGGGCTGCCATTGCTTCAAGGCTGGCGCAGTCGGCTGTGAGACCGGCGTCCTTCCAGGTGAAATGGGGCATCAGGGGAGTAGCAGCAGGCCCACCACCACCAGTAGCAGGCTGGTGAGCCAGAAGCGGTTCACAACGGCCACCTCGCTCAGGCCCCCCAGCTCGAAGTGGTGATGCAGCGGCGCCATGCGAAACAGGCGCCGGCCCTCACCCGTTGCTGGGTTCTTGGTGGCCTTGAACACCCACACCTGCAGGATCACCGACAGCGATTCGGCCAGGAACACCCCGCCCATCAGCAACAGCGGCCAGAGGCTGTTGGATAGCAGCCCCACCGCCGCCAGGGCCGAGCCCATGGCCAGGGAGCCGGTGTCGCCCATGAACACGCGCGCCGGGTTGTGGTTGAAGGCCAGGAACCCCAGCCAGCAGCCCCCCATGGCCGTGCAGAAAGCCGCCAGCACGGGATCGCCCTCGTGGCCCCGCAGCATCAGCTGCAGGCCCAGGCCACTGAACACGATGGCGCCGCAACCCGCCGCCAGGCCATCAAGCCCATCGGTGAGGTTGGTGGCATTGCTCTCGGCCAGCACCACAAACAGACCCAGGGGCCAGATCAGCAGCCCCAGAGGCAGCACCCAGCCCAGGGGCAGGGCCACATCCCCGGCTTCAGCACCTCCCAGCCAACCGCCCAGGCCCGCCCAGAGCAGAAACAGCAGTGCGGCCGCCGCCTGCAGCAGCAGCTTGCCGCGCGGCGACAACCCCGTGTTGGTGCGCCTGGTGAGGCTGCGCCAGTCGTCGATGGCGCCGATCACCATGCTGGCCAGGGTGAGGGCGGCGACCCCCAGCAGGCGCGGATCCTCAGGGCTGATCAGCCCGCCCACCAGCACCCCCACGGGTACCACCAGCAGGCCCCCCATCGTGGGGGTGCCCGCCTTGCTGTGGTGCGCCTGGGGGCCCTCGCTGCGAATCACCTGGCCCAGCTTGAGCGCCCGCAGCCGCGGCACCCCCCAGTGGCACACCGCCACACTGATGCCGGCGGCCAGCAGCAGCGGCGGTGTGAGCAGCGAATTGGGCACCAGCAGGTCGCTGGCTAGGCAGGCCCCCAACAGCAGCAAACCCAGCCATCCGGCGCTACGACGCTGATCGCTGGGCCAGCGGATCGAGGCGAAAACGGGGCGGGGCAGAGAAGACGGCGGCAAGGGCTGCCTGAGCTCAGTCTTCCCAGTCTTCCTCAGGTTGCTCGTCGGGCTGGGTGTAATCCTCTTTCTCACCCATCAGCGCCGACAGCTCCTCCTCTTCCACGGTGCCCCCCTCGGTGCTGGCCGGTTCTTCATCGGCGACCAGGCGGCCACTGGTTTCCAGCCAGCTCAGCAGATCGGGTTCATCGCGCAGGGGCAGCACCGGTGCCGGCTCCTGACGTCCGTAGCGGGTGAGCGAGGGGTTGATGCTGTCGAGCTTGTTGGTGTCGATGCTTGCAAGCTTGCTCATGGACGGAATCTTCTGCGCGCTGGCCAATCCATCAGATTAGCGGTCTGGCCTGCTGGCGACCATGCTGCGTGACCTGCTGCGCTACTGGGCGCTGAGTCTGATGCTCAGCGCTGTGCTGGTGGCCGCCGGGGAGCGCTGGCGCCAACCCTTGCCGGTGCAGCCCTGGCTGGTGGCGGCCTTGGTGCTGATCCCGCCACTGCTGATGCTGGGCTGGTTGGCGCTGCACTGGTCGCTGCCCGGCGAGGGGGGAGAATCGCAGCAGTCCAAGGCAGATGAGCTCTGATGGGTCGGGCGACAAAGGCAGTGCTGGCGTACTCGGGTGGTGTCGACACCAGCGTCTGCATTCCCTACCTGAAGCAGGAATGGGGTGTGGAGGAGGTGATCACCTTCGCCGCCGACCTCGGCCAGGGCGATGAGCTGGAGCCGATCCGGCAGAAGGCGCTCGCTTCGGGGGCCAGCCAGTCGATCGTGGGCGATCTGATCGACCCCTTCATTCGCGAATTTGCCTTCCCCGCGATTCGCGCCAATGCCTTGTATGAAGGCCGCTACCCGCTCAGCACGGCCCTGGCGCGCCCCCTGATTGCCCGTCGCCTGGTGGAGATCGCCCGCGAGGTGGGTGCCGACGCTGTGGCCCACGGCTGCACCGGCAAGGGCAACGACCAGGTGCGCTTCGATGTGGCCATCGGCGCCCTGGCGCCCGACCTCAAGGTGCTCGCCCCGGCCCGCGAATGGGGCATGAGCCGCGAGCAGACGATCGCCTACGGCGAGCGCTGCGGCATTCCCTCGCCCGTGAGCAAGAAGTCGCCCTATTCGATCGACCTCAACCTGCTGGGGCGCTCGATCGAGGCGGGCCCGCTGGAAGACCCCAACGTCGAGCCGCCGGAAGAGATCTACGCCCTCACCGTGAGCATCGATGCCGCTCCCGCGCAGCCGCAGGTGGTGGAGATCGGTTTTGAGCAGGGCTATCCGGTCAGCATCGACGGGGTGCGGCTCGATCCGGTGAGCCTGATCCGCCAGGCCAATGGCCTGGCTGGCAGCCATGGCTTCGGCCGGCTCGACATGATCGAGAACCGGGTGGTGGGCATCAAGAGCCGCGAGATCTATGAAACCCCGGGCCTGTTGCTGCTGATCAGGGCGCACCAGGAGCTTGAAAGCCTCACCCTGGCCGCCGATGTGCTGCGTAGCAAGCGCCAGCTCGAGCAGCAATGGGCCGATCTGGTGTACCAGGGCCTCTGGTTTGGCCCGCTCAAGGACGCCATCGATGGCTTCATCGAGCGCACCCAGCTGAGCGTCAACGGCAGCGTGCGGGTGAAACTGCACAAGGGCAGCGCCACGGTGGTGGGCCGCAGCTCAGCGGCCGACAGCCTTTATGTGGATGCGATGGCCACCTACGACAGCGGTGATCAGTTCGATCACCGCGCCGCCGAGGGGTTCATCTATGTGTGGGGTCTGCCGACGCGGCTATGGGCCGCCCGCCATCGCCTTCGCTGAGGGCGTTGTTGGCCAGCGCCCGCAGCCGGCGGCGTGTGAACGGCAGCAACCGCGGCTGGCCCGGCCGCTGATCGCCAGCACCGTCGGCTGGGGTGCTGCCTGAACCGCGCAGCATCAGCAGTTGCTGGTGCAGTTGCGCGTTGTCGGCCAACAACCGTTGCTGTTGCTCCAGCAGCGGTTGCAGGCGTTCGTTGAACTTGCTTTCGAAGATGGCGGGCAGCTCCTCGAGCAGCCGCTCCATCTCTGCAATCCGGGCCCGTGTTTCGACCAGTGCTTCGAGCCGCGGGTCCTGTTCCATGACAGGACCCTACTGGCACCGGCCCGGGGGTTCAACGCTCAGGCGTTGGCGGGCTCCATCGGAGCAGCTTCGCTGGTCACCGTGGGCAGCGAGCGGGGGGCGGGCATGGGGCCGTCCTGCTTGACGGTGAGGTAACGGATCACGTCTTCTGAGAGGCGCATCGCCCTCTCCAGCACGGCCACCTGCTGGCCGTCGCCGTTGTGGTTGAGCTGCACGTAGATGCCTTCGCGATGCTTGGCGATCGGATAGGCCAGACGACGCTTGCCGCGCATCTGGCAGTCGAGCACGTCGGCGCCGGCTTCGGTGATCACATCGCGGTACTTGGCGATATGGGTGTCCACCTCCTCCTCCGGAATGTCCGGACGCAGGATGTACATCGTTTCGTAATAAGGCTGCGTCATGGTCGCCTGATGATCAGGGGCAGGGGCCGGCGGGTGGTCCCACCAGCGACGGACCAATCAACCTATCAGTCAGTAGAGCTGCATCCGCACGGCCTCCGAGACCGAGGGGATGTCGGCTTCGCGGCCGCGCAGGCCCTCGACCACGCCAAAGAGGACCACCACCAGAGCCCCCAGGAACACGGTGTTGCTGAGGGTGCGCAGGGCAAACCCAGCTCCCAGTGGTGCCAGCAGCACACTGAACAGCAGCGACAGCAGCACCAGCACGATGTCGATCAGGATCGCCTGCAGCACGCTGAAGCGAATCAGGTAGGGCACCCGGCTGTTGCGCACCACGGCCAAAAACAGCACCAGGAACAGCACGAACCCCCCAAACGGCACCGCCTGTTGCAGAAGGGCCACGGGCAGGGCCGGCACGCTCAGCCACTGCAGCAGCGGCCACAACCCAAACAGCGAGCGGCCGAAGGGCACCGCATCGCTCCAGGGCAGCAGGTAGGCGGCGACGGCCAGCAGCCGTTGCCAGAGGGGAGGGTTGAGCATGCCGGCAGACTAGGGGGTTTGCCCTAGCCCTTCAGCCTGGGGTGGCCAGGGCCGTTTCCAGGGCGGCGGTCATCGTCTCAACCGGCACGTCGTTGCGGCCAGTCCACAGCCGCAGGGCTGCAGCCCCCTGGTGCACCAGCATCGTGAGCCCATCGATGCTGCGGCAGCCCCGGGCTGCGGCCTGTTGCAGAAACCGCGTTGGCCTGGGCACGTAGATCAGGTCGTAGGCGGTGCTTCCGGCCTTGAGGGCCAGCAGCTCGGCGTCGCTGAGGGGGCAGGCCCCAGCGGCGGCCCGGTTGCTGGCCGAGGCCATGCCGGTGGGGGTGGTGTTGACCACCAGATCGGCGCTGGCCAGCAGGGGTCCGAGGCTGCCCGGCTGCCACTGCTGGGTGCGCAGCTGCGGGGCCCAGTCGGCGCAGCCGGTGGCAAAGGCCTCCAGGGCGTCAGGGCGCCGGCCCACCACGGTGATGCTCCTCAGCTGCAGCTCCACCAAACCGGCGACCACGGCCCTGGCGCTGCCGCCGCAGCCGAGCACCACGGCCCGCTTGCCCTGCCACAGCTCGTGGCGCAGGGGCGCCAGAAAGCCCTCCACGTCGGTGTTGGTGCCGAACCAGCCGCCCCCCTCCAGTGGCACCAGCGTGTTGACGGCGCCCAGGCGCTGGGCCAGGGGGCTGAGCTGCCGGCACAGGGCAGCCACCGCCTGCTTGTGGGGGATGGTGACGCTGAGCCCGCGGCAGCCCATCGCTTCAAGGCC
>Ga0194124_10003228_pt1 | contig 17346 bp, 16 predicted proteins | sample TA2KigCas0mmetaG_FD_148605 | JGI IMG/M metagenome (GOLD analysis project Ga0194124, IMG submission 148605) | Freshwater microbial communities from Lake Tanganyika, Tanzania - TA2015031 Kigoma Deep Cast 0m | ecosystem: Environmental > Aquatic > Freshwater > Lake | place: Tanzania: Lake...
GGCGAACTTTTCTGCGCTCGCGCTTCCCGGCCTTCCGCGGTGGGTCCTTGAAGTGCGCTGGGTAGCCTTTGCGCTGGCCGGTGGACTCCTTCTGGTGGCGCTCGTCAGCTACCATCCCGGCGATGCCGGCTGGTCAACGGCGGGCGATCTCGAGCCCGTGCGCAACGCGATGGGCAGGGTTGGTGCATGGTTTGCCGACGTCTTGCTCTACCTCTTCGGGGTATCCGGATACTGGTTTGCCTTTGCGTTGCTTGCCTGCGTGGCCATCGACCTGCGGGCGTTGCGCGAGAGCATCGAGCGCGGTGGGCGCGCTGGAAACGGTGAGCGCACTGGAAACGGCGAGCGCACTGGAAATGATCGTGCGATCCGCCAGGCGGGTGGCGCTGCGCCCCAGGCGCTGCGTCTGCTCGGCTTTCTCATGGTTCTGATGGGCAGCGTGATGCCCCGCTCGGCTTTCTCATGGTTCTGATGGGCAGCGTGATGCTCGAGGCCACACGGCTCAAGCTGGTCCCAGCGCTGCCCCTTGTGGCAGGCGGAGTGTGCGGTCTATTGCTGGTGCCCACGCTCCTCACCTGGATGGGCGCCGTCGGCTTCACCCTCCTCGCTTTCGTGCTGCTCACGGCTGGTGTTTCGATGGCCCTGCAGTTTTCCTGGTTGGCCGTCGTTGAAGCGATTGGGGCGACGGTCGAGTTTCGCGCGCTGCAGGGGTGGGTTGCATGGCAGGCCCGCCGCGATCGCAAGTATGGCGAACGCGCCACAACCGACCGCGAAGAGCAGGTCAGCGAAAAGCGACGCATCCTCGCCGAAGACCCCGAACCGGTGCGGATCGAGTCGCCTGTGGTTCGCGTGGAATTGTCGGCGCGCGCCGAGGCGGAGAAGCAGGCGGTGCTGTTCACCGATCTTCCGCCGGTTTCCGAGCTTCCAGCGCTCGCCCTGCTCGATGAGCCGGGGGTCCACAAGGAGGTGGTTTCGGCCGAGACGATGGAGTTCACCTCGCGGCTCATCGAGAAGAAGCTTGCCGACTTCGGAGTGGCTGCGCATGTGGTTGCGGCGTATCCGGGTCCGGTGATCACCCGCTACGAGATCGACCCGGCAACCGGGGTGAAGGGCAGCCAGATCGTCAATCTTGGCAAGGATCTGGCGCGCGCACTCTCGCTCACGTCGATCCGCGTGGTTGAGACGATCCCGGGCAAGAGCCTCATGGGACTCGAGCTGCCCAACGCGCGACGCCAGTCGGTGCGGCTTTCCGAGATTCTGAGTTCCCAGATCTACGCGCAGGGCCAATCGCCGCTCACCCTTGCGCTCGGCAAGGACATTGCGGGCCACCCCGTCGTGGCCGACCTCGCCCGCATGCCGCATCTCCTGGTGGCGGGCACCACCGGGTCGGGCAAGTCGGTAGGCATCAATGCAATGCTGCTCTCGCTCCTCTACAAGGCCGACCCCAGCCAGGTGCGGATGATCATGATCGACCCGAAGATGCTCGAGATGAGCGTCTACGAGGGCATCCCGCACCTGCTCTCGCCCGTGGTCACCGACATGAAGCAGGCTGCCAACGCACTCAACTGGTGCGTGGCAGAAATGGAGCGCCGCTACCGCCTGATGAGCCGGCTCGGTGTTCGTAATCTCTCGGGCTTCAACCAGCGGATCGTGGAGGCCGAGCGACGCTCGGAGTTGATCCCGAATCCCTTCACGCTCACTCCCGACGAGCCCGAACCGCTCGGACGACTGCCGATGATCGTGGTGGTGATCGATGAACTTGCCGACATGATGATGGTGGTGGGCAAGAAGGTAGAGGAGCTCATCGCGCGGCTTGCGCAGAAGGCAAGGGCAGCCGGGATCCACCTGATTCTCGCCACGCAGCGGCCCTCGGTGGATGTGATCACCGGGCTGATCAAGGCCAACATTCCCACCCGGATTGCATTCCAGGTGTCGTCGCGGATCGACTCGCGCACGATTCTCGATCAGCAGGGGGCCGAAGCACTCCTCGGGCAGGGCGACATGCTCTTTCTGCCCCCGGGTACCGGGGTACCACAACGGGTGCATGGTGCCTTCGTGGGCGACGACGAGGTCCACAGGGTGGTTCAGCACTGGAAGTCGATGGGCGAGCCCGAATACATTGAAGGCATCCTGGAGGCAACCGTGCCGGAGTCGGTTGACGCAGGTTCGGCGGTGGGCTTTGGCGGCCTATCGCAAACGCTCCAGGAAGCCGGGGTCGACGGCGAATCCGACCCGCTATACGACCAGGCGGTTGCAGTGGTCCTCAAGCACAAGCGTGCGTCGATTTCTCTGGTGCAACGCCACCTGCGGATAGGCTACAACAGGTCAGCGCGACTTCTGGAGCAGATGGAGAAGTCGGGAATCGTGTCGGGCATGTCGGGGGCGGGCAACCGCGATATCCTCGTGCCTGAGCGCGACGGTGATGAGCGCTGATCGATGCACAGGCTGGCGATCGCCCTCGCGATCTTTTTTGCGCCCTGCCTGAGGGTTCAAACCTGGGATTCCGCAGGTACTTCAAGCCCAGGGGGTGCCGTCCGCGCAGAAACCCGCGCGGAGGCCCGCCCGGAAGCGGTAGCGCCATCGCTTCCCGCAAGCCTGCGGCACCTCGAGCAGTTTGTGCGGACCGTGCAGGCTGGCTCGGTTGAGGTTCGTCTGCAGCAGGTGCGGGTCGACGGCGCTCCAGCCCGCACCGGCGTGGCCAGGGTGCAGTTTCAGCGTCCCAACCTTTTGCGCTGGGACAGCCGCGCGCCCAGTGATCAATTGATCGTCGCCGACGGCGAGTCGCTCTGGATCTACGACCGCGATCTCGAACAGGTTACGGTGCGGCCGCTGCAGCAGGCGCTGGATGGGCTTCCGACTGCGCTGCTGCTCGGGCCTGAGCGCCTGCACAGTGCGTTTCGCTTTGCCGAAATGCCGGAGCGCGACGGTCTCACCTGGCTCGAGGCCATACCGGTGCAAAAACAGGGCCTCACCGAAAGGATCCGCTTTGGCTTTGCCCAGGGCGCGCCGCGCGTGATGCATATCCTGGACGCAGGTGGCCGCGGCATGCGTTTTGAATTCAGCACCTGGCAGATCGCCAATCCGCCGTCCTCCGCTTTCCGCTTCACCATGCCCCCTGGGGTAGACCTCATCCGCATCGGGCGCTGAAGCTACACTCGGGCCATGTTCGACCCAGCCCAATTGCGCAAGGCCCCCGAGGAGCTTCGGCGACGGCTCGAGCGTCGCGGCATGGGCCTCGATCTTCCGCACTACCATGCGCTGGAGTCAAGGCGCAAGGAGTTGCAGGTGCAGACTGAAAAGCTGCAGGCCAGGCGCAACGAACTCTCCCGAAACATCGGCAATCGCATGGGCGCAGGGGAAGACGCTGCGCAGTTGCGTGCACAGGTGGCGGCGGTTGGGGTGGAACTCGATGCGCTCCGCCATCAGAATGAGGAAGCGCAGCTTGCACTGACCCGCTGGCTTGAACGACTGCCCAACCCACCCCACGATTCGGTGCCGGAGGGGCACGACAGCGCATCGAACGTGGAGATACGACGCTGGGGCGAGATTCCGCAGTTTGGCTTTGAACCCCGGGACCATGTGGCCATCGGCAACGCCTTCGGACTCGACCTGGAAACTGCGGCCACGCTCAGCGGCAGCCGGTTCATGGTGCTGCGCGGGCCGCTGGCGCGCCTGCATCGCGCGATCGCCGCACTGATGCTCGATACCCATGGCGAGGAGCACGGCTACCAGGAGTGTTACACGCCCTACATCGTCAACGGCACAACGCTCTTCGGAACCGGGCAGTTGCCGCGCTTTGAGGAGGACCTCTTCGAGGTGCTTGCGGGCGCCCGCCCGCCCCAGCGCTCCCCGGCTGAGCTCCAACCCGGTACGGCGCAGGGGGAGCCGGCTGCGAGTCTGCGCGAAAGGCTCTTTCTGATTCCCACCTCCGAGGTGTCACTCACCAATTTCGTGGCCGGCCGGATCCTCGAAGAGGCGCATCTTCCGGTACGCCTCACTGCGCACACCCCGTGTTTTCGTTCGGAGGCGGGCTCGCACGGCCGCGATACCCGCGGGCTGATCCGGCAGCACCAGTTCGACAAAGTGGAGCTGGTGCAGGTCGTGCATCCGCAACGCTCGTATGCGGCCCTCGAGGAGATGGTGGGACACGCAGAGGCGGTGTTGCAGAAACTTGAACTACCCTACCGGGTGATGTTGCTGTGCGCGGGCGACATGGGCTTCGGGGCTGCCAAGACCTACGACCTCGAGGTGTGGCTGCCGGGGCAGGGGACTTACCGGGAGATTTCCTCGTGCTCGAACTGCGAGAGTTTTCAGGCACGCCGCATGATGGCGCGCTTTCGTAATGCCGAAGGCAAGCCCGAATTGCTGCATACGCTCAACGGGTCCGGCGTGGCGGTGGGGCGCGCGCTTGTGGCGCTGCTCGAGGTTCACCAGCAAGCCGACGGCAGGGTGAGGATCCCCGTTGCGCTCAGGCCCTACATGGGTTGCAGGGAGTGGTTGTGATGTATCTTTTTGATCCTTTTCGCGTGAGCAAGCGTGCGGCAGGGCTCGTGCTGCCGCTCCTGCTGGGGCTTCTGGCCGGCGTCTTCGCTGCAGGTGCTGCGGCGATGGTCGAACCGGGTCGAGCCGCGCCCGGATTCAGGCTGCAGAACCTCGACGGTGATACGGTTCAGCTCGAGCAATGGAAGGGGCGGTGGGTGATTCTGGAGTGGACCAATCCCGACTGTCCCTTCGTTCAGAAGCACTACAACTCCGGCAACATGCAGGCGCTTCAACAGTTTGCCGCCGCGCGCCAGGTGGTGTGGGTGCAGATCAATTCCACCAATCCGGCGCATCCAGAGTTCCGCTCGCCTTCGGTGATGCGCACCTGGAATCAGTCGGCTCGCGCAGTTCCGGCGCAGGCAGTGCTCGATCCGCAGGGTATCGTGGGTCGCGCATACGGCGCGCGAACCACACCGCAGATGGTGCTCATCAATCCAGCCGGAGTGATCGTGTACCACGGAGCCATCGACAGCATCCGCTCAGCGAACACCGCCGACGTCCCCAAGGCCACTCCATTGCTTCGTCAGGCGCTGGAGGAGGGGCTGGCTGGAAAGCCGGTTACCACACCGAGCACCACGCCGTACGGCTGTTCGGTGAAGTACGCCTGAACGGTAACCGGTTCAGGCGCTCGCGTGCCAGCCCGCGTCAACCCATAACTCGCCGCTCACTGCGGAGTTCGCGAGCATGAAGCAGATCGCGTCGGCGATCTCTTCGGGACTGATCAAACGCCCGAGCTGGGTAAAGGGCAGGATGTTCTTGGTAATGTATTCGGGGCCGAGTTTTCGCACCATCGGGGTATCGGTGAACCCCGGGTGGATCAGGCTGCAACGCACCCCATAGAACATTGCCTCCTTGAGGATGGTTGCCGCTGCACCCTCGAGCCCCGCCTTGGTACTCGCGTAGGAGATCTGCCCTCGATTGCCCGCCGAGGAGATCGAACCGATGAACACCACCGACCCTTGCACCCGCTCCTCAGGGTGCCATCGCTTGAGCCCGCGCGCGGTACGGTCCTCGGCGATCCGGCCGATCATTTCGAGCGCCCAGTAGATTGGCGCAATGAGATTGATGTCGACGACGGCACGGAAATGCTCCTCGGGGTAGATCCGAGCCTTGCCGCTGATCCGATCCACCCTGACCGCGAGGTCGTCGCGGGTGATGCCCGCGGCTGGCACACAGAGCGACACGAGTCCATGCCGCGCGCTCACGCTGTCGTAGACCTCGGCACGGAATTGGGGATCGACCACATTGCCCTGGAAAGCCTGGGCGAAGGGCTCGGCCGCCTGCTGGTTGAGTTCCTCCGCCACGAGGTGAACGCTCTCGCTCATGTCCACAAGCGCCACCGCCTTCACATTACGTTTGGCCATCGCCGCGGCGACCGCCCTTCCGATGCCACTGGCCCCCCCAGTGACAACTGCCACCCTGTGAGACAGATCCATGCACGACTCCCTTCACGGCATGCGCCGCCAGTGATCTTCCGATGGGTCCGCTGGACGACAGCGGCTCAGGGTCTGCGCTCCGACAGACCGCCAGCGCGGAGTCTACGCCGTGAGCGGACCCGGTGGATCCAGACCCAATGCACGAGTGCGCAGGCGATGGCGGAAAACACACAGGCGAAGGTGAGCGAACCCAGAGCGAGCGGTGCTCCGATGGTGTCGAGTTGACGGGCCATCAGCGCAAGCCAGTACCCGACGTCGCCCTCCCCCCCAAAGTCGGGGGGAGTGGCGGGTGTATCACCCGGGGTGAACCAGTGCAGCATCCACCGCCCCAGTTCCCAGGCGGCGTAATACACCGGCGGAAAGGTCAGTGGGTTGTTGACGATGGTTGCCACTGCGGCCGTGGGCAGGTTGGCACGCAGCAGTATGGAGAAGGCTGCCGAAAGCGGGATCTGGGCGATGGGAATCAGGAAGGCGAAAAACACGCCGATCGCCACGCCGCGCGCCACATTTCGCCGGTGGAAAGTCCACAACTGTGGGTGAAGGAGCCGCGGGCCCATCCACCGCAGCCAGCGATTCCGCTGGACAGCCTCCTTTGTTGGCATCATGCGGCGAAGCCGATCGATCATGCGTAAACGGCCTGAGGTAGTCGGCAGGGTGCGTTACGGGATTTGGTCGTGGGGTGGGGGCCAGTGGCAAACCGCAGGGCATGCTGCAGCCCGGATGAAACAATACGCCTGCACGCTTCAACGGGGACTGGTGCCCGCAAGCGCCGAATTGGTATCATAAAATTGGGTTCCGTTGACTTTCGCTCGCGCAGTGGCCTCGTGCAGACGTAGTGAAGCGTTGAACATTCGTTGGGGAGTTGCTGAACCATGCGGCCATTGTTGGGGATTTCTGGGTTCCGTTGACTTTCGCTCGCGCAGTGGCCTCGTGCAGACGTCGTGAAGCGTTGAACATTCGTTGGGGAGTTGCTGAACCATGCGGCCATTGTTGGGGATTTCCAGCGTAATCGACCGATGCAACAACCTGATCGGTCGGATCACCATGTGGCTTGTGCTCGTGACGGTGCTGATCAGCGCGGGCAACGCGATCATGCGCAAGGGCTTCAACATCGGATCGAATGCCTTTCTCGAGATCCAGTGGTACATCTTCGCGGCGGTTTTCATGCTCGGTGCCGGGTACGTGATGCTCAAGAACGCGCATGTGCGCATCGACTTCATCTCCTCCCGCTTGTCGAAGCGAACAAACGCCTGGATCGACGCCGCAGGGATTGCGGTGTTCACCATCCCGCTCTCGGTGATCATGATCGATCTGGGATGGCCGCTCTTTGCACGCGCATGGGTGTCGGGCGAGGTGAGTCACAATGCCGGCGGTCTCGTCCGTTGGCCGGTGCTCCTGCTGGTTCCACTCGGATTCGGCCTTCTGATCATGCAGGCGTTTTCGGAACTCATCAAGCGCATCGCCTTCCTTTCAGGGGTGATCAACGAGCCCTTTTCCCACGATGACCACCGCTCCGACGAGGAGTTGATGGCCGAGGATTTGTCATCCCGGGCCGATCCCGCTGCGTCCAGAGCATGACGTCGCAGCGATGACTGCCTTCGTGACCGAGAATTTCGTTCCACTGATGTTTGGTGGCCTGCTGGTCTTTCTGCTCACCGGCATACCGGTTGCTTTCGGCCTTGCTGCCACCGGCCTGCTCTTTGGCTACATCGGCATGACGTTGGATCTCTTCGGGGCGAACCTGTTTCAGGCCTTGCCGCAGCGGGTTGTGGCAATCATGTCCAACGAGACCCTGCTGGCGATTCCCTTCTTTACCTTCATGGGCATCATTCTCGAGCGCTCCGGGATGGCCGAGGACCTGCTCGAAACGGTCGGGCAGGTGTTTGGTCCGCTTCGAGGCGGACTCGCAGTGGCAGTGATTCTGGTGGGCGCGTTGCTGGCGGCCACAACCGGGGTAGTGGCCGCAGCGGTGATCGCTATGGGACTCATCTCGCTCCCGATCATGTTGCGCTACGGCTACAACCGAACGATCGCCACTGGAACCATCACCGCCTCAGGCACCCTGGCCCAGGCGATTCCCCCCTCGCTTGTGCTGATCGTACTGGCCGATCAGATGGGTCGGTCGGTGGGAGACATGTATGCGGGTGCTCTGGTGCCGGGCCTGCTTCTGGTGGGCCTCTATCTTTGCTTCATTGTTGCGGTTGCGGTGGTGAAGCCCTTCTGGGTGCCCGCGCTGCCGCCAGAGGCGCGCATCTACCGCGAAGCCAACGGGGCTAGCGGACATCGCTCCTTGCTGATGCTCCTTGTTTTGTGCGCCGCCGCGGGCATCGTATGGGCGCAGTTCCACGACGGACTGATGAAGCAGTGGACCGGTCGGACGATGGATGCGCACGGCGATGAGATTGTCATCATGTCGATGACTGTGGCGTCTATTCTCGCGCTCGCGCTGGCACTCCTCAACCGGGGCACCGGCCTCGGACTTCTCTCGCAACTGGCCGAACAGGTGACCTTCGTTCTCATCCCGCCGCTCGTCCTGATCTTTCTGGTGCTCGGTACGATCTTTCTCGGAGTGGCAACCCCAACCGAGGGCGGTGCAATGGGGGCGGTGGGTGCGCTGATCATGGCCACGGCACGACGGCGCCTCGACTTTGCGCTGCTCAAGCAGGCGCTCGACAGTACTGCGCGGCTGTCCACCTTCGTGCTGTTCATCCTGATCGGCTCCACAGTCTTCAGCTTCACCTTCAACGCGGCTGATGGACACATCTGGGTGGAGCACCTCTTCGACAGCATGCCGGGCGGAGCTTTGGGCTTTCTCATTGTTGTAAACATCCTGATCTTCATTCTGGGATGTTTCATCGATTTCTTCGAGATCGCCTTCATTGTGATCCCGATCCTCTCGCCGGTGGCGGCAAAGATCCTGCCGGAACTTTTCCCTCCAGGCACTTCGGTTGACGCGATCATGATCTGGTTCGGGGTGATGATCGCGATGAACCTGCAAGCCTCCTTTCTCACGCCTCCCTTCGGGTTTGCTCTTTTTTATCTGCGCAGCGTGGCGGCGAAGAAGGAATACCGCGACCGGGTTACCCGCGAAATGATTCCCGCAGTCACCACCGGCCAGATCTACAAGGGGTCGATCGCCTTCATCGTGCTCCAGTTGATCATGGTGGGTGTCGTGATTGCATTTCCTGCGCTCGTAACCGACGGGCTCGACGAGGGCCAGAAAGTGGATGTGGAAAAGGCACTCGACTCGCTGGCGGTTCCACCTCCTGCGGATCTTCCTCCCGCATTGCCTCCGCCGGGCCTGCCTGGCGGGGATGGTGCACTTCCGGCGCCCGGGGTTCCCGGCGCGGATGGTCCGCTTCCGACGCCTCGGCCGCCTGCGGTGGATGCCCCACGCAAGGACTAGTCAGGCTCGGAGAGCCGCAACTCCGGTTCCCGCCGACAAACGCGGGGGTTGCGATGGGCAAACCACAGATCAGCCCAAGGCGAGGTGGCTTGGCATCGCCAAGCGCACCTCGAGGTAAACGAAAGTCGCCAACTACAGCCGTTGGCGCATCATGAAGTTGTCGAAGGTGGCTTCCGAGAAGCGGAACCACTGGTAAGAGTCGCGGCGGAACACTGCATAGTCGTCGTAGACTTTCTTCCACGCTGCGTTCTTCCCACTCAGTTCCGCGTAGTAATCCATCGAGGCCTTGAAGGCAGCCTCCATCAGGTCGTTGGGGAATGGGAAGAGCTTGGCCCCCTGCGAAACGAGCGTACGCAATGCCTGCGCGTTCTTGCCGTCGTACTTGGCCTGCATGTCGGTGTGGCAATAGGTGGAGGCCGCCTCGAGGATCGCCTTGTACTCGGGGCTGAGCGAGTCGAAGGCCTTGGTGTTGACGTGCAGTTCGAGTTGCGCACCGCCCTCCCACCAGCCCGGGTAGGCGTAGTTGGGCGCAACCTTCACGAAGCCGAGCTTGAGGTCGTCGTAGGGACCCACCCACTCTGCAGCGTCAATCGTGCCCTTCTCGAGCGCCTGATAGATCTCACCTCCGGGAATGTTTTGCGGTACCCCGCCGATGCGCTCAACGATCCGGCCCCCGAAGCCGCCGACGCGGAACTTTGTGCCCTTGAATTCGGCGAGCGACTTGATCTCCTTGCGGAACCACCCGCCCATCTGCGCACCGGTGTTGCCCATCGGAAAGTTCACGATGTTGTAGGCACGGTAGAAGTCGCGCATCAGTTTCAGGCCGTTGCCCTCGTAATACCATGCGGTGAGCGCGCGGCTGTTGAGGCCGAAAGGCACTGCGCAGGCGAGTGCAAAGGTCTCATCCTTTCCGAAATAGTAGTAGGGGGCGGTATGGGCTAGTTCCACCGTGCCGTCCTTGATGGCGTCCACAGTGCCGAAGGCCGGAACGAGTTCCCCTGGGGCGTGTGTAGTGACCTGAAAGCGGCCTCCGGAGAGTTCGCGCACCTTCTGAGCGAAAACATCCACGGTTCCAAAGAGCGTGTCGAGAACTTTGGGGAAGCTGGAGGTGAGCCGCCAGCGCAGGTTGGCTTGCGCATGAACAATGGCCGGCGCAGTACCTGCGGCCAGAATGCCGGCGAGGCCTGCGCCCTGTGCCACGCCTTGTACGAATGAACGACGTTCCATGAGGGTCTCCTGAAAACAAGCACACTAAGTGGGATCAACAGTCGGGAGGGCGCGCCCTTGCCCAGCGCTGCGTTACCCAGCGCTGCGTTACCCAGCGCTGCGTTACTCAGCGCTGCGTTTCTCAGAGCAGTGTTACAGAGAGCTGCGTTGCTCAGAGCTGCGTTATCCAGTGCTGCGCAGTTCTTGTTTGCAGCACCCGACGCGCCGCCGAACCGTCGCTGCTCTGCTAAGGGGCAGTCACCATCCAATTCGGGATGTTAACGGGGAGCGGGGAATTCCGCTGAAGACGAGGGCTTGGCGTAGGGTTGATACGGGATCACTGAGGAAAGACGACAGCAATGCTTCACGACATCAACTTGATCGCCACGATCGCGGCGGGCTTCGGCTTCGCGATGATGTTTGGCCTGATCGCAGCCCGGCTCCGGATGCCTCCGCTGCTCGGTTATCTGCTCGCGGGCATTGTGATCGGCCCTTCTACCCCGGGTTTTGTGGGCGACATTGGCCTTGCGGGGCAACTGGCCGAGATCGGCGTGATGCTCCTCATGTTCGGGGTGGGTTTGCACTTCTCGATCGACGATCTCCTCAAGGTCAAGGCGATCGCCGTACCCGGGGCGATTGTGCAGATTGTGGTGGCTGTGGGTCTTGGCGCCCTGGCGTCGTCAACCTGGGGTTGGAGCCTTGGCTCTGGCCTTGTGTTCGGGCTGTGCCTTTCGGTGGCAAGTACCGTGGTACTGCTCAGAGCGCTCGAGGCGCGCGGGCAATTGCAGTCGGTGAATGGGCAGATTGCCCTGGGCTGGCTGGTGGTCGAAGATCTGGTGATGGTGTTGGTGCTGGTGCTTATTCCCGCTTTGGCGGGCGTACCGGGGGGAGGCGCCATCACCGAATTGCTCCTGGTCCTGGCCAAGATCGTTGCCTTCGTGGTGGTGATGCTGGTCGGCGGCAGGCGCATCCTGCCGCGGATCCTTTGGTGGGTTGCGCAAACCGGTTCACAGGAGCTCTTCCGACTCGGCGTGACCGCGGTGGCGATTGGCGTGGCGTTCGGGGCAGCGAAACTCTTCGATGTGTCGTTTGCCCTTGGAGCCTTCTTCGCCGGAATGATGCTGCGCGAATCGGAGTTCAGTCACCGCGCTGCGGAGGAATCGTTGCCGCTGCGCGACGCATTCGCGGTGCTCTTCTTCGTGTCGGTGGGGATGCTGTTCGACCCCTCGATTCTCTGGCGCGAACCCGCGAAGTTGCTGGCAGTGGTGCTCATCATCGTGCTGGGGAAGACGGTCGCAGCCATGCTGCTGGTGCTGGCGTTCCGCTACCCGTTGAGTACGGCGCTCACTGTTGGCGCCGCACTCGCGCAGATCGGGGAGTTTTCCTTTATCCTCGCGGGATTCGGTGTGGCCCTTGGTCTTCTACCCGAAGAGGGGCGAAGCCTGGTGCTGGCGGGAGCGCTCGTGTCGATCGGGCTCAATCCGGCGCTCTTCAAAGTATCGGGGAGTTTTCCTTTATCCTCGCGGGACTCGGTGTGGCCCTTGGTCTTCTACCCGAAGAGGGGCGAAGCCTGGTGCTGGCGGGAGCGCTCGTGTCGATCGGGCTCAATCCGGCGCTCTTCAAAGTGGTGGATCCTGTTCGCCTCTGGATCCTCTCGCGCTCGGCGAGCGCCAGAAGGCTCGAGCATCGGATCGACGATCTTGATGAACTCCCGCAAACAACGGACCGCGCCATGCTCGAGGGACATGTCGTGGTTCTTGGCTACGGGAGGGTGGGTCGGCAGATCGGCGATCGCCTCACCGAAGCGGGTGTGTCCGTCATCGCTGCCGACAGCAACCGCGAGGTGGTCGAAGCCTTGCGCACCGAGGGCAGGGCCGCAGTGGTTGGGGGCGATGCGATGCACGAAGTTCTCATCCAGGCGCACCTCGGGTCTGCGGCGCTGCTGGTGATTGCGGTGGATGACCCTGTGGTTGCACACCGCGCGGCGAGCGCAGCCCGCGAAATCCTTCCGGCGATCCAGATCGTGATCCGCAGCCACAGCGATGAGGAGGCGTCGCTCTACCGGCAAGAGGGGCTTGGCGCCGCTTTCGTGCCCGAGACCGAACTGGCGCGGCGTATGGCTGAGCATTCGCTAGCGCAGCTTGGGCGAGCGCCAACCCTTCCGTGAACGGTGTGCCCAGGCGCGCGTTGGCCGCAATCAGCCCTGAAGTACCAACTCCATGATGTCTGACCACGAAACCATGCCCACGAGTTCGCCGTCGGCGCATACCGGCAGGTGGTGGAAGGTATTGTCGGCCATGAGCCGGATGCACTCCTGCACGCTCGCTTGCGGGCTTACCGTCACCACCGAACGCGTCATGATCTGATCGATGGCGATCGCTGCGGGGTCAAGCCCCTGGCTTGCCACCTTCCGCTGGAAATCGCGGTCGGTGATGATGCCGAGAAGTTGCCGGTTTTCCACGACCAGCAAGGAGTGGATGTGGTGCTCGCGCATCGAATCGATCGCTTGAGCCACGCTGAGGTGCGGCCCGACGGTGAACAGTTCCTTTGGTTTGGCCTCGAGAAGCTCCGCAACAGTTTCCATGGCTTTCCCCCATGCGTGGACGATCCCGCAAGGATAGCAGGCGGCACTTCGTGGGCGGGCCAATTCCGGGGAAGGCCTGCGCTTGAACCATCGGGCGTGCATCCGGGGTGAAGTCGGAGTGCACTCGGGATGTACTCGGGATGTACTCGGGCTGCACTCGGGATGTACCCGGGGTGCACTCGGGATGTACTTGGGATGTACTCGGGACGTACTCGGGATGTACTCGGGATGTTTACTCGGGGTGGACTCGGGGTGGACCGGGGATGTACTCGGAGTTGACTTTGCATTTTCCACCGTTTAAACTATTCAAGAATTACACAAATCTTGAGTCTTGCGTCGCGAGACGCCTTGGCCGCAGTCGATCGCCAGAGCAGCTCCCAATCGGTGAAAGGGTGGCAGGTGGATGAGAAGGACGTTTTGCGGGCGCTCGCAGCACTTTCGCAGGGACACCGCCTTCAGGCCTTTCGGGCACTCGTGGTGGCGGGGTCCACTGGGCTGAGCGCTGGCGAACTGGCGTTGGCGGTGCGTCTTACCCCTGCCGCGCTTTCCTTCCATCTCAAGGAACTGATGTATGCGGGGTTGATTACCCAGGAGCGACGCGGTCGCTTCCAGATCTATCGCGCCTGCTTTGAGCGCATGCGGGATCTGCTTGGCTTCCTCACAGACAACTGTTGCGACGGGGAGGCGTGTGAAGTGGCAGCGAGTGTTTCGAGTGTTTGTACACCCCGCAATGACCGGGACGATGAGTCACCCGCAGGATCCGTCGGCGGATCCGGCGAGGGGGCCGACGGGGAATTCGCGGACACAAGGGGCGGACTCACCGGAGAGACCGTCGATCTCTCCGGTGAGCCCGCGAGGTCAGACCGATGGAAACATTCTCGAAAGAACTTCTGAAAAGAGATGATTCATGTCAGATACCCGAAACTTCACCGCGCTTTTTGTGTGTACCCACAACTCGGCACGCTCGATCATGGCCGAGGCACTGCTCAACACCCTCGGGGGCGGGCGCTTCCGTGCCTACTCTGCGGGCAGTATGCCCAAAGGGGAGGTTCACCCGGTCGCGCTCAAAATCCTGCGGGACGCCCTCATTCCCCTCGACAATCCGCGCAGCAAGTCCTGGGAGGAATTCGCCCGGCCCGGTGCCCCGGTACTCGACTTCGTGTTTACGGTTTGTGATCGTGCAGCCGGCGAGGTCTGTCCCCTCTGGCCTGGCCAGCCCATGACTGCACATTGGGGCGTGGAGGATCCAGCCGAGGCCACGGGAACCCCGGCACAGATCGAGCGCAAGTTTCTCGACGCTTTCTTCGTGCTCAAGCGCCGTATCGAGTTGTTGTTGTCGCTGCCGATCGAATCGCTCGACGAAGTGTCCTTGCAGTCCAGGGTGCGCGAGATTGGCAGGAAGTAGTCCGGAGAACTCTGCGCCGCTACCTGGACCAACGCCCCGGGTCCTGCTCAGCGAGACCTTCGGCACCGGTGCACTGGTGGCGATCGTGATCGGCTCCGGGATCATGGCCGAGACGCTGTCCAACGGTAATTTCGGGCTGGCGTTGCTCGCCAACACCCTGGCGACGGTCTTCGGCCTTTTCGTCCTGATCGAGGTCTGCGGAGTGCACGGTCTTGCGCACTTCAACCCGATCGTTTCTGCGGTGTGTGTCCTTCAGCGGCAGTTGTCTGCAAGGAGCCTGCCGTTGATCGTTGCTGCACAGTTTTGCGGAGCGGTTCTCGGCTGCTGGCTTGCGCATGCAATGTTTGAGGTCAGCCTGATCCAGTGGTCGACGAAAGTGCGCTCGGGCACTGGTCAGTGGATCGGAGAGGCTGTGGCAACCGCCGGACTGATCCTGGTCGTGCTGACCGCACCGAGGACCAGAGTTGCCGCTTGCGTGGCCTTGTTCATTGGATCGGCCTACTGGTTCACCTCTTCGACTTCGTTCGCAAACCCGGCGGTAGCCCTGGGACGGATGTTCAGCGACACCTTCGCTGGAATCGCGCCTTCGAGCGTGCCGGGTTTCGTTGTCGCGCAAGTCCTCGGGGGAGCCCTTGGCATGTTTCTCGCTCGAGCGTGGGGATCCGGGCGCGCGTCTGCCCCGTCGAGATCTGCGAGTTAAGAGTCAACGGGTTTAACAAGAAACGGGGTTTCGTTATGCGGGTTGGCGTCAATGGGATGGGGCGTATCGGGCGACTTGCCCTGCGTGCGGCTTTGGGTGCGGCACATCGCCCTGCGGATGACCCTCGTCGGGCCAATCGCCTCGAGGTCGTACATCTCAACGAGTTGAGGGGTGGTGCTGCAACCACTGCGCATTTGCTTGGCTTCGACACCGTACAGGGACGTTGGCGCGCTTCGATCCTGGCTGAAAGTGAGGACGCCCTCCGCATTGACGATCTTCGACTGGGTTTTTCGAGCCATGCTCGTCCGGGCGACATCCCCTGGGCGTCTCATGGCGTGGAGGTCGTGCTCGAGTGCACTGGGAAGTTCCTCTCACCGGAGGCATTGCAGGGGCACCTTGACCGGGGCGCGCAAGTGGTGATCGTGTCGGCACCAGTGAAGACCGGCAAGGTGCTCAACGTGGTGGTTGGGGTAAACGAGGGACGCTACGAGCCCGACCGTGATCGCATCCTCACCGCGGCGTCTTGCACCACCAACTGCCTGGCTCCGGTGGTGAAGGTAGTCCATGAGTCGCTTGGGATCCGCCACGGACAGATCACAACGATCCATGACCCGACTGCAACCAACGTGGTGGTGGACACACCGCACAAGGACCTCCGCCGAGCCCGCAGTGCCCTTGCAAGCCTTGCCCCCACAACGACGGGGAGCGCGACAGCCCTTGCGCTGATTTATCCGGAACTCGAGGGTCGCTTGAACGGTCATGCGGTCCGGGTGCCGGTCCTGAACGCTTCGCTCACCGACTGCGTCTTTGAACTGGAACGCGCAACGCATGCCGACGAGGTCAACGCTCTCTTCAAGCAAGCTGCCGAGGGAGCCCTGGCGGGAATTCTCGGGTACGAGACCAGACCGCTGGTAAGCGCTGACTACGCCGGCGATACGCGCAGCGCAATTGTTGACGCCCTTTCGACCATGGTGACGGACAGTACGTTGCTCAAGGTATACGCGTGGTACGACAACGAGATGGCCTACGCGTGCCGCTTGGTGGATCTTGCGTGCCATGTGATCAACAGGAGCTCTCGGCGGAACGAACCAGCATCTCCCGGCGGGCTGGAGCCGGTATGAATGTTGCGGATCGGTCAGAGCCTGGTATCAAGCGCTGAACGAACTGCCCGGGCAGACCGAGCATGCGCAACTATCTCCTGGTTACCGCCGCATACTGGGGCTTCACGCTCAGCGATGGTGCCTTGCGGATGCTGGTACTGCTGCACTTCTACAAGCTGGGATACTCGCCATTCAGTCTTGCATTTCTCTTTTTGCTTTACGAGGCGGCGGGGATCATTGCCAACCTGATCGGGGGCTGGCTTGCGACCCGTCACGGAATCTCGCGCATGCTCGCGGTGGGTCTGGGCGCGCAGATGCTCGGCTTCATGATGCTCGCGCGGCTCGATCCGGCGTGGACTGCGGCCACCTCGTTTTTGTGGGTGGTACTTGCGCAAGGCATCTGCGGGATTGCAAAGGACCTCACCAAGACGGCAAGCAAGTCGGCGATCAAGCTCACCCAGGCTGAGGCCGCCGCTCGCGACAATGGGAACGTGAGCGGGCAATTGTTCAGATGGGTGGCCTGGTTTACCGGAAGCAAGAACGCGATGAAGGGGATAGGATTCTTTCTCGGAGGGCTGCTCCTTGAGTCGATCGGATTCGTCAACGCACTGGCGGTGATGGCGGCATTACTCGGCCTGATTCTCCTGGGCGTGGTCCTGAGTCTTCCCAGCAGACTTGGGCAGCGCAAAGCCTCGTCGAGTTCCAGGGAATTGTTCGCCAAGAGCCCCGGCGTGAACCGCCTCGCCATGGCCCGCATTGGCCTTTTCGCTGCGCGGGATGTATGGTTCGTGGTGGGTGTTCCGGTTTATCTGTACAGCTACGGTTGGTCCTTCACCGTGGTTGGAACTTTTCTGGCGCTCTGGACGATCGGTTACGGCGCCGTGCAAGGGACTGCTCCCTCACTCGTTGGTCGAAGCGCCGACGGGCTGTCCCGCGAAGTGCCAGCAGCACGTTCATGGTCTCTAGCGCT
>Ga0194124_10003229_pt1 | contig 17344 bp, 15 predicted proteins | sample TA2KigCas0mmetaG_FD_148605 | JGI IMG/M metagenome (GOLD analysis project Ga0194124, IMG submission 148605) | Freshwater microbial communities from Lake Tanganyika, Tanzania - TA2015031 Kigoma Deep Cast 0m | ecosystem: Environmental > Aquatic > Freshwater > Lake | place: Tanzania: Lake...
TATTATGATTCATAATTATCAAATTGTATTGATTTTGAAAATAAAGTAAATAATTATTGCAATCAGCTATATCTTTTTTTTGTTAATTTATTTGAAATAATTTCTTTTAATATTATTTCTTCTTGTTCATTATCAGTATCATTTTCAATATATTCATTTTCGGCAATATCTATATTATTACTAATAATAGCCGGTGTATTATTACCAATGTTATTTTTATAAAATTTTTTTTCAGATTCTTCTTCTGATTCTTCTTCTGATTCTTCTTCTGATTCTTCTTCTGATTCTTCCTCATAATCTTTAGTTATTTTTCCAAAGTTCATATCTATTTCTTCAGTATTTTTAACTGGTTTTTGATTATTAGCTTTAATAGGAATATCATTTTCTTGATTATTTTCATTTTCACTGTCGCTATAGTTAAATTCAATTTCTTCTATTTCTTTTATTTCTTTTATTTTATCTTGAGATTTTGTATTAGGACCATTATTACGTAATAAATTTTCTTTAAAAATTAAAATGCATAATAAAATTGTATTTATAGCACAAATAATCAATAGACAATATAAATCATTAGGTATTGGCATTATAGATATACTAAGTAATTTATTAATAATTTATTGTATTATATATTTAATGTGTTAAATTATCAATTTTTTTTTCTCTATAAAAGTATATTTATATGGATAATCGTATACAAGCAATATATGATGAATATTTAAAGAATCCAAATGATCAAGAAACAACCGATACTTTTGATACTTTAGTTTTCAATAAAGAAAAATATACAAAATTTTATGACCTAGTAATTAATGTAATTTTATTTTTTATTTTACATTCATATGAAACACAATTTAAAAAATTAGATAATAATTTTAATTTAGAATCACTTAATAATGATATATCTGATTACACAAAAACTCTTGATATATTAAAAATACAATTAAATATTTATTGGACAACAATTGTAAATAATCGCGATACTGATCAACTCATTATAGATATAAAGGATTTATTAAAAATGAACATTATAAGACATCAATATTGTCTATTTACTTTTATTAAAAATATTGCTATATCAATAATTAAAGACATTGCTAGAATAAAATTAGAGGGTATAACTAATTTTACTGAATTTACAGAAAAAATTGCGTTATTAGCAAATTCTATATTACAAATAAATAAAATAACAATGTTAGAAGATGAAGATGATTTTGATTGCAATGAATGCATTTATGAGTTAGATAAAAATATTATTACTGAAGTATTTTGGCCATAATTATTTTTTTCTTTCTATTTCATCTCTAAAAATATTATCACTGAGTTTAATTAAATAGAATACTACATCATCATATAATTGTTGTTGGCTAGGTGATATATATAAATCAGGAATATAAAATGACTGATCAAATTCTCTTTTAGTATTAGTAATATTTGACCAAAATACAGTAGAATATGTATCATATGCACGAATTTTAATTTCAGGACCATCATATACTTTTCCATTTGGATCATATGGCAGTGCTATTAGTCCGGATACTCTTGATAAAACTTTCATAAAAAATGTCCCATCGTAATATTTAAAAAATTCTTTATTATAAATTTGCAAATTGACAATTGTTTTCCAATTTATTTTATCAAACATAATTGTAAATTTGTAGTTGGATTTTTGATTAGCGAAATTAATTGCATTAGTAATTACAATCGAACTATACATATATTATATGTTAATATATTATTTATATTAAAAAATTAATAAAATGTAAAAGATTATTTTTATTTGTATTGTTATTAGTAGAATTTACTGGATTGTCATATAAATATTTATTTGTTCCATGTGGTAGATTAGTTATTATATTTATGCGTGAATCATTATATTTTTTTATTATATTATAATTTGGTTCACTATTGATTAAAAATGGATTTATATATAAATTTTCATTATCATTTTTTATAGTTTCATTTTCTTTTATTATAATTTCTTCAGTTGTCTTGGTAAATATTTTTAGATTTTCTATTAAAATTACTATTATGATTAATAAAATAAAAATATTTCGGAGTTTCATTATATATTAGTTTTATATAAAAATTAGATTTCATTTATAGTTACTAAAAGTACAATTGTACTTATGATATACATTCATTTGTTCAATTTGAAAATAGTTAGATGATTTTATTTTTTTATAAAAACTTTATATTTTTGTCTTAATTACTTAGGTAATTCAATAAGTAGTTTAAAATTAATTATTATAAATTTTTTTTATTGTCATATTTTTTAGTAAAAAAAGTGTAATTTGTTTTTAATCAAATTTTTTTATTGTATTACACCTTTTTCACTGAAAAATGGGACACTTTTATTATAATATTTTTTTCATATGTTTATCTAATTTATTATGTTTTTCAATTATATCTTTTGAAAAAGTTCCAAAATCACAATTTTTACAATAATATTTAAATTTTTTTTATCTTTTTTTTATTGTTGAATGAATATTTAATTTATGTTGTTTATAAGTAGTCGCATTTTTTGTTTCATAATTACATTTTTCACATTTATATGGACCCTTAAAATCCATTCTTATTTTTCTTTTCCCTGTTTTATGTTTTTCAGTGAAAAAGGTGTAATAATATAATGTTACAATTAAATAGTTATAAGAATTATATTGGATGTATTCACTATTTAAATTCTATACATTGACTAATTATACTTTTGTTGAAAATCCATAAAATAAAACTTTATTATTTTTGAAAACTTTTACTCTCGATATTAGTAATTCGCAAATTATAATTTCAAATGAATCAAGTTATAATAGTTTTATAAATCACATGTTATCAAATACATCGGTGCCCCAATTCATCCTTCTTATCCAACCGGATATGCAATTATAGCTTCTGCTTGTGATTCTTATATTAAAGCATTTTTTAATACTGATTTGTCTTTCTCAATAATAATGACACCTGTAGATGTTAATACGAATTTTACAACTATGCCTGTTAATTATAAAACTATGACAACAAATTTAATAAATATTCCTACAGAAACTGCAAATAAAATGACTATTGGGGGTAAATTAAATAAATTTTGTAGTAATATTGCATTTGCTAGAAATTTTGCTGGTATTCATTATAGAAGCGATGCAGAAGTTTCTTTTACACCCTTGAAGATTTAAAATGCCTATTATACTAAACAATAAAATATTCAAAGTTTATCCATTACAGGAATATGTAAATTATGATTATGTTATAGCGACAACTATGACTGATTAGTTTTTTAATCCTTATTATTATATAAGCATAAATGTTTTTATAACAGAATACCTATATTAAGGGAGTAAATTATAATAGAACTTATAACTATTCACTACTAATAATTATATAAAAATTATTCTTTAAGTGATTTTATAAAAAACGGCATTTTAAATCTCTAAGGGTGTAAACTAGGTGAACTAATATGTGCTGATTTTATTAGATGTAAGATAAATAATTTTGGTGAGCAATTAAATCCAGATTTTTATCCTATTGTTATTAGTTTCAAAACTCGTGATAATAAATTATGTACTATTACTAAAACTATTATAAATTTTAGCTAGTTTTTTCGTATTTAATATTTTGATTAAATTCAAATCCAGTATATTCATTAATAGCTATAACTTGACACGTTGGTAAAGCATTCTTTTCATACAGATATTTAACAAATTCAAATCTTTCTATCAATGGCTCATTATTATCTATATTTTGTAGTTTCTTAATTGTATAATCAACATATTCTTTGCTTAATATAACTTTTCCACTAATGACATCATCTAGGTTCAAAGTATTTGAATCATATGGATTATAACATTTTATAATTCCTTTTTCCATTTTTTTTAATATATTTTCTAATCTATATTTAATTGGTTCAGGATTATCTTTATTTTTAAGTCCATTTTCAATAGTACTAATTGGTACTAGAATTTGCCCATTTTCTACTGCATCTAAATGTAATTCTCCATCTTTTATTTCAGGCATAGGTGGTGGCGGTGGTGGAGGAGAATTTTTTGTTTCTTCTATAAGTTGTTTGTAAAATTCTAATAATTTTTTATCCTTCACTATGTTTTTAAGTTTCATACATGTTTCTTTTCCGGAACTTAGCAAATTTCTTTTATCTACTGTATTTTTATCATGTGATATACATAACATCACATTAAATGGATCCATTTGAACTAATGGTGTAGTATATTTTTTGAGAAAAAAACTTTCTTCTGCTTTGTCAGCATGATCTTCATAATGGTTTGTCTTAAGTATTTCTCGATGATACGCCATAGTTCCATTAGTACAATGAAGAGGTCCATATGGGCCAAATTTATAAATTTTATTGGTTTGTGTCACAAATACATATAATGTAGTAGAACCACATAAATTACTTTTAGTTGCTCGCATTTTTTGAACTGCACTTTTCACACGATTAGGTGGATAATAATCATCATCGTCAAAGCACACGATATATTTCCCTTTTGCCATTTTATTCAACATATTTCTTTTTTTTCCAAGATTTAGTTTTTTTTTAAAATATATATAACGAACATTATTATCTTTTTTATATTTATCTATAATATCTTGATTACTTTCAGGTGAATCATCTATAATAATTAATTCACGGCGATCTTTTGGATAATCTTGATAATCAAATATATGCAGCAAATAGGGTAGAAATTTGCGGCGATTATAAGTAGGACATATACAACTTACAAATGGAAAAGCATTCGACATCTTATATTATAATAAATTATAATAAATAAAGGTTTGATTCGCACAATGTTTAGCATTGTTTATTATAATTGTTGACCGGCGATCAATGTTCATTTTTATAAAATGTAGTGGATTTTAAAATATAAATAATACAGGTTACAAGAAAATATTTAATTGTGTAAATCAATGGATATAAATTACGATATAGTAAAAATATACCAATATATAATAATAGATAATAATATATTTTAATTCATTAGTTATTTTTTTTATAAAATATTATTTTATAATAGTATAATGAATAAATATAATCTAAAAGAAACTTTTGCTTTGAGCGATAACCAGGCAAATTTGATTGTATTAGCAAGTCTCACTTTTTTGTTTCAAGCAGTTTGTTTTTATATAATGAGTCCAACAAAGTTTCAATTTAAATGGTGTATTGCTTGTTTTATTTTTGCTTTCATATATAACATATCTTATTATAAATTTTTTATTAGTGATATATAAATTTATTTAATTTTATTTTTAATATTATTTAGTATATTGAATATCCATCAATTTTTTATTTATTATATAAACTAATATTATAATGCCCACTCCATGGACAAAAGACGAAGAAAAACAAATGATAAAACAATTAAAAGAAAATAAAACTTTTGACCAAATTGCTAAAATACATAATAGGTCTATATCTGCAATGTTAATGCGCTATAATAAAATTATCTATGATAATGTAAAAGCAGGCAAGTCAAAAACTAGTTTAGCTAAATTGCTTAATACTAGTACAGAAAAAATAACGCAGGCATATTATGAACACAAATCTTTTTTAGAAAAAAAAGAAATAACTTCGAATAAATCAATAGAAAAACCAACAGTTAGTTCTATAAAAGATAGTGTCAAAGAAAATATTAAAGGACAAAAAAAAATTATAGAATCAGACAAATTAAAAGTTCTTGAAAGAGAAAATCAAATATTAAAAAAATTAATAGAAAATATTCGCATGAAGCAAAAATTAGGAGAAGCCATTGGAAAAAAAGAATTAATGAATAAAGTACTAGATCTTATAAAAAAATATTGAAAAATATACTATATTAGTTTAATAATAAATTATGATTATAGTTTATTATAATATAATGAATACTTCTGGTAGTTTGAGACTTTATATTGGCTGTATGTATTCTGGAAAAACATCAGAGCTAATACGTGAATATACAAGATATCAAAAAATAGGCAAAAAAGTAATTTGTATTAATTATTCATTAGATACACGATATGGAGATGATAATTTTGTATATTCACATAATTTAGCAAAAATTGAATGTCTTAAAACGGATTCTTTAATGAAAATATCTATAAAAGAAGTATTAAAATACGATGTTATACTAATCAATGAAGGACAATTTTTTAGTGACTTATTAAATTTTTGTACTTTATATTGTGATACATATAAGAAACATATTATAGTATGTGGATTAGATGGCGATTTTAATAGAAAACCTTTTGGACAAATTAGTGATTTAATACCACTAGCTGATGAAGTAACAAAATTAAAAGCACTGTGTAAAATTTGTAATGATGGTACTAGTGCTTTATTTTCTTATAGAATTTCAGACACCAAAGAACAAATAAGTATAGATAATAACTATATTCCACTATGTAGAAAACATTATTTAGAAAAAAGTGTTGAACCAATTAGTACTATTCCAAATTCACCATCTGGATTTGAGCTTAATTATTTAATTTAATTTAATTTATAAAATAGAAATTTTAGGCATTGCTAAATTATATTTTTCGGAAGCAATTCTGAATGATTGTAAATAGCTAACATATACCCATATAATAATTACGGCATTTGCAATTAGCGCAGAGATAGCACCAGATGATCCATAATTGGCTTGTAATAAAATAGTTACACCAAAAGTCCATAGAATAGCAATTTTTAAATAATCAGATAGAGCATCCGCTGCATTTTGTAAAGTTTCTTGATCTTTAGAAAAATTCTTTACACTGAATTTAGAACTCATTTCTACAGAACCAATTGAAAATTGAATAGATGCCAATAAAATGGCTTCTCCGATCATTTTCATATTATTTTCACTAATAGATAATTTTTTGAGAGTTTCCATATTATATATTTATTAAAATAGATTTTTTATATCTAAAAATAAATATAATTTAATATCTTAATATCTAAAATAATTTTTGAGATTATACATCCTAAAAATTATTTATCTTTAATTAGTTTATAATGAAAATTGATGAAATAAAAAAAAATTTATTGGATAATCATGCAAATATAATATTTGATATTATAAAAACTTATTTTACAGATAAAATAAGAGATCAAATAATGTGCTATTTTAGAATATACTTTTTATTTTATATTTTAGTTAATTATGTATATCTATATAACGATAATTTAACAAATATTGCTAATATCAAAGAAGTATTTTTCTTTTTTTTTGATAATACCTATAAAAATAATAATTTAAATTATGAAAAAATACGAAAAAATTTAGAAAAGCATTTTGTAGATTTACATAAAATATTTTTTATAGATAAAAATATGTATTTTCATGTTTATTTTAATAATTTAATTAAATACTGTTTGCCAGTTCCATATGATTATGTAGAATATTCTCCTTTTTTAACCTATAGAAATAAAAATACTTTTTATAAAAAATCAAATATAGACTTTCTTGATAATATTACAGAATTAGATACTGCTAAACAACAATCTTATGTAAAAAAAAAGAATGTCGATATTCGTAATGATGAAATAGATTTACATATACCAATAAAATATTTTACACATACTATTTTTGATAATAAATTTAGTTTTATAATAGCTCAAAAAAATATTATTTATATTTGTAATAAAGTTATTAAAATTAAAGATACTTTTGAGTTAGAAGTAGTGTATAAACGTAATACTGAAATAGATATTGAAAAATATAAAGAAGGCGTCAGTTTCGAATTATTAATGCCATTATGGGAAAAATATAAAAAGACAGAATCAATTGAACTTAATAAAATTGTTTATATTTCAGTATTAAAAAAACTAACTAAAGAAGATTTGTTTAATTGTTTTGGCAAATTAAATTTTCCCAAAGAAAAATATAAATATTTATTCCATAATACTGGTTTAGAAGATAATATACTAATAGATAAACCTACATTTTTTTATTTTATTCCATCATCATCAAGCGAAATTTATAAAATGTCAAATAGAAAATGTTTTTTAATGAAAGTAAAAGAAGATATATTTGATATTCTTGATTTAACTACTAGTATTATGACAAATAATTCATTTATGAAATTTTTAATTAATCGTGACATGAAAATTAAAAAATGGATATCTTATGACAATTTACAAGTTATGGATTACTATAAAAATAAAGAAATACCAACTAAATTTGATAAAAATTATAAATGCATTACATTACAAAATACACCATTTAAAGATTTTATAAAATTGCGCCCCTATTGTGATATTGCTGAAACTATATTTTATTCAGGGCGTCGCAAACTACAAGAAATACTATTCAAGACTCGTAAATATGACTTATCTAAAATTTATTATTATCATTTTATGAAAGAATTATATAAGAAATATGATTTATTACCTAATCAAATTTATCATCCACAAAATATAATATATAAAGAAACTCGCGATTATGAAAAATATATACTAGCAAAATTAAATATAAATGGATTTTTTTTTACAGATTTTGTTGATGCTTTTGATAAAGGAGGTGAACTCCTATTGATTAAACCATATAAATTTTTAGAATTAGATAAACTTTCTGATAAGCCATGTAAAGATAAATCTGCTTTTTTACACACTTGAAGATTTAAAATGAGACAGAAAATTTTAATATATAAATATTTATATATTAAATGTCAAATATTATTTAAAATTATAAAATAATTTTTATATTTACTAAATACATTTACTTCTAATACTTATAATACTTCTAAAAATTCCACATGAATATAATTTTTTTTATATAAAATTAAAATATTTTTTTATAATATATAATAATGTTTCTCAATAAATATACTTCTACTGTTGGATTCCTTGTATTAGTGAGTCTATACTTCTTATATACTAATGATAAAAAATTAGCTCATGAAGAATCTCAAGTAAAATCTGAAAAATAAGATTCTTAATCAATTATTTTAACTAATCATATAATATTGTAATGAATAGTATTATATTAAAATCTTTGCAATACGTAAATTTAAAACCTACACCAACCATCATTAATGATGAAAACTATAAAAATGATTTTATTGATAATAAATTAAAAAAAAATATGCCAAAGATGAGTAAATTAAAAATTAGAAATAATTCTACTAATAATTCTACTAATAATATAGAAAATATCAATCCTATTAATAAAATTACAAAAATAAAAATATTACCACATAATCGTAATGTAATTATTTTTCCAAATTCAAGTATATCAAATATGCATTATAAAATAACTAAACAAAAAAAGTTTGTTACATTAGATAAACAAAAAAAGTTTGTCACATTAAATACTCCATTTGAATTACCAAATAAAAAACTTTCTATTGAAGAACTAGATAAAATAAAATATTATGGTATAACTGTTAATTTAAAAAAAAATCAACGAATTGACCAAAATAATTTTTATTCAATAATTATAAAAAATCCTAATATTATTCTTTTAGATTTATTTCCCCAAATTGGATTACTTAGTTGTTTAATAAATAATAAATTAAATAATCCATTTAATCACATAGTATATGAGCCACGTGTTGAACATATTAAATTTTTAACAAAAAATAAAACTACGCATAATTCTTTTTTTTCTATTTTTTCTACTAAAGTTAATTTAAAAGAATTAAAAATTAATACTCTTTTGTTAAATATTTCTGAATTAACATTTGGATTTATTAATGAATTTTTGAAAGAACATAAAATATATATTGATTTCAATATAGATATTATAATTATTGAGTTTAATGACAAAATAGATAATAAACAAATAGAAACTCTATTGATAGAACTACTATTTAAAAAAGAATTATTTACCGAAAATCGTGAATTATGGATTCGTTGATAATATTTATTTTTTTTATTAGATTGTTTATTTTTTAATAAAGGAATTTTTGCTTTCTTAATATAAAATGATCAAATAATGAAGTCTTTCCATATATTCCAATGGTTTTTGTTTGAGTATATCCAGAGATTCTCCCTCTCACGCGATATGTTATTTTTATTGTTCTTGATACTTCGGGACTAACTACTAATTTGTTTTTTTTTATTTTGGCATTTATATTGCCTTTTTTTATTATCGATACGTCATATTTTTCTTTAATATCGCGTCTTATAAATTTTAATACTGTGATTGTTTTTGTACTACCTACTTCATAACGTTTATTTTTTAGTGTTTTTAATTTAAATTTTGATATTGGTTTATTTGTAAATTTTGTTATGAATTTTTTATTTAATATTGATTCCGTTTGATTATTTGTAAATATGTATCTATTAGTATTATCATTTAATCCCAATTGGCCATATAAATTAGAACCACAAACCCACAAATTATTACTTGTATCATCTGTTATTACATTGGTATGTTCAGAACCACATGAAATACTGATTACTTTTTTATTGCCAAATGGTGTTCCACTTAATTCGTTCGTAAATGTATTTCTATTATTAACAAACCCAGAAATACCAAGCCCCAATTGACCAACAACATTATAACCACATACCCATAGATTGTTACTTGCATCGTCTGTTATTGCGATAGTATGATCAGAACCACATGAAATACCAATTACTTTTTTATTATTAAATACTATTCCGCTCAATTCATTCGTAAATGTATTTATATCACTATTATTATCAAGCCCCAATTGACCAAATTGATTATAACCACACACCCACATATTGTTACTTGTATCATCTGTTATTGCAATTGTATATTCACTTCCACATGAAACACCAATCACTTTTTTATTATTAAATGGTGATCCACTTAATTCGTTAGTAAATATATTTCTATTATTTTCAGCCCCAAAAGTACCAAGCCCTAATTGGCCATATAAATTATAACCACAAACCCAAACATTATTACTTGTATCATTTGTTATTACAATTGTATGATTATTACCACATGAACCACCAATTACTTTTTTATTCTTAAATAGTGTTCCACTTAATTCATTTGTAAATGTATTTATATTATTTTCTGCCCCAAAAGTACCAAGCCCTAATTGGCCATATTCATTATAACCACAAACCCACATATTATTACTTGTATCATCTGTTATTGCAATTGTATGATTATTCCCACATGAAACACCAATTACTTTTTTATTCTTAAATAGTGTTCCGCTTAATTCGTTTGTAAATGTATTTATATTACTACCATATTCAAAAGTACCAAGTCCCAATTGGCCATTTGAATTAGAACCACACACCCACATATTCTTACTTGAATCGTCTGTTATTGCAATTATATGATCACTTCCATATGAAACACCAATTACTCTTTTATTTATAATATTATTTGTATATTTTATTATTTTGCCGCTAATATTAAGCCCCAATTGGCCATTTAAATTATAACCACAACCCCACAAATTATTACGCGAGTTATCTGTTATTGCAATTGTATGGCTACCGCCACATGAAACACTGATTATTTTTTTATTCTTAAATAGTGTTCCGCTTAATTCGTTTGTAAATGTATTTATATTGCTATTATTACCAAGTCCCAATTGACCATAAAAATTATAACCACAAACCCATAGATTGTTACTTAAATCGTTTGTTATTACACTTGTATAAATACTTCCACATGAAATACCAATTACTTTTTTATTATTAAATGGTGTTCCGCTTAATTCGTTTGTAAATGTATTTATACTACTATTATTACCGATCCCTAATTGACCAAAATTATTATAACCACAAACCCACAGATTATTACTTGTGTCATTTGTTATTGCAATTGTATGGTTACCGCCACACGAAATACCAATTACTTTTTTATTCTTAAATAATGTTCCACTTAATTCGTTTGTAAATGTATTTTTATCAATATTATTATCGAGCCCCAATTGACCAAACAAATTAGAACCACAAACCCAGACATTATTGCTTGTATCATCTGTCATTACAATTGTATGATTATCACCACATGACACACCAATTACTTTTTTATTATTAAATGGTGTTCCACTTAATTCGTTTGTAAATGTATTTTTATCAATATTATTACCGATCCCCAATTGGCCATATTCATTATAACCACAAACCCACAGATTGTTGCTTGTATCATCTGTTATTGCAATTGTATGGATGCTTCCACATGAAACGCCAATTACTTTTTTATTATTAAATGGTGCTTCACTTAATTCATTTGTAAATGTATCTATATCATTCGTATCACCTTTCCCTAATTGGCCAGTATTATTATAACCACAAACCCACAGATTATTACTCAAATCGTCTGTTATTACAATTGTATGATTACTTCCACATGAAATGCCAATCACTTTTTTATTATTAAATGGTGCACCGCTTAATTCATTTGTAAATGTATCTATATCACTATTATATCCAAAAGCACCAAGTCCTAATTGACCAACAACATTAGAACCACATACCCATAAATTATTACTTGTATCATCTGTTATTGCAATTGTGTGATTACTTCCGCACGCAATTGCGACAAAACTTATATCGTTTGTTTTTATTGTACTATTTGTGAAAATATTCCGGTCAATACTACCTAAACCAAGTTTTCCATTCTGATTATTTCCACATACCCACAGATTATTGCTTGTATCGTCACTCATTATACAACTATAATCACCAAAATCTAATAAATAACCCCAGTTTATAATATTATTATTAAAATATAATTCACGTACATCTTCATCGGTATTTTCAAGAACCCAATCGCCTCCACTATTTAGGTTACCTGTACGGTCATTTGATGCTCTTACTTTTACTCCTATGTTATCAGCCATTATAAACTCGAAATATTGCTTCCATATTGGATAACTTAATAAATTACATGCTAAAAAATCTATTGTACTTATATTGTAATTGCTTACTAAATAATTAATAAATTTAGTAGTTTCATTTTCTTTTATTTCACCATTAGAAAAACTAATAAAAGAATTTCTTTGAACAAATAATTTAAGTGGACTATGTTCGTCGACAAATACAAATCCTAAATTAGAAAAATTGGTTACTTCTAAATTAGCAATTTTTATTTTTACACTATCAAAAGTATCATTAAAAGAATTATATATTATATATTTAGTATTGCTATTGCATGCATCTGTAAATTTGGTTACTTCCGGAATTCTATCATCGACTAATAATAAATTCATATATATATATATATTATAAAAAAATCAAAACGCCATTTGTTATAATATTTTTACATTTATTTTGTTTTTTTTAATAAAGGAATTTTTGCTTTCTTAATATAAAATGATCAAATAATGAAGTCTTTCCATATATTCCAATAGTTTTTGTTTGAGAATATTTAGATGTTCTCCCTCTCACGCGATATGTTATTTTTATTGTTCTTGATACTTCGGGACTAACTACTAATTTGTTTTTTTTTATTTTGGCATTTATATTGCCTTTTTTTATTATCGATACGTCATATTTTTCTTTAATATCGCGTCTTATAAATTTTAATACTGTGATTGTTTTTATACTGCCTACTTCATAACGTTTATTTTTTAGTGTTTTTAATTTAAATTTTAATATTTGTTTATTTGTAAATTTTGTTATGAATTTTTTATTTAATACTGATTCCGTTCGATTATTTGTAAATATGTATCTATTAGTATTATCATTTAATCCCAATTGCCCGGCATCATTAGAACCACAAACCCACAAATTATTACTTGTATCATCTATCATTATATTAGTATGATAATTTCCACATGAACCACCAATTACTTTTTTATTATTAAATGGTGCTCCACTTAATTCATTCGTAAATGTATTTATATCGCTAACATTATCAAGCCCCAATTGGCCACCTGAATTAGAACCACAAACCCACAAATTATTACTTGTATCATCTGTTATTGCAATTGTATGATTATTGCCACATGAAACACCAATTACTTTTTTATTCTTAAATAGTGCTCCACTTAATTCATTTGTAAATGTATTTATATCGTTATTATTACCAAGCCCTAATTGCCCGTTATAATTGTAACCACAAACCCACATATTATTACTTGTATCGTCTGTTATTGCAATTGTATGTAGAATTCCACATGAAGCACCAATTACTTTTTTATTATTAAATGGTGCTCCACTTAATTCGTTCGTAAATGTATTTATATCGATATTATTACCGATCCCCAATTGACCAAGTGAATTAAAACCACAAACCCACAGATTATTACTTGTATCGTCTGTTATTGCAATTGTATGATGACTTCCACATGAAGCACCAATTACTTTTTTATTATTAAATTGTGCTCCATATAATTCGTTTGTAAATGTATTTATATTGCTATTATTACCGAGGCCCAGTTGGCCTAATCCATCATAACCACAAACCCACATATTATTACTTGTATCGTCTGTTATTGCAATTGTATGTAGAATTCCACATGAAGCACCAATTACTTTTTTATTATTAAATTGTGCTCCACCTAATTCGTTTGTAAATGTATTTCTATTGCTATTATCACCAAGCCCCAATTGACCATAAAAATTATTGCCACACACCCATAGATTATTACTTGTATCATCTGTTATTGCAGTTGTATGACCTATTCCATATGAACTACCAATTACTTTTCTATTTATAATATTATTTGTATATTTTGTTATTCTGTTACTTATACCAATCCCCAATTGGCCATTTAAATTATAACCACAACCCCACAAATTATTACGCGAGTTATCTGTTATTGCAATTGTATGTCTAGCTCCACATGAAACACCAATTACTTTTTTATTATTAAATGGTACTCCACTCAATTCGTTCGTAAATGTATTTATACTAGTAGTATTACCAAGCCCTAATTGACTATATTCATTATAACCACAAACCCACAGATTATTACTTGCATCGTCTGTTATTGTAATTGTATGATTATCTCCACATGAAACACCAATTATTTTTTTATTATTAAATGGTGCTCCACTTAATTCGTTTGTAAATGTATTTATATCATTAGTATCACCTCGTCCTAACTGACCAGCAAAATTATAACCACAAACCCACAGATTATTACTTGTATCATCTGTTATTGCAATTGTATATTGACCGCCACATGAAATACTAATTACTTTTTTATTATTAAATAATGTTCCGCTCAATTCATTCGTAAATGTATTTCTATCAATAGTATTACCTTGTCCCAATTGGCCATTTAAATTAAAACCACAAACCCACATATTCTTACTTGAATCGTCTGTTATTGCAATTGTATGATAATATCCACATGAAACACCAATTACTTTTTTATTATTAAATTGTGCTCCACTTAATTCGTTCGTAAATGTATTTATATCACTACCATATCCAAAAGTACCAAGTCCTAATTGGCCATTTGAATTAGAACCACAAACCCACATATTATTACTTGTATCATCTGTTATTATAATTGTATGGTTACTTCCACATGAAATACCAATTACTTTTTTATTAATAAATGGCACTCCACTTAATTCATTTGTATTTATATTAGTAAATGTATTTCTATTGCTATTATTACCGAGTCCTAATTGCCCATATTCATTATAACCACAAACCCACATATTATTACTTGTATCGTCTGTTATTGCAATTGTATGTTCACTGCCACACGAAATACCAATCACTTTTTTATTATTAAATGGCGATCCACTTAATTCGTTCGTAAATGTATTTATATTACTATTGTTGCCAATTCCCAATTGACCACGTGAATTGAGACCGCAAACCCATAAATTATTACTTGTATCACCTGTTATTGCAATTGTATGATTACCTCCACATGCAATTGCAACAAAACTTATATCGTTTGTTTTTATTATACTATTTGTAAAAATATTTCGATCAATGCTACCTAAACCAAGTTTTCCCTCCTGATTATTACCACATACCCACAAATTATTACTTGTATCGTCACTCATTATACAACTATAATCACCAAAATCTAATAAATAACCCCAGTTTATAATATTATTATTAAAATATAATTCACGTACATCTTCATCGGTACTTTCAAGAACCCAATCACCTCCACTATTTAGGTTACCTGTACGGTCATTTGATGCTCTCACTTTTACTCCTATATTATCAGCCATTATAAACTCAAAATATTGCTTCCATATTGGATAACTTAATAAATTACATGCTAAAAAATCTATTGTACTTATATTGTAATTGCTTACTAAATAATTAATAAATTTAGTAGTTTCATTTTTTTCTATTTCACCATTAGAAAAACTAATAAAAGAATTTCTTTGAACAAATAATTTAAGTGGACTATGTTCGTCGACAAATACAAATCCTAAATTAGAAAAATTGGTTACTTCTAAATTAGCAATTTTTATTTTTACACTATCAAAAGTATCATTAAAAGAATTATATATTATATATTTAGTATTGCTGTTACATGCATCTGTAAATTTGGTTACTTCCGGAATTCTATCATCGACTAATAATAAATTCATATATATATATATATATTATAAAAAAATCAAAACGCCATTTGTTATAATATTTTTACATTTATTTTGTTTTTTTTTAATAAAGGAATTTTTGCTTTCTTAATATAAAATGATCAAATAATGAAGTCTTTCCATATATTCCAATAGTTTTTGTTTGAGTATATCCAGAGATTCTCCCTCTCACGCGATATGTTATTGTTATAGTTCTTGATACTTTTGGACTGACTACTAATTTATTCTTTTTTATTTTGGCATTTATATTGCCTTTTTTTATTATCGATACGTCATATTTTTCTTTAATATCGCGTCTTATAAATTTCAATACTGTTATTGTTTTTGTACTACCTACTTCATAGCGTTTATTTTTTAGTGTTTTTAATTTGAATTTTAATATTTGTTTATTTGTAAATTTTGTTATGAATTTTTTATTTAATACTGATTCCGTTTGATTATTTGTAAATATGTATCTATCAGTATTATCATTTAATCCCAATTGACCATAAAAATTATAACCACAAACCCACAAATTATTACTTGTATCATCTGTCATTACATTGGTATGATAATTTCCACATGAAACACCAATTATTTTTTTATTATTAAATGGTGCTCCACTTAATTCATTTGTAAATGTATTTATATGGCTGTCTGATCCAGAAGTACCAAGCCCCAATTGGCCAAATTCATTAAAACCACAAACCCACAGATTATTACTTGTATCGTCTGTTATTGCAATTGTGTGATAATATCCACATGAAGCACCAATTACTTTTTTATTATTAAATTGTGCTCCAATTAATTCGTTCGTAAATGTATTTATATCACTATTATTATCAAGCCCCAATTGACCAAATTGATTATAACCACACACCCACATATTGTTACTTGTATCATCTGTTATTGCAATTGTATATTCACTTCCACATGAAA
>Ga0194124_10003243_pt1 | contig 17291 bp, 10 predicted proteins | sample TA2KigCas0mmetaG_FD_148605 | JGI IMG/M metagenome (GOLD analysis project Ga0194124, IMG submission 148605) | Freshwater microbial communities from Lake Tanganyika, Tanzania - TA2015031 Kigoma Deep Cast 0m | ecosystem: Environmental > Aquatic > Freshwater > Lake | place: Tanzania: Lake...
TTACTTATAGAGAAATTGGATTTGGTAATTTATTTACACTACAAGGTGCCACGCAATCTTCTGTTTACAGTTATGTTGGTTCTGGAAGTCTATTTACACTCAACAAACTTGAAGAAGCAAGAACATATGTTTATGATTGCGAATCTATTGTTGAATACAGATATTTTGATTATGGATTAATAGTTGCTGGAAGTAATCAACAACTTTCGTGTGTAGATGTTTCTGGAGTAATAAGTTCTAATACTGTTTCAACAACAGGTTGTACTAAGGTTCCTCCTGGAACTACTCTTGAAATTGTTCCTGGCGTAACATATACAATTCCAAGTCAACTTACCGTTCCACAAAACTATGAAGATTATGGATTAGTATCAGAACTGTACGACCCAGTGGTTGATTATGGATGGATTCTTGGCACCATTCAAGATGGAATGCCTGGATGCATTTATGGTCAAATTGATATTACTGGATCTGCAACTGATAAATTTACTCCTTCTTGGATTGGTTCTGGAAACATTGTAATTACTGGACAAGCACGTGTTCCACTTGATGTTGCTGTATATGGAACAGGATCTATTAAAAATCTTGGGGGCGGTGCAGAAACATTTGCTATTGCAGAAGAATCAACAGGTCTATTCAAGATTACTGGTACATCAATTATTGGTATTACTGCAATCACAATTAATGATGGATCTCTGTTTGGATTCTCTGGTGCAGCAGAATCAGCATCTGTTAATCCACCAGATATCACAACAGATCTCAAGATTACTGGAACTTCTGGAGATCCATTACTCACACACAGAGAAATTGCATCTGGAAATCTATTTGCATTCTCTGGTGGTCAAGAGAGAAATTCGTTTGATTATGCTGGTACTGGAACAATTACATTGCTTCCAAGAAAACCAGAAACTTACGAACTCTCAGAACTTGCTAATTATACTCTTGAAGACTACACAACTTGCTCTCCATATATTAATCTTTCGGATACAAGTTTCTATAATGGACATACAAAGCTTGGTTGTGTACAACTTAAGTGGTTAAATTCGGAAGAGTCACACGAGAAGCACACTGAAGTTTATGATATTCATCTCTGCAATGATGAACCAGAAATTGATTATGGTTATATTATTAATGCCAATACTCTTTCATGTGTAGATGTTTCTGGAGTAATAAGTTCTAATACTGTTTCAACAACAGGTTGTACTAAGGTTCCTCCTGGAACTACTCTTGAAATTGTACCAGGGATTACTTATAGTATTCAACTTCAAATTACGCAGGCAAGCTTCTTTGAAGATTATGGTTTTATCAACGAAATCTATAGTCCAACAAGAGATTATGGTTGGATCCTTGATACGACAGGTCTTGTATGTCCATTTGGCAATCTCGCAACTCTTAACGGTATTGCTGATCAGGCATACGTTAGAAATACTGATGCATTTACAGAAGGCGGAACACTCAAATTTGCATCTGATGTTGGTGCAGAAATATTCTTTACCCCACCTTATATTGTTGAAGGATATATTGGTGTTATTCGTGGAGATGGAATTACATTATTCAGTCTATTGCACAACGGATCTGGATCCTCCATTATCATTGGCAATGGTCTATACAGTGAAACAGATGTATTTGTCGGATCTGGTCAAATCAATCTATTTGGTGCTGGTGTTGATTCCAAATCTAAAGTATTTACTGGATCTGGACAAATCAATCTATTTGGTGCTGCTGCTGCTGAAGTATTTGTCGCTAACCCACCAGAGAATACACAACTCTTTAGTGTCACTGGTGCTGCCTCTTATGTTGAAGTAGATGCATTTGTTGGATCTGGAAATCTATCTTACTTTGGTGGATCTGCAGAGACAGTTGCTTGGTCACCAGACGAAGAGCAACTTCTATTCTCTATCAAAGGAGCAGCAATTTCTATCTTTAGTCTTGCTCATTTTGGGTCTGGTACAATTATCGTTACCGATAGCGCCGAGAAAGCAAGAGTACTTGTACTACCAGCTGATGGATCTATTAGTAATATTACTGGCGAAGCAGATGTAGCATTCTCCGCAAATCCACCAGAAGAAGAACCTCTATTTAGATTTGTTGGCAATAAAGAAGAATCGTTCTCCTTTGGAACTTATATTGGAGATGGTGATCTCTTCTCTATTGGTGGTTCTTCCGAACTTCTTGGATTTGCAGAGCGACCAACTATTGATATTCGCGTCACTGGTCAACTTACAGAGAGGAGAACTAATAAATTTACAGGATCTGGTAGTCTATTTGCATTTATTGGATCTACGGAATCTAGAACAATTGATCTACCTGAGTTCAAGGCAGATCTTAAGTTCTTCGGTGGAATCACGTCAGAAATATTCTCAGCAAATCCACCTGAAAATGATGCCAAGATTAAAGTATCTGGAACAACAACTCCAGAAATTCTTACCTTCTCTGAAAGATCGTTTGGAACTGTATTTACATTTGGTGAATCTACAAATGTCTATGCACCAAATCATATTGGCACTGGATCTCTATTTGCATTTGCTGGTTCTGCAGAATCTGTTGGATTCAATCCAGAAGACATCACAACAGATCTCAAGATTATTGGATTTGCAATTGAAAGATTTACAGCAAATCCAGCAGAAGATGGTACGGAAATTGTTCTATCTGGAACAACATCACCAGAAATTCGCAGCTTTGCAGAGCAACCATTTGGTACATTCTCTATATTTGCAGATGCTGATACAGATAGATCTAAAATCTTTGTTGGTTCTGGATCACTCAAGAAGTTCTCTGGATCTTCAGAATCTGCTACATTCAACCCCGAGGAAAAAGATCTCCTATTCTCCTTCACGGGAGGACTTACAAGTGAGAAACACACCGAAACGTATGCTGGTGTGGATACCCCAATTAAAATCCGTAGAGGAGCTCTATCGGACTTCCAGACGTATGATTACCAACCACTATGGACTGGATTTGGTATTATCACGATTACTGGAGAATCTGCAGATAGATTCCTCAAGAATAATGTTGGATTTGGTAATATCTTCAACATTGGTGGAGCATCAGAATCCACTACCTTCAATCCAACAGAGGAACAAATCCTATTCTCCTTCGCTGGAGAATCGGCAGAAAGAACTGCCTCGTCTTACTATGGTGAGGGATCTCTCTTTGGAATCAATGGTTCTACTGAGTCGTCTACTGTTGTTCCACCAGTATCTGCAGATATCAGATTCTTCGGAGAATCAAGTTCTAAGTTTATAATTAATAATGTTGGATTTGGTAATATCTTCAACATTGGTGGAGCATCAGAGTCTGTCTCCTTCAATCCTGATGAAAGACAAATTCTCTTCTCCTTCTCTGGATTTGGAAGTCAGTCACTTGGTATTGCAGAAACCAAGCAAATTGAAATTGATATTACTGGTGATTCATATGATCTCAGATCTCACTCATACTTTGGATCTGGATCAGCAACGATCTTTGGTGAATCTACAAATCGTTTTGTTATTAATAACATTGGATTTGGTAATATCTTCAACATTGGTGGAGCATCAGAATCCACTACCTTCAATCCAACAGAGGAACAAATCCTATTCTCCTTCACTGGAGAATTGGCAGAAAGAACTCTTGTTAGAGAAATTAGTCAGGGTGGAACTCTTGTTGTTTCTGGATCTTCTGTTGTACGAGCATCTATTGCAGAAACTAAGCAGATTGAAGTTGATATCACTGGTGAAGCATACATTACTGCCTCACTTCTACATGTTGGTTCTGGAAATCTATTTGCATTCTCTGGTGGAGCAGAATCTGTTACTGGAGTTCCTCCAACAGAAAAAGCACTATTCAAAATTTCTGGTATTGCAACAGAGAAGAATACAGAAAATTATATTGGTTCTGGATCTCTTAGAAAACTATCTGGTGCTGCAGAATCTGTTGCCTTTAATCCAGATGAGCAACAAATTCTCTTTACATTTACAGGAACAAGAAATTCAGAGAAGAGAACATCTAGAGAAATCAGTAAGGGAGGAACATTCCAGATTTCTGGAGACTCTGTATCAAGATCTTCTCTTGTACACTATGGTCAGGGAACTGTTTCAGTTGATGGAGATGCCCATACCACAAGAGCAAGAGATTTCATCGGATCTGGTACAATCCCAGTATTCCATGGAGCAGCGGAATCTCTCACATTTAATCCAGATGAAAGAGATCTACTGTTCTCCTTTAATGGAGAACGTATTTCCGAGAAGAGCACGTTTAGAGAAGTTGGAACTCTTGGTAAGGTCAGAATTACTGGAACAAGTGGCGATCCATTACTCACATTTGCAGAGAATCCATTTGTCAAGATCAATCTTAGTGGTAATTCTGTTAATATTCGTTCACGCAGATATATTGGATCTGGAAGACTATTTTCATTCAGTAATGCAAAAGAAGTCTTTGCCCGAGCTCAGTATGAAGGCAGCGGTGCTATTGATATTAGCGGTGATGGAATTATTCAGGTTGAGGTCTTCCAACCACCAAGAACATTTATCTGGATTATCTAATTATATAAATACATTTGAGCAAAAACTGTGCGTAAATAATGACCACTCAGGTACAATTTAGAAAAGGCACGACCCCTGAACATGCTCTATTTACTGGAGCACTTGCAGAAATTACAGTTGATACTGACAAAAAAACTGCTGTCATACATGATGGTAGTGATATTGGAGGATTTGAACTTCTAAGAGCAAGATGGGAGGTTGTTAACACTAGTGGAAATCTTTCTTGTGGAGTTAGGTATCTTTTAGATACATCTACAATTCCATTGACATTAAATATGCCATATGAATCTGCTGGGATTGTTCCCCATGTTGGAGATATGTTGGAATTAGTTGATTTTAAATCAACCTGGGCTATAAATAATGTTACGTTAACGACAAGTGGTGGACAGCAATTTCTAGATAAATTTGGAAACATTGATTCCACTTTAATTCTTGATGTATCTGGTTTATATGTTCAGTTTATTTGGGATGGAATTTACTGGAGGATCCTAGCATGAGTTTATATCTTAGCTCAAGCTCAGCAGCTGTTAATCAAACAGTTGCTCAGTCAAATGATTTTACCGTACATGCTTTACGCAGAGATAAAGACGGTATGCTTTACTATACTGTGGCAAGATCCACAGAAGACGCAGTTTTTGATTTTCACAGAACTAATGGAGAAGAATATCCTGATTTTCTTCAAGGTGAAGAATATTTAGATGCTACTCCTAACGTGGCAAAGCAATATTCAAACGATCCAGACGATAAATATCAACAGTTCAGGTTTGATTTCAGACGCTTGACATATTTCATTGATGATAATGGATACTTAGTCGCAAGACTAAATAAATCATATGATCACAATTCACAAGGACCTAAGTAAGGATTTTTAAAAATGGCAGATTTTAGACTCGGTAGACTGAAGTTTAAGTGGCGCGGTGCTTGGGCTGCGTCTACTGCATATGTCATTGACGATATTGTTAAATTTGGCGGCAATACGTATGTCTGTATTTTTAATCACACATCTGTTTCTTCAGAAGATGATTTTTACGCTTATGATCTAGCAAATAATTCTCCAAAATGGAGTTTGCATACTGAAGGTCTGAGACACCGTGGAGATTTTATTCCTGCAACAAATAGTGTTGGAGCTGGATCTGTTTATTACAGAATAAATGATGTTGTTAAATATGGCAACACACAGTATCGTTGTCTTGTAGGTCATAGATCATCTCTATTATTTGTATTTACAAACTGGGAAGTATATTTCTCTGGTTTTGAATATGAAGATACATGGTCAAACACTGTTCTATATCAAAAGGGCGATATCGTAGCATTTGGTGGTTATACATACGTAGCTACTACAGATAATACAAATACTGCACCAAACACTTCAGCATCTGTATGGGAAGTTGTTACTACTGGATTTAGCAATCAAGGATATTGGGTTTCATCTGAAGTTTATGAACCAGGAAACTTAGTTAGGTATGGTGGAAATAGCTATACTTGCAAACTAACTTCCAATCCTTTAGTATTAGGTGTAGGAACAATCTCTGGAAATGGCACTGTAGCAACGGTACTTTTCTCTGCTGGACAAACTTTTACTCCTTATGTTGTTGGAGATTCTGTAACTATTTCTGGATCTTCTGTTGCTAGTTATAATGGTACTCACAGAGTTTTATCTGTATCTCCAACTCAATTCACGTTTGCCTCTATCACAACAACAACAAGTAATACTGGATCTATTTCTTATATCCCAACTCCAATCAATACAAGATATTTTGATTTACTACTTGAAGGATTTAATTGGACTAGTGACTGGAGTTCTACCACTACTTACCAAAAAGGTGATACAGTAAATAGAAACTCAAACTCTTATGTTTGTATTGCAAATCATGTATTTGGAGCTTCCACGGCGCCAGAATTAGATTCTCTTGGAAATTTCTGGAACTACCTATCTCAAGGTGGAAATGCAGCACAGGTACTACAAGCAACTGGAGACCTTCTATATCAAGCAGCGGGTGGTATTAATAGAATTCCCATTGGAGTTGATGGCGAATGTTTAACAGTTGGTGGCAATCCTTTACTTCCTAGATGGGAACCAAATAACTCCACCCCCACAGTTTACTACGTTTCTATTAGTGGTGATGACACATATAGTGGAACTACTATTTCTAGATCATTCCGTAGTTTAAGAAAAGCATGTGATGTTATTAGTTCGTTGACTGGCGCTGCTGCTCCATCAGCAACAAACTTGATTACAATCTATGTAAAAGCTGGTATTTATGATGAACAACTTCCAATTACAATTCCTCAATTTACATCTGTAATTGGTGATAACCTAAGAAACTCAGTTATCAGACCAAAATCTGGTAATTCAGATATGCAAGCATTGTATCTTGCTTCTGCAGTTACCCACTTGAAATTTGGTGACATTATTTCCAACGCAGCTGAGACAAAAACGGCGAAGATTTTAGATTCTGACTATTCACAAAATGTTCATCTACTCAATTTAACTGGTGGTGAATGGGTAGCAACAGACAAATATATCAATATTGTAAGTCATGAACATGCTGATGCTAGAAATTCTATTATAGCAAATAAAAATTTCATTGCACACGAAGCATACCATCGTCATGTAGCACAAAATGGTGCTGTTACTGGCGTAGGAACTACTGTTAGAAATAAACTAGCTTCTTTTGTTGAGAGTCTTGCTTTCAACGTAAAAGCGGGTGCAAATAATAAAGTATGGCAGTTTGCAAATGCTTTATTAGGAGCGCAACCAAATGATATTATTACAGGTGTTGGATCTCAAGATACTGTCCTTCTAAATTACATTGCATCAATTGCCACTCAAGTGATGCGTAACGAAACAGTAACCGTTTCATCTGGTAATACACTAACTCAAGTAAAAGATCTAAATCAAACTGTTGATAATAGTTCTCCATATTGTGCTACTGTAGCAAGTGCAATTACTACTCTAGTTGGTATTGTAACATCCGCTATTAGCAACACTAATTTAAACGCAACGCCTTTAGTAGAGCCATACATCAACGTCAGTACAATTGCAACAAGAACCAACTCTGAGTCAACAATGTTCTATGTTGGAACACACACTCAAGTAAAAGACGTTGTAATGAGTGATATGACTGGATTTGTTCCATCCACATCTGATGATAAAGATATCAATACTGCCACTATTCGTGGTGTATATTTCAGACTTGATCCATCATCTCCAATTCAAAAATCACCATACATCCAAAACTGTACCGCAATTGGAGGAGCAGGTGTTGGTGTAATCGTTGATGGTGCTGTACATGCACACTTTGATAATTCAAATACACCATCTTATAAATCAATGGTATTTGACGCATTTACCATGGTTCTAGATAATGGTGTCGGTTTCTGGGTTGTCAATTCTGGATCTTCGGAAATTGTTTCTTGCTTTACTTACTACGCACATATTTCATACACCTCAACCAAGGGTGGTAAAATCCGTGCAGTTTCTGGTAACTCTTCTTATGGAAAGTATGGTTGTATTGCATCAGGATTCAATGCAAGTGAAACAACAATTAATGGATTTGTAAAAGGTCTTAGATTGCAATTTGATCCACAAGGTCAAAAGAACGGAATTTTTACTAACCGTGAAAGAATTCAAGGTGTAAGTTCAGGTGCTGTTGGAGAACTTATTAGCGATCAGTCAGCATCACAGGCTCTATATTACTTCCCTGTAAAAGGAACATTTGTACAGGGAGAACGTGTTAATGGATTGACTTCAAGTGCATATGTAACTCTTGCCAATAATACAGGTGCCGTTACTGGACAAAAAGGATTTCTACTCACTGCTATTGGTTTAGCTACTGCGCCAGATCAAGGCGGATCAGTTGAAATGGTAGATGATGGAACTAATAATGATGCTGGATCATATGTAATTACAAATGCTAGTTATTCTGCTCCAGATGGAAGAGGTACTATTAATTTTAGTAGAGCTCTTTTAAATAGCAATCTAGATTCACATTCTGGTACTACTGCTGTTGCAAGATTTCCTAAAAAAAGTGAGCAAACAATTATTTCTAGTGCTATCCCTAGTGGATCTGGTACTACAACAATTCAGGTTTCTGCAATTGCGGGAATGGACCCAGGAGGATTCCTCATTATTAATAATGAGATGTTCCAAATTTCCTCAAATAATGCTTTCCCATCAGCAACATCAGTTACTGTAACTCGCGCTGTTGAAGGAACAGTTGCTCAAGCTCATGGTGGCGGTGATGTCGTACTAATCTATGGTAGTAAAATTTCTACTCAGTCTGAATTAATTGAAGATTTTAATACGCAAGCAACATCTCTTCGTGTAGCACTAACCGCAGGTTTTACTCAAGGTGATGTTTTGAAAGTTGATAATGAATTTTTCAGAGTTAATAGCGTAGTTACAGATGCTACTGGTATTACAATTCTTCAATTGTCCGATGAAAAAACCATTGCTGCTGGCAATGGTCAAGCAATGAAAATTCGTTATCAATACTCTCAGGTAAGACTTACTGCACACGATTTCCTAGATGTTGGTACTGGTACTAAGGCTCAAACAAACTGGCCATTTTTACCACAGCAACCAAATGTTCCATCAAATGAAACCCATGAAACTCGCCCTGGACGTGTTTACTATGTTTCCACTGACCAAGATGGTAACTTTGCTGTTGGTAAATTCTTCAAAGTTAATCAAGCAACTGGTAAGGCAACTCTTGATGCATCTGCGTTTGATCTCGCAGGTCTATCATCTTTAAGACTTGGTTCTATCGGTGCTCAATTAGGTGCATCCATTAACGAATTTTCAACAGATGGAACACTTTCACAAAATAGTGATGAAAAAGTAGCCACTCAAAAGGCAGTAAAAACTTATGTGGATAATCTTTCAGGAACTTTAGGCAACTTTACGGTTGGTGGTAACCTAACAGTAAATGGAACAACAGTTACAACCAATGCTGTTGAAGTTAACATCAAAGACAGAAATATTGTTCTTGGTTCTGTATCTACATCAACATTTACTGGTAACTGTGCCTCTGGAAGCGCAACTATTACAAACATTAGTTCAACATCAGCTTTAGCTCCTGGTCAGATTATTACTCTAACTTCTGGCGGTGGAACTGTTTCTCTAGTAGGAGGAACAACTATTTCTTCTGTAGATAGCAAAACACAGGTAACTTTATCCAGTGTATTCACTGGATCTGGAACTGCTACTGGAGTAACATTCACTGCAGGTGGTGCAACCGATGCTACAGCTGATTCTGGTGGTATCATTCTCAAGGGTACAACTGATAAGACTTTCCAATATAATACTACATCTTCACACTGGAGTTCTTCAGAAAATGTCAATCTTGCATCTGATAAAGTCTTAAAAATTAATGGAGTAGAAATCTTAAGTTCTACTACTCTTGGTTCTACTGTTACCACTTCAAGTTTAACCAGTGTTGGCACCCTATCTTCATTAACAGTTAATGGAGTTTTGGATGTTTCAAATCATTCAAAACTTGCTGCAGTAACTGAAAAACTAAGTGTAATCTCTGCTACATCTACTGGAACTCAGTCATATAATTTCAATTTGAACGGTGTATTTTATCACGCTTCTGTCAGCGGAACATTGACGCCGAACTTCATTAATATGCCTTCAGATGCTCAAAGAGCGTTTGGTATTGCTGTTGTTATTCAACAAGGTGCTAGTGCATTCGGATTTGGAACTGGTGCTCAAATTAACAGTGCAGGTGGAACAATCACAATCAATTGGGCTGGTGGAACTACTCCTACTCCAACTGCGAACAAGAAAGAAGTTTATATCTTTAATCTTCTAAATATCAGTACTACTTCAACACCATCTTGGGTTATCTTCGGATCAAAATCTGAATTTGGTTGATAATTATTTAATTGATTAAAAAAATTAGGAGAAAACAATAATGAGTCCGATTCTTGGAAGTTTTACTGGATCTTTGAGTTTTAATAGAGCAAAACTTGCGACAAAATTTATTGCTGCGTTGGGTGGCACTATAAGTGAATGGAATGGGTGGAAAATTCATACATTTACCACTACAGGTTCAAACACATTCTCAATTTCTTCTGCTCCTCCAGGATCTGTAATTGACTTTTTAGTTGTTGGTGGTGGTGGTCCTGGTGGGTCTGGTCTTGCTGGCGGTGGCGGGGCTGGTGGTGTAATTCAACAATTTTCTATTCCTGCGGAAGTTGGATCATATACAATGAACATTGCTACAGAATCTGGAGCAGGTGGTGATCGGACCTCAGCTGGGCATCCAGATGGTCGTGGAAAAAGTACTACATTTACTTCTCCTGGAGGAACAACATACACTGCTATAGGTGGTGGAATCGGTGGATGGTGGGATGGTGTTGGAGGCACTGCTGGCGGATGTGGTGGTGGCGGTGCTGGGGGAACTAGCGGCAATCCCCGTGGGCGGGTTGCTGGTGGAGGTGGCACTACTGGTCAAGGAACTCCTGGCGGAAACGGAATTAGATACCCAACTAATAATGCAAATGACCACAAAGGTGGCGGCGGCGGTGGTGCAGGTGGGTCTGGACTTAATGCTTCTGACTATGCTGGTGGGTGGGGAGCTCCAAATAGAGGTCCTGGCGCAGCTGATGGCGGCAAAGGTGTATATACAACAATTGATGGCACACCAAGATACTTTGGTGGTGGTGGTGGAGGATCCTGCTGGATTGGAGCTAGTTGGGCTGGATATGGTGGTATCGGCGGCGGTGGTGGTGGAAATCATCAGGGAAATAGTGCTTATTATGGCAGAGGTGGCGGAACTGCTTACAACACTGGTGGCGATGGCGTTCACGGCGGTGTTGGTGGTGCTGGAGGCGCAAATACTGGTGGTGGTGGAGGTGCATCGTATGGACCTCCATGGGGAGGCGGCGCTGGTGGTTCGGGCGGATCTGGAATTGTAATCGTTAGATATCGCTTCAAAACTCAATTAGAATCACTTAACATTTCTGATTCTACAAACTTAGGATTAACAGAGGCAACTGCAGCAGTTAGTGCTTCTGCTATTAAAAGTGCTTGGGCGGGAGCTCCAGATGGAACATATTGGATCAAACCATCTGGATCAGTTCCAGCATATAAAGTTCATTGTTATATGACTTTTGAAGGTGGTGGATGGGAATTAGCATATAGAGTTAATAGCACTCAACTAAGTCCTGTTGGTAGTGGAAGTTTTGGAGCTCCAAACTGGGCTGGTTGGAACTATACAACTAAGGCACAATGCGATGCTATTAACTTGTTATATGAAAGAGAAGGAGATGATGATTGCATCTCACCATCATTCGTTTATCAATCATTTAGAGATTGTATGGTAATTTCTAATCAAGTCCCAACCATGAGATGTGGGTATAGATTTGCGTCCCAAATGTCTCCATGTTCAGTTCAACTATCAACTGCAGGAACTAAAAAAACAACAACTGCATTATTTGGTAATTTTAACTGGACAACATCTTTACATGTAAGACCAGAAACAAATCGTGGATATAGCGGTGGCGACTTTTTTGGATTCAAAGTTTATGATAGCACGCACGGAGATGGATGCAATAATGGATTACTAACTGGTGGTGGAACAGATAATGCTTGGGGTTGGTCAAAAGCACAGATTGGTATCGGGAGAGATAATCAAAGCGGTTCCCATTGGGGTGGTGGATTTGGTTGTGCTGGATATGCTTGTTCTCCATATGAATCAATTGGAGGAGGACCTTACCAAAAACTTCATGGTCACTGGTGGGGACATGGAGATGGTAGAAGTGGTGATTATTGGAATGGTGATAGATCAAATGGTTGGTATGGTCATGCACTATATGTCCGAAAAGATGTTCCTTAATTTAACCAGATAAAATTTACACCATAAATAGGAGGTAGAGATACCTCCTATTTTATTATGTTTCTGAATTTGTTCCCCGTAAAAATCTATAAATTCAAACTTGAAAGTCATAAAGAAATCAAAGAAAAATACTTAAAAAAAATTATTGCGTCGTATGACTCAAAATTATATAACACCCCATCTGGTTGGGAAACAAATAGAATACACACATCATTTGATCAAGAACAAATTATCAAAGATTTGCCGTTAGAATACTATAAAATTTTTGATAAAATATTTGATCATCCATGGAAAGGAACTTTTAGTCATTGGCATAATGTCATCAAGAATGGTGAGTATCAAGAAACTCACCATCATTTACCTGCATATTATTCAGCAATTCATTTTTTAAAATTTGATCGTTTTGAACACTTGCCGCCAGTTTTTTATGATCCTAATAGATTAGTAAATCACCAGTATACTTCTCAAAAATTTTCTCCTGAAATTGAAGAAGGAGATGTTATTGTCTTTCCATCATATCTTGAGCATTTTGTCCCTGGCAAAAACTATAAAACTCACCGAGTTACATTGTCGTTTAATTTGACTTTAGATGATTAATATATTTGAAATCAATAATAAACAGTATACAGAGTTTTTTGTGAACAACACCATTGTATATGAAATAAAAGATTTTTACAAATATCCAGATAAAATTCTTGAATTTATATCGCACATACAACCATTTTTACATAAAGAAAATTCATCACCATCTTTTAATAAGATAGCATTTAAAGATATGCGGCATAGATGCCAAGTAAAAGGCATGAAAGATGTTAATAAATTTTTATCAAATATTTGTAAACAATTTCCACATGACGAATATAGTTTATGTACCAATGTCTTCAAATTATTAGATAAGAAATTCAATCAATACGAACAAAATTATTGGTGGCCTCATATAGATGATGGGTATACTGCTCTCGTATACCTGAATTCATTTTCATACCCAGGAACTAATTTATATACTCCACTTAAACAACCCGATTATAATCAAGGAGAACACTTCAAACCATGGCAACCAAAAAGTAATTGGAAAGTTGAATATACATTAGAAGCAGAGTTTAATAAACTTGTTATGTTTGATGGATTAAATAATCCACACGCTATGGTAATAAACTCAGATTTATTTTATAATAAGACAAGATTGAATCAAGTTACATTTTTTAAACCATGAGAATTTTAGGTATTAGTCCAGCTCACGATTCGTCTGTATGTGTTTTGTTGGATGGTGAGATTGAGAGATTTTACAAAGAGGAAAGACTTTCCAGAAAGAAGAGAGATAAGTTTCCATATATGTCTTTGATGTGCGTGTATGAAGAGTTTGGTTGTTCTTTTGACCATGTTATAATTACTTCTCCTTCACCAGATACTTTTTTTGATATTGGATTATTCTGTGAAAAAATTTTTAAATGTCCAGTAGAGTATGTTTGTGGAAAACATCACTTGCAACATGCTAGTTTAGCATTTTACAGCAGTGGGTTTGATAGGGCTTTCACTTTTGTTATTGATAGAAATGGAAGTAATCATCAACATTATTTTAGAGAATCTGAAAGTATTTTTTTCTGTGACTATCCAAATAATTTTACCGAGATCTATAAAAGTTTTTGGAGAATGGATATTGATGATCAAAAATTAGATGAGATTCTGGGTGATTTAAAAATAAGATATCCGCACTGTGATTTTGTTTGCGATTCTAAATTTAATATTACTAAAGTATATGAAACTGCCACATCTTTGATATCCGAACATCCATTAGAAAATGGAAAAACAATGGGATTGTCATCATACGGAAACGATCAAGAGTTTGAATTTTTGTTTGATGGCAGTATTCCAAACGATAGGTATTTCGCCCACAAATTAAAAGATCACCATCCAGAAATGCCAATGTCGGTTTTCAGGAAGTTTGATAGTAAGACATGTAAAAATGTTTCCGAAACCAATTTTCAATTCTACGCTGATTATGCTTATCAAGTTCAAAAACAAACACAGGATGCTGTTGTAAATTTAATACAAAAATATGTTGTTCCATCTGCTATAACCAATATTTGTATTACTGGTGGATATGGATTGAACGTTGTTTGCAATTCATACTTACAATCAAAGTTTCCAAATTATAATTTTTTCTTTGAACCTCTAGCAGATGACACTGGTAATAGTATTGGTGCTGCTCTTTTATATTGGCATACACAAACTAAATCATGCAAAAAATTTAATCAAAGAGGTACATTCTTTCATGGCATTAAACATGTTATTCCAAATGATTATAAAATTTGTGATGTAGATTTTATTTCCCAACAACTATTGTCAGGAAAAGCAATTGCTGTTTACCACGGACTGTCCGAATCTGGTCCTAGAGCTCTGGGAAATAGATCAATTCTATTTGATTGCACAAATAAAAATGCTAAAAAAATTATTAATGGATTTAAGAAACGAGAGTGGTATAGACCTTTTGCTGGAATATGTTTAGAAGAAGATGCTCAGGAACTATTTGATATGCTTGGATTAGGCAAGAGTGAATATATGACAATGAGTTTTTATGTTAGAGAAAAATATAGAGATTTAATTTCTGGAATAGTTCACGTTGATGGGTCCTGTAGAATTCAAACAATTAATTATTCTCATCATTTATACAATCTTTTATTGAAGATAAAAGAATCTATTGGATTTGGTATTTTATTAAACACAAGTTTTAACCTAGCAGGTGATCCTTTGGTAGATAGTATTCAAGATGCACTTGATACTATGAACAAATCAGATTTAGACCTGATTTGGTTTCCAGAAACAAATCAATATTACGAGAAATTTTATGGAAATATTTGAAATCAATCCAACTGTAGTTTATAAAAATACTCTTGACTATGTTTTTACAGATGCACAAAAAAAAATTTTACATGAATTAAGTATTAATGAGTCATTACTTTCAGATCAATTATACTTATTAAATGATACAAGATTTTATTCTTTGAAGAATATTGTACGTAATCATATTTTTGCATATGAAAAGGAGGTTTGTGGTTTTGGAGATTCTTTATTTTTGGAAATAACACAATCATGGTATAGAAAAACTAAACCAGGAGAAAATCACGATCAGCACAATCATCCAAATAGTTGTTTAAGTGGTGTGATATATGTGAATGTTCCAGAAAAAAGTAGAGATCATGCTGGAATAAATTTTAATACTGCTTATCACCCTTTTAAAAATTTTCAGTTTGAATACGATATCCAGAACCCTAATAAATATAATACGAAGGTAACACATGTTCCCGTTAAAACAGGTGATATAATATTGTTTCCATCTTGGATGGATCATTATGTCTTAAAAAATCAAGATCCCGAAAACTCACGGGAAATTATTTCTTTTAATACCTTTTTGCGAGGAAACATCTCTGTAACTACAAAATACCCAACAACTATTATCATTTAAGTCATGGAACCACTAGTAAATTTTGATTGGAATAATATCTCAAAAGATCAACAGGACGCTGTTGCGATCATGCTATCTCAGTTAGAAACTATGGGAAAACTTGATCCAACTACAGAATCACACTTGAAGAAAAAATTTGGATTAGAAGATCCAGAAATGATTGATTATAAAGAATCAAAAATTTATAATCTTGCAAGAGAATTTGGTATCTTTTGTCAAGAAGAAGGTTTTAAAACTAAAGAAGATGGTAATCGTGTATCTATGATTAGAATTGTATCTGATGTTGAGACATTAGATGCATTTCTAGAATATGCAAGAATTGTTTTAAACGATTACAAAAAAGAAGAAGATGAATATCTTGATAAACAAGCGAAAGAACAACTAGAAAATGTTGATAATCAGTCTACACATTCAGATACTTCTGTGTCCAACTCAAAATTAGAAGAAGAATATTTAGAAGATTTAATTTCAAATATTGATGTGTAATAATGCAGGATAATTTTTTGAGTCCATATTGGGTATGGGAGTCTGAGTTACCAGAACAGATTTGTAATTACATAATTAAATTATCGGAAAAAAATAAGTATACTCAAGGAATAGCTGGAAATAATACTTTATCAGATAAAAGAAATCGCAACGTCAATGTTCAGTTTATTAAAAACTGTACGTGGATTAATACGATGCTGTACGGTTATGTTGCATATGCAAATTCTATAAATTTCAACTACGATATCTCAGATAGAGATTCTGAAAGTATGCAAATATCAAGGTACGAAGTTGGTCAATTTTATAACAAACATACTGATTTCTCTCCATATAGAGATCATTCTGCACATTTAAGAAAACTCAGTCTTTCTTTACAATTGTCCTCAGAAGATGAGTATGATGGAGGTGAATTGATTTTAGACTTACCTGGAGATTATGAAGAATATATTTTTTCCAAAAAGAAAGGATCAATAATTGTTTTTGATAGCAGAGTAACGCATAGAGTAACGGAGGTTACAAAAGGAGTTCGGTATTCATTAGTAAAGTGGGTTCAAGGTAATTCGCCATTGAGATAAATTATAAATACCCCTAGGAAACTAGGGGTATTTTTTATGGCTCAACCTGCCAGTAGGTCCGAGCTAAGGAACTATTGTTTAAGACAATTGGGGTTCCCAGTTCTGGAAATTAATGTAGACGATGATCAAATTGAAGACGCAATTGATGATGCTCTTCAATACTATCGTGAGCGTCATTATGATGGTGTTGAGCGCATGTATCTAAAGCATCAGTTTACTGCAGCAGATGAAACAAAGTTTGAAAATCAAAAGCAACTTATCACTGTTAATGGGGATGTTTGGGAAGAGCGTGATAGGTATATCAACATCCCATCTCACGTAATGGGAATTTCAAAGGTTTTTGGTTTAGCAAGTAATGCAATCAGAAATAATCTTTTTGGTATTGAATATCAGATTTTTTTAA
>Ga0194124_10003245_pt1 | contig 17268 bp, 9 predicted proteins | sample TA2KigCas0mmetaG_FD_148605 | JGI IMG/M metagenome (GOLD analysis project Ga0194124, IMG submission 148605) | Freshwater microbial communities from Lake Tanganyika, Tanzania - TA2015031 Kigoma Deep Cast 0m | ecosystem: Environmental > Aquatic > Freshwater > Lake | place: Tanzania: Lake Tanganyika...
ATGTGCAACCCGCCGCTCTGCATCACCGAGGAGGAGATGGGCGAGGCGTTCGGCATCATCGACCGCGGACTCGACATTGTCGACGAAGTATTCGAAGGTTGATGGACGCGAACATGGGGCTCAGCGGCCCGCCCGTCCAAACGCGTTGCCACGCATCCCGGCTCGGTAGACGATCGCCGCCACGCCGAACCCGATAAACCATGAGTACGGGTAGATGTGATCCCACAGGTCAGGGCCACCGCCAACCACCTTCACGCTGCGCAGGAACCCGATGATGTTCGGTGCCACGCCAGCGCACAGCGCACCCATCGCCACCCAGTTGATGCCGCGGTAGCGCCCCTGCGGCCGGTACAGGTCCGGCACATCAAGTTGCTGCCTGCGCACCATCCAGTAATCGACCACCATGATTCCCGCAATCGGACCGAGCAAACTGCCGTAGCCAACCAGCCAGTTGAAGATGTAGGTATCGGCGCTCGCCAGCAGCTTCCACGGCATGATCAACAGACCGATCACACCTGTGATCACACCGCCCATCTTGAAGCTGATGCGGCGCGGTGCAAGGTTCGCGAAGTCGTTCGCGGGGCTCACCACATTCGCCGCGATGTTCGTGGCGATCGTTGCCACGCCCACGCCAAAGAGGCTGAGTACCGCAACGACCCAGCGTGTGCCCGCATCGGCGAGTAGCGGCGCATCGAGCCCCACCGGCGCTTCTGAACTCGTGACGTGTCCGAGCACCACCACAGGATCCCACAGCGCTTTCGCATCACTGCCTTTGAGAATCTCCTCCGCCGCACTCGTGATCACCACGGCCATCGCACTGAAGGCGATCATCGTGGTCGGCAGTCCGAGGGTCTGCCCCCAGAACTGCTCCTTCTGCCCGCGACCATACCTCGTGAAATCGGGGATGTTCAGACTGAGCGTCGCCCAGAAGCAGATCATGCCCGTGAGGCTCGGCACGAATACCGCCCAAAACTCCGCATTGGTCGCAAACGAACTCGGGCGCGCGAACATCGGTCCCAGCCCACCTGCGCGGTCCACGATCCACCACAGCAGCCATGCGGCCATCACAAGGACGAGCGGCGCACTCCAGTTCTCGAAGTGGCGCACCGCGTTCATGCCAAACAGAATGATCGCGATGTTGAGCGACCAAAACACGAGAAAGGTGATGAGCGATGGGATGCCCAGTCCGAGCACCATCGCGCCATCGCCAATCTGTGCAAAGGCGGGCCATGCCGCCACGAGAAAGGTCCTGACCGCCTCGCCCCCGATGTATGTCTGAATGCCGAACCACCCGCACGCCACGATCGCGCGCAGGATGGCGGGGACATTGGCGCCCACCGTACCGAAGCTTGATCGCACAAGCACCGGGAACGGAATGCCGTACTTCGTTCCTGGATGCGCGTTGAGCAGGATGGGCACCAGCACGATCACGTTTCCGAGACCGATGGTCAGGAGCGCCTGCCACCAGTTCATTCCCAGCGCCACCAGTCCGCCAGCCAGCATGTAGGTGGGCAAGCAGTGCGCCATGCTGATCCACAGCGCGGCGAAGGTGTAGGTGGACCAGGTGCGTCGATCGGTCGGCACCGGCGCGAGATCCGCGTTCAGAAGCGGACTCGACCGGACATCCTCTGGGAGGTCCAAGCGATCGGCGGTAGAGCGAACGTGCGGGTCCATGTGTGACTCTTCTCGCTCGGAGAATAGTCCTCCGAGTCTCCACGACGGGTCGCGCGCCACCAAGGCGCAGCGATCAGCAAGGTGCCTCGACGCGACCACGCGGGGGTACGCTGACGCCATGCTTGCGGAGTTCCCGGCCCAGCGCTCCGAAACGGCGTTCACGGACTACAAACTGCCGCTCTACCCCGCGCAGGCCACCGTCGAAGCCGAGCGATGTCTGTTCTGCCACGACGCACCCTGCGTCGTCGCCTGCCCAACGCACATCGACATCCCACAGTTCATCCGCAAGATCGCAAGCGGCAATGACCGCGGCGCGGCGAAGACGATCTTCGAGTCGAACATCCTCGGCATGAGTTGTGCGCGCGCCTGCCCGGTGGAGGTGCTGTGCGTTGGAGCGTGCGTGTTCAACGACCTCCATGAGCCGCCGATCCAGATCGGGAAACTGCAGCGCCACGCCACGGACCGCGCGTTCGAGGAGGGCTGGCGTTTCTTCGAGGCGGGCGCACCGACCGGTCGGCGTGTGGCGCTCGTGGGTGGTGGTCCCGCCAGCCTCGCGGCGGCCCATGAACTTCGCCGACTTGGGCATCTGTGCACGATCTTCGAGCGGCGTGAGTTCCTCGGCGGCCTGAACACCACGGGCATCGCGCCGCACAAGATGAAGGCGGACCGCAGCGTGACCGAGGCGGAGTGGGTACTCGCCATCGGTGGCATCGAAGTGCGTTCGTGCGCTGAGGTCGGTCGCGATGTGACGCTTGAGGATCTTGAGCGCGACTTTGATGCCGTATTCGTGGGGATCGGTCTCGGTGCCGACAGTCGTGCGAAGTTGCTCGGCGAGGATCTGCCTGGCGTGCTCGGCGCCGTCGAGTGGATCGAGCGAATGAAACTCGGCGACGCAGGACTCGCGGGCGTGCGGCGCGCGGTGGTTGTGGGCGGAGGCAACACCGCGCTCGATGCGATGCGTGAACTGCTCACGCTTGGCGTTCCACAGGTGACCATGCTCTACCGAGGCACGGAGGACTCCATGGGTGGATACGTACACGAGTGGCAGGCCGCAAAGGCCGCTGGCGCACGCGTGGAATGGCGCACGGTGACCACGGCGTTCGAGGGCGCCAATCGACTCGAGCGATTGCGCTGCGTGCGAGTGGATGCTTCCCGCGCGCCGCTCGCGGGATCGGATTTCACGCTGGCTGCGGACCTGGCGCTGCTGGCCATTGGGCAGTCGAAACTTGGCGCGGCACTCGCTGGACTTGCAGGAATCACGCTGGAATCAGGCATCGTGCGCGTTGATGCGCAGGGTTTCACGGGTCGCCCCGGCTGGTACGCAGGCGGTGACTGCGCCAACGGCGGCAAGGAGGTCGTGAACGCGGTCGCCGAGGGGATGGCTGCGGCGCGCGCGATCGACCGTGAGTTGGCGAATGGCGGCGGCACAAAGCGGAAGGGAGCGCACCATGCCTGATCTGTCGACGGACACTGGCGGCATCCGATCGCCGAACCCGTTCTGGCTCGCGAGTGCGCCGCCAGCCAACAGCGGCGCGCAAATCCAGCGTGCCTTCGATGCCGGCTGGGGCGGCGCCGTGTGGAAGACGCTGGGTACGCCGATCCAAAATGTCTCGAGCCGCTTCGGCGGACACACGATCGGCGGTATCCGCGGCGCAGGGTTCACCAACATCGAGCTGATCACCGACCGACCGCTCGAAGTGAACTTCCGCGAGATCGCCGAGACGAAGAAGCGCTGGCCCCACCATGCGCTGATCGTCTCGCTGATGGTCGAGACGCGTGAGGAGTGGCGCGAGATCATCAAGCGCTCCATCGATGCGGGCGCGGACGGATTGGAACTCAACTTCGGCTGCCCGCACGGCATGTGCGAGCGCGGGATGGGAAGCGCAGTCGGGCAAGAGCCGACGGTGAACGAACGAATCACTTCGTGGGCATGCGAGTTCAGCAGCGTGCCGGTGCTTGTGAAGCTGACGCCGAATGTTTCCAACATCGTGCCGCACGGCATGGCGGCCAAGCGCGGCGGCGCGCATGGCGTCAGCCTGATCAACACCATCAAGAGCATCATCTCGGTGGACATCGACCGCTTCGTGCCGGAGCCACGCGTCGGGTCGCTGAGCACCAACGGCGGTTACTGCGGCGCGGCAGTCAAGCCAATCGCACTGCACATGGTGGCCGCGCTCGCGCGCGAGCCCGCCTTCGGGCTTCCCATCAGCGGGATCGGTGGCGTACGGAACTGGCGCGACGCGGTCGAGTTCATGCTGCTTGGTTCGAGCACGGTGCAGGTGTGCACGGAGGTCATGCTGCGTGGCTACCGTGTGGTCGAGGACATGCGCGATGGGCTCGAGGAGTACATGCGCTCGAAGGGCTTTGCACGAGTACACGACATGGTCGGCAAGGCCGTACCCGCATTCAGCGAATGGGGCGACCTGGACATGAACTACGAGACGGTGGCGCGCATCGACGCCGACAAGTGCATCGGCTGCCAGTTGTGCGTGGCTGCGTGTCACGACGGCGCACACCAGTGCATCCACCCGCAGGAGGGCACGCGTGTGCCGCGCATCGACGAGTCCGAGTGCGTGGGGTGCAACTTGTGCCAAATCGTCTGCCCAGCAGCGGGCTGCATCACCATGGAACCGATCGACAACGGTCATCGTCCGACCACTTGGAACGACCACACGAACAAGGGCGCGACGCTGCGTCCGAAGAAAGGCGCGCACTGAGCGCGAGCCACGAGGAGAACCCATGAGCGACAAGAAGCGGATCGTGCGCTGCGGATTGATCCAGTGCAGCAACCCGTTGAACGATGAGAAACGCCCCGTTGCCGAGATCCAGAAGGCGATGGTGGACAAGCACCTCCCGATGATCGAGGACGCCGGCAAGAAAGGCGTGCAGATCCTCTGTCTTCAGGAGATCTTCAACGGCCCCTACTTCTGCCCGAGCCAAAGCACGCGCTGGTACGAGGCTGCGGAAGCGGTACCTGGCCCAACGAGCAATCTCATCGCGAGCGTGTGCAAGAAGTATTCGATGGCGTGTGTGGTGCCCGTGTACGAGCGCGAGATGAGCGGCGTTCTCTACAACACGGCTGCGGTTTACGACGCCGACGGTACCTACCTTGGGAAGTACCGCAAGCAGCACATTCCGCAGGTCAACCCAGGCTTTTGGGAGAAGTTCTTCTTCAAGCCCGGCACCGGCGGCTATCCGATTTTTCAAACGCGCTACGCGAAGGTGGGCGTGTACATCTGCTACGACCGCCACTTTCCAGAGGGTGCGCGCTGCCTCGGCCTCAATGGCGCAGAGATCGTCTTCAATCCGAGCGCGACTGTCGCGGGGCTGAGCCAGTACCTCTGGAAGATCGAGCAGCCCGCGCACGCGGTTGCGAACGGCTACTACATGGGTTGCATCAACCGCGTGGGCACGGAGGCGCCGTGGAACATCGGCACGTTCTACGGGACGAGCTACTTCGTGAACCCACGCGGCGAGATCATGTCACAAGCCAGTGAAGACCGCGACGAACTGCTCATCAGCGATCTCGATCTTGGCATGATCGAACAGGTGCGCAGCGTGTGGCAGTTCTACCGCGACCGCCGCCCAGAGGCGTACGGCGAAATCTCGGCGCAGTAATCATTGCCGACAGTATCGATGCGGCTTGATTGCCCGCGAGTCGACGCTCAGGGCACAGGACCCCACGCGCTGAGCACGGCAGCGATATCCGCGCCGTCGATGCTGCCGCTTCCGTTGACATCTGCCGCGCCGCCCCCTATCCCCCACGCGGCCAACACAGCCGCAAGATCGATGGCGTCCACCGCACCACTGCAGTCGACATCGGCCGTGTCGCGACATGGAGTCGCCAAAGCCTCAACATAAAAGTTCCATGTGTCGGGACCGAGCCCTTGCAGTGTCGGGACAGGGTCGTGACCGACACCTGCGACTGCGATGAACTGATGTGGCACAGCCAGTGAAAGCAAGTGTTCATGAAACTCCTGATTCGCGGGGTACATCTCATCGACCGTTCCAATGCCAATGCGAATCTTCATGCAGGAGGCAATGAGTGCCTCGGCGCGCTGCGTGGCGATCGTCCACGGATGCTGCGCGAGGTAGTACGCGGGATCACTGCCCCAGACCAACTCGTACAGAAGCTTGCGTTGTTTCAGCGGAACATCCGTTCCATCAGGAGCGTCCATGAAATCAAGTTGCATCGGGCCGGCGCCGAGCATCGACACTGCGGCGAACAGATCAGGTCGGCGAAGGGCGAGTCGCCCTCCTCCACTTCCACCCATGCTGAACCCCTCCACAATTCGTCCACGACGTGATGCAATGGTGCGGAACGAGGCATCGACATGAGGGATCAACTCGTCGATGACGACCGTTTCCATCGGCACCGCTCCATTCTTTGAGTTGCACCACATGCTCGGGTTGAGTGGCCCCTTGCCATTTGGGAATACGACGAGCATCGGCGGGATGAGCCCCTGATCCATCGCGTTTGCGAACCATGTTCGCGCCTGTGGGATGCCCGCAGTTGGGCTGCCAGATCCATGAAGCCAGTAGAGAGTGGGGAATGACGCAGTCGGGTTCGTGTTGTACGCGGTCGGGAGAAAGACGTGAAAGCTGACGGTCGCCTGCAGGGATGGACTCCAGAACGTGCGGTATTGAAGACCCGGCGCGGTGACTGGAGGCGTCGTCCACTGTGCGGAAGCTTCCGGAGCGGGCGCAAGCGCGAGTGAAATCCCGAGCGAAGGCGCCACGAGAAACGAGGAGTTGGACGAGAGCCTTCGCATTGAACTTCGCAATGATACTGCCATCTCGCCCTGCAATGGTCCGCTCGCGCAGACATCAGGACCAAAGAGTCAGCAAAGTGCGGTGATCCTGCTCTGTCTCCGCCACGCACTGCAGAGAGGGCGCACAATCACTCTTGTGACTTCATTGGCTCTGCCATGCGTCCGAGCGCACGGTCGATGGCGCGGCGGTAGACCCACGCCCGCTCCGCCGAATCTTCATGTTCTTCACCCCTTTTCAAGGCGGCGGCCAGTTCGGCAACCGTCTGCTCACCAACAGCATCTGTGCCGAGGAGCACCACGGACGTTATCGCGAGCTCATAGAGCGCTGCACACGACGACTCATCCCCTGCATTGAACCGAGGCACCCCCCGCTCGATCGCCAGATCAAAGATTGCAGTTGCCTGACGTGCCCCTTGCGACAGAGTGGAGTCCGATCGCGTCTTGGGCTTCGCGGCAGGCGCTGGCAGAACACGATCGATGATGTGGATGATGCCGTTGGCCGCTTCAATATCGGCGACCTCGATACTCGCCCCAGACACGGTAATCGCTCCCGACTTCAGGGCGAACTGCACGCTTCCATCACCGAGGAGCGTTCCGGCAGAGCCCTGCGCGAGCATCTCTTCGCGGCGAATCGCCGAGGGCACCACATGCGCTCCAAGCAACGCCGTCAGTGCGGGGCGATCGCCCAGCAACTTCTTCAGCGCATCGGATGGCACTGCAGCGAATGCTTTGTTGGATGGTGCGAGCAGTGTCCAGGGTCCAGGATTGTCTGAACCGAGTTGTGGACCAAGTCCGGCAGCGTCGATTGCAGCGCGCAGGTTTGCGAAACGCCCGTCCTCCGCCACGATGGTTTGGATACTTCGCAGTTCTGGCACCATGACCGCGTCGATGACATGCACGAGGCCTCCATCAAACGCCACATCGGTCGCCACAAGGCGCGCACCATCGACGGTCAATGCCGTGGGATCGATGTCGAGCGACTGACCAGAGAGCGCCGTAATTCGTCGCCGATCCAACACGGCCGTGCTGCCGACCGACTGACCAATCACATGATGCTTCAGGATGGCTTGGAGGGTCGGCTTGCCCTTCTCACTCGTCAGGAATTCGACCTTTTCCTTGGGCAATTTGGCAAATGCCTCATTGGTTGGTGCAAAGATCGTGACCTTGGTGTTCGAAGGAAGCTGAATGCCAGACGCTTGGACGAGCGAGAGCAGTGTCGTCAGGTTTGCGTTCGTGGCCACCGATGCCAATGATCCCGCCGAAGATGTGCTTCGGGTGTTCTGACCTACGGCGCGAATCCAATCGATCTCGAGAGCGAACGGCCCGGGCTTCTTGTCAGCAAGGGTAATGCCCACCGATTCGATGGACGCGGGATCCAGCTCAGGGGCGTTGCGTACTGCTCGTCCGAAGCTCGTCGCGACACACTCACCGAATGGAATCTCGACTTCGATCCACTCGTCTGCCTTCGTCTGAAACTCCAACTGGTAGCCGCCTGCCATGAGCCGCAGCCGCGATGAGCGAATATCGCACTGATAGGTGCGCCCATCACCCTTGACTCGCAGCAGCAGCCCGGTCGCCCCGGCGAAGGTTCCTTCTGGCACCGATGTGCGGATCTGTGAGAAGCCGCCATTGTTTTCAAGCGAGAGTTCACCGGTGAAGCGCAGCGTGCCGCCACTCTTTGATTCGATGCGACCAGTCGACAGGCCGCCCATGACGCCATCGAGCACTGTCTGCCAACCTTGTGTGCCGCCGTTGAACTCAAGGTTCGCGTCGGCAGCTGACACCGGGGGCGTACAGATCAGAAGTCCAGCCAGGAGGATGCACGGTGAAAATCGGGAAGAAGTCATAGCGGGAACAATAGGCGACTTGTTCCGTGCGATCAGGCAAGAACTCTGTCCTTTTGATCAGTATCGCGCAAACGCAACAACTGCACCGAGAGGAGGCGGTTTTTGAAAAGGGTCGATTCGTCCTCCGCTTGCCCTGCCGCCAACATGGACTGCAGAGTCGGTTCCTCGGAGTTGCGGAATCTGCACGACTGGTCGGCGAGGTCTTGCTGAAAGACCAAGATCGATATGCAGTCCGTTCATCGAGTACGAAGTCAGCGGTGCCAGGAGTGCGTTTCACTCCTGATACCCTTGCACGCGAAGTTCCTTTAATTGACGGCTGCTCACACTCGAACGGAATGGCAAAGGGGAGACATCAAGAGTGATCGATCCTGAGACACCGCTTTCGCGTCGCACCACACTGAAGGGCATCGCCATCGGCAGCATGGGTCTGCTCGCGGGCGGGACCCTCGCGGCGAACGCGCGTGGTGCCTCGGCCGTGCAGTTGAAGCCCGTGATGGAGTCAAACGCTGAGTGGTTTGCGCAGCGAGCGTGGAGCGTGAGCGCCAACAAGCTGCTCACCCCTCAGGCCAGCCCTAGCGGCTCGGTGACATGCCTTGCCAAGAGCATCTACCGTCCGAAGTCCGCCGCGGACATCGCAGCGATCATCCGATCGGTTCCTGCATCGACTCCGATTGCCTGCGTCTGCGGCGGACACGAGTCATCCAACGCAGCATTGGTCGCCGATGGCAACGCGGTGGTCCTTGATCTCATTGGACTCAAGTCCATCGACTTCCATCGCGTGGACGGCGAGCGGCTGGTCACCATCGGATCAGGCGTGGTCTTCCGAGAACTGGTTGAAGCTGTCCGCACTGAAGGTGGCGCGCTCCCAGTCGGTACCGGGCCTGGCGTGGGCGTGGCGGGGTACATGACCAACGGCGGTCTGAGCAGCTATTTCTCCAGGCGGCTCGGCCTGCTCGGCCAGCGCGCCGTGAAGATGACTGTGGTGACGGCCGACGGCGAGGTGCGCACGATCACTCCTGCCGACGATCTCTTCAACGCCATGCTTGGCGCAGGCAGTGCGCTGGCCGTTGTCGTCGACATCACGCTGCGGCTCGCCGATGCGTCGGTCATCAAGGGCGCTGAACAGCGCGTGTTCGGGTTCGAGAACCGAGAGCAGGCCGTTCGGTTCGCGCGCGAGTCGACGCGCTTCATGCGCGAGCGGATCATCCCCAACGAATCCGTTTCGCTCGAGGTTGTGGTCACGGGAGGCAAAGCGATCGTCGCCACGACCGTCTTCTACGACATCTTCAAAGGGGATCCCGCTGCGTTCGTGAAGCCGCTCGAGGAACTCGCAGCTTCGATGAAGTTGCCGGAGTTGGCTCGGGCGCAGTGGAACTCTTGGTATGAGGCCGCCGCTGCGCTGTGGCCCGTGATCGCCGGCCAGAAAGGCAACCCGCTCGCCACGCTCTACCACTGCGCGGGAACCACCGGCGAGCCGGGTGATGGTGTCATCGACTTCGTCAGCGACACGGTTGTTGGCCAAGCACCTCTTGACGAGGCACCGCTCTCGATTGTGGAGATTCGCTCGCTCGGGGGCGCAGCGCAGGCGGGCACACCCGTACCGAGCGGCAACTGCCGACACGCGTTCTTTGTCGATCTCGTCACGCTCTACGACGCTCAGTCGAAGAACGCCGAGGAGCGCAAGGCCATCGTTGACAAAACGAACGCCGTGATGGACCAGGCCAGAAAGGTCCCTGGGCTCGGTGTGGATTTCAGCGGCACGCACTCGCAGCCGGATGATGTCGGCCGCAGCGCGAAGGCGGCTGAAATCTTCGGATCGCCGGAGATGGCGACCAAAGTTCAGACCATCAAGCGCCGCGTCGACCCCAACAACCGATTCCGGTTCCACCCCTTCGACAAGTTCATCGCGTAGGTGGACCGCGCGAGTTCCATAAGGGGTCGTGCCGTGGTCAGTGCGACCGCGCTTGAGTTGTGAGAGGGACCAAGGTAATAGGCGGCAACTACGGACACCGATTGGTGGGAGGGCGCATAGCGGTTCGAAAGCTCTCTGCTCGACCGTGATATCGGCCCGACTTGGTCAAACGAGCAGTGGGTCGCCGGCTTTGGCAGCGACCTGCGCACCAACACCTTCAATGTGCCCGCACAGGGCCACTACGTGCCGTGGACGGTTCCTTTGGGCTGCGTTGGCTAGGTCTCTACGCCCCCTCCGCATGTTGGGAAAGCGGGGATATTGATCACATGGATGAAAGACGCTAGCAAAGTACGAGATAGAAGTGGACAACCCCCCAATTCGAGTGTAGGTTTTCCGTAGGTTACGCGCCTTCAGTAGGTTATTGGTCCCCACACTTACCAAAAAGGAACTACCAATGCGTTTAGCTGTGTCCCTGCGTTCATCCTCAATCGCGCTCCTGTCTGCTATTTGCATTTTTCTTCTTGCTTCTGATGGAACAGCGGAGCAGTGCCAGCAGAGCTGCACCGCTGTTCATTGCCCAGTTGACGGGGGCTACACCAAGATCACGATAGTCAACAACTTCGGGACCGATCCCACTACTAATCAACCACTAAGTGACGACCAAATCTTGCTCTATGTCCGCTGTTCAGATGACGATGCAACTTACGCTGCGGTACCTGCTTGGCCTACTGCCGCAGATACAGCAGCTGGAAGTTATACAAGTCCTCTCCAATGCATGATTCGCAGAAGTAGTGGTTTGTCACGAGTCGCGGTTTTGTACAACCGCAATCCGTGGGAGAAAGACCCTGACACCCAAAAGTATCCTGCTGCAATCTGGATGGATGGTCTGGTAAACAATATCCCCACAGCCGTGGCGTCGAGCACAGCACGATATCCAGGAACCCAATCCTTCCTCGATCCAAACTTGACACAACTTAACCAGCCAGGAAGCCGCTACATCCCGCCACAAGCCTACGACACGCCCACTTACTTCGGCGTAGCCCACTTCGAACATACCTCCACGGACAACGACCCATATTTTTATGGATCAATAACGCCCTTCAATGGCACTCTGACGCAGTGCCCGAACCTTCAGCAAACGTCTGCCCCAGGGACTTTCTATGACATCACAACCCCCCCCCCCACTTCGACTGGTGCGACTTGTGTTGGCCCCATGAGCACGATCCGGCTTTCCGATCTCAAGCAACCTGACGGTACGTATGCACTGTATACTCCGTGGTTTGCTTGGGGCCCAACAAACAACGGAGGAAGGATTCGAATTGGTCTGCCCCAAAAACTTATAGAATGTGAAGGTCAGACAGTTACTAATCAAATCCTCGAGGTACCCCATATCCCGCATTGGGTGAGCTACACGTGTCCACCTAACCAATCTCAAAGCTCGGTATCCAAGGTGATACTGAACAACATGTCTTTCAATGTGATAGCCTCATGGAATCAAAATATTCCTTCCCCTGGCGCCCCCGCAGCCAATTTCCCTCCAGCCCCCCCCATCGGAGTTTACACAAACCCCCCCGGCGGGCCGCTATGTCAGCCTTCAAGTCCCCATGGGAATGACCGCACATTTTTTTACAGACCGCCTGCACCATCTTTGGGGGCCGGCGACACCGCCCCCAGTGTCGGTACATGGAGCCCCGCGTTGGCGCACTACAAAGATTCTAATGCTGCGCCTTGCGCCACGTACCAGGATTGGATGAACAACGCCAATTGCGTGATGAACGGCCACCCTTGCGGTAGTGCGACTCCTTGTAAAACCTTTGCGACCAACCGCGCTTGGGGCGTGGATGTTGGACTCTTCGAACTTTTGTACATCGGCACCACGACTGGTGTAAGCGACATCAGTTATATCGATTCGGTGGGCGTTCCGATGAACTTGACCTTTACTGGGATGGCCCCAACGGCCACCTGTTTTACAGAACTAGGATTTGATAATGTAGCAGCGGCGGGCATTCATCCGGACATGACAAAGATCGCACAAGAAATGAAAGACAGCTATCCACAGGGCACCAACCTATTATGCAGATGTTCCGGTGGTCTTCAGTCGCAGGTCTTGGCAGTGGCCAATGCGACGAAACCGCACATTTGGACAGGCCAGCGTGGGGAAACTTGCCCGAATCAACCTCCACCTACGGAGCCAGTAAGATATGCCATTGAAAAGCTGATGAATAGTACGAAGAAGAGCTATAAGTATAGTACCGCGTTCCTGCATTCAGAGATCTCCCCGCCGGGCACCGTCCCGACAGGCTACGCATGGATCCGCGACTTTATTACTGTGGATCTAGGCGTTGGCCCGGATCCGATCGTTTTCGATTTCGACTTCATTCTTGATATCTACAAGACACCCGACACACAAATTTATACGCCATATGTCAGAGGTCGGGTTGTTTTGTGGGAACGAAACCGTCAAACCGCATCCCCGCCTGCCTGCTCCGGCACCGGTTTTCTGGCCACCCCGCCTGCGTCCGGGTTCTACCAGCCATTCAAAATCGCGGAGTTTAACGACTTGTTCATCACCCTCGGCTCAGACAATTATGACTGCGATGCCTGCCGAGATTTCACGTACCTTGTCTACTCGGAGGCTACCAGCGGAAACCTGCGATCCGACACGAGTAATGGCGGTCCCTGCAGGTTAGCCCCCCCGTCGAGTCAGGACCCCGCGACCTGTAGAGCACTAGCCTGTTACGGGTGGTCAGGGTATCCCACTACAAACCCCCAAGGCTGTCCCGCGTCCAACGCCGTCGGACAAGAGGGGGAGTCCCTAGCATTGCGTCCCCCGCCCGACGCCATCAAATACTATACCAATTCAAATGGAGCTCTGCCCGCATTGCCCCCAAACACTCCGCCAGACATATTAGCACCGATGGTGGACGCCTATGGGCACACGTATGAACTGATTCAAAAAGGCTGGGGTCCACTGTTGGAATTGCTCGTCCGTAGCAGTTTCCAGGTTTCGGCTAATAACTATCCCCTTAACCAAAATGCGTTCGCATGTCTCGGCCATGACACAGCCGGCTCACCCGTCTACAAGAACGCTGTGTTGGACCGAACCGGTCGAACAGTAACAAACAACACTATGTCTGCTGACTTTCTCACCAACAGCAATAACTTGCTTAGCGCAAAGTACTACATAGGAGCCCCCTCCAACCCCGCGCCGAATCCAACGACTAACATTGGGTGGGGCTCTGCGAGCAACGTAACCGCCACGGTAGGGCGAATCATGGATGATGCTTTCGCAGGATTCGCTATGGGCTTTATCGTGTCAGACTACCCAAACCCCGCAATTCCACAGCTTGCCGACGAAAGTGAAAATGCGACGCAGAGTACGTTCTATTGGGGGACAGACGGGCACGGCAATAATTGGGGGACTAAGCCGAGCGTGCAGAATAATAATTTGCCACAGTCAAACCCCCCTCCGCAGTGCGGGGGTTACAATGCTACTGGTTGTAAAACGCTTGGGGTTGCGGGCAGTTCAGAAAGTTGGTACAAAATTGACAATTCTCCGTACTTGCAGATGTATGATAAAAACCACCCTTATTGGGTATTTCCAAAGTTCGAGGACGCGTCGCCATCCCAATTTCCGACGCGCACCACTGGTTGGCAGGTCTATAAATGGCCGCCCCTCCCGTATAACGATAACGAGTGCATACTTAACTCCGCCTCATCCTGTGTCAATGTTCCAAGTCCAGACACCAACAATTATTGCCCAAACACTGGCTTGTATTTCAATTCTAGTGTCGCAGAAACCACCTTCAACTGCACCTCGCGACAGTTATACGTGGCACCCGCCATTCACCATGCGGCGTCTGTTGCAGCAAACACGGTATACACAATCGATAACGTCGGTAGTGATCCCTCCCTCTGGACCCAGCTTGGCGTTACAAACCCCGTACACGGTAAAATTTTCCGAACTCCTGCGTCTTTTGGAACACTGCCAAACTCGGATGCTACGGTTTGGATAGGTTGGCAATCTGTGCCATTGCCGGGTGGCGCCCCTCCCACTGGCAACGGGAACTGGATGGCTGGGAACTGTGGTCTGAACCAAGCCCCGCAACTTGACTTGTACAGTCAGAGGGACACGACTGTCCAGAACAGATTGTCATACCCCGAAACTCCGTCTGGCTCGTGGTGGGGCGGCAACTTGTATCCCACTACGAATTGGCCAACACAATTCATGGATAGGCTAAACGGGGGGCTACTTTTTGGTCGTCAGCTGGGTGATCTCGGCCCCGACGACGATCTTGGTTTCCAGAATTGTCTCCCCGTCTACGGAAGCGTTATTGAGCGGAACTTGACTCATGGTTGCTATGTAACGCCCGTTGGGGACAGACTCCAAAACAAAAACGCTGCCCCCCAGCTAAACATGCCCGAAACCAGTCTGGATGGAATGGGTCTTCAGCTTACATTCTGGAAGGGAATATCATGGTCCCCTATCACCCCTGACAGTTCTGTCGGCGACTTGAATGGGGATGGCTGCGTGAACGGGCAGGATTTAACGGAGTTCATCGCCAACTGGGGCACTTCTTATGGCGCGGCAGACTTCAATGGCGACGGTACAGTCGCTGGCGAAGACCTTGCCATGCTCCTGGGCAACATGGTTTCCAGTTGCCCCTGATCCTGTCTGCGTACTCAAGCGGTGTCCAAACGCTGAGCCGTACCTCTGGGTACGGCTCAGCTTCTCTTGTGTTGGCTCAATGAAACATAACTACCAAGGCCGACAATGAGGGTTCCGACACCCCTGTGAAGCCGCTCGAGGAACTCGCAGCTTCGATGAAGTTGCCGGAGTTGGCTCGGGCGCAGTGGAACTCTTGGTATGAGGCCGCCGCTGCGCTGTGGTCCGTGATCGCCGGCCAGAAAGGCAACCCGCTCGCCACGCTCTACCACTGCGCGGGAACCACCGGCGAGCCGGGTGATGGTGTCATCGACTTCGTCAGCGACACGGTTGTTGGCCAAGCACCTCTTGACGAGGCACCGCTCTCGATTGTGGAGATTCGCTCGCTCGGGGGCGCAGCGCAGGCGGGCACACCCGTACCGAGCGGCAACTGCCGACACGCGTTCTTTGTCGATCTCGTCACGCTCTACGACGCTCAGTCGAAGAACGCCGAGGAGCGCAAGGCCATCGTTGACAAAACGAACGCCGTGATGGACCAGGCCAGAAAGGTCCCTGGGCTCGGTGTGGATTTCAGCGGCACGCACTCGCAGCCGGATGATGTCGGCCGCAGCGCGAAGGCGGCTGAAATCTTCGGATCGCCGGAGATGGCGACCAAAGTTCAGACCATCAAGCGCCGCGTCGACCCCAACAACCGATTCCGGTTCCACCCCTTCGCCAAGTTCATCGCGTAGGTGGACCGCGCGCAATCTCACATGCCCACTGAGCGGCGAGTCAGCGTCCTGCGGGCGTTCGGACGAGTCGCGCTCCAAAGAGCTCGTTGCGTGTCGCCGGCGGAGCCGAACTGCGAGCGTTCCTTCCCTGCGTTCCCGCTGCATCTGCCCAGCAGCCGCCGCGAACGATGCGCGCCGAGCCCTCTGCGTCGCTCGTCCAGTTCCAGAGGACTCCAGAGAGACCCTCCCGACAGTCAAACGTACCGGTCCATTCAGTCTCACTCGGAAGCCGCCAACCGCTGCCACCGAGCGGCGTGACCACAGCGGAAATGAGCCGGGTGCCATTCCGTTCAGCAAACTCGACGCGATACGCAGGCTGAAGTCCCGCGCGCCGCGAGAGTTCGTTGCAGAGGTCGACCGCCTCGAACCAGGTCAGCCCCGCCGCTTGCGTCGGGCCGGTGCGCGGCTCGGGATCGACGCCGAACACCTCGCGATAGACGGTCGCAGGTACGAGCGGTGTCGCGAGCTGACGGGCGTCGTCCTTGCCGCAGTCAACGGCCGAGGCAAGGAACGCTGCCGTTGCGGGACCAGCGGGCAGCGAAGTAGCGGCAATCTCCTTCGGTGTCGTCGGCTCCGGCTGCGCAGACGCGGGTGCGTCCGCCACGAGCAGCACAGCCTGCGGCGTCGAGCGCTGCGCGAGCACCGCGTTCTCCGCAACGGTCTCGAGCGAGAGCCGCGTGCCGCGAGCAAGCCGAAACGGCGGATCAACGAGGTACGGTCGGTCGACATGACCATTCCATCGGTCAATGCGGACGAGAGTCTTCGCATGGCCGTCGGGGCCGACGGCCCACAGACGAACGCGCACCGCGTACATCCCAGGTCGCAGCACGATCGCCACGAGATCGATATCGCGGTCGTTCGGCGGAACGATGCTCGTCATGACTGCGCCATCGCGAGTCTCGCGTTCCGCGCCCCCGCCGCGGCAGACGCAGGCCGCGCAGCTCGGAACCGCTCGGTCGCTCCGCACGGGCTTGCCTTGTCGAAGCACTCTGGCTGACGCGCGCCGTCACTTCTTGAGGAAGGCCGCGAGCTTCTCGCCGCGCTTGGTCGCTGCGTGTGCGCAGGACCTGCAATCTTGACCCCCCGGACATGAATTCGGAGTGATGTGGACGAGGAGCCGTGGGAGGCTGTTGGTTCAGCGGCTGAGCTCACCAAGCCACGGACAAGGATGCGATCACCTGAAACGGCAAATGAAAAAGAGAAGAAGGGTAAAGGAACGTTATGGAGTCCTGGCGGCTCGGAACCCGACGTAGAAGCCGGAGTTATCGGGGAAGTCGTCGAGGCGAAACGACGCGCGACAGAAGTCGGAGCTGTCGTCCCAGACGCCGCCGCGCAACACACGGATCGCACCAGACGACGGCCCCTGCGGGTTCGTCTGCGCGTCCGCGGAATAGCTGCCGTACCGGTCGTACACCCACTCCCACACATTGCCCGACATGTCGTGCAGGCCGAACCCGTTGCCGAGCTTGCCGCCCACTGGACGCGTCTGGCTGTTCGAGTTGCTAGTAAACCACGCAATGTTCCCAAGCAGGCTGTCGTTGTTCGTGCCACTCAGCTGCCCCGTGTAGCCGTGGAACGCCGTTGTTGTGCCGGCTCGGTACGCGTACTCCCACTCCGCTTCCGTCGG
>Ga0194124_10003250_pt1 | contig 17252 bp, 12 predicted proteins | sample TA2KigCas0mmetaG_FD_148605 | JGI IMG/M metagenome (GOLD analysis project Ga0194124, IMG submission 148605) | Freshwater microbial communities from Lake Tanganyika, Tanzania - TA2015031 Kigoma Deep Cast 0m | ecosystem: Environmental > Aquatic > Freshwater > Lake | place: Tanzania: Lake...
CCTGCACACGATATTAACGATTATGAAATCGGTAAAAAATTCAATTTAGAAACCATTGATGTATTCAATGAAAACGGAACCTTAAATGCTCACGGGGCTCATTTTGAGGGAAAGGATCGTTTTGAAGTGAGAAAGTTGATGGAGAAAGAGTTAGAAGAGAAAGGATATTTGGTGAAAACAGAAGACCACTTGAACAAAGTTGGATTTTCTGAACGCACCAATGCCGTGATTGAACCAAAACTCTCGTTGCAATGGTTTGTTGCCATGAAAGAAATTTCAAAACCTGCACTGGATAATGTAATTAACGGCAACATTAAATTTTATCCTGAAAAATTTAAAAATACCTATCGTTATTGGATGGAAAATGTAAAAGATTGGTGCATTTCTAGACAATTGTGGTGGGGACATAGAATTCCTGCCTGGTATTACGGAAACGGAATCAATGATTTTGTCGTGGCAAAAACGGAAAAAGAGGCTAAAACCTTGGTTCAGGCCCAAACAACCCTCGAATCAGCTGAAATTACCCTTCGTCAAGATGAAGATGTTTTGGACACGTGGTTTTCCAGCTGGCTTTGGCCAATTTCTGTTTTTAAAGGGTTAACCAATCCTAACAACGAGGAAATAAAATATTATTTTCCAACAAATGACCTAGTTACAGCTCCAGAAATCATGTTTTTTTGGGTGGCAAGAATGATCATAGCAGGATATGAATACCTAGGAAATTTACCATTTAGAAATGTCTATTATACAGGAATAGTGAGAGATAAACTGGGCCGCAAAATGTCAAAATCTTTGGGTAATTCTCCAGATCCTATTGATTTAATTGAGCAATATGGAGCCGATGGTGTGAGGGTTGGAATATTGATCTCTTCTCCTGCCGGAAATGATTTACCTTTTGATAGCGGGCAATGCGAACAGGGCAGAAACTTCACAAACAAGGTGTGGAATGCCTATCGATTATTGGCCTCTTGGGAGGAAAAAGACTTTGATCAGCCTGAATCTTCAGCGATTGCTGCAACGTGGTTTCGTGCGAGGTTCAATAAAGTGTTGGAAGAAATAAATGAGGCATTCGATAAGTTTAGAATCAGTGAAGCATTGATGCTCACCTATAAATTGGTGTGGGATGATTTTTGTTCTTGGTATCTTGAAATGATAAAACCGGGCTACGAACAGCCCATAGACAGATCAACCAAAAAACAAGCAATTTCTTTTTTTGAATACTTACTTCAAATTATGCATCCATTTACGCCTTTCCTCGCGGAAGAACTCTGGCACTTGATACGCCAAAGAAAGAATGGTGAGGACATCATTATTTCACGATGGCCTGCTATTGAAAACTTAGCTTCTGATCACTTAGATTTGTTTGAAGTTGCGCAAGAGGTGATTACAGGGATAAGAAACATTCGAAAGTCTGGAAATATCGCAACAAAAGTGCGATTGGAATTAAAAGTTAAAAGAAATAATGAGGAATCATGCCTGCTCGATTCAATCATTATAAAAATGGGTAACCTATTATCTTTGGAATATGTTCAAGAAAAACCCCAGCACGCTAATTCTTTTTTAGTGAAAGGAAATGAATATTATGTGCCATTTAGTAACGAAATTGACGTTGTTGCGGAACGAAAGAAAATGGAAGAAGAATTGACGTACACAAAAGGATTTTTGCGAAGTGTTCAGTCCAAGTTAACAAATGAAAAATTTATGAGTGGTGCTCCTTCGAAAGTTGTTGAAATTGAGAGAAAAAAAGAAAATGATGCATTGTTTAAAATTAAACTTTTTTTTGGAGGAAAAAATAAAAGAATTGAATTAAATAAACTCAAAATTCACACGGCGGTTTCTTTGCTTTCCCTCTTGTGTATCATTCCTGTCTACTGGGTAGTTTTCTCCCTTGAAATCAATAACAATTCGTGATTTTTCAATGCCACACACATTAAAAAAATCAATGAGTGATTTGGCGCGGTTTTTTGATAGCGTTAAATTGTAGGCGTTAGATCCGTCTCCATCTGTATGTCCGGTAATTCGCAAACGCAAGTCGGAATGACTATTAAGCATTTTTACGATCTCCGATAGATAACTCTTGAACTCATCTTTTATTACGTATTGATCATAGTCAAAATAAACTGGTTGAAACACAAACGACTTCAATTCCTCTTTTCTAATCGCTGGTGACGAAACGCCATTCAACAAATCCTTTTTTAAACGGTCTACCCATGCATGAGAGCTTTTTTGGTGCGTATCTTTCCATTCCATTTCTTGTTTGTAAAGTACAATGCGAGAAGTTGAGGTAGATTGCCCTTTTTTATAAAGTTGGCCACGGAGATAGCCATCAAGCGGCGAATAATTCAAACGAAACGAAAATTCACCTAGATTGACACCCAACTCACTAATTTTTTTGGAAAAGTTCAAATTTATGTCATCCACATCAACGTTTCCATTCAATGTATAAGTGCCGTAATAGTCTTTTTGATAGGGTTCAATTTTGCATTTAGCGTCTACCAATCCACTGATTACATTGAATTTGAAGTAAATTGCATTATATTGTTTCGTGTTTAAAGTGCTGTCCTCCTCAAAAATACCTTGCCATGTTCCTGAGAATTTTTGTGCACTGAGCATATTCAACCAAAATATAGGTATCAATAGAAATAAATAAATAACACTTACCCGCATGTCTTGTTATTCGAAATTTATCAAAAAATGTTCCGCTATAATACTAAGAACTATTTACGATATCAGTTGTTATAATAGGAAAAAATTATGAAATTAATTATCATTTCACTTTTATCTTGCCTAATGATTAAAAGTACAGATATCAGAAAAACCCCGAGAGAATCCATCCATCAATTTAAGGTTAAGGATATTGATGGCAATAATTTTGATTTTTCCTCCTTAAAAGGTAAGAAAATAATGATTGTCAATACGGCTTCAAAATGCGGATTAACCCCCCAATATGAGAAACTAGAGGAATTATTTCAGAAGTATAAAAACGATAATTTCGTCATCATTGGATTTCCTGCAAATAATTTCATGGGACAAGAGCCAGGATCTAATGAACAAATATCAGCTTTCTGTCAAAAAAATTATGGCGTGACATTCCCAATGATGTCCAAAATTTCTGTCAAAGGTAATGACATGCACCCCGTCTACCAGTTTCTTACCAAAAAGGCTAAGAATGGTCTTGAGGATAACGACGTACAATGGAATTTTCAAAAATACCTTATCGATGAACAAGGTCATCTAATCAAGGTAATTTCGCCAAGAATACAACCCGATGATGTTTCAATTATTGGGTGGATTGAGAAATAGATAAAAAGTTAACATTTTGTTGATAAGTAAAGGGTTTCAGACCCGATTTAGCCCCTTATTTTTAAGGGGTTTTTTTTATATTTGTTGTGCTCAAAATAACAATAATAAAAGCTAAAAATTTATGTCATCAGAGGAAAGAAAAGATAATTATTCAGCGGATAATATTCAGGTATTAGAAGGCTTAGAAGCGGTAAGAAAAAGGCCTGCTATGTATATTGGGGATATCGGCTTAAAAGGCCTGCATCACTTGGTTTACGAAGTGGTCGATAATTCGATTGATGAGGCGTTGGCAGGTTATTGTGATGCCATTCATGTAAGCATTAACGTGGACAATTCGATAACCGTAATTGATAACGGGCGAGGTATTCCTACGGCAATGCATTCAAAAGAGAAAAAATCGGCATTGGAGGTTGTTATGACTGTTCTGCATGCTGGAGGAAAGTTCGATAAAGATACCTATAAGGTTTCAGGGGGGTTGCATGGGGTGGGTGTATCCTGTGTGAATGCACTTTCCCAACATTTGGTAGCCACCGTTAGACGGGAAGGGAAAGTCTTTCAGCAAGAGTACAGTATAGGCAAACCATTGTACGATGTTAAAGTAGTTGGCGAATCTGAAGAGACTGGAACCGAGGTTACTTTTAAGCCAGATGCTAGTATTTTTGAGTCGACTGAATACAATTTTGATACCTTGGCGGCAAGAATGCGTGAATTAGCCTTTTTGAATAAAGGAATAACTATTACCTTAGAAGACAAACGCATTTCAGATGAGGATGGAAACCACCCCACTACGCGCTATTTCTCAGAATTTCAGATGAGGATGGAAACCACCCCACTACGCGCTATTTCTCAGAGGGGGGATTGAGGGAATTTGCACAATATTTAGATCGAAATAGGGAAGCACTAATTCAAGATGTTATTTATTTCGAGGGCGAACGCGAAGGAATTCCAGTGGAAGTTTCCATGACATATAATACGTCATATACTGAAAATATTCAAGCTTATGTCAATAACATAAATACGCATGAAGGTGGAACACATCTCTCAGGTTTTAGAAGAGGATTAACAAATACTCTCAAAAAATATGCTACTGATTCAGGGATGTTGGCAAAAGAGAAAATTGAAATAGATGGAGACGACTTTCGTGAAGGATTGACCGCCGTTGTGTCGGTTAAAGTTGCTGAACCTCAATTTGAAGGGCAAACCAAGACAAAGCTTGGAAATAGAGAGGTTACAGCTCCTGTTAGTCAGGCGGTTTCTGAAATGTTGTCTGCTTACCTGGAAGAGCACCCAACCGAAGCTAGATTGATTGTCGAGAAAGTTATCCTTGCAGCACGCGCGCGCCACGCTGCCCGAAAAGCGAGAGAAATGGTGCAGCGAAAAAATATTCTGGCAGGTGGTGGTTTACCGGGGAAGTTGGCCGATTGCTCGGAGAAAGATCCTGCAGCATGTGAGATTTATTTCGTCGAGGGAGATTCTGCGGGAGGGACAGCAAAGCAGGGAAGAGACAGACATTTTCAAGCAATAATGCCCCTAAGAGGTAAAATTTTAAATGTAGAAAAAGCGATGCAACACAAAATATTTGAGAATGAAGAAATCAAGAATATTTATACCGCTCTAGGAGTAAGGATAGGAACAGAAGAAGACTCAAAGGCACTGAACCTAGAAAAGTTGCGTTACCATAAAATTATCATCATGTGTGATGCCGATGTCGATGGCTCCCATATCGAAACCCTGATCTTAACGTTCTTCTTTAGGTATATGAAAGAACTCATTGAAAATGGATATATCTACATTGCGACTCCTCCGCTTTATCAAGTTAAAAAGGGAGCCAAAGCCGAGTATGCCTGGAACGAAGATCAGCGAGATAGGCTTATCAATGATATGAAAGGTGCAGGAAGTGAGTCTTCGGTCAATGTACAACGTTACAAGGGGCTTGGGGAGATGAATGCAGAGCAATTATGGGAAACAACCATGAATCCCGAAAGTAGAACCTTGCGACAAGTTACCATTGAAAACGCAGCAGAATGCGATCAAATTTTTTCCATGCTAATGGGTGATGACGTGCCACCGAGAAGAGAGTTTATCGAAAAGAACGCAAAATACGCTAAAATTGATGCATAGTTGGAAACGAAAAAAAAGGGCATCTCGATGAATTCAATTAGGCAGTTTTTTTTTAAATTAAGTGTAGTTTTTTTAATAAGTCAAATCCATGCGCAGCAGTATATTTAACCGCTAGTTGTAAGCACCCGGAGTTTCCCAAGTTAAGAGATAACGAAATGGTAATTAAGCATTCGGGATATTCATTAGTGTATAATGAAAAACACGAGCAAGCATCTTGGGTAGCCTATATATTAACGAAAAAGGAAACACAAGGAACTGTAAAAAGAGTAAACCGCTTCATAGAGGATCCAGACATTCCGACGGGTTCTGCATCAAATGTTGACTATAACAAAAGTGGTTATGATCGCGGACATTTAGCTCCTGCTGCCGATATGAAGTGGTCAGAAAAGGTAATGGAGGAATCATTTTTTTTTAGTAATATGAGCCCGCAAGTTCCTGCCTTCAACCGTGGAATATGGAAAAAGTTAGAAGAAAAAGTTCGAGATTGGGCAATTTGTTATGATTCTATTCTTGTCGTGACGGGCCCAATTTTGGAGAATGGACTCAAGACCATTGGGAAAAATGAGGTGAGTATTCCTAACTATTATTTTAAGGCCTTAATTGATTATAAGCACAATAAGTCAAAAGCCATAGCATTTATTATTCCAAATGAAGGATCTACAGAGCCATTAAAAAAATTTGTATGCAGTATCCATGAGTTAGAGGCTCGTACGGGACTTAATTTCTTCTATCAGTTGGAGGATCAACTAGAAAATACACTTGAAGAACAGAAATGCCCTACTTGTTGGAATTTGTAATGTTTATGAATATTAGAAAAAAGACCCTTATTACAGACCTTTAATCATAGGAACAGAGTATTTTAGTTCAATTCAAAATTGATTGGCATAGTGAAAGATGAACGAACTTTTAATCCTCTTGTCTCGCCTGGTTGCCATAGCGGCATGGCTCGAACCAACCTTTTTGCCTCATTATCTAAATCTCGCGAAATTCCCTTAACTACCTCAACACTTGTGATCATACCATCCTTCTCCACTACAAATTTAAGGTAAACCTTTCCTTGTTCACCCATTTCCATAGAAATTTCTGGATATTCTAAATTTTCTTGCATCCAACGTTGCATAGCAGCTTCTCCACCCTTAAATTGTGCTTCCACATCAGGAAAATCTTCAACAGGGTCCTCCTGAACTAGTTCTTCAGTTTCCGGATCTGGTGGTGGTGGTGGTGGTGGCCCAAGGTCTTCTGGCTTATTTTCAGTTTTGATTATATCTGCAGTTAGATCAATTGGCTGTGGTGCTTGTTGTTTTATTTCTGGTTCTTTTTCAGGCTCTTTTTCTTTCGGACGTGAAATAAATGTTTTGTCTTTTTCTTCGGTGCTATTATTATTTTGTGAATCGCCTTGCTTATCCTTTACTTCAAAGTTAAAACCCGCGAGAATTAGTGAACTTACATATAAAAAACCAATCATAAAAAAGTTGCTGCGAGCTTGGTTGTTATCTGCACTTTTATTTTTCTTTATTTCCATAATCTTTGTCTAAATCCTTTACTCGAATCAATTTTTATGCCACTCAGTGAACCAGTTTTCCGTAGTCTTCTGCCGACATTAACTCCTCAATTTCTTTATTGTCTGAAATTTTTACTTTTACCATCCACCCTTCACCATATGGGTCGCTATTGACTAACTCAGGATTTGATTCAAGCTTTTCATTAAATTCTAAAATTTCTCCCGACAACGGCATAAATAAATCAGAAACTGTCTTGACTGCTTCAATAGATCCAAATACTTGCTCTTGACTAACTGTTTCCCCAATGGTCTCGATTTCAACATACACAATATCACCCAATTCACTTTGAGCAAAATCAGTTATACCTACGATTGCGATATCTCCATCCACCGACACCCATTCATGGTCTTTGGTGTACTTCAAGTTATTTGGAATTTTCATAAAATCATATTGTTCAACACAAATGTAATGAAAGCGTTGCATTCTAACAATTACAAAATTTGTTTTTTCTTTATTTTTGTAAAATGACAAGTGAACAATTTAAGGAATTGCTCTTAAGACTCGATAAAATAAAGAATTTTCTAAAAATCGATGAAAAAAGAATGCAATTAAAAGAGGAGGAATTGAAATCTCAAGATCCCTGTTTTTGGAATGATACGAAAAAAGCAGAAAAGCAGGTCAAAGTAATTCGAGGATTGAAATATTGGGTTGAAAATTTTGATAGTCAAAAATCAGCAGTGGAAGATTTAGAGGTTTTACAGGAGTTGGTACGTGAGGGAGTTAGTGATGAGTCTGAGCTATCTACCCAGTATAGAAAAACAGTAGATGAAATCGAAGAGCTAGAGTTAAAAAACATGCTTTCAAGCGAAGAGGATTCGTTGAGTGCAGTTATTCAAATTACCGCAGGTGCAGGCGGAACAGAAAGTTGCGATTGGGCATCTATGCTCATGCGCATGTATACCATGTGGGCTCAGAAAAAAGGTTTTAAAATTACCGAACTGAATTTCCAAGAAGGAGATGTTGCCGGAGTAAAAACGGTATCACTTGAATTTGAAGGAGAATTCGCCTTTGGATATTTGAAGGGAGAAAATGGTGTACATCGGTTGGTGAGAATTTCTCCCTTCGACTCAAATGCAAAACGCCATACCTCATTTGTTTCTGTTTATGTTTATCCATTAGTCGATGATAATATTGAAATTAATATCAATCCTGCAGATATAACCTGGGAAACTTTTCGCTCGGGAGGGGCAGGAGGTCAGAATGTGAACAAGGTAGAAACTGCAGTGCGTTTGCGGCACGCACCATCCGGAATAATAGTGGAGAATTCAGAGTCTCGTTCTCAGCTTGCCAACAAGGAAAAAGCTATGCAGTTACTGCGTTCACAGTTGTATGAGCTTCCCCATTGAGAGAAAGAATGGAAAAACGCAGTGAAATTGAAGCAGGAAAGAAAAAAATCGAATGGGGATCACAAATTCGAAATTATGTGATGCATCCCTACAAATTAGTTAAAGATGTTCGTACTGGAATCGAAACGGCAAATGTCGATGCTGTTATGGATGGTGATTTGGATCCGTTTTTGAAGTCATTTTTGATGATGTACGGCGGATTGCATTAAAGAAATTTAATTAATTCTTCTAGTTGCATTGACCTTGATCCTTTGAGTAAAATAAGATAATCTTTTAGATCCATTTTTTTTAGGTGGGCAATCAATTTTTCTTTATTTGTGAATCCTCTTTCATTTACTTCAAAGAACTGATCACCAAACGTTAAAAATGTTAAATTTTGCTCCCTGCAATACGCAATTATTTCTTTATGTTCCCATTTTGAACAATCACCAAGTTCCTTCATATCAGCCAATATGACGAGCTTATTTTTGTGTTGGATGAGCGAAAAACTTTCGAGTGCAGACCTCATACTTGAGGGGTTTGCATTGTAGCAATCTATAATTAAAGTATTATTTAATGTTTTTTGAATTTCGGACCGATTATTTTTGGGTTCATAATTGGCTAATCGCACTATTTATTTTCTTTGGATCAATTTCGAACAATATTCCAAAGGAAATTGCAGCCAAAAAATTATAGAAATTATACTTGCCCAACATTTTTGTTTGAATACTCAAACTGCTATATGTTTTGTATTTCCAATTAAGTTTAATGAAAGGATTCAGTTCCTCTAACGCGCCACTTATTTCTCCTTTTTCTCCATATGAAATAATCTTTGCATTGTTCTGTAGGGTATTTATCAATACCGGATCATCTGAATTTACAACAATTTTACCTTTTTCTTTAATGACTGCCTGGTACAATTCAGTTTTTGTTTTTAAGACTCCTTCAAAGGAACCAAAACCCTCCAAATGAGCCTTGCCAATATTTGTCACAATACCCACGTTTGGATTTGCAATTGCGCAAAGTTCCTCTATATCAAATGGTTTATTTGCACCCATCTCAATAATGGCTAACTCGTGCGCATCATTCAACTGCAAAAGTGTGAGAGGCACGCCAATGTGATTATTTAGGTTGCCTTTTGTGCAAAGCACTTTATATTTTTGAAGGAGTACAACATTAACTAACTCTTTCGTGCTTGTTTTTCCATTACTCCCGGTGATTCCAATGACAGGAATGTTGAATTTTGATCGATGAAACTTTGCTAAATTTTGAAGATACAATAAACTGTCACTAACCAGGAAAATGCATTTATTGTCTGCATATTTTTCTTCATCAACGATAGCATATTTTGACCCTTTTTTAATGGCCTCAGACGCAAACTCGTTTGCATTGAAATTACTTCCTTTTAATGCTATAAATAAGGAGTTATTGACTATGTTTCTCGTGTCGGTGCAAACCCCAGAGGTTTCGTAAAATAAATCAAACAACTCTTCCATTAAACAAAGATGCAATAAAAAAGCCTGGATTTCCAGGCTTAAGATTTATTTTAGTGTCTAATCATTATATCTACTTGATCTTGAGCTTCCAAGTTTATCCATGGCACACCTAAATCCAATCATGGATGAGCTCTTGTCTTCATCGAGGAATCTTCTATTGCCAGAGGAGAGCCAATAAACTTTATCAGCCCAAGAACCGCCCTTGTAAACCCTTGACTTATCAGAGATGAGTGTCGTTGGCCAACCAGCAGAACCATAGTTGATGTCTTTGTAGTCAAAATCTTTATTTTCATGCTCACTTTGATACATCACTTGTTTCACATCTCGCTTACCCTCATTAATTTCATTTTTACGCTGTTGGTTATTGTAGTAAATTGATGATTCCAAATCGCCATCCATATAATCTCTATAATCGTCTTTTCTATAGTTTAATCGTCCTGCATTTTCCTCAGCTGTGACATTTCTCCAGCGCTGGCTACCCTTGGTTGTGTTGATAAATTCTGTCAGCCCGTTTCTTAGTGTCATTATCCATGTTGTAATTGTCGGATCCATAAAATAGGACTTAAATTTAAACTCTAAGTATTCTTTATTAAACATTGCTACTCCCTGACTACCATCAATAGAAACACCAAGATATGATGGGTCGTTAGTAAGATTAAACGCCGGTTTAATGATATCCACTTTTAAATCCACAGATGGACATTTATTACATTCTTTGAAAACGTCTTTGAGACCCATATTGAATAAAACTCGCTCAACGTATGCGGAGGCTGCAATGCTTCTTCCTTGATTTTCTAAACTAATGGCTGTATCTAATAGCATATTTAGAGTGTCTAAAAATTCAAACTGAAGTTTTTCTTGATCCGTAAATAGCTTATTGTTTGAAATAAAATTAGCTGAAGGTGAATTGAATCTATATTTTAACGTATCCTGCCTTGAGTTAATTTTTGAATTCATACGATTGTTATTAATAATACTGTTTGAAGGAATTGGTTTTCCATTTGGACTTTGTTTTGCTATATTCGATGTGTAGGTAGTGTTTGGGGCCTGTTGATAATTTAATGCGGCAAAGTTCATGTATTTGGTCCTTGCAAACTCATTAACGTACTCTTTCATTCCGCGGACGTTATAAATATTCTCATTTGCTTTAACGGGCTTGTCATAGAGCCCGTTCGGCACAAGTAGCTGCGTGGTGTAAACATTCCCTCTAAATGGCATAAATTCATCCGTATTTTCACATGAGAGGGGTCTGTAAACGTCCATGACCCACTCAGACACATTGCCAGCCATGTGATATAATCCATAATCGTTGGGCCAAAAGTCATCGACCCTGCAAGTGATGTCTGCACCATCATTTAGTTGGCCAGCCACTCCCATGAGGTCTCCCCTTCCTCGTGTATAATTTGCTTGAATCGCTCCTGCAAATTGCTCTCTATCATCTCTAACATAATGACCATCCCACGGATAAATTCGTCTATCATTAATATTTTCTGAGTTCGGGTCTAAGTTTCCTATTAGCCCCTGAGCAGCGAACTCCCATTCAGGGGTCCTATTAGCCCCTGAGCAGCGAACTCCCATTCAGCCTCTGTAGGTAACCTGTAATTAGGCAAAATAATTCCGTCTTCCATTTTCACAGGCCTTTTGCCCGGGCAATTCGTGTATTCGTTAGTGCTTGGGTCAACTTGACCATACAAAGGATCATAATTTCTAAGTTGATAGGGATCTCGAGGTTGCGGTTTATCCAGGACTTTTTTACTTTTCGATACGGTATATCCTCCCTTTACTACTCTTCCATCCTTATCGATTTCTCCATTCGTCACGGTATAGTTACCATTTAAGTAATTTTCAGTACTGAACATATTTTCTGGCATCGACCTATATTCCTTTTATCATAATTTTTATCATTTGCAGCTCCAAGGTCTCCATCTTTGTTATTTGGGATCTCTGCAAAATGCCATTTGAGGATTCCCTCTCGAACCAAAATAGCTTCGTTCACACGGTCTGTTCTCCATTTGCAAAAATCATTGGCTTGCAACCAAGAAACTCCGACTACAGGATAATCTCTGTACTCCGGGTGACGAAGGTAGTAATTTACATATTTTTCTGTGTATCCTAATTCTGATCTCCACGATAATGTGTCTGGAAGGCATTTTTTGTAAACGTGAGGATATGTTTTGTAATAAACCCTTTTCATCCAATTCATATATTCTTGCCAGTGTAAATTCGTCACTTCAGTTCTATCCATGTAAAAGGAAGCTACAGTATGTTTTGAAGGGCATGCATTCCAATCATACATTACATCTTGTTCAGTTCTTCCCATCGTGAAGGTTCCCCCTTGGACAAAAACCAAACCGGGACCAGTTTCTTGTTCTTTGGCGTCAACTTTTTCAAATCCACCATTTTGAGGATTATTATATTCCCACCCGGTGGCTGTGGATCTTTCATTACCAATTTTACTGGCACATGAACCTAAAAGCATGGTTCCGATTACTAAAAAACCCAGAGTTCTTATGTTCTTTATTTTCATTGCGACAATGTTATAATTGTTTTAAACTTGATTCATTCGATATTGTTACATTTTTTAAAAGGAGGGGCATGAAATTTTTCTAAAATTCTTAGCTTTTTTTCTGCAATTCAAATTCAATCCGAGTGAAACCTCATGAGATCCTCCGGAAATACCATTTCCCAGCTTTGAAACTGTAAGATCGTAACTGTAACCCATTTTAAATTTTTCAGTCGAAAGGCCCAAACTTAAGATGAATGCATCTCTGTTTCTATACCATGTTCCGAAGGTAAAATTACCAAACCTTACATATGACCCTATATTTAATTCTTGAAATCCATTTTGATATTGATAGATAATGTTTGGCATAATACTCGTTTTGTTCGAATACCTACCTCTTTGCCCTAATTGTATTTCAGCCCCGACGTGACCTGTAGCTCTGATAGGTAATTTTGATTGACCAAGAATCATAGACTCATCAGGTTGATTAAGGTGATGACCTGCCAGACCGAAGAAAAAGTTTTTCCCAAAACCTACAACACCAACAGAGGCATCAAAGAAACCTCGTCGACCGTTACCACGTGGAACGTCTCCTGTCTCAAAAATGAATCCCCTCCTAGGGTCAATCATATCGCCGAAAGTCAATTTATCCCAATCAAGAAATTTCTGAAAATATGCGGCACGAGCACCGAACATTAAAGAAAATTTTCTACCTAATCTCAGGTTGTAGGAATAAATTCCTCCAATCATGGTTGTTTGAATGGTTGCTTGGCCTTGCATGTCATGCATGGCGATTAGGCCTACTCCTCCAGAAATACTTTTGATGTAGGTATCAAAAGCAGCCGAGGTTGTCACATAGTTTCCCGTAAGTTGTGGCCACTCATTCCTGTAATTAATTCCAATCCTTGGACAACCAGTAGATCCAGCAAGTGCCGGATTTAAGTAGATTGGATTTGCGTAAAATTGAGTAAAGGTGGGATCTTGCGCCAAGGCTTTATCCGAATAAAAAATACTGCCGAAAACAACTATACAAAGAAGAAATGAGTGAAATTTCAAAATTTTCTTTTTCAATGTGAACAAATGTTACGTTTTTTCTTTTTCTTAGGTTACAAATATCGAATAAATATTCAAATAAATAAAAATTAATTTCGTTATTTACCTCAGTTGTTAAGATTATGAAATTGAAATGCCTAATTATTCTCAGCACAATCTACTTAACAAATTTAAGTTTTTCACAAGTTAAGAGACTGACAATTAATTGGAAAGAACCGAGGAAGATTACTACTGAGGGAAAAACCATTTTATTCCCTCAATTCGAAAATCTTCAATATGACAATGGAAAAGTAATCTATTTTTTTAAAGAAAAGATTACATCCTCTTCTAATCATGTAAAACTGATGTCAACAAATTTTGAGAAAGCCTCTGCACAAGATATTCTATACTTGGGCTCTTTAGGTTTTCAATTAGCCGACTCAATAGACGTGTCTTATGGAATTAGAAAAGATAGGGGGGAAGCTAATTTCGTTGTTTCGGTCTTCCCTTTTTTCAAATTGGCTGGCGAGGTTCACAAAATTACGGAACTAGATTTTTCATTTGGCCAAAGAGATGAACAGTCAATAAGTAAAGATTTTGTTCAGGAGTCTGTTCTTCGGGAGGGCAGTGGCACATGGATAAAAATTGGAGTTCAAAAAGATGGGATATACAAGATTGATAAAACATTTCTGAATAATTGTGGATTAGAGTTATCTTCAATAAATCCAAATTCGATTCATATTTTTGGAAATGGATCAGGGCAATTACCAGAACTCAACTCAATCCCTAGAAAAGATGATCTGAAAAATAATGCTATCTATGTATCAGGGGAAGAAGACGGAGTTTTTGATGATTCCGATTTTATCCTTTTTTATGGAGTTGGTCCACACTCGTGGTTTTCGCAAGGCATGAACGAATTCGATCAAAAAAGACATCTGTACAGCGATCAATCTTTCTATTTTATAAATGTTAATTCGGCTCTTCCACCTGAAAGAATTCAGAATATAACTACACCTGAGCCTCCAATTTCAACGGATGTGACTTCCTATGATTTTAGGGATATTTATGAAAAAGATTTAGTTAATTTGGTGTCAGGAGGTCAGAGATGGTACGGGGAATTATTTGATTCGGAATTGGAGAAAACTTTCAATTTTTCCATTCCAAACATAGACACTTCTGCCTTACGAATAAAAATATCCCTTGCTACTAATTCGAGAAGCACTACTGGCACGCTGCAACAATATTCAATATTAAATCAAGTGATTTATGAATCACCGCTCCCTGCAGTTGGAGTTGATTATGTCCGGTCTAATAAAGTGTTTTCCATGAATGCACCTCCTTCAACTATTCCATTTAAAGTAAAGATTCAGAGGAATTCGCCGAGCACACTTACTTATTTGGATCGAATATTATTAAATACCCGAAGAAAGTTGATCTTTTATGGATCACAAATGGGTTTCAGAAATTTAACAATGCAAGCACCCGGAAACATTGCCAAATACATTATTTCCTCTTTCCCATCAGGTGGATTTGTTTGGGACGTTTCAAATGTCAATGAACCTTTTTTTATTACGGGAAATAATTTGGGAAACACGTTCTCATTTTTTACTGAAAATATTTATAAAGAGTTCATAGCATCAAGTGGAACCAGTTACCTAACACCCACAATAATCGGTCAGATTTCTAATCAAAATCTACATGCTCTGAGCCAACCAAATCTATTAATCGTTTCGAATGTTCAATTCATAAATCAAGCGGAACGTTTGGCAGACTTACACCGTGAAGAGGGTAAGCTTGTTCACGTTGTAACATCAGAACAAATATACAATGAATTTAGTGGCGGCGCAGCCGATCCAACCGCCATTCGAATGATGGCTAAAATGTTCTATGACAGGGGCCTTCAGTCTAATAATCTTATATTTAATTCATTATTACTTTTCGGAGACGGCACTTACGATCCAAAGGAACGCGTGGCAAATAATAACAATATGATTCTAACCTATCAAATGGAAAATAGTGAAAATCACATTGAGGCTCTCGTTACGGATGATTACTTCGGACTTTTGGACGATAACGAGTCTATTAGCGCTATTGATTTAATGGATATTGGTGTTGGTAGAATTCTAGCATCAGATCAATTGCAAGCAAAACAGCAAGTGGATAAAATAGAACATTATATCAAAAATGGCTCGACTATTTTTAATGCGGCCAATGCTTCTTGCTGTCTTGGTTCGTCGAATGAGAATACGCTTGGTGACTGGAGAAATAAGTTCGTACAAATTGCGGATGATGAGGAGAACGGATATTTCATAAATTTTGACACTGAACCTCAATATAATTCGGTTAAAAATCAACATTTTGAAATGAATTGTGATAAGCTGTATTTAGATGCTTACCCACAGGTGGTTACAGCAGGTGGTCAACGTTATCCAGATGTCCTCAACGCGATTACGGACAGGGTTCAAAGAGGAGCGTTAATTATGAATTACGTTGGACACGGTGGTGAGGTTGGACTTGCTGAAGAGCGGGTAGTAACCATTCCTCAAATCAATTCTTGGAGCAATATTAATTCTCAGCATCTTTTTGTTTCCGCTACTTGCGAGTTCACAAAGTTCGATGATCCCTCGAGAGTATCTGCGGGAGAATGGCTTTCTCTTAACCCGTTTGGAGGCGCCATTGCATTAATGACAACAACAAGGTCGGTATATTTTAGCGTAAATACTTCCACAGGTCAGGCATTTTTTTCGAATGTCTTTGAACGTGATTTAGAGGGAAAGCCGCTTTCATTTGGTGAAATAATGAGACTTACAAAGAATAATGTTGGCTCGTCGAACAATAAAAGAAGTTTTACATTAATTGGGGATCCGGCTCTAAAAATTGGATTACCACGATATAAAGTTGTAACTGATAGCATTAATGGTTATGACCCTTTATCTTATGTGGATACGATGAAAGCTTTAAGTAAGGTGACGGTTAAGGGTCATTTAGAAGATCAGGATGGAAATTTAATGACAACCTTCACTGGAAAAATAATGCCATCCATTTACGATAAGGTAAAAATTCAAAAAACGCTAGCTCAAGATCCAGAGTCACCAGAAATAGCTTATGAACTCCAACGTAGTATTGTTTACAAGGGGAAGGCCACAGTAACAAACGGACAATTTTCATTCACCTTCGTTGTGCCAAAAGACATTTCGTTGACATACGGAAAGGGAAAAATAAGTTATTATGCAGAAAATGATTTGGTTGATGCAAATGGTTTTGATACCAATTTTAGAATAGGAGGTATCAATCCAAATGGGATTAACGATGAATTAGGTCCCGAATTATTGTTATACATGAACGACTACTCTTTCGTAGATGGATCTCTCACCGATAATAATCCTGTACTCATACTAAAAGCGAGTGATGAAAATGGAATTAATACAGTCGGCAACGGTATCGGGCATGACTTGACAGCTGTCTTAGATGGAGAGGAATCCAAACCCATTATTCTTAATGATTTTTACTCAGCCGATTTAGATAATTATCAATCGGGAGAAGCTCGGTATCAATTTCTTAATCTTGAACCCGGTCCTCACACTATTCAAATTAAAGCATGGGATGTTAACAACAACTCCTCAACGAATGATATCAGATTTGTTGTACAAAACCGAGATGAGCCCCTATTAACGAGGGTGCTGAACTATCCGAATCCTTTCACAACATCAACTTCTTTTATGTTTGAGCACAATCAATCGTGCAGCAGTTTAGATGTTCAGGTTCAGATTATGACTGTATCAGGAAAAGTGGTTAAAACCATTCAACAAACTCTTCCAACCGAAGGTTTTCGAATTGAAGGAGTGTACTGGGATGGTCTCGACGATTTCGGCGACCAATTGGCAAAAGGAGTTTATTTATATCGCATTAA
>Ga0194124_10003253_pt1 | contig 17243 bp, 10 predicted proteins | sample TA2KigCas0mmetaG_FD_148605 | JGI IMG/M metagenome (GOLD analysis project Ga0194124, IMG submission 148605) | Freshwater microbial communities from Lake Tanganyika, Tanzania - TA2015031 Kigoma Deep Cast 0m | ecosystem: Environmental > Aquatic > Freshwater > Lake | place: Tanzania: Lake...
CCCCCACGCCAAATCGTTGGGCTCGTTGACGAGATGCGCCTCGGGCGGCGGCGGCGGTGCGTTGAATTGCCGTTCGGCCTTGCGGCAAATTTTCTTTGACGGCAGCGCGAGTGCCTGCCCCGTGCTTTGCGCTGCGAGCTGAATCTCGCAGGCTTTCTCGAGATAAAACATACGCAAAAAAGCCTGTGCGACGGTGTCGCCCACGGTCAGCAGGCCGTGGTTGCGCATGATCATCACCGGTTTGTCGCCGAGATCGCGCACCAGACGGCGGCGTTCGCCAAGATCGTACGAAATACCCTCGTAGTCGTGATAAGCGACTCGCTCGTAAAACTCCAAAGAAATCTGGTTCACGGGCAAGAGGCCATCGCGTTGCGCAGCGATCGCACAGCCGGCGAGGGTATGCGTATGCACGATGCAGTGCGCATCCTCTCGCGCCTCGTGAATGGCGCCGTGGATCACGAATCCCGCCAAATTGATCGGCGTCTGCCCAGAGTCTGCGACATTGCCTGCGGCATCGAGCAGCACAAGATCCGAGGCCGTGATTTCATCCCACATCACGCCGTAGGGGTTGATCAAATATTGTCGCTCGGGTCCCGGTACACGCAGCGTGCAGTGCGTGTAGATGAGATCGGTCATGCGATAGTGCGCGAGCAGTCTGTAACAGGCGGCGAGGTCTTGCCGCAGCCGCTTGAGCTCGCGTTTGCTCGGCTGGTTCGTGCTCGATTTTTTCATGTGGCGGCGGCTGTCTTCGCTGTCGACCATGTGATGGGTTCGATTTTCGGCAACATCCAGAGCCAGCCGATGAGGCCGAGAACATTGATCGCGGCGGCCAGCATGAAGGCGCGTTCGAATTCGCCCGTGGCGCCCAGGATGAAGCCCGTCGCAGCGGGGGCGATGAGCCCGGCAAGGTTGCCACACATGTTCTGCACACCGACCCAGCGCGCGGCCGCCGTCGGACCCGCCATGATTTGCGGTACCGCAAAGGTGCCTGGCGATCCGATGCCGATCACAAGCTGATAAAGGTAGAGGCAGGCGATGGCGGCCGTCACGGGCAGGGTGACAAGGCCCACCATGCAGCCGATCCCGAGCAGGTGGTACGCGCCCAAAATGGTTTTGTAGGTCACATTGACCGAGTGCCCGCGCGCAATCCATCGATCGGTCAGCCACCCTGAGCTCCAGGCGGCCAGCGCATTCAGCAAATAGGCGCCACTTGCGACCGCAGCCATCGCCGTGATCGAAAAACCGCGCTCGGTGATCAGGTAAGCGGGTAGCCAAGCGAGAATCAAATAAAACGAATAGTTCATCGAGAAGAGACCGAGCGCGGTACCCCAGAGTCCACGCTGCTGTAGAATTTCTTTGAATGACGGACCTGCTGCGACGTCATCTTTGAGGCGAGGTTCGATGACGACCACGCGACGCCACAACAACAGCCACAGCAGCGAGAGCGCGCCGAACAGCACGAAGCTCGATCGCCAGCCATAGTGTTCGATCAGCAAGCCGCCGAATAGCGTGCCGATGGCGGGGCCGATCAGGTAACCAAACGCCGTGATGCCGTTGGCCTCGGCGAGTCGCGATGCCGGTACCCCCGCCGCCAGCAGTCGCGACATGCAGGGGAATGAGACGCTTTCGCCGAGACCTAGCAGCAGGCGAAACAGCAGGAGCGCAATGAACGAGGCGGCAAATCCGCTCGCGAGCGTTGCTACCGACCAAATGCACAGCCCTGCGGTGAGTACAGCGTGCGCACCATAGCGCTCGGCCAGCCAGCCGGCGGGCACCATGGCCAGCACGTAGGTCGCAAAAAATGCCGACAACAGAACGCCGAGTTGCTCCGGCGAGAGGGTGAGCTCTTGCTGAATCAGCGTAGAGGCGGTGGCGAGATTCCCGCGGTCGACGTAACTGATGAGCAGCGCGAGCGAGACCACCCACGCGATTTTGGTGGGTGAGCTCGACGCGCTGTTTTGGGTCATCAGAATTTCTGCGTGAACTTCAGACCGACAGTGCGCGGCTGCGGACGAACGCCGTAGGGCTGAACGCCGCAAACGGCCTCGACGCATTGCGCGGTTTTGTAGAGCGCAGAGTCTTCGTTGGTGAGGTTCTGGATAAACACTTCGACCGTGTAGTTATCTTTGCTCACGCCAGCGCTGAGATCTGCCATGGTGTTCGCTGGGATATCGCCGACGATGGCGTTATCGGCGAGTGACAGACGCGCAGCGGCCTTGCCCGAGTGCGATACGACGCCTTGGATGTGCGCGTCATAGTCGCCCATCTCGAAGCTGTAACGCGCCACGACATTGCCTTTGAACTCCGGCGTGATCGGCAACGAGGTGCCCTTCGGCGCGTTGATGCTCGTGACCTGACCCGCCGCGTTGAAGTTGGCGTAGTCGCTCTTGAGCTCGGAGTTGTAGAACGAAGCGGTGGCCGAAATCATCAGCGAGTCGGTCGCCAGCCACTGCAGCTGGGTTTCGAGGCCGCTGACCTCGGCCGAAGGTCCATTGGCCACCTGGGTGATGCCGTTGGCGCCCTGAAAAGCGATCTGGAAATCATCCCACTGCTGCAAGAACAGCGCGCCGTTGAATTGCAGGCGGTTGTTCATCCATGCGGTCTTCCAGCCAAATTCGTAGTTGGTGAGGAAGTCGGAAATGTAGTCGCCCGCGAACGGGTTGCGATTGATGCCACCGGGACGATATCCCTCGGACCAGGTGAGATACATCATCGCGTCGTCGCTGGCTTTCCAGCGCAAATTCACGCGACCAATGTTTTCGCTTTCGTCGATGCCCTTGGCGACGTTCTGGCAGGGGGCGTCCTTGTAGGCCTTCTGGGATTTGCAGCGGTATTCGCCGTTGCGGGACCAGCCTTGACCCATGGGCGAGAAGGCACCCGAACCGCCGTTGGCCACGGCACCGGGTTCGCTGCCCGAGGGTGCACGCGCCGGGCTGAAGCCGAGTGCGAAGCCAAAGAAACCGTTGACCGTGACTTCGGGTTTGAAGAAGCGGGCACCGACCGTGAGCTCGAGAGACTCGGTGATGTCGAAGGCGACCTGTCCGAAGACCGCTTGGTCGGTGTCGACGCGATCGAGGCTGTTGAGATAGACAACGCCCGGATATTTTGTGCCGTTCGGTTCATCGCGATTGAGCAGCATCGAGTCAGCAAGGCCCACGATGTTGCCGAAGGGCTGCTCGAAGTCGTGCTTCTGCTTTTGATAGAAAAAGCCGAGCAAGCCGCGTACGCGCCGATCGGGGTCGGAGCTGATGCGCAGTTCGTGACTCTGCTTGGTGTAGGCGTCGTTGTTGACGAAGCTGTGCGCGGGGTTCGGACGACCGCCCGCATTGTTGAGGAACAAGCCCGCGAAATATCCCGTGGTGTAGACGTTGTCGTACCAATAGGAATAGTCGGAGTAATCGAAGGAGGCATCGACGTCGCGGTTGAGGTAGTTGCCGGAATAGGTGAGATCAAAAGTGCCGATCTTGCCTTCGATGGTGAGGCCCGCCTGATACCACTTGTCTTTTGAATATTCTTCGCGGAAGTGCGTGACGGCATATTGGCCCGGCGCGAAATCGCTCAGATCGTCACCCCAGGAACCGTTGCTGCTCTGCTGCTGGTACTGCACCGACGGCGTCAGGGTCCAGCTGTCATCGAGCTCGACACGCAACGCGGCGCGCGCACCGGTGGTGCTCAGGGTGTTGTAGTCGTCTTTGGCGATGATGCTGTTGTCGACCGTGAAATCATCCGCGCGCGTGCTGACATCGCCCGGGTAGAGGCGCTTGCCGGCGACGTTGTCGATCCAGCCCGCTTCGAGCGATCGCCAGCCGACTAGGCGTACCGCAGCACGATCACTGATCGGCAGGTTGACGAAGCCTTCGACCACATAGCCATCGCCCCCCTCGGAAACATTGTTGGCTTCGAGGGCGTAGCCCGAAGAGAATTTTCCGATCTCAGGCTTGTTGGTGATGATGCGGATGGTGCCCGCTTGCGAGCTCGCGCCGTACAGCGTGCCCTGCGGGCCGGCCAAGGCTTCAACGCGCGCGATGTCGTACAGGTGCAGATCGAGGTTGCCCTGAATGGTCGTGATCGGCTGTTCATCGAGGTAGGTGCCGACGCTCGGCTGCGAGGTGGTCGCCTGACCATCACCGCCAGTGACGATGCCGCGCATGTAAACGGCCGAGAAGCCGGCGCCTGCGCCGATGCTCGGGGTGGCGGCCACGCTCGGCAGCATGCGCACGTAATCATTGAAGTTGCGGATGTTGAGCTCTTCGAGCTTTTCGGTGCCGATCGCCTCGATGCTGATGGGCACGTCCTGCAGGTTTTCGCTGCGCTTCTGCGCTGTCACCACGATTTCTTCGAGGCCACCGCTGTCTTGCGCAAGACCCATCTGCCCGCTGACAGCCATGACGACGGCTGCTGCAATGGGCGTCTTGATCATGGGTTGGGATAGGAGATCGGTGCGACCGTACTGCTTCTTGTTCATTTCCCTGCCTCGAATGTGACCCTAGTCGAAGGCTACGCCAATCCCGATCAGCCGCAAAGGGGTGCCGCCGGGTAGCTGTCAAGGAGCGGCCCCAAGGCAGTCTTGAGCGGCCCCAGCCAAGCTTCGTAGTGACGCCACTGGTCCAGCCCCTCCCGATAGATCGGGCGGCGTACCTGTTCGGAGCTCGCGGTGCGTACCGGGCGATCGTTCTCGAAAAAGCGCAGGCAAGCGGGTTCGAAGGGCAGTCCGCAATAATCGAGCAGGCGACGTACTTCGCGCTCGGTGTCGTCGATCAGTTCTTCGTAGATCACCCGGTGGACGCGGCCCGGCAATACGGCATCGTAGTGGGCCATCAGTTCGACGTAATCACGGTAATAGCCCCCGGCGTCCTCGAGCCCGTAACTGAAGCGCTGACCGCGGGCATAGAACTGCTTGAAGTTCGAAAAACAACAGCCGAGCGGATGTCGGCGCGCATCGATGATTTTGGCGTTCGGCAACATCAGGTGGATCAGGCCGACATGCAGAAAATTGTTGGGCATCTTGTCGATGAAGCGCAGACGGGTCGTCTTGCGATGCACCCGAGTGCCGTGCAGATAGCGCTCGCCGAGCTCGCGCAGCGCTGCGGGCGCGAGTGCCGCGAGGCTCGAGGCATAGCCTCCCTCGGGGTCGGCGGCGCGGGCGCGCAATTCGCGGGCGAGGGCGATGACATCGGGAAGTTCCGAGGTGCCCTCGACGGCCGAGTGACTGGAGAGAATCTGCTCGAGCAGCGTCGAACCTGCGCGCGGCATGCCGACGATGAAGATGGGGTCGGCGGCCTCATGACCCACACCCGCACGCTCTGCGAAGAATTCGCGGGTGAAGACCTTCTTCAGGCGCTGCATTCGCAGGCTGTTGAGCCTCGCGTCATAGGGCTGACGCTCTCGTTGCAAGCGGTTGCCGCGCTCGTACTGCGCGAAAGACTCGCGGTAATCGCCCATGTCTTCCATGGCCTTGCCCATCGCAAAGTGCAGGTGCACGCGATGGGCTGCATCGAGGGTTTGATCCTCGAGAGACTGCCGCATGAGTTGCAGGTCTTGGTCGGTGAAGCGGAAGGTTTTGAGATTGGCGAGGCTCCAGTAGGCTTCGCCGAGCGCGGGTTCGAGTGCGAGACAGTTGCGATAGGCCGTCACGCAGTCGTCGCGGCGCCCCGCGGTTTTGAGCACATGGCCGTAGCTCAACCATACCTTGGCGTTACGCGGATACTCGCGCAAAAGCTTGCCGTAGATCTCGCTCGAGCGTTCGACGTCGCCGACGCGACTCAACACCACGGCATGCAGGTTGCGATAGCTTGGGTTGCGCGGGTCTTGCCAGAGCAGCCGCTCGACCTCGGCAAGGCACTCGGTGACTTTGTTGCGACGGTGCAGCAGGATCGCGTGGTTGTAGCGCGCCGCCATGAAGTTTGGCGCGAGCTCGAGGCAGCGAGTCAGCAGTCGTTCGGCGGCTTCTTCCTCGCCGCAGCGCACCGCCACTTCGGCGAGCATGCGAATGGCTGGCACATCGGTGGGTGCCCGTTTGAGGTGATTTTTGAGCAGCGACTCGGCGCGCGGAATGTCATTGGCCAACATGGCCGCTGCCGCAGCCTGCAATTGCGGATGACCTGCCGCGCAGCGCGTGTGTTCGAGGTACGCGGCATCGGCCTCGGCCGTCTCGCCGATCGCCATCAGTTGATCGGCGAGTGCTCGCCAGGCTTCAGGATGATTCGGTTGCTCGCGCAACAACTCGCGCAGTTTTGCGATCGCAGCTTCGCCCATGGCGAGGCATCCTAACCCAAAGCCTCGGGGCGATCAGACTCAGATGTTCGAGTCGGGCACCGCGGCCTTGCGGCGATCCATGAAGTCGAGCAGTGCTTCGTCGATGGCGGGATCGAGCGGCGGCGCGACGTATTCTTCGAGCAGCTTTTTGTATTGGCGATTGGCGCGCTGCGCCATGTCGAGCGCACCCTCGGCGTCCCACTGCTCGAAGCTGTTGTTGTCGGCGAGTGGCGAGCGATAAAACGCCGTTTCGAAGTTGGCTTGGGTGTGTGCACAGCCGAGAAAATGCTTGCCCGGGCCCACTTCGGCGATCGCGTCCATGGCTTGCCCGTTCGGCGTGACGTCGACTCCCGCCAACAAGGTGTGGAACATGCCTGCCTGATCGACATCCATCATGAATTTTTCGTAGCCCATGGCGAGGCCGCCCTCGAGCCAGCCGGCGGTATGCAGGACAAAGTTCACGCCGGCGAGGCAGGTGGGCAGCATCGTCTGTGCCGACTCGTACGCGGCCTGCGCATCGGCAATCTTTGAGGCGCACAAACCACCGCCCGAGCGGAACGGTACGCCGAGCCGGCGCGCCAGCGCGGCCATCACGTAGAGCACGAGTGCGGGTTCCGGTGTGCCGAAGGTCGGCGCGCCCGATTGCATGGACATGGACGAGGCGAAACTGCCGAAGATGACCGGAGCGCCCGGGTTGATGAGTTGCACGAGCGCCATACCGGCAAGCGCTTCGGCCAGGGTCTGCGTCGCTGTGCCTGCCACCGTGACCGGCGCCATGGCGCCGGCAAGGATGAAGGGCGTGACAAGGTTGCCCTGATTCGCCTTTGCGTAAACTTTGAGCGCGCCCAGCATGGTCGCGTCATAGGTCATCGGCGAATTGACGTTGATCAGGCTGACGAGAACGGTATTGGGTTTGCCGGTCAGCGGATCGAGGTAGCGATCGGCGAAGGCGATCTTTGCCATCTCGACCGAGTCCGCTGCGCGCTCCGGGGCCGTGACTGAGCCCATGAAAGCCTTGTCGCTGTACTTGACGTGGCTGTACAGCATGTCGAGGTGACGCTTGTTGACCGGCAGGTCGACCGGTTCGCAAATCGTGCCGCCAGAGTGGTGCAAAGAATTCGCCATGTAGGCGAGCTTGACGAAATTGCGAAAGTCCTCGATCCGCGCGTAGCGACGCCCCTCATCGAGGTTGCGAACGAACGGCGAGCCATAAGCCGGTACGAATACGGTCGCGTCGCCACCGATACGGACATCGCGTGCCGGGTTTCGCGCCAACTGCGTGAACTCGCGTGGCGCATTTTTTTGAATCAATTCGCGACACATGCCGCGCGGCATGCGCACCCGCTCACCTTCGACGTGTGCGCCGGCCTTGCGCCAGATATCGAGTACTTCGGGGTCTTCGCGAAAGTCGATACCGACCTCCTCGAGGATGCGGTCGGCGTTGTCTTCGATGGTGGCAAGACCTTCTTCACCCAACACCTCGAAGCGCGGAATCTTGCGCACGATGTAGGGGGCCGAGACGGCACCACGGGCCGCGCGCGCCGCGCGTTTGGCATCGCGGGCGTTGGGGCGACGGCTGCCCGAACTGGCGGTCGAGTTATCGCTCATGGTTGCAGCTCATTATTCAAAAATTATGGGCAGCCGGGGTGGCAGGGGCTAATCCAGAAGCGGCGTCCGCATGTCTGCCTGCGTCAGGCTGATTTTCTGCCGGTCAGCTCGTGTTGTCACCCTTGGTGCGCCGCGTGCAGAGCGGCAACATGCTCGGGACCGACCCCGCAGCAACCGCCGAGCGCATGAGCGCCAAGCGCGCGCCAGCCGCGCGATTCCTGCGCGTAGTCTTCGGGGGTGGCGACGCCAATGAATTGCCAGTTCGGTGCGGCGTAACGGCCGCACTCGGGATAGACCGCAATGGGCCCGGTCCAATGATCGCGCAGGATCGCGAGCGCCGGGGTCGTGTCATCGAGCGAGGTATGCATGATGGCCATGACGTCGGGCTTCAATGCGGCGAGCCCTGCGGCGACCGGGGCGAGATCGGTATCGGGCCGGCCAAAGCCATGCAGCTTGCCGTCGGTGCCGCGCTCCACCGAGAGTCCGATCCACACGGGCAAGCCGCTCGCCAGTGCCGCCTCGCAGGCCCAGAGCGAGTAATCGAGATCGCGCATCATCTCCATGAGGATGAGGTCGCAGCCGCCGGCGCGCAGGCTCTCGGCCTTGCGAGCCAACAAGGCGCGCGCCGTGGGCTCGCTCCAGCTGCTGCTTGTCTGCGTGCGATCAGAGCCAGGTACCGTGGGGCGCATGGTCGACATCGAGCCTGCGACCACGATCTCGCTGCCTCTTTTGGCGAGATGACTGGCTGCCGCTTCGCGCGCCAAAGAAATTGCCAACGCATCGATGCGCTCCAGGTCATTGAGCCGACCGAAATGATCGAGCAGCAATGGGCTGCTGGCAAAGGTGTTCGCGGTGATGATCTCGGCGCCGGCATCGAGATAGCGATCATGCACGGCGCGCACGATCTCGGGGTGAGTGAGGTTGGCCTCGGCACACCAGAGCGCGGTGCTCATCGGCGCGCCTTGGCGCTGGATCTCGGTGCCTACACCGCCATCGAGCAGAACGGCCTCGCCCCGCTGCAGACGGGCGAGCAGGGTGGTGTAGGCCGCGCGGCTCATGTGCGCATACGCTGTCCCGAGGGGTCGAAGGCCGGGCTGTCGAGCCGGACCGCGGCGCGACGATCACCGATCAGTTCGACCTCGAAACCCGTGGTGGCCTGCGCGGATTCGCGATCAACGTAGCCGAGCGCCAGCGACTTGCCCACCGAGTGCCCGTAGGCCCCGGAGGTGACCCAGCCGACCACGCGACCATTGAGCCAAATGGGTTCATCGGCGATGGCGTCGCAATCTTTGGCGTCGATGTCGAGGGTGATCAGTTTCCTTTGGCCAGCCGAGGTTTTTTCGGCGAGCGCTGCCGCGCGACCGACGAAGTCGGTCTTCTTGAGATCGACGAAACGATCGAGGTTGGCCTCGAAGGGTCCATAGATCGGCCGGTACTCGCGTGCCCAGCTGCCGAAGCTTTTCTCCATGCGCAAGGCGTTGAGGGCGCGACCGCCGAAGTGCCGCAGACCGAGCGGTTTGCCGGCGGCGACCAGGCGCTCGTAAAGCTCGCGATGGAATTCGCTCTTCACCCAGATTTCGTAGCCGAGATCGCCGGTGAAGGAGAGTCGACCCACCAAGGCCGGCACGAGGCCGACGTCCATTGCGCCGAAGGACATGAACGGGAAGGCCTTGGTGCCGAGGTCCTCGTCGACCAAAGATTGCAGCAGTTCGCGCGATGCGGGTCCTGCGATCGAAAGGCCCAGCCATTCCATCGCGCAGGCGCGTACCTGCACCTTGAAGCCCGCGAGACGTGCTTCGAACCAGCGCTGATAAAAACGCTCGGCGGCATAGGTGCCGACCAAGAGAAAACGCTCGGCGCTGATCCGGCACATGGTGAAATCGCCGATGAGCTTGCCGTTTTCATTGAGCATCGGCGTCAGCGCCACGCGCCCGTTGGCGGGTACCTTGTTGGCCATGATCTGTGCGAGCCAGCGCTCGGCGTCGGGCCCGGTGACTTCAAATTTGCCGTAGTTCGAGATTTCGATCATGCCCACGGCATCGCGCACGGCGCGACACTCGGCGGCGACATGCTTGTGGGCATTGGAGCGACGAAAGGTGACATCTTCGCGGGCGTCGGTACCCTTGGGCGCGAACCACAGCGCGTGCTCGAGTCCGCAGTAATCGCCCCAGACCGGGTTTTCTGCCTGCAACCGATCGTAAATCGGCGTGGTTTTGAGCGGTCGGGCAGCCGGCAATTCTTCGTTCGGAAAGCGAATGCGGAAGCGCCGCGAGTAGTTCTCGCGAACTTTGACGTTGGTATAACGGCGAGTCGCCCACTCACCGTAGCGCGCCACATCCATGCCCCAGATGTCGGCACCCGGGTCGCCATCGACCATCCAGTGCGCGAGCGCGAGACCGACGCCGCCGCCCTGACTGAAGCCTGCCATGACACCGCAGGCCACCCAAAAATTACGCAGTCCCGGAACAGGGCCGACAAGCGGATTGCCATCAGGCGCGAACGTGAAGGGGCCGTTGACGATCCTGCGGATGCCGACTTCGCCGAGTCGTGGAAAATGTTTGAAGCCGACTTCGAGGCTGGGCGCGATGCGTTCCAGATCGTTGGGCAGCAGGTCCTGACCGAAATCCCAGGGCGTGGTGCGCGTCGACCACGGCACGCCCGCGCGCTCGTAGGTGCCGAGCAGCACGCCGCCGCGCTCCTGTCGCATGTAGATCTCGCCTTCGAAGTCGATGACGTGCAGCAGCTCGGGCTGGCCCGCCAGCTCGGGCAGATCGTCGGTGATGATGTATTGGTGTTCCATCGCCAGGATCGGCAACTCGAGACCGACCATCCGGCCGACCTCGCGCGCCCAAAGACCCCCGGCGTTGACCACATGCTCGGCGTGTACGTCACCGTGTTCGGTGATGACGTCCCAGCTGCCATAAGCGCGTTGCTTGAGATCGACCACGCGGTTTTGCCGGACGATTTCAGCGCCGCCGAGTTGCGCGGATTTGGCGTAGGCGTGGGTGACGCCATACGGATCGACGTGACCCTCGATGGGGTCATAGATCGCGCCGACAAAATGTTTTTCATCGAGCAGCGGAAAGCGCTTTTTGGTCTCGGCCATGTCGATGAGTTCGAGATCCATGCCGAGATATCGACCACGCGCCACCGTCATCTTCAGCCAGTCGAGCCGCTCTGGTGTGCCAGCCAGCATCAGGCCGCCGGTGATGTGCAGGCCGCAGGATTGACCGGAGATCTGCTCGAGTTCGCGGTACAGATTGATGGTGTATTGCTGCAGCTTGGCGACATTCGGATCGCCGTTGACGGTGTGCATGCCGCCTGCCGCGTGCCAGGTCGAGCCCGAAGTGAGTTCGGCACGCTCGATCAGCATGACATCGCGCCAGCCCGCCTTGGTCAGGTGGTAAAGCACGCTGACGCCCACCACGCCACCGCCGATGACGACTACTTTTGCCTGATTTTTCATGACTTGGGTTTCCGCTGTTCTTTGCGCTGCAATCAGCTGACGGGAGGAGCGCCGCCTTCGGCCGTGCGCCGTGCGACGAAATCATTGAGAGCTTCGACGATCGCGGGGTCGCGGGGTGGCGGCTGGTATGCATCGACCGTCTGGCGCCAGATCTCGGCGGCGCGCTCGGTGGCAGTCTTGGCGCCCGCAGCCTGCCACTGACCAAAGTTCTGCCAATCCGAGACCAGCGGGGCATAGAAGGCGTTGCGATAGCGCGCCATGGTATGCGCACAACCAAAGAAATGACCACCCGCACCCACTTCGGCGATCGCATCGAGCGCGATGTCGTCGGTGCTCGCGCCCACGGGCTGGAAGACTTCTGCAAACATCTGCAGCATTTCGATGTCGAGGATGAATTTTTCGTAAGAGGTCGTCAGGCCGCCTTCGAGCCAGCCGGCGGCGTGCAGGACGTAATTGCAGCCCCCAAGCAGCGCACCCCACAGACTCATTTCCGACTCATAAGCCGATTGGGCATCGGGGCAGTTCGAAGCGGTCGCGTTCGAGGAGCGCCAGGGCAGGCCGATGTAGCGGGCGAGTTGTCCTGCGCCAAAGGCGGCCTTCACGTATTCCGGTGTGCCGAATGCGGGCGAGCCCGACTTCATGTCCACGTTCGAGGTGAAGCTGCCGTAGATGATGGGCGCGCCAGGTCGAATGATTTGCGCGAGCGCAAGGCCTGCGAGCGCTTCGGCGTGGGCGAGGGTGAGTGCGCCTGCAATCGTCACCGGCGCCATGGCGCCTGCGAGCGTGAACGGCGTGATGATCAGCACCTGACCCGCAGCGGCGTAATCCATGATGCCGTTCGCCATCGGGATGTCGAGCTGCAGCGGCGAGTTGGTGTTGATGATGGTCGTGACGCAGGGGCGTGATTGGAATTCTTCGACCGACAGTCCGTACGCGATGCGGATCATCTCGAAGTTGTCGACGGTCTGTCCCGGGCCGCGGGCGTAGACCTTGGGGATCTTGTCCGACATCAGCAGCATCGCGCGCGTCGTTTCGAGATGTCGGAACTGCACGGGAATATCCTGCGGCTCGACGAGGCCGCCGAGACCGTGCAGAACCTCGAAGCTCTGGCAAATTTTGATGATGTTGCAAAAGTCTTCGAACGAGCCCGCGCGCTTGCCGCGGATACTGTCCATGATGTTCGGCGGGCCCGACGTGGGCGCAAACATCACGTGTCGACCCCAAACCGGCATGTCGAACTCGGGGTTGGCGGCACGCATGACGATTTCGCGCGGCGCCATCTTGAGACACTGTTCCACGAGCCCGCGATCGAGTCGAACCGTCAGCGTCAATTCATCGACTTGGGCACCGCCACGGCGATAAGCCTCGCGGGCTTCGGGCAGCAGCACCCGCATACCCTGGTTCTCGAGTAGCGTCAGCGCGCTCGCATGAATCGTGGCGACCTGGTCATCCGAAAATACTTTGAGCGGCTCGAATGGATTGACGAGGTGCCGGTAGCGCGACTGGCGCGCCGGGGCTTCGACGGCCTGCGTAGCACCGCGCCTGCGCCCACGCCGTTCCGCAGTCGGTGCCGCAGCGCTTGATCCCGGGTCTGCCTCAGTCATGGATTGCGTTGCTCCTTAAAATTTCGGGTCTTGCGTGCGGGTCTTGCGTCGCAGGGATTCCCAGCCGATGTCGGCCGTCCAGCCGCCGTCGACGGGCAGGCTGACGCCGTTGATGAAGCCGCTGCGCTCGTCGGCGAGAAACACGATTGCCGCAGCAATGTCTTCGGGCTTCGCAAAGCGCGCCATCGGCACGCGATCAATGATATCGGCATCGGTGTAGTTGCCCGAACCTTGATCGGCTTCGTCCATTTCGGTTTTGATCCAGCCCGGGCACACGGCATTGACGCGTACGCCGCGCCCGCCCCATTCGGCAGCGAGCGTGCGCGTGAGGCCGATCAGGCCATGCTTGGACGTGTTGTAGGCGCTGCGGTGCGCGACCGCGCGCAGGCCGGCAACCGAGGCTACATTGACGATGCTGCCGCGCCCGCGCTGCAGCATTTGTTTGCCGAACTCGCGACAGAGCAAAAAGGGCCCGAGCAGATTGACGTCCATGACGCGACGCCATTGCGTTGCCGTCAGATCTTCGGCGGGAATGATCTGACTGATCCCCGCGTTATTGACGAGCACATCGGCGTAATCAAAATTTTCTCTATCGCGGGCAAAATTGTTGCGCACGCAGGCGGCGGCCGTCATCACGAAATTTTCGTCGGCCACATCGCCACAAAGAGCGATGACACGACGACCTGTGTGCTGCAGTTCCTCCAAGTCATCAAGCGGCTGCAGATCGAGCAGCAGGAGGTCGTAGCCCGCTTCTGCAAGCATGCGTGCGGTGACGCGACCGAGCCCCTGTGCGGCGCCGGTGACTACCGCGACGCGTTTTGTCGATGCGCTCAAGATGACTTGCTCCCCGTGACTCGATCCGACGCAGGATTATGACCACGACACGATGTGGCTCCAAGTCGAGTTGCGCGCCGCAATCTTGCAAGCGAGCGTCGCATTCCATCGTGGTAGTGGTGGTGTCGCGTTCTCGTGGTCGGCTAGCATCCGCGGCCAGGATGAAAATCGCCACACTCGAAACCTACGCCAACGAGTTCGTCTGCTTTGTGAAGGTGACGACGGACTCGGGCGCCATCGGTTGGGGTCAAACGTCGACCTACAACGCGGATATCACGGCTACCGTCTTCCATCGGCAGGTCGTGCCTTGGGTACTCGGTCGCGAGGCCGATGACATCCAGGCACTGATCGATCGCGTCGAAGAGAAAGAGCACAAGTTTCCGGGCAGCTACCGCTGCCGCGCGCTTGCGGGTCTCGATACCGCGCTCTGGGATCTGCAGGGTCGCGTGGCCGGCAAACCCGTGGTCGAGTTGCTGGGCGGCAAGCCTGGGCGTCTGCGGGCTTATGCATCGTCGATGAAGCGCGACATCACGCCCCGCGATGAGGCCGAGCGCCTTGTGCGCTTGCGTGATGAGTTCGGCTTCACGGCCTTCAAGTGGCGAGTCGCCGCCGAGTGTGGTCGCGATGTCGATGAGTGGCCGGGTCGCACCGAGGAGATCGTGCCCACGGTGGCGCGGGCTTTGGGAGCGGGTATCGACAAACTCGTCGATGCCAACAGCGGCTATTCACCGCGCCGCGCCATCGAAGTCGGGCATTTGCTCGAGGCCGAGGGCATTGGCCACTACGAAGAGCCTTGCCCTTATTGGCGTCTCGAAGAGACCAAGCAAGTGACCGAGGCCTTGTCACTCGATGTCACGGGCGGCGAGCAGGACTTCGACCTCGCGACGTGGCAACGCATGATCGACCTGCGCGCGGTGGATGTGGTGCAGCCCGATGTCATGTACATGGGTGGCATGACGCGCACGCTGACCGTGGCGCGCATGGCGGCGGCAGCGGGCTTGCCCGTGACACCGCACAGCGCCAATCTTTCTTTGGTGACGATGTGCACCATGCATCTGCTCGGGGCTATTCCGAACGCCGGAAAGTATCTCGAACTTTCGATCGAGGGCGCAGATTACTACCCGTGGCAGCAGGGGCTTTTTCTCGGCGATCCGTACCGGGTCGTCGACGGTCATGTGCAGATCCCTGCCGAGCCTGGTTGGGGTGTCGAGATCAATCCGCAGTGGCTGGCTCGCGCCGAGTATCGCTGCGTAAAACTTTGAAGAGGAGTGGGCAAGTGAAATACGGATATATTGGTCTTGGCAATCTCGGCAAGCACTTGGCAGCCAGTCTGCGTCGTGCGGGTCTCACCGTCGTCGTCAATGATTTGAATCGCGAAGCAGCGCAGTCGCTGCTGGATGCCGGTTGCATCTGGGCGGATTCGCCGCGTGCGCTCGCCGAGCAGGTGGACTGCGTCATTACCTGTTTGCCGTCGCCTGCCGCCTCAAACGCCGTGCTGACGGGTCCCGACGGCGTGTTGCAAGGGCTGCGCAAGGGCGGCACCTGGATCGAGATGAGCACCACCGACGAACGCGAGATCAAGCGCGTGGCGGCGATCGCCGCGGAGCGCGGTATCTCGACGCTCGAGTGCCCGGTGACGGGAGGCGTGCATTTGGCAGCGGTTGGCAAGATCACGGTTCTGGTTGGCGGCGAGCAGGCCGTGTTCGAGCAACATCGTGAGGCCTTGCAGGCCATGGGTGGGCAAATCTTTTATATGGGCGAGCTCGGCAAGGCGAGCGTGATCAAGGTCATCACCAACATGCTCGCGTTCATTCACTTGGTGGCAGCCGGCGAGGCGCTGATGCTCGCCAAGCGTGGCGGGCTCGATCTTGCGCAGGCGTTCCATGCGATCAAGGCGAGCTCGGGCACGAGCTTTGTCCACGAAACGGAAAGTCAACTGGTTCTCAATGGCAGCTACAACATCAACTTCACCATGGATCTGGCGTGCAAAGATCTGGGCTTCGCGTACGAATATGGCCGCAAGTTCGGCGTACCTCTCGAGCTCGCCGGTCTTACCGAACAGATTTTCCGGCGCGGTCGCTCGCAATACGGTGGTGAAGCTCAATCGACGCAGATCGTGAAGTTGCTCGAGGATGCGCTCGGCACCGATTTGCGCGCACCGGGTTTTCCCGACGAGCTCAAGTAATCAGCGCGGCGCGAACAACTCGGCGAGCTTGCCGATCATGGCTGGCCCCAATTCTTCGACGCTGCCGATCGCCAGCGCTCGCGAGTAATAGTCTCCCACCTCGTGGCCGATGCCCACGGCCACGAGTTCCACGGGCGAGCGCTCCTCGATCCACTTGATCACTTGGCGCAGATGCTGATCGAGGTAGCCGCCCGGGTTGACCGACAAGGTGGTTTGCTCGAGCGGCACGCCGTCGGAGATCACCATCAGGATGCGGCGCTGCTCGGGTCGTGCAAGTAATCTTTGATGAGCCCACCACAAGGCTTCGCCGTCGATATTGTCTTTCATCAAATCATCACGCAGCAGCAGACCAAGATGATTGCGTGAACGCCGCCAGGCGATGTCCGCCGACTTGTAGATGATGTAGCGCACATCGGTGAGTCGGCCGGGGTTCTTGGGTGCGCCCGCCGCGATCCAGTCGCGTCTTGCCTTGCCGCCATCCCACTCGACGGTGGTGAAGCCGAGGATTTCCGTGGTGACGCCACAGCGCTCGAGCGTCTTTGCCAGCAGATCTGCACACAGGGCAGTCAGCAGAATAGGCCGGCCACGCATCGAACCCGAGTTGTCGAGCAGCAAGGTCACGACGGTATCTTTGAACTCGGTTTCGGTCTCTTGCTTGAAGGCCAGCGGCACGAGCGGGTCGGTCAACACCCGGGCGAGGCGTGCGGCATCGAGAACGCCTTCTTCCAGATCGAAATTCCAGCGACGACGCTGCTGCGCGCGCAGTACGCGTTCGAGCTTGCGCGCAAGGCGGGCGACGATACCCGGCAGTTGCCTCGTCTGCTCATCGAGCACCGCCCGCAGTCGAATCAGCTCCTCGCTGCTGCCGAGATCCGTTGCTTCGAGGATTTCGTCGTGCGCGCGGGTATAGACACGATAGCTGCGGTTGGGATGACTGGAGTCGGTATCGCCGAGGCGACTCAGGCGATTCCCGGCCGGAGACTCCTCACTGCCATCTTCGGTGTGGTCTTTGGCTTGCGGCGAGCGCGTTTCGCTCGAGGGTCGCTGCGGCTCGATGTCCGGCTCGTCCTCCTCGGCAATTTCTTTGGCTTCTTGCACGGCACCGTCGGCAGCATCGAGGCCGCGAGGCTTGACCCGCGTCGGTGCCGGTGGCGTTACGGCCGCCGCAGGCTTGCTTGGCGCACTCGGCGGTGGCGTCGAAATCTCATGACCGAAACCGAGTGCACGCAGTAGCTGATATAGCTCGAGCGCGTAGGCCTCCTGATCACGAGTCTCTTGACCAAGTCGCCCC
>Ga0194124_10003260_pt1 | contig 17222 bp, 18 predicted proteins | sample TA2KigCas0mmetaG_FD_148605 | JGI IMG/M metagenome (GOLD analysis project Ga0194124, IMG submission 148605) | Freshwater microbial communities from Lake Tanganyika, Tanzania - TA2015031 Kigoma Deep Cast 0m | ecosystem: Environmental > Aquatic > Freshwater > Lake | place: Tanzania: Lake...
CTCACTACTCAATCCTCATGACAACACTGATGTTTTTTCTAGGCCTAGCCGCACTCATTTTGGGCGCTGAATCCCTGGTACGGGGCGCAGGCCGGCTTGCGACCACCCTCGGGGTCTCCCCGCTCGTGGTAGGTCTTACGGTGGTGGCCTTTGGCACGAGCGCGCCCGAATTGGCGGTTTCGGTAAACGCAGCGCTTGCCGGCAAAACCGATCTCGCGGTCGGCAACGTCGTCGGTAGCAATATTTTCAATATCTTATTTATCTTGGGAATATCAGCGTTGATTACACCGCTGGCGGTGCATTCGCAGATCATTCGGCAAGAGGTTCCGATTTTAATTGGTGCCTGCCTGCTCTTTTTTGTAATCTCTGCTGATCAGCGCATCGGCGTAATGGAATCAGCACTTCTACTTCTGACACTGGCGGCTTACACGATCTTTCTCATATTGCAGTCACGAAAGGAAGCGCAAGCGACCCAAGATGAATATGCGGCGGAAAACGCAAAGCAGTCCGCCTGGGATCGTCCGATTTATATTCAGCTGGTTCTAATTGCAATCGGACTCGGATTGCTGGTTCAGGGATCTGAATGGCTTGTCGATGCGGCCGTCATTTTTGCGCGGCACATTGGTGTGAGTGACATTGTGATTGGCCTAACAATCGTTGCCGCAGGAACATCAATGCCAGAGGTGGCCACCTCAGTCATGGCAGCCTTCAAAGGCGAACGCGATATTGCTGTGGGCAATGTGATCGGAAGTAATACTTTCAATATTCTCGGCGGACTCGGAATCACAGGGCTAGTCTCTGCCAACGGAATTGATGTGCCGGCTTCGGTGATCCATTTCGATCAGTGGGTCATGCTGGCCGTCTGCTTCGCGTGTATCCCTGTGTTTCTCACTGGCCGAGAAATCGCGCGCTGGGAAGGCGGGGTCTTTCTCGGCTACTACCTTGCCTATGTCACCTACCTGATCATGGCCTCACAGGAGCACGATGCCCTATTGGCCTACTCCAGCGTCATGATGAGCTTTGTCGTGCCGCTCACGGTCATCACACTTGTCGCGGTCATGATTCGTCGTCCGAACCCGCCTGAGTAGAAACCCTGAAAACCCGCCCTCTGCGGATTGCGAACCCTGGCCGGGCTGGCATCATTGCCGAATAAGTTTTCAATAGGGAGACACCAATGCGACGCACTGCGCGTAGAACCCACCTTTTAGGTTTGGCACTTGCAGCCATTGTTACAGCAGCCAGCCCCAGCCTGTTACAGGCACAGTCCTGGCCTAACCGGCCAGTAAAAATTGTGGTGCCCTTTCCCCCTGGGGGCACCACCGATATTCTTGCCCGTGCGATCGCCCCTGATCTTGCGAAGGCATTTGGCCAGCCATTCGTGATTGAAAATAAAGGCGGTGCGGGAGGCAATCTCGGCACCGAACAGGTCGCCAAGTCGCCTGGCGACGGCTACACCATTTTGATGGGAACGGTCGGCACGCACGGCATTAACCGGGCGCTTTACGCCAAGCTTCCTTATGACCCCTTTAAAGACTTTGTACCCATTACGCTGGTAGCTGGCGTACCAAATGTGATGGTCGTTAATGCCGACTTCGCCAACGCTAATAAGATTAATTCGGTCAATGACTTCATTCGCTACGCTAAAGCCAATCCAGGTAGGCTCAATATGGCCTCCAGCGGGAACGGCACTTCAATTCACCTTGCTGGCGAGCTCTTTAAAAGCATGACCGGCACCTTTATGACCCACTTCCCGTACCGTGGATCAAGCCCAGCCCTTCTGGATCTAGCCGGCGGCAACATGCACATCATGTTTGATAACCTGCCCTCGGCAATGCAGCTCATTAAGTCCGGAAAGCTTCGGGCGCTCGCCGTGACCAGCAGTCAGCGCTCTGCGGCCCTACCGGATATTCCCACGGTAGAGGAGGCAGCAAACCTAAAGGGCTTCGAAGCAAGCAGCTGGTTCGGCTTATTGGCCCCGGCAGGCACCTCTGCTGATATTGTGAATCGGATTCAGCAGGAGGTCGCGAAATCGCTGGCAACACCTTCAATGAAGGAGCGGCTGGCAACACTTGGCGCCATCCCAAGCGGCAACACACCCGCGCAGTTTGCGGCTCTGATTGAGTCTGAGCACAAAAAATGGGCTGAGGTCGTGAAGGCCTCGGGCGCAAAAGTAGATTAGGCGCTTGCTGCTTTAAGGACTCCGGCACCCTCCGGGTTGACGGGCCAAGCGTCTATTCGTTAATCCGGCCGCCAAGACTTCGCAGTACGCCGTACCAGAGATCTAGATTACGCCGCCAAGCGGCGGGATCCTGCGTGCCCCCAGCGCGATCAAACACCGCTGTCTGAACCATCACGATTTTAGTGGCGGGCTGCACATAAATCACTTGACCATGAATGCCTTGAAGCGCAAAAGTTCGCTCCTTCATCGGAAAGATCCACGTCTGATAGCCATAACCATAAAACGGTGTTGCAACTCTTGGCCGAAAATTTTTCGGCAGCCGGCTCTGATCGGTTGCGTCGAGCAGAAAATCCAGCGGCAAGATCTGCTGTTCACCCCGCCGGCCATCGTTAGCCAGCAAAACCCCAAAGCGCGCATAGTCCCGGAGTGTTGCATTAAAGCCGCCGCCCGTCGCCTCGGACAAATCCGTTGTCGCCAGGAGCCATCGCGCATCGGATTCGGCCCCCATGGGCGTCCACAGCCATTCCTCGGTGAGCTTAGTGACTGTCTTGCCTGTCGCCCTTCTGAGCACTCTTCCCAGAATCTCCGTTTCAATTGACGCATAGTGAAAGCGCGACCCTTGTTCCACATCTCGGAGGGTTTTTGAATTCAGAAATTCTGTGATGGCCTCGGGCTTTCTGCGGTTACTCTGTCCGTAAAGCACCTGACCCCAGATCCAATTATCGTCCCCAGTCGTCCAGGTATACAGCTCTTTAAACGGCACGCCAGATCCCATATAGAGAAGATTTTTTATCGTCGTCTGGCCGTACGCTGAGCTTACGATCTCGGGCCAATAGTCCGCCACCTTATCGTCGAGCGACCGAATCATTCCCTTCTGATGGGCAATGCCTACCAGCATCGCAGTAAAAGTCTTTGCCATGGAAAAAGATCTGAATCGCATCTCTGGACGGCGGCCATATTGGTAGCGCTCCAACACGATCTGACCATCCTTGAGAATCATCAGACCCGTTACTTTCGCCTCAGCGAGGTAGTCATCGACAGTCTTCGACGCCTGCTGATAGCTGATCCTTGGAGGGTCACGCATCAGCGGTAACGGCATGACGCTGCCGAGCGCCCGCACAATATCAGTCAGTCCTTCTTTTTCATTCGCCGACCAGGTGCCGACGCGACATTCCGGCTTGGTTAGTGATCCGGGACAACTCGGAAATCCCTCAGCAATACCGAGTCGTTCAGCATCTGGCCCCGAGGGGTTAAGCTTTACCTGATCCGTTGCCCATGCCTGGGCAGAGAAGAAAAGTACAAATAGAACACCCCAGCAGCCCGAGAAGGTGTGGCGTGTCACGGCTGCCCCTTAATATCCGGGTATCGCCGGCCGGTTCTGTGAGGCTTTTTCCTCATCCTTTTCACCACAGCCAGACACCAGCCCAACTGCAAGCAAAATAAGAATTAACTGACGAATCGTTTTCATTAGGAATTCCCAATAGTCCGGCGGGTTTGACGGTTCTCAGTAGTAAACGGCCTTACGCTGACGCTGTCAACCCGGCAGGCCACGCACAGCAGGATCGCTCAGTTAGAGGGGGCGGGAACCGCAGCCCAATGCTGAAGCGCCTACAATGCAATTTAATCTCTAAAGTCCGCAAGGAGACTTCAGATGGCTGCTTATATTGTTGTGGATACACAGATCAAAGATGAAACTGAGATGGAGCACTATAAGCTTCGCGCAAAGCCCATCGTTGAAAAGTTTGGTGGGCAGTACCTTGCCCGCGGTGGCAGGCTGGTTGTCAAGGAGAAAATGCTCTGGTCACCGACCCGCATTGTTTTGCTGCGATTTGATAGCGTTGCGCGGGCAGAGGAATTCTATGACTCAGCCGAGTACCAGGCGCTACTTCCCGTAAGCCGCAAAGCAACGGATCGTACCTTTCTGATTGTCGAAGGGCTTGAATAAAAAGCGTTCAGCGACTGTCATGGTCTGATGATTCAGTTTTACTTTGCTGCTCGCGCTTGAGTTTTTCTTTTTTTAAATCGTTCAGCTGATGGATCGCGAAGACCACGACCAGCAAAAAAACTCCCAGTTCGATCCATATGCCCATGAGTTTTCGCCTACCTGGAAAATTGAGGGGCCAGAGCCCGACTTTTATTGATGAGGATCGGGCGCGGCAAGCAGATGTCCCGTTTTCACGAAAATCGTGCAGCCCTCTTTACTAAACGGTGTGTGATGTGACCCCGGAGGGTTCATGATGTAAGTACCCGCACGATAATCACCGGTTTCATCACTAAAGGTGCCCTCGAGTACGAATATTTCCTCGCCTCGTGCATGGCTGTGCTGCGGAAACACAGCGCCTGGCTCGTAGCGCACCACCGAGGTTGCCCTTGCCACTTCATCACCGCAACGATCCAACAGGCGCCGTCTAACACCCGCCTCGGGGCTTGCCATCCAAGGGAGATCGTTGTGGTTTAGCACCACACGCGCGCTGTAGTCAGAGTGAAGATTCACCGATTTTTTGGCTTTCTATGGAGATGGTGCCTGAGTGAGAATTCTAAGACATGAACCGCTTTGACTGGAGCCGACACTCCCTCCGGGGTGGCCTTTTCAAGTATTACAGAAATTGCGGCGCGTGGCGCCACACGCTATACTTACGAAATGATTCGAAGTTTCAGGCACAAGGGCGTTGAGCGCTTCTTCAAATCCGGCTCGCGTGCCGGGATCCAAGCTGCTCATGCCCCGCGCCTGGCTCGGCAACTGTCAGCACTAGATGCCGCATCGCGGCCTGAAGACATGAACAGACCCGGCTGGGACTGGCACCCCCTGAAGGGCAGCCTTTCTGGTCACTGGTCAGTCAGCGTTAACGACAACTGGCGTCTGACCTTTACGTTTGAAAACGGCGATGCCGTGCTGGTCGATTACCAAGACTACCATTGAGGTGACTATGAATTCGATGTTTAACCCCCCCCATCCTGGCCTCACCCTGAGGGACGACATCCTGCCTGCGCTGAACCTGCAGGTTGGCGAAGCTGCCGCCCAGTTGGGAGTCGACCGGACGACGCTGTCCAAAGTACTCAATGGAAGAGCAGCGATCAGCCCCGCGATGGCACTGCGCATTGAGCGCTGGCTTGGCAGAGATCACGGTGGCGCTGCAGAGGTTTGGCTTGAACAGCAGACCGCTTTTGACTTGTGGCAGGCTCGCCAAGCAACGAAGGCTTCGAAAGCCTTATCCCGGGTTAAGGCTCTCAAGCTGCAATCTGTTTGATCAGTTTCTGCGTAACGTTAAGCACGGTTCGAATCCTATGGCGGCCCAGCAGGGGTCGCTTCGCTAACTTGCCCGGATGATGAAATGGGTAGACATACAGGACTTAGAATCCTGGGGCGCAAGCCGTGCCGATTCGATTCCGGCTCCGGGCACCAAGAATTACTCGGGTATCGCATGCCCCATTCGCGCCGCAAGGCCGATCAGCGCCTTATTCAAAATCAGGTCGATTACAGATCACTGATTGAAATCCTGAATTTGCGATTTCGGCGATGTCGTCCGCCCTGATTTGTCCAGTGATTTCGAGTTTTTCTGTAAGCCAGCGAATGGATAGGGACATAGGTGCGATATCTTCTATTTTCAATCTTGTAGGGTTGGAAATTGTTCGGCTAAGAGCTGTGCCCCGCGCTCGAGCATAAAGTATCGAAAGGCCTCTGCTGCGGGCGAGAGGTGGCGTTGGGCAAGTGCAACGACATGCCAAGCGCGCAGCACGGGCGTGTCGGCGATATCGAGAACAACCAGCTGGCCATGCTCGACCTCAAGCCCGACCGTGTGGAGGGATACAAATGAGATACCAAGTCCAGCGATTACTGCCTGCTTGATCGTTTCGTTACTTGCCATCTCCATCGTAATTGGCGGGTTCAGCCGATGTTGCTCAAGAAAGCTCTTCATGATCGCCCGTGTTCCAGAGCCTTCCTCGCGGGAGATCATTTCCTCACCGCTTAGAGCACCGGGCCGAATATGCTTTTTCCCGGCCAGCGGATGCCTGACGGATGCAATAAACGCATGCGGATGATGGGCAAATATCTCGGCACGCGTGTCAAGGTGTTTCGGTGGTCGGCCCATTACAGCAAGATCAATCTCGCCATCGCGAAGTCGCTCAGAGAGTTGATCGCGGTTACAGACATCAATTCGAATTTGCACGCCGGGATGAACGTCACGGAAAAGGCCAAGCATGCGGGGCACGGAATACTTAGCGGTGCTCACCAAGCCAATTTTTAAGGTCCCGGATTCTGATCCTCTCAGTTTTTGCATGACCGATTCTGCCTCGGATAGGGTGCCATGGATTTTTTTAGCAAAGACCCAGAAATACTCCCCGGCGCTGGTGAGTTCAACACGTCGGCCCACCCGGCTAAAAAGCGGGGTTCCGAGTTCGTCTTCAAGCTGCTTTATCTGCATGGAGACAGCCGGCGCAGACAGGTGGAGCTCCTCGGCGGCGCGGGCGAAGCTGCTGTGCCGGGCTGCCGAGGAGAAGATTCGAATCTGGCGGAGGGTTAGGTTTTTCATAAGGGAAACTTACTTATTTAATCAATTTAAGTGACTTTAACTTATTAATTGCGCCCAATAAAGTTCTCCCATCCCCGAGGCTGATGGGGCGCTATCGACAGGAGAGACAAGATGAATAAACCCGTAGAAGGCCGGATCACTGATTTAAAAGAGCGCTACAAGGGTGGCGTTCTCAAATATGCCCAGATGGGCTACTGGCGGCCTGACTATGAGCCCAAGGAAACTGATGTCATTTGCCTATTTCGAATAACACCCCAGGAGGGTGTCGATGCCATTGAGGCGGCAGCCGCGGTTGCGGGGGAGTCCTCCACCGCAACCTGGACAGTCGTCTGGACTGATCTTCTGACAGCCCATGAGTCCTATCAGGCAAAGGCCTATCGCGTGGATCCGGTTCCCAACACCGGGCCAGGAACGGCCAGCGAGCAGCAGTATTTCGCTTATGTGGCCTACGACATCATCCTCTTCGAAGAGGGATCGATTGCCAATATGACGGCCTCTCTGATTGGTAATGTCTTCTCGTTTAAGCCTCTGAAAGCGGGGCGATTGGAAGATATCCGTGTGCCGGTAGCCTACGTTAAGACATTCAAAGGGCCATCAACCGGAATTATTGTCGAGCGCGAGCGGCTTGATAAATATGGCCGACCCCTCCTCGGGGCCACAATGAAACCGAAGCTTGGCCTATCGGGAAAGAATTACGGACGCGTGGTTTATGAGGGCTTAACCGGTGGCCTTGATTTCACAAAGGACGACGAGAACATTAATAGTCAGCCCTTTATGCACTGGCGTGATCGGTTTTTATTCTGTATGGATGCCGTTAATAAGGCGCAGGCGAATTCCGGGGAGATTAAAGGGCACTATCTGAATGTCACCGCGGGAACAATGGAAGACATGTACGAGCGGGCCGAGTTCGCCAAACAGTTAGGCAGCTGCATCATCATGATTGACCTCATTGTCGGATGGACATGCATCCAATCGATGAGCAATTGGTGTCGTAAGAACGATATGGTCTTGCATCTGCATCGGGCGGGTCATGGCACCTACACCCGTCAGCGTAACCACGGAATTTCCTTCCGTGTGATTGCGAAGTGGCTGCGCCTCGCCGGCGTCGATCACATGCATACGGGAACGGCAGTGGGCAAGCTTGAGGGGGACCCTAAAACCGTCCAGGGTTTCTATAACGTCTGCCGTGATTCCTACACGAAACAAGACTTATCTCGAGGCCTGTTTTTTGATCAAGACTGGTGTGATCTGAAAAAAGTAATGCCGGTTGCGTCGGGAGGTATCCATGTGGGCCAGATGCATCAGCTCTTGTCACTCTTTGGCGACGATTGTATTTTGCAGTTTGGCGGCGGCACGATTGGCCATCCTGACGGTATCCAGGCGGGCGCGATTGCCAACCGGGTGGGGCTCGAGTGCATGATTAAGGCTCGCAATGAGGGCCGCGATATCGACACCGAGGGGCCCGAGATTCTCAAGGCAGCGGCCAAATGGTGTAAGCCCCTAGAGAAAGCACTCGAGACCTGGAAGGGCGTCGAATTTAACTACACCTCAACCGATGCCCCCGATTTTTCTGCAACGCCAACGGCTTCTTGATTCTTATGGAGATCGCCCGCACTGAGATTCGACTGAACAACTGAATACGGAGACTATGATGAGAATTACCCAAGGACAATTTTCGTTTCTACCCGATTTAACCAACGACGAAATCCGCCTGCAAGTTGATTACGCACTCTCAAAGGGCTGGGCGCTATCGGTTGAATGGACCGACGACCCCCACCCACGGAATGTCTACTGGACGATGTGGGGTAACCCTATGTTCACGATCAAGGATGGTGCAGCGGTCGTGTTTGAGCTCAACGCATGTCGAAAGGCAAACCCTAAGGCGTATATCAAGGTCAATGCCTTTGATAATACCCGGGGGGTTGAGTCAATGTGCATGAGTTTTATTGTTCAGCGTCCCGCGCACGAACCTGGTTTTGGCCTGGTTCGTCAAGAGGCGGAAAATCGGGTTATTCGTTATACGACCCACTCCTATGCAACCGATAACGCACCTGGGGAGCGTTATTCTTAGGGCTAGCTGCACGCTTCTTGGGGGATAGCTCATGCACGATTCTAATCATTCTTCAGTTGATCAATCGCACGAAGTGAGACCGACATCGGTCGATCTCAATGCGATTCTCCAAGAGGCCAATGTCTTCGAAGTGCTCCGTCAACTCGATCAGGAGTTGATTGGGCTGGTGCCTGTGAAGCAGAGGATTCGAGAGATTGCTTCCTTCCTGGTGGTGTCAAAAGCCCGGGCTTGCCTGGGTATTGAGGCGGCAACCCCAAGTCTGCACATGTGTTTTACGGGAAACCCTGGCACGGGCAAGACCACCGTTGCGCTGCGGATGGCCGATATCCTTCTGCGGCTGGGTTATGTACGAAAAGGTCATGTCATCAGCGTGACCCGCGATGATCTGGTGGGCCAATACATTGGGCATACTGCGCCTAAAACCAAAGAAATTCTGAAACGAGCGATGGGTGGCGTATTGTTTATCGATGAGGCCTACTATCTCTATCGTCCCGAGAATGAGCGAGACTATGGCCAAGAGGCTATCGAAATTCTATTACAGGTCATGGAGAATAATCGCGATGACCTCGTCGTGATCCTCGCGGGGTACAAAGACCGGATGGAGACGTTTTTTAAGTCAAATCCTGGAATGTCTTCTCGTATCGCTCATCATATTGATTTTCCGGATTACAGTAACTCCGAATTACTCTCGATAGCCGACAAAATGGTGGAACAGATGCACTATACCTTTGAACCAGGTGCCCGAGAGGTCTTGGGTCGTTATGTCGAATTGCGAAAACAGCAGCCGCATTTTGCCAATGCGCGATCAATTCGTAATGCACTTGATCGCGCACGATTGCGGCAGGCGAATCGAGTCTTTCAGAGTGCGTCGCAGCCCGGTCATCGGGTAACTCGAGAGGAGCTCTCAGTGATTTCAGCAGACGACTTACTGGCATCACGGGTTTTCAAAGGAGGGCTCTAAATGCATCTCGGTCGAACAACCTTATCAAAATTTCTAATCCAAGAGCTTGACGGGAGCGCCGATGCTCGCGATCTAGCAGCACTCCTTATTGATGTGGCGTCGGCGGTGAAAGCAATATCGGCGATGACTGCGAAGGGCGCACTGGCGGGAATCTTAGGAAGCCTTGAGACGGAAAATATACAAGGCGAGGTGCAGAAGAAGTTAGACGTTCTTTCGAACACTGCATTTGTTAACACCTTCACACTTGGGGGGCTTATTGCAGGGCTCGCCTCCGAAGAGATGGATGACCCGATTGCGCTGTCCGAGGAGAAACGCGGCCCGTTTTTGGCGATCTTCGATCCGCTCGATGGTTCTTCAAATATCGACGTCAATGTCTCAGTGGGCTCGATCTTCTCAGTTCTGCGGGCCCCGAAGGGTCGTTGTGTTGCGATGGCCGATTACCTAAGGCCCGGCCGCGAGCAGTTGGCTGCGGGCTACGCGCTCTATGGGCCATCGACAATGTTTGTGCTCACGGTGGGTAAGGGAACCCATGGGTTCACGTTAGATCGAGAGGTTGGCAATTTCATTCTCACCCATGCTGATATTCAGGTGCCTGCCGATACGAGTGAGTTCGCAATTAATACCAGTAACGAGCGCTTCTGGGAGCCTCCGGTGTTGCGCTACGTTACCGAGTGCAAGGCCGGAAAGACAGATGTACGGGGCCGGGATTTCAATATGCGGTGGATCGCAAGTATGGTGGCCGAGATCCATAGAATTCTGATGCGCGGCGGAATTTTTATGTATCCGAAAGACACGAAAGATCCGAGTAAACCCGGTCGTTTAAGATTGATGTATGAGGCCAATCCCATGGGATTGGTGGTCGAGCAGGCGGGTGGTCTCGCCAGCACGGGACGCAGTAGGATCCTCGAGGTACAGCCTGAACTGATTCATCAGCGCATTCCGGTCATCATGGGGTCGCGCAACGAGGTCGAGCGGATTGAGCGCTATCACGAAGAATTTGATACCGGAACGGATCAGACCTACTCGTCTCCACTCTTCAAAGAGCGCTCCTTATTCCAGTAAGGGGCACCAGAGATTGATTCGACCTTAACGATCCAGGAGAGCTAACATGTCTGTCCAACATCCAATCGTCGCAATTACTGGTTCTTCGGGGGCTGGTACCACCACGGTGATGAGTAGTTTCCAGCATATCTTTAGGCGTGAGGGCATTAATGCTCAGGTGCTTGAGGGCGATTCGATGCATCGGTTTAATCGCATGGAGATGCGGGCCGAGATGAGAAGGCGAACGGACGCAGGTAACAACAACTTTAGTCATTTTGGGCCTGAAGCGAATCTCTTAAAGGAGCTTGAGGGGGTCTTTCAGGGCTTTGCAAAAACCGGAAAAGGCAAAGTCCGCAAGTATATTCACGATGCCGCAGAGGGCGCCGAGTTTCAGCAGGAGCCGGGAACCTTTACACCGTGGCAGGATATGCGAGCCGATGCGGACCTTCTATTCTATGAAGGACTGCATGGAGGCTATGTTGGGCCGGATGTAGACGTTGCGCGGCACGTGGATCTCTTGGTGGGTGTTGTGCCGATTATCAATCTCGAGTGGATTCAAAAGCTGCATCGTGACAAACGAGCGCGGGGATATTCGCAAGAAGCAGTTGTCGATACGATTCTGCGGCGAATGCCCGATTACATTAACCATATCTGCCCACAGTTCTCGCGTAGTCACGTGAATTTTCAGCGGGTACCAACAGTAGACACATCCAATCCGTTTATTGCGAACGATATTCCCAGCCCCGACGAGAGTATGGTTGTGATCCGGTTTGCGAACCCAAAGGGCATTGACTTTCCATATCTAATGTCGATGTTGCATAACTCAATAATGACGCGACCAAATACCTTGCTTATTCCGGGCGGCAAGATGGGCCTGGCGATGCAGTTGATCTTCACGCCCATGATTCTTCGGCTAATGGACCGAAAACGTCGAAGTTAACTGGGGAGTCGCAGGATGGCCTTAGTCATGTTTGATTTGGATGGCACGCTGCTGGATACGGCCAGCGAGATTACTGAGTCTGCAAACCGCACGCTCAGTCACTATCAGTTGCCACAGGTCTCTGAGGCGCAAGTTCGCGACTGGATTGGGCACGGCACGGGCTGGATGATGCGCCAGGCCTGGAACTCTGTTGCCAAGCCCCCTGATGATGCGCACTGGGCTCAGGTTATGGAGATCTTTGTCTACCATTATTTTGAGTGTGCAGGGTCCGACAGTCGGCCCTACCCCGATGTGCTGGACGCTCTTGCGCAACTACAAGATCTTGGCGTGAGGCGGGCGATTATTACAAACAAAGAGCGTCGTTTTACCGAGCGCATTTTAGAGCGTCATCGGTTCACGTCAATGTTTGATTTGGTGATCTCCGGCGATACCTACGCCGTAAAAAAGCCCGACCCGACTGTGATCTACAATTGTCTTCACGCGCTAAACGTAAGCGCGGGCGAGTCTCTTTTTGTGGGGGACTCGTCAATTGATATTGCGACCGCAAAGGCGGCGGGCGTTATATGTTGGGCAGTTCCCTATGGCTACAACATGGGCCAACCCATCGAGAATTCTGCGCCTGATCGAATCGTGCCCACCATTAAAGACGTACCACTTTTTTTTAAAGGACTTGCATGAAGTTTCTACGAATGACCGAGTTGCCACTTGAGGGGAAGAGGGTGTTCATTCGTGCCGATTTAAATATTCCTCAGGATGACGCCGGCGCCATCACTGATGACACGCGGATACGGGCATCGATTCCCGCAATCGAGCAGGCCCTTGCGAAGGGCGCTGCGGTGATGGTGACCTCGCACCTGGGTCGTCCCACAGAGGGCGAACTCAGGGCCGAGGATTCGCTTGCGCCCGTGGCGGCCCGACTCGCCCAGTTACTTAACCGAAAAGTACCGCTAATTCCGAATTGGGTCGATGGCGGATTTTCGGTTCTGCCGGGCGAGGTGGTCTTGCTGGAGAACTGTCGGGTTAATTGGGGGGAAAAGAAAAACGACGATGCGTTGGCTAAGAAAATTGCAGCACTCTGCGATATTTATGTGAACGATGCATTCGGCACTGCGCATCGGGCGGAGGCGACTACCCACGGTGTGGCCAAGTTCGCGCCCATTGCCTGCGCCGGCCCCCTGATGGCGGCCGAACTGGATGCCTTGGCGGCAGCACTGCACAACCCCAGGCGGCCAATGGTTGCAATTGTTGCGGGCTCTAAGGTCTCCACAAAGCTCACGATTCTTAAGTCGCTGGCCTCGAAGGTTGATCAATTAATTGTTGGCGGTGGAATCGCCAACACCTTTATGTTGGCCAAAGGACTTCCCATTGGGCGCTCGCTCGCAGAGCAGGATTTGGTTGGCCAGGCGCGAGACATTATGGCGATGATGGAGTCCCGAGGGGCGGAGGTCCCGATACCCGAGGATGTTGTCGTCGCCAACGAATTCTCCGCCCAAGCGCGTGCCAATAAGGTTCCTGCCAGTGAGGTTGCGGGCGATGACATGATTCTGGATATCGGGCCGAAAACCGCGTCTCGGCTCGCTGCAATCATTGCAAATGCTGGAACAATCGTCTGGAATGGTCCGGTAGGCGTGTTCGAGATCCCCCAGTTTGCAGGGGGCACAAAAATGCTTGCCGCGGCCATTGCACACTCACCGGCCTTCTCGATCGCCGGTGGTGGTGACACTTTAGCGGCGATTTCAAAATTCGATATCGCCTCGCAGATTGGTTATATCTCGACTGGCGGTGGCGCATTTCTTGAGTTTTTAGAGGGAAAAATCTTGCCCGCGGTAGAAATTCTAGAATCTCGCGGCCGCTAGGCCTTGGGTTGCACAGCGGCCCCGAGCAGCGACACGTATGCATCCGGCGCTTCATGGGAAAACGCTCCTGTTCGATGTCGATGGCACGATCGCCGAGACAGAGGGTGAGGGCCATTTACCTGCATTTAATCAAGCGTTCCGGGAGTTTGAGATCCCATGGTCTTGGTCGGTAGCGGACTATGCCGAACTGCTTGCGGTAACCGGAGGATTTGAGCGGATGTTAAGTTATGCGCGTCGGGTGAACTACGAGCCCGCTTTAACATCGCAGGGCCATCGGATATTTCGAAGTATCCACCAGCGCAAGAACATCCTGTATGGCGAGCGATTGGCCAGCGGACTGATTCGACCGCGTCAGGGTTTTATTCAATTAATCAAGGCAATTACAGAGGCGGGACAGCGGTGGGCTGTCGTTACAACGACGAGTCTGAGTAACTGGCATTCGCTCTGGGAGTTTGCAATTCTCCCCCAGGGCCGGTGCGCCCCGCCAGTTTTTGCGGTCTGCGGGGAGGATGTTGCTCAAAAAAAACCAAGCCCTGAGGCTTACCAGCATGCCGTCCAGAGACTCCAAGCTCGGCCTGACGAGTGTGTGGCAATCGAAGATTCTGTCAACGGACTGCAAGCAGCCCAAGGGGCGAGCGTCCCCACTGTGATCGTACGTAGCCAATTTTTTGGTAACGAGGAGTTTCCAGGGGCGATTGCTGTAGTGGACGAACTGAGTGACTTACTTTAAATCGGTGGCCTCCAGAATTTGCAACATAATTGAAATTGATTGGTAATTCAGTCTCTCGAGGTTTAACTCAAATTTCAGCGGAAATTATATAACCGAAGTAGCGGAGATTGATGTTTCAAAAAGACGAGGATACTCACCCCCACCGTCATTAGATGCACTCAATATTACCAAGACTGTTCCGCTTTTAAAGTCAGCATAGATGGATTGACCAAGATCACCTCCGAAGCGTAACCATGATCCATTATCAGTTGGGTGATGAAAAAAGAACTTATATCCACCTCCATATCCAGAGATGCGGCCTTTACGTAAATAGCTCTCTGTTGGTAGAAACGTTCGACACTGATCAAACCATGTCTGCTTGATGACCTGCTTGCCCAGAATATTACCCTGCTGAGCAACTAACAGTGCCAAACGACCCCAATCTCGAAGTGTTGCTAAGAAACTCGCTCCGACATCCTCTACTCCTTTTGAGTCTGTCAGCCAGACAGCATCTGATTCGGCCCCAATTGGCGCCCAGAGAGCCTTCTCTGCAAATTCAGCGATCGACGTTTTAGTGGATGCTCGAATCGCCATACTGACAAGGTGGGGATCGATCTCTGAATAGTTAAATGCTGTGCCGGGTCGATCTTTAAAACCATGCGCCCAGTTGATGACAACAGTATCTTGATCTGTGTTCTTCCCTCGATTTCGGGGATGACCGAGAAACGCAGGAACTTCCCATCGATGATGACTGTTCCGCTCCCCACAAAGCCAGTGACAGATATCAGCGCCACTGGACATGTTTAGTGCCTGTCGGATGGTAACAATGCCTAATGCCTTGCCCTTAAGCCTACTGTCGTACTTCTCGATAGGATCATCTAAATTCTCAAGAACGCCTTGTTCAAACGCTAAGCCGGTAATTAGACTCAACACGCTTTTTGCCATCGATTTGCTGTAAAAGCGCATTTCCTGAGTGCGTTCAAACTCATAGTTCTCATATGCAATCGTGTCTGAGCGGCCGACTAGAACAGCAGGCTTGCCGTATTTTTTTTGATAGTCCTGAAAGGTGGCAAACAAACCCCATTTCATCGGGATTGGTTTTGACTTAAGGACTGAGGGCCTTTCGGGGGCTTTTACTACCCTGTGGGAAAAGAGTTTTTCAATTCCTCCAGAAAAGTTGCCGATAATGTAGTCTGCGTAGCCCCAAGGGTTAGCAAATTGTCCCGGGGGGCCCCAACCCGTTGGAAATCCCTTTGATCGCCCATAGTCACTCGCTAGGACGAAACTAGGCAGAAAAGCCGCCGCTCCTACACCACCGAGTTGTAACAATCTGCGTCGCCTATCGAACGAAAGCGGCTTGAAAGTTGATCGGTACTCAATGCTCATCTCAATTATCTCAAATTCAAACTATTTAAACGAGTTAAAAAAGTCGAGTGCTCGTTTCATTGAGTCTTTGGTAGTGCCCTCATCGTAATAATAAGTTACACGGTTACCGTTTCCTGCAACCTTGCTAAATCCATGGGAGTCTTTATTATCCCAGCCGTGAGTAGCTTTCTCATAGAGATGATGCTGCGATTCAGGGATACGTTCTTTTATAACCTTCAACGACGCCTGACAATCCGACGGAGGTGCTTCGGTATCCTCTGTACCCATTAGCCAAAGTACAGGAATATTGGCGTCCGCAGGTAAGAAATTCGTGATTACGTATTGGCATCCACCGTAAGCTGATCCGACAGCTCTTGGGCGAAAGCGTCCGTTAGCAACTTCCTCGTAGACGCTATGGCTAGCGGCTAAGCCTCCGGTCATTCCGCCAAGGCTAAAGCCAAGACTAAAAATTCGTGTCTTCTCCACTTCGGGGATCTTTGTTAGATGCTCAACCGCATCGTAAAGGTCCTTAACTAAGCGGCCAAGTTTGGCTGGCTCTCGTTCTCGTGCAGCATTCGAACAGATATTGCCCGATCTGCGGGGTGTAAGGTGATCAACTGCCAAAACTAAATAACCGTTATCTACAAAATGTTTAGTCCACATCTTAAGCTGATTTTCCTGTGACCTTATGTGCCCAACACACGAAGGCAATAAGATCATCGCTGGCACTTTATTGCCATTTTGGATAGTCGTCGGCAGGAAAATCCGATTGCCGAGATCTTGGCGGTTGAATTTTTCTGGTTTGAGTGAATATATTAGATCTGGTGCTGAGGTTGACTCAGGCTTGAGTTGCCCGGGGACTCTTGAATATGCAATTGAAGGGGCCAGCAAAGTTACTGCAATTACTGCAAAAATCGATGATTGTTTCATTTGTCACTCCCTTCCACTGAATACCTCATAGATATTAGTCTTACGGGCTTGCTCTAACCATTTTCAGTGCGATGCTTCGTCAAATTAGAACTTCAAATCTGCTTCTGAGTAAGATGGTTTTAGCAGACCAAATCTTTCCGCTAAATTCTTATGCGCTAAACGGCTTAGAGTCTTAGCTATTATTATGATTGCCCGAGAACGTTCAAACAATAGATATCAATTAGCCTCTCATGTAAGCTTTTAGATTCCGATAACTTTTATCAGTCGGGTTAGCCCCACCCCCCCCTTAGCAAATACCAAAAATCATAGGAAACGGGGTACAAAATCGTGGTACAAATTTAATTCATCGAGTTTTTCAAGTTATTGATTTTACTGATAAAAATCAATATTTTGAGGACTGGCGGAGAGGGTGGGATTCGAACCCACGGTGGAGTTACCCCCACGCCTGATTTCGAGTCAGGTACATTCGACCACTCTGCCACCTCTCCGAGCGGCGTATTCTAACTGAGCTCGCCTGCCTGCCCCGAGTGGCCCGAAACCACTAACGGTCGTCGAATGTCAGGATGACCTGCGGGCTGGTTGCCGTGGCCTGGCAGGTCAGCACATAGCCTTTATCAACCTCATCTTTTTCTAGCGTG